>Ga0098033_1000715_pt1 | contig 14564 bp, 16 predicted proteins | sample 1_EtaG_FD_75049 | JGI IMG/M metagenome (GOLD analysis project Ga0098033, IMG submission 75049) | Marine viral communities from the Subarctic Pacific Ocean - 1_ETSP_OMZ_AT15124 metaG | ecosystem: Environmental > Aquatic > Marine > Oceanic | place: Pacific Ocean | collected 2015-01-07
AAATGTTCGTGTGGTTCACCTAACCATTGGTTAGAAATTAGCCGATGGGACGACGATGAAGATTATATCGTAGCGATGGTGTATCGAGACGAATGTTTTTGGGATCGTATTAAGAATATTTTTAGATACCTGTTTAGAAATAAGCGTTTATATGCTTATGAGATATGCCTGGATAAAGAAGATATACAAGGACTAGTAAATAATTTAACCCCTTCAATGTGAAATTACCATGTAAACCAGAGTAATGAAGTTTGAAATCGACGTTAGACCAATGACCGAGAACACTTTTATTAGGCACTCACACAGAGGGACATACATATCTAATAAAGGGCGTGAATGGAGAGAGCATATACAATGGCATATAAAGAATTTAATCAATAAAGGGAGTCTTATACCATTTAAAGAGGGGACTCGCTTAGAGGGCAAGTATGCGTTTCATTTTAAGGGCAAAAGAAAAAGAGATACAGCTAACTATGAGAAGCCTTTGACTGATTGCTTTGAGGGATTTCTATTTGAGAATGACGAATGTATTGAGAAGTGGACACTAGAAAGATTTTACAATGCAGAGTATGACCATGTAATCGTTGAGTTCAATGAACGCAAATAAAAACTGGCATAAAGCTGTCATAGAAAGAGATAATTATATCTGCTATGTTTGCAAGAAATACTTTGGATACTCAGGCTATTTCAATGAAGCAGGAGTTAATCAGTATGTATGCGGAGACCACATTAAAACTAAAGGCGCACGTCCTGAGCTTAAATATGACGTAGATAATGGACGATGTGTTTGCTTCAAATGTCACGAGCTTAGGCATAGAGGACTAGCATAATGTAACAGATTATGTCAAGCTTCGTATAATTAAGTGAATAACGATTACAAATGCATCTTGAACTCAACATAACATTCCAAGACGAAGAAAAATACTCTGATACTTTCTATCAGTTAGATACTATAATGGCTGATCTTAAATCTAACCATCCTGATACAGAAGTAGAATTAAAGGTCTATGACATTTCTTGTCTAAAGACCCCCCTGACCGTTTGATTGTGCAGCTATGATCCCGTTGGAATCTCGTCTTACGCTTTTCAACATGTCAGCGAGGAATGCTATCTTTGTATCTCATAAATAGTCCTGGTGAGCCTGGAACATACTGTGACTCCACTGTATCTATATTTTCAATAAAAGACCTTGACTTAATTATATCAGATTCGGGAACAAAAACAACCCAAACAAACACCAGCCCCAATTCCTTGTAAGCCAGTCTTCATAGTCTCTGTTTCTATAGATGCGTATCAACCCTTCTTTAAAAGGGACATATATCACCCACCATCTACGAAATACAAATCCGTGCTTTGAAAAGTAAAGCTTGATAAGACTTACTCAAATGATATTGGCTGTGCTGTAACAAATCTAAGTACCGTGAATACGACACCTACTATTGTTATTACAAACTCCTGAGCTGTAGCTTCTCCTGTGAGAAGTAAAGCTAAACCTGACAATACTGTAGCTGCACCTGCTCGAACAGTCTTACTGTTAAACCATTTCTTCGCATTCTTCATACGATCAAATTAAATAATCTATAAGAATAATACCACAGATAGGGGATTATTAAAACTACAAGGTCAACTTGCCGTGAAGCGAGCCGACCTGTATAGTGTATAATGATATTTAATACAATTACATTATGGAGAAAAAATGTACAAAGTGCAAGCAAGTTAAGCCAGTTAGCTGTTTCAATAAGTGGAAGGCTGCAAAAGACAATCTTCGGAGATGGTGCAAAAGCTGCTCGAGGCAATATTGGCAGGATAACTATCGCACCCCGCCAGGTAAAGCCCAGGCGATGTATCGTGCTATGCACGGACGTATTAAGCACAAGTTTAGCTATAAAAGCCGTACGGTCGAATTTACCAAGGCTGAGTTTCTTGAATGGCTAAAAACTACACAATACAAAGACTTATTTGACCAGTGGGCAGCCTCTGGCTATGAGCAGAAACTGTCCCCATCAATTGATCGGATAGATAACGATAGGAGCTATACTTTAGAAAACATGCAGATTATCACGGTGGGCGATAACAGCTCCAAAACCAGGGTGCGCCTTACTTAATGCGACCCCAGTCTATACTCTCTAGTACAGGCAGCATATCGTCTAAGCCTTTGACCCCTTTACTGCCTGTATCATGCTCGTGCAAAATATCCTCACTCCCTGACATTTGAGCAAAGGTGTGTAATAACTCATGGATTACAGCGTAGACTTGCCATTCAATAGAGCTAGTGTCTTTCAAGATAATCATTTCCTTAGTCTCACCGTTTGGTGCTAAACCTCCTCTGCCCTTCATTAACCATTTCTTTTCAGGAATAAATACAATAGAAATATCAGCGTCAAATATAAGATTATCTGATTTCCATTTTCTAGTAATTCTGTTCCCTGGGCTTGGATATTCCATGCTCCAACCGTAGCAATCATATTCTTTTTTGTGAAAAGATATATCTATGTGAATCTTATCCTCAAACCATTTCCTTACATCACCAAACTTCTCCAATACCTCCTTAGGTAACTCTGGTTTTATAATAAGAACCTTTATACTAGGTTTCATGCTTTTTTTTTACGGAATACCTCCGCTAACCACGCTGTTTGCTTTGGGGTAAACGGTGCTTGATCTGGGTATTCTATGACTTTGTTTTCTTTAGCCCATTTAAGAGCCTTTTCTTCCCATTTTTCCATCTTGTGAAAATTAACAAAATATTCTTCTACATCAGTGAACTCTCCATCTTTCGTATAATCACTGTGTAAATGTGGTCCTGTAGTAAATTCTCCAGTGTTTCCTGTGTAACCTATAACCTCTCCTACCTCTACTTTACCTGCTTTGCCGAACTTATTTAAGTGCATATACCTAAACACCCCATGAGACGTTGTAAAATGGATTGTAAGCCCTCCTTGCCTTCCACGAGCAACAACTACCTCTCCTGGCATGTGAGCGTAAATAGGGGTATTCTCGTCTATTAAAATGTCTACTCCTACATGCTTTGTGTTATAAAAGGTAGGGTCTCCGAATCTATAACCTCTCGGCAATGTTAACCAGTCCTCTAATGGGTACATTAGCTTAGTTTAGCTTTTAGTTCAGCGTATTCTTCTTTGAGATCAGCTTTATTCCAGGCTCTCATTTTCTTGAGTTCAGCGAATCTTTCTTCATCTGCTACGAACCCGTTTTCTCCTACAACCTCTACAGGTGCATTTCCTGTTGGAAGAGGCTTTGCTTGTTCAAAAGGAATTCCGTTTACTGGCTTCCATCCTGCAGGTAATTCTGGATAAGGTACTGTTTTTACTTCTCCTGTGCTTGGTCTTCTAATGTTATGGTATTGCATATTGACAAATTATATTATTACGTGTATATATTATATCAGTTATTTAACTTTTATTCAATGGGGGTACTAATGAAGGTATTATCGGTTATATTTATAGGATTTATAATCCTTGGGATATTATTTGCTATCAGCCCAGTACTGGGTGGTCTTATCATAGCCATCTTATTATTGTGGGGTATCGTTGTAATTCTAAAGAGCCTCTAGCTTTTTAATAAGGGCATCTCGTGTTTTCTTATTTTTAATAACGCTAAGAATTTGCTTGTCGAGAGGCAACACAGCATCTTTTGTTATATCCACTAATGCCCCTGCTATTGCGTCTACTTTAGCAAAAATACCTTTGGTTTTAACGCTCCCAACTGTTGCCTGAGTCAATAACGATAAAGCATTTTCTGATTTAATTGTTTTTGTAGACAGCTCTTGTAAAGCTGCCAATTCCATTGGGTCAACGCCCGTAGCCTCTTTAAACATAGCCGCAATTTCTTTATTCCCTCCCCCCCTATCGCTTAACAGCCTGTTCATAAATTTAGTAATATTATCTCCTTTACTCGTAGCTCCTGCAATTTCATCCATTACGTTCTTTAGCTCTGCAAAGGCTTCGACATGAGTAGCCCCTGATTTACCAACCTGCCTTTCAAGTATTTCTCTCAATTTTCCACGAGCTTTTTGACTTAGGATATCTAGCCCGTCTGATATCTCCCCAGTCCGTTTTTTGTGACGTATATTTTTATCAAAGTTTATTCTATTGTCTAGCAGTCTTTGATGGCTTGGATCGCCCTTAGCCCTTTTAAGACCATCAAGCATAGCGTTTACTTCTGTAACCTCTGCTGGGCTTAGTTGTGGCTCTCTACCTTTTAATGGGTTCAGCTTCCCGTCCACGACCTCATACCCCTTACTCTTTAACACAGGAAGCATTGAGTCAATCACTTCCTGTACATCTTCAGGACCAGTTTTGACTGTTGCAATCTTTTGTCGAGCCTGTCCAATTAAAGAACCTTCGTCCTTAATTTGTTTTTCTAATACTGTGAACCCCTCTTGCATCTTTTGGACAGAGAAGTCATGCGGGGTTATCTCGGTAACATCTGCATCAAATCGCTTCGCAACATCTAGGAACTCCTGAGCCAGTCTCGCATCAACATTTTCTAGGACAGGGACAAGGTTCTTATCTATGCCAACTATTGTATTTTTAATATCTTGCCAAGTATTTAACCCTTTAAGCTGTGCTCGTAGCTTAGGAGTCTGCAAAGCATCGTCCAGCTTAGGAGAAAACCCTCGCAATGTTTCAAATACATCGTCTACCTGCCGCCCTACTGCTTGCGCTCCTTCTCCAAGAATTTCAGTCCCTTTAATAAAAGTTTTACCTGTTTGCTCTATAGCTTCTTCTGCAGCCTCTTTAACTAGAGGAGTTCCGCCCTTTAATGTTGTTACTTCCCCTACTAGCCCTGCCGATCTCAACCTCTCTTGGTTCTGAGGGGGAATCCTTTTCCATGCGTCCGACACATCTTGTGCATACTGGGTAAATACCTGCTTGATTTCTTCCTTATATTCAGGCTCTATTCTTTCGTCTATGAAGGCGTTTGCACTCTCTGTAATATCTTCAATAGTTGGATCTGCTAATTCTTTGGCTGCTCCTGCGAAGAGACCTAGTCCTGGTCTAAATCCAAAGTCTAGTCCACTCTGTAAAACATTTTCAACCTGCGCCTGTCCTTTTTTAAATTTCTGTCCAAAGGTTTCTGTAGGCATTTCTTCTATAAACCCCTTCCTTGTCCCCACAAGTTCTTTAGCTTTTTCTATTCCTTCCCCAAGACCTTCTAAAGCTCCTGCGATTGGGCCTTCTCCTCTAAGCTTGCCTACAGCAAATTGACTAGGACTTTCTTCTTGTTTTTCAGTTAGCCCAAATGTAGGGGTTACTTCTGTTTGGAAAGCAGACTTTTGTTTATCAAAGTCACTCGTTAATTGACTAAAGGCTTCTTCTTTATCAGCTTGCCTAGCTAGTCTGAACTGTGACAGCCCAGAAGCAAGTTTGCTGGGATCTGTCATACCTGTTGATAGTAACTCATTTACATATAATTTTTCTTTTGCTGTTAATGGCATTCTTATTTGTGTTTATCAATTAAAGTTTGGACTTGTTCCATTTCCTCATGCGTTAAAGTATTAGTATTGCCTCTAACATAGGATTGTACCTCCTCAGTCACTCCCTGATTTGGTGCTGGCGTTTGCGGCAAAGGACTATCTTTATATAACCCAAGTCTAGCATCTCTGTCAGCTAGTTGATTTGCATTGACTGAGGGCAGCCCGACAATACGTCTAGTTGCATTTACCTCTGCTAAAAGACTACTTTCTAGTGCTTTTAATTTTGTCTGGGCTATATCTGGTTGATTTTCTATTTCTACTATAAAAGGCTCAATCAACTTATTCTCTGTTTTAGTTAACGCACTACCAAATCTTTGATTTCTTATTTGGGTACTCATGTCTGTCAATATACTCTGTAACTCGGCTGCTTTATGGGTGGTACCTTGATCTTTTCTAAACTCTGGGGTTACTTTCATCTTCCACTTCTGGTTTATTTTGTCCCACGAACCGACAGCTTTACCGTCTAAGTCTTTGTATAGGTTATTAGCTCTATCAATTAAGCTCATAGCTTGTTCTGCTTTACTCGTATCAGCGAAGTCCTGATCTATACTTTTCAATGCACTGTTTTCAGCCTTTATCATAGCTTCTGTAAACTGTCCTGTATTTACTAAGCGTGCCAAACCATTAACGTCAAACTCTTCATCCTGGAATGCAATAGTCCGCAATCGTCTAGATAATATTTGATCGTCTGGGGTTAATGTCTCAATATTAAATCCTAATAAAGAATCTTGGACTTCTAGTGGTGATAATCCTTTTTTCAAGAAAGCTACAGCAGCTCTTTCATATCGTTCCTGTTCTTGAGCACTATTTCTTAATTGTGTTGGTATTCCTGCAAGAGCTATAATTATGTCTTGCTGTAACTGTTCTGGGTCAACCTGCTGTGAACTACCGAATGCGAACCCTGCTGCTTCTCCTACTGTATACTTAGTCCCGTCTGGTCTAAAGACTGTGTAGTCTAAGTGAGCACCCCTCCCGCTGTTTATTTGTTCTTGAGATAGCTCTTCTCCATCCGCACCCATAACTCGTCCAGTATTGCCGCTTTTACCGAGAGACATCCCAGCAGTCACATTTTGCCCTACATTTACGTCTGTACTGTTCAAATGATTATAAGTGTGTCTATTCCCTTGTTCATCCTGGATAACGACTCTATTCCCCCAGCCTTCCGCACCTGCTTTTGCAGTCTCGTCCGATATAACCTCAACTACTTGCCCTGAAATTTGAGCGGTTATCGGGGTGTTCACTGGAGCAGCGAAATCTACGCCCTCCGCATTAGCAGAACTCCCCATAAAGATTTTAGAATAACTTAATATCCCGTTTTCGCCTGGTGTTTCCATATCAATAGACCCTATATCTCTATTTGGCTCGAACCTTGTGACTCCACTAGCGTCATACGAGGCAGCACCAGCAGTATCTTTCATGAATCCTGCTGATCTTTTAGCTCCTTCAATTATAGCAGGGTCTACACCGTCTTTTATCAGTTGCTGTATAAATCTAGTTTCTTGTTCAAGGTTGCTCTGACCTCCCACATTCGCTTCTTTTAACATCTTTTCAGCGGCTGCAGCAAACTTAATAGCCTCAGCCTCATTCTTTGCTTCTGCCGCCTTCCCTTGAAGAACTGCAGCCTCCTTAATTGTCAGGGCTTGAGGTAAAGATAAATTAGTCCCCGTAATCATAGTAGACAAGGTTTCAGGAGTAAGATCAGCAGCCTTGCTTCCTAGTGCGAATATATTGTCCTGCGTCGTCGTCCCTCTGGCACTTGCCGCCGTTGCTGCGTTTTCAGCAAATTCAGCCGCTTCTCTCATAGAGTTACGAGCCTCCGTCTCCGCTTCTTGAATGTCTCTTTCGTGTCCAGCTAAACGAGCCTTAATCTGGTCGACTAATCCTTCTTGCCCTGTTTGTTGTGCTCTTTTCAATTCTTTCAACTGTTGGACTCTAGCTGCTCTTGCACCTTCCACTTTCTGAATAGCCATGTCAACTCTCTTTCCCATAGTCTGCTCAAACTGTTGCACTGCCAAAGGTGCTGCTGCACTCATGGGTCCTTCTCTCCCTTGTGCTAATGCCGCTGTCGCTCCTGCTTCAGCGCTCCCCGCTTCTTGCCTGAACAAGCCTAGCTGGGTTTGATCTATAGCCTCTTGGCGGGCAGCCTGGCTCTGTGCAAAAGTTAAGTCTTCTTTTTTTTGACGTTTAAATCTTTCTGTAAACTCCGCCAAGGTCTTAGGTGGTTCACCTTCAAATCCTTGTTCTTCAAATAAATCAGCACTTTCTAGTAATTCTAAGTTTAACCTAGACTGAGGAGTGTCAAACTTCTCCTCTTTCTTTTTAGGAGGTTCAACCGTTGGAAGCTCTACAGGAGTAGGCTTTTCGTCTCTGATAAACAGTTCTGTTCTTTTACCTTCTTTATCCCGTTTACCAGCAAAGACTGTACCTTTCTTGGTTTCTTTGACCTTCTTTAAGCCTTTGTTTCTGTTGGGATCGGCTACCCCCCCTGGGATAGGTCTTTCAACACCGTTCACTATTTGAAATCCTTTTTTGACCATATTATTCTTGGGTAAATTCTAATTGTAATCTTGCATTTCCATTAGCAGGGTAAGCGTCTTGTCCACTTGTGTTTTCTCTAGTCAGCCATAATCTCATTCCTTGTTCCATTGGGACTACTCTGATTTCCCATTTACTATCGTTTAAGTTTAAATCGTCTTGATATAACTCGTCAGTAGCTCCTCCTAAAGTCCCTGAACATGGTATAGGATTCCCGTAATCTGAATGTGTTTGGTGCCATTCTAATACACCTCCTGCGTTAACATAGGTTGCTGCTCCGTCGTCGTCCATGCCAGCCCATACCCTAGCCCTACAAGGTCTGAATCCTAATGTTAGGTCGTCGTCAAAGTACCAACCAGCAGGAGCCATAGTATCTGTCACAGTTCTTGTTTCTTTAGCTCCCATACTTGGGTCAAAGAACCATTCTGTTGCTGATAATACTCGACCTATAATTCTTGACCATGCTCTTGTATTAGCTTGTTCTCCTATTGAGATAGTCGTTCCTGTACCACCGAAACATCTTACAGCGTAACCTTCATCCCAAGGGTCGACACTTGTTGCGTTTAATGTGTAATTAAATCCGTTATTTTGAGCTGTGTCCCACCAAGAACCTGCTACGTGAGATAATGTTTCTCCTGTACCTCCTGCTGTTTTACCTTCTAGCTGGAAGTAATTACCAGCGTCTACAGCTGTTTCTTCATAAGCCACTAAGAATACCTGACAATTAGCAGGGATTCTAACTGGTGAACCAAACGTGATAGTAGTATCTGCAAACACCCCAGATATAGGAGCACTTGCTTGAGTCCCTGATCCTAAGATAGATCCTCTTCCTGTGTTAGTGTCTAGCTCGAAGTTAGGAACTCCAGTTGAATCACCCATTACAATAGCAACTGTTAGCGTGGTTGGTGTTCCTGTCTTTTTTAATGGGATTGTTACAGAAGCTATTTCACATTCTGCCCCGTCTGAATTGTCTATCTTTTGTGCAAAAGCCCTTCTTGCAGAAGCGTTGTTTAAGTTAACGTCGCTTGTACCGTCGTCTAAAGCAAATGAAGGATTGACCGCACTAAACGATCCTGTTGCTTTTCCTTTTAATAAGACTTGTTTGCCTGTATCAGTATCTACTCCGCTTTCCAAAGCAACTCCTACAATGTTCTGCCACGTATCTGAACTCTCTGCAATAACTTTTAGCTTGTTGTCATCTTTATCTAAGTATAAAACATCATTTACCGCAATCGTATCTCCGTAAACGTAATCTTCTGTCATTAACTGAGTAGAAGTAGCCGCTATACCAGAAGCACTTGTTGTTAATCCTCCTGCTGGATCTAGTTTGACTGCTAGTTCGTTACTACCGTTTATTTCTGTTGTGTTAGTCGTTGCATCTACGTTTATTCTGAAATTATTACTTCCATCATCTTCTATACCAGCTCCTACTAGATCGCTTACGTCTACGCTTACATCTAATGTTTCGTCCCCTGCTGGTGTTCCAATAGCTGAGTCAATACCGTCTCCAGCATTGAACTTTGTGTTTAAATAACCAGGAGTTGTATCTGCTGCACTTACTTCAAGTAAATTACTAGCTGATACCGAGTCAATGTTTACCCAAGCCGCACCATCATTAGAATATTGAGCCTTACCACTAGTAGCGTTCTTTCTTAAAAACCCTACAGTTGAAGTTAAAGCTGCCTTTATTGTTACGTTTGTGTCTGTTTCGTCACCTAATACCAACCCTGTACCACCAGAAGCCATATCTCCTGTTCCTTGTACCCAGTCAGCTAAGATGTTGTGATGTACAGAACTTACTGCGCAAAATACCGTAGATCCTTGTGGATGCTCTGCTATGTAGCCAGCCCCTCCGCTTGTCGTGTAGTCGATTGATGTCGCCCCTGTGTTTATACCTCTTATTACTCCTGTTGCAGTGAGTCCATCACCGCTCATCCCCGCTGCAGGAACATAACAAATCTCTGTGAATCCAGACTTGTTTCTTACTCCAAATAAGAAGTCTCCTGTAATTACTGCTCCAGCAGAATCTAAAGGTGCTGAAGTAAATTTCGCCGTTTGCGCTGTTGCTGAGTTCTCTAATGTTGCAGATAACTCAGGGTTAGGGGCGGATGTTGTTCCCCATAGGAATAGTTTTAATTGTGGATAAGTCGTAGCGTCAGCCATAGTTTATAGTTAAATTTTTGTTAATTGCCGTCTTCTTGCAAGTGCTCCTTGTTTAGCCATTACAGAAAACCAGTTGATTTCATGCTCGCTTGTATCACTTGCTGAGAAGTTTACCCTTAATCTTAATGCTCGTTTGATTCCTGTCATCGCTCCGTCAAAACTTTCTACTAATTCACTTGAATCTAAATCACCTCCATAAGCTCCAGAATCATAAGCCATCATGTCATAACCAGCTCCACTACCTAAAACTATCTCAGCTTCCCATGTATATTGCATTCTATTCGCATCATATCGCCCTGTGCGGTCGTAAACATTGAAACTGATAGTTACAGGTGCGTTTTGTGTTAAAGAGCCTTGTACGTAGAATTTACCTATGTCTTTTAGTTGCTCTAATGATCCTAGTTCTAGTTCTTGTTCAAATTCTGTTCCTATACTTATTCCGTTGTCATCGTAACCTATAAACATTTCATGCACTGAAGCTTCTACTGAACTTCCTCCATATAGTGTCCCGTTATCATTGACGAATCTATTAAATGTCCATCCTGAGAATTCTGACACGGCTTTCGTTTGAGTGTTATAGCAAATAACAGCATTATTAGTCGAAGAATCATCGCCATACGTAAGAAGAATTAAGTTTTGTTTTTGGTCATAGACGATGTCTGCATTAGTTAATGTAGCGTTGTCGAAGTAATCAACTCCTAGTAATTGAGTAATTAAACCTTCTTGATCAGAGAAAGGTATATTTGGTTGCCCGATTGAGACTAAAGTCCATAACCCCGCCTCATTAAAGTACACAAGTCCAATATCAGTAGTTAAAGCTCCACTGGCTCCTCCGAAATCTCTACGGCTCATCTGGAATACGTCTACTCTCGAAAGCGTACCTGCTGAATCTATCGTATTTATAAAGAATGCAAACTTACCATTGTCTCCGAAAACTACAATATGTTCCCCTAGAGGCTCTATTGAGTTTACATTTCCTATAAATCTGTCTGAAATCAAACCTGGACCATCTGCTAAAGTATCTACTGTCCAATTTGTAAAAGGCGGGTCAGTACCGTCATCAATCTCTGAATAAACTGTCTCCCCTTCTACGTCAGTGTTTGCGAATAACCTAGCTCCAATAATCCGTAAAACAGTTGCAGGTTTAGAAGCTGCTATCTCGTTAATATTAAACGTCCCTGGGGTATCTATTCTCCAAATCTTTTCTACTCCATTACTCACAAAGAAATACGTTCCATATCTTACTCCTGTTAAAGCATCTGTATCAGTGAAGTCTGTCTTTATGTTTGTGATAGTATCTGTAGAAACTGTGTAAGCCGCTACAGTTGTTCCGTAACCAAATACAAATATATCGTCAGTGTACTTTTCTACAAAAGTTATAGGATCAGTCCCTCCAGCCGAGAATATCTCGTTGATACCTTTTCTCTTTTTTAACCTACCTTGTGCGTCAGAAATGTAGTTAGTCATCTTAATAGCTAACTCTGGGCTTAATAATTGAGGTAAATCCCTTAAGTCTAACCCTTTAGACGGCATTAAGCTACGAGCCTGTGCTCTTGAAGCCCCTGATGATCTAATTGTCATGTAGCCCATTAGTAATAGTGGTTAAAGGAAGGGATAGAGTAAACTCCTCCTGTTCTTTTTATGTTTCTTGCTAATTCGTCTAAGGCACGGGTAAATCTAGCGTCTGCAAAACTCTCTGAGCCTGGTTCTTCGTCCCATTGAGTATAAAGTGTATCCAAAGCATAAATCACATACTGGAGATATTCGTCAGGGATAATTTCTAATCCTCCCAAAGTCCCTTCAACAGTTAGGTAATCAGTAATAGCAGTTAAAGCGGTGATATTCTTAATGTATCTCATTTTCACTGTTTTAGTAGCTCCTTCAAATCCTGTAAAAACCACGCTACCTTGTTCAAAATAGAACCCTTGATCTCTACGACCATGTGCTGTTTGAGTTAATTCGTTAACAGTGTCAGAGCCGTCGTCGTCAACCTCATAAATACCACACCCTAAAGGCTGCATATTATCGAAATCTGCTGGTAAAGACTGTGAACTAGGCGAACTAGATATTGTGTACGTCGTTTCTTCAATAAATCTGTCTGGATCTATACCTTGTAAATGCCTGTAAGCGAACTTATTTAACCAGTCGCACCATTCAACAAACAAAGTGTTGTTTACGTCAGCAAGATCATGCTTATAACGTAAGAAACTCGCCCTCGCATCTGATAATAAAATAGCCACAATAAATAGATTAAATTTTACGTACTTTCTTGTCTAGCTTTGCCTTTCTTTCTGCATTTACAGCGTCCCTTGCTCTTGCTCTTGCTGTGTGTCTAGCTTTCACTGTATCTAGTGAAGCCTTAGTAGCTTTACCATAAGATAAAGCCTTATCGTCCGAACCCCTAATATCCGTTTTCTTGATTTTAAACGTAGTATGCGGTTCTTTCCCAAACTTGATACCTGCCCCCTTAAACGGCATTTTAAGCCCCTTTTCTTTAATTGCCCCTGCTAAAAGTTGATTTTTATCCATAGTGTTTTTATTAAGCTACTGTAACTCCTTCGCTACCCCATAGAACCCAGCCTGAAGCTGCAGTCCACATAAGCGTTGCTGAAGATAAAGTAGGCATTGTTAGAGTTGTTCCGTTAAAGAAGGTCGTAGGCGTAACTGTATAAGTTCCTGCTCCGATACAACGGACTACTTTCATTTGCCCTTCTTGCGTGCCATCAGTCATTCCGTTCGCCTGTGCTCCTCCGTTGCTTAAGGTTGAATTTTGAGTGACCACATCAATAGCCGTTGTATCAGTAATTGCCTGTGTGCTTCCATTGAAAGCTACTGTATTTGCTGGACTGAATATTACATTCGGTGTTCCTGAGTCCGCTGTAGTGATAAACTGTAAGTCGTCGTCTTCATTGATAGCTTCAAAGGAAGTTGAACCTGACGCTGCTGATACGTTTATTCCTCCCTGTCCACCAGCTCCGTCCGCTACAAGAAGATCAAAGAATCCTTCTTCTGAACCTGCCGTTTCAGTAATGATTCCCCCTGAGATTTGCGCATATGTAAATTGTGACGCACCGTCATTCCTCCCGTCGAAATTCATAGTCCATTCATCATCTGCTCCTGGGCTATCTGAATCATGAAATAATGTTAATGTCGGCCCTACTGCTCCTGGATCTCTACCCTGGATAATCACCTCAGTAGTTGCTGTGCCTGGTATTCTAATAACACCGTCAGTATCAGAAACGTCTGCATGGAGTATTTCTAACTCATTGTTTGTTCTGTCCCATAAGAACCCACCTGCGGTTACAAGAGGATTTGAGCTTTCTCCTACCATTAGCTTTGAGTCAACGCTGGAACGATAGGTGATATTATAATTAGTATTCATTGCTGTTCCTGCTGCTGTACCTGTATAGACATTAGCGCCACCTGAAATTATATAAACCGTGTTTCCTGCGATTCCTATACCTGTATCGTCGTCCGCATTCCCACGAATTATCGGATCATTACTTGCCGTTGACGGTCTGATCTGTAACGCTTTCGCTACCGTATCTACTGCGAATACGTCTGTACCGTCTCCTTCTTCAACTACGAAAGCTGAAGCGTCGTCACCTTGTACTGTAAATGTAGTCGCTACTACTCCTCCAACGGAAAAGTCTGTGTCTACCGTTAAATCACCTGTGACGGTTACGTCTCCGTCAGCCGTTCCCCCTTCTGTTAATGTTGCCCTATGAAATCCCATATTTAAGAGTTGTTAAATGCTCGAACTTTTACTGTCACGTCCCCAGCTACCCATGCAGTTACGTCGAAATTGATAAAATTCATTGCGTCAGTGTTTACCATGTAATAAAAAACTGAATCTGTTGCAATGACTAACCCTGTATCTCCTGAGAGAATACTCCCGTTGTCTAAATGCTGCATACCTAAAAGATCCCAGTCTACACCTACTGCTGGAGTTGAACCCCATGCTGGCGCTTCGTCAGCAAGTGAACCTTGACATTTGACTGTCAGGTCTGCTGAATTGTCACTCGCTATTGAAACGAGGATATGTTGGTAAGGAGCAACATTAACTGCTGTGCCAGATCCCGTAGCCCCTGCTGCACTTAAAATTGTTTGTAACTTACTTGCACTTCTTGTTTCAGCCATTTTGAGAGAATTAAATTATTAACCCCCCCTTTTCTATTTTATTATACCACATTCTGTAGATTTAATGAATTAAATTACATTGAACGTAGTTGTTTCAAATTCTACGTGTAATGTTTTAATTGGGTTTAAATCGTATCGGATATGCACCACTGTCTTATAAAGACCTGGATCTAGATCAATCGGTAAGCGGATACTATTTGAAACTACTTTATGACAACCCGAAGGCAACGGC
>Ga0098033_1000718_pt1 | contig 14523 bp, 15 predicted proteins | sample 1_EtaG_FD_75049 | JGI IMG/M metagenome (GOLD analysis project Ga0098033, IMG submission 75049) | Marine viral communities from the Subarctic Pacific Ocean - 1_ETSP_OMZ_AT15124 metaG | ecosystem: Environmental > Aquatic > Marine > Oceanic | place: Pacific Ocean | collected 2015-01-07
AAATAATTGTTTGCTTTGCTAACACAGGACAAGAGAATAATGAAACTTTAAATTTTGTTAATGAGTGTGACAAACAATTTAACTTTAACACTATATGGTTAGAAACAGTAGTTCATCACAACGAAAGGAAGAGTAGTACCCATAAAGTTGTAACTTATGAAATAGCTAGTAGAAAAGGCGAACCTTTTGAAGAAATGATAATGAAGTATGGATTACCTAACGCTGGTAAACCGTTCTGTACTAGAGAACTTAAAGAAAATCCAATACATTCCTATATTAAATCTATAGGGTGGAAAAGAGGTTCTTATTTTACTGCTTTAGGAATACGCACAGATGAGCCTAGAAGAATAAAAAGAAATAAAACTATACAAAATAAAATATATCCTTTAGTTGATTTATTTCCTACAGACAAAAAGGATGTTATAGATTTTTGGTCTTCTCAATCTTTTGATTTACAATTAGAAGACTACCAGGGAAATTGTAAATGGTGTTATAAAAAATCAACTAAAAAATTACTACAGATAATTAAAGATGATGTATCAAATTTTGATTTTCCTATAAGGATGGAGAATGAGTATGGTAAAGTAGGGAGAAATAGTATAAATGGAGTGGTTATAAAAGAACCTAGAACATTATTTAGAAACTATATGACAGGAGAAAAAATGATAGAACTATATAAGGAACTACAGTTTGAACAACTACCTTTGTTTTTTGATTCAGAAGAACTGGAAGGATGTGCTGAGTCTTGTGAGGCTTTCGTAGAAGGAGGATTAGAATGAGCTACTGGGATATAAAAGGTAAGGTAAATAAGATGGTTAAAGACCACGAGAAAACAAAGATAAAAAATAGAGTAGTACCTTGGTGGCATAGGGATGAGTTTATACGCAGAGGTCCTGACAAGAGGGAGCAAGACAAACTAGAGAAAGAATACTGGAAAAACTGGGAGAAACTGGATGAAGATTAAGACTATACTACCACTACCAACATACACCAAAGGAAGAGGAGACAAGAAGAAAACAAATCTTCTTAGCCTGAATGTATTTAGGAACCTACACCACTACTCTAAGAACAAAGTTAAGCAGGACTATGCTGACATAGTGAGAGAGTTTGTAAAGACACTACCTAAATACAAGAAGATACAGCCTAAGTACACACTGTATTTTAATAACAACAGAAAGAGAGACCTAGACAACTATACGTTTCCTATACATAAATTTCTAATGGATACTTTAGTTGAAGAGGATGTGCTTGAAGATGACAACTATGATTATGTCACTGGCTTTAGTACAAAGTTTGGTGGTATAGATGAGAACTATGTAATGATTGAAATCAGAGGAGAATTAGATGCCAGTAAATAAATCAAAAGATATAAAAGAACTAAAGAAGTTTGATGTTGACCTAGAGTTTGGTCAGGTGTGGGAGAAGTATATAGATGATATGTTCTCAGGTGCAAAGACTTGTGAAGTCAAGACAGAGAGAGATAGGTGGGCAGGTACTGGTAACATATGTATAGAAGTAGAAAGTTATGGTAGACCTTCAGGACTTACAAGTACAGAGGCAGACTTATGGGTACACAATCTAGTTAAAGACAATGAACTCGTATGTAGTTTGGTATTTAATACAGACAAGCTGAGGGACATAGTAAAGGAAATGAATCCTTATACTATAATGGGAGGAGACAATAAGGCTAGTAAGATAAAGCTAGTTAACTTGAAGAAATTAATTAATGGGTTTCTTGTTAAGTAGTTTATTTAATATCAGCATGAAATTAGGGTCTATGACATCCTTAGGTCTTCCTAAGGGTGCTTCATTATAATACCTACTTATAGCCCAGTATGAAAAATTCTCTGCAAACCATTCATTGTAGTCTTTCTTTGAGTGGGTACTATTGTGTTTTCTGTCCTCAAGATTTTTAAAATTCTTTTCTAAGAAAGACTTAAGCCCTTCTTTTTTATTGATTATATGATGACCAAGCTCATGGAACATTAAAGACTTTAATTGTAATTCTTTAGTGCTGTATAAGGAAGAAACCAATGGATACTGTGGCTTTATTAGACCAGGGTTGGCTTTATATTCTTCAATATAACTTAGTTTATTCTTTCTGAAATGATTCTTTTTACTCCATCCAAAATCATCATAATGTGTATTCACATACTTAGGAGAGAGATACATAAAGTCAGGTCCCATCATTCCTCCAACATTATGGACTACCATCTTACCCTCATCCTCTTCTTTTACCGTACCTTCATTAGCTTTTATTTTTGCATCAGTAGCTATAACAATCCCTCTAATTTTTCTAAGTCCCATCCCCCTTGTTATTTTAAACATTTCTTCTTCTGTTTCTTCTTTTAAATCCTTAAATTCTGGATTGAATTTCTTATCGTCTACAGTTTTAAATCTTTTACTGTTTACATTCTCCTCAGATAAGGCTTTATCAATGTCCCCTTGCATAGGAACATTCTTAATATTAGGCTGATAACCAGGAACTTTGCTTAGGCATGTCTTCATTTGTCTAACTGCTCCGCAAATATAGTACCTGCTAATGTTTTAGTAATCACTTTAATAACATCCTCCATAGTTTCATCATCATCGGCATCAAATATACTCATAAACCACTTACTAAACCCATCTATTGTAGACACTGCAGCAGGAACAATTAAATCTCCAGGTCTTTGTGCTGTCACATAAGGCACACCAACAGCACCCACAACATCAAGTGGAGTTGTTTCTTTATCAGAACCCCTTATTTCTTTCTTCATCTCAACAACCATAGTTGCCATTGCGAGAGCCATAGCAGTGGAGATTAATGAGTTCATTGAACCAACAATAGCTGGTGTACAAGCCTTAGGATTTAAAGTCTTCATTGTTCTCTTGGCTATTGTATTACTAAAAAGAATAGGGAATGACTTGAGTTGAGCTAGTAGCTGTAAGTCTGGATTAGACATCCAAAGAGGTCTGTTACCTACTTGTGGTTCTAAGGCAACATCAGTAGTTATCTTACGCAACCAAGGAACTAACATATCCCTAACACTAACACTGGTTCCATTCTCTTTAGTAAACCTAGTATCTAACCACTTATCATTAAGGATGTCTACCTTGCCTTTATTAAGTCTAACCATTTGTTTAAAGTCACCAACTGTCATACCATTCTCTCTCAACTCACGCTGTAATCCAGAAAGTTTAACACCTTTGAGTCTATTAACTTTATTTGCCTGTCCTTGTATCATCTTAAGTCCAGCAGCAGCAGTCCAAGTACGCACAGCATTAGTGTACTGTGTAAGAAACAAACCACCAGGAGACCTAAAGAAAAGAGAAAGATGTGGATTATAGTCTCCAGCCATCATCATTTCTATCTTCTCATTGACCTTAGGATTTGTAGCCTGACCCATAACATTTAATAGTGAACGACCAAAAGACTTATCAATTTCCTTACCTCTTTTACCACCATAAATAGTACGCTTCATTCCTTTTAATGCATACCCTGCAACTGTAGGAAGTGCCTTCAACATATTCATATAACCAACACGACCAGGAATCCACATAGGCTCTGTTAGTGATGCGAGAGTGGCAAGACCTAGTAAGTTTATGGCTGTGAATGTAGACAATCCTTTTGAAACACTTTGCCATATCCTTCTGTCATCCGTCTCTGGTCTATTATATACATTATGTTCTGCATCATACATATCCCAAGCAGTCTGAGCACCTTGCTTACTTAGCACTCCCTTCTTAGTAAGTCTATCAATAGCACTTGAAAATCTTTCAGCATTATTACCACCAAATGTTTTGGTTGATGCTGCTCTTACAGATGCTGCAGTTAAATAATCCTGCATGGAATTGAAGGCAGATGAATTTCTAAATTTAGAATCTAAAGCATCCCAATTCTTATTCCTGGATTTTTCAAAATATTTTCTACCTTGACCACTCCTTTTTCTGTCTTCTCTTATTTGTTTAGATGTGAGTATTGTAAGGTTCTTACCATTAATTATATCATTAGCTATTCTCTCAGCTTCTTCTTGTCTCATTTCTAAGGTAACATCTTCTTCCTTAACCCCTTCAGGTACTACTTCAACATCATTGACAAGACTTTCTATGAAGTCTTGTTTATATTTCTTAACTGCTTTGTGGTCTATACCACGTGTTAAATATCCTTCTGTATAACCCAAACTAACATCTGAATCTTTTAATACAGAACTTAAATCTTTATACACCTTGTCACGTATACTTTTAACTTCATTAATATCTTTCTTTAATTCTTTTACATCCTTCCTGCTTAACAGTTTACGAAGTGCTTTCTCTTCAACTTTAGTAACCCTATTCTCAAGAGACGCACCAAAATAGGCATCTATTTCTGGAGCCACTGGTCTCTCACCCATCTCACCCATGAAAGGAATTTTATTAGCCCATTTAGATTGTATATCTAAAAACCTTTGAGCAAATGTATCTAGGTACTGGTGTTTCAAATCATGGAATGAAGTCTTTCCTTGAGTCTCACCAGACATTGTCTCTGTTCCTGTGAATGCACCAAAAATTTCAGTATGTAAATCATGTACATCTCTGCCAGTCTTGGTTTTATTTAAAGCACTTTTAAATTCATTAACTGAGCGACCAAGCCCTTTACTAATAAGTAAATCACCAAATCTTTTTATTGGTCCTTTACTTCTTTCAGGAACATCATATAGCTCAAGTTCAATGTCAAAGCCTTCAGGCTGAGGACCTAAATTAAGTGCTGTCTCATAATCAGAACCACTCTTCAGTCTCTCATTTGTGTTTAGACTTTCTAGTAAATTAGTGCCTTCCTTAATTGTTTTATTAAATGAACGTGCATCAGAAATACTTTGTGGTGAACCATACACAGGTCCTCCACCCATACCTCCAGCTAGAGCTGATAATAACTGTCCCTTACCTTCTTCTGTTTTAGCGTGTTCAATACCTGGGTCCGAGGCTGCTTGAATATTAAGCTGTGCAGCAGTTTCTGTAGCACCCTCTCCAAGAGACAACTTAGCAGAGTTCTTAAGAAATGTCTTCCCTTGTTTTAGTATCTTCTCTTTGTCAGCATTCTTTAACCACTTCTCCATATCCTTGGCAAAACTCTTAATATCTTTAGAAGCTGACTTAAATGCTTTCTTTCCTCTACCAATAGTTCCTACAGGTAGAAATTCTAATACTGTGTTTTGTATAGCCTTCCAATATGCTGTGTCTCTTTCCTTATCAGATAACTCACTAACTTTTTTACCATTTAAATGTGCAAGTTCTTGTAGCACTTCGTCATGTATAGTGTTAAATGTAATAGCTGCTGTGCCTGAAGCAACAAGAGCACCAGCACCCATAGCCCAAGGATTGCCTAATGCTATAAGCCTTTGAGCAATAAATGCACCACCATATATTATACCCTGTTCATGTGCTTGCTGTTTAATACTTTCAAAAGTCCAGCCAGGCACACTATCAGCCTTAGTTACAGGTCCAGGATAATCAGGAACATATCCTTTTACTTCTTCATCACCTGTTTCCTCCAGTTGTTGGAAGAAATTAGTTAAGAAACCAGGAACTTGTAAGCCAGTCTTTTTTGTATAATAATCAGCCAGTTCACCAAAGCCACGACCTTGTCTTTGTTTGAATGATGCCTGTGAGAACCTTAAGTCTGAGGTATAGCCAGCATCATCAGCACTAACACCATCAAAATATTTAGCAAACTTAGACTCGTCAGTCTCTTCAATACTTCTACTAGAATCTGTGTCAAAATATTTAGCAAACTTTTCATCATCAAAATCTTGTACAACAGCAGACGATGTACCGTCAAAGTATTTTCCCCACTTATCTTCTTCTGTTATATTAGCCATTGTTATTTGTTATTTTCTTTTTTCTTTTTTTCTTTAACTAATTGTTGTGCTGCTAATTTCAAAGCCACACTAATAGGAATAAACTGACCATCAAGACTAGCCTGAAACATTGCATCACTAGCTGCAAGTGCAATTTGGTGAGACAAAGATTGTTTTTCTTCAGTAGTGAAGTCCCTGCCAAACCATCTCTCATTTAACTCCTCAGGCAAATACTCTGCCACTGCTTTAGCAAGGTGTGAAGGATTGGTTTTAGCATAACTAAGAAGACGGTCAATTTCTTTTTCATCAATTTTAGCCTGTGCTGCCATAGCATTCTTACCAGTCAATGCTTTATTCTTAGCATCTGCTATGGCTATGTCAGACCATCTCTCAGAAGCCTTCCCATCCAGACCCCAGCTACCAGGTGCATCCATCTCTCTTATAAGCTCACCCATTCTGTACAAAGGATTGTCCCATCCACCAGCACCACCAGGTGTTGCAGACATTAGTTTATCATACCATTCCATTTCTTTAGGTTTTGTTTTTATTTTATTCTTAATAGGTTTTTCATTTTGTACATTAAGTGCAGCTTGTACATTCATTGCTTTCTTCAAGTCTGCCTGAGCACTAGATGATGTTGTTAAGTCCTTAGATGGTGTTGTTAAGTCTATTGGATACATTATTTCAGGAACACCGCTAACATGTTTAAAACCTTTACTATCCCTATACCCATCATAGAATACACCACCCGATTGACCTTGTATGTCTCCGCTACCATCAGGTAGCCCCACCTCCTGTGCAAATCTAGCAGTAAGGTTTCTTATTTTAGACTTTTCTTTATTAGATAATGTATCATAAGTTTTTTCAGGAGGTAAACCATCAGGATATAATTGATTCCTTGCTTTTTTCAAGTGCTCAGCATACAATTCTTTAGTATTAGTCGTATGCTGTATAGGTCTTATACGAGAACCTTGATTGAATTTATCTCCGAAAGGCATTCCTTTAGGTGCGTTAACCTCTCCACCACCAAAAACACCACCCACAAAAGGTAAACTACCTAAGCTATCACGACTAAGCCAGCCTAAAGAACCTTTAGTAGGGTCATACTCTCCAGTATTTCTAGGTTGCTTAAACCAAAACTTTTTCCACTCACCATCCTTAATTTTCTTCAAGGCATTGGCTTTTTCTTTTTCTGCAAGTGAGCCTGTTCCATACTGGTATGCATCAGCTTCCTTATCAAGAGTGTTCATTCTTTTTAATTGTTCTCCACGTGCTTCATATTCAGAATCAGTATAGAATACACCACCAGAACTCTCACAAAGCCCTCTATTGTATGACGAATGCACACCACTTTTTAAAATACAGTAACCCATTATTTTCTCCTAATTAATTTACCTAGTCTTTTATCTTTATAAAATTGTGCTATTGCAGCTTTTCTAGCATCTTCATCAAATGCTACTCCGTGTATATTAACATACCTGTATTTAGCATCTTCAAGATATTTATCCAGCTCTGCTTTCTCTGCTTCTGCAGCTTTAATCTCATCATCACCACTCAACCAATCCGTAAAGTCACCCCATATACCAGATGCTGTATTAGCCATACTGTCATAAGTATCTAATACATATTCTCCAGCATCAAATGCATCGGCTGGTATGTTAGGCACATTATTCCATATACTATTTAACTGTGGACTATACTCATCATATATAGAGTTTAAGGAGTTATAGGCATCAGACCATATGCTTGGTTTTTGTTGTCTTTTAGGAGAAGGTGTGTATGGTTTGTTTAGTATAGCATTAGGTACAAAATTAGAAGGGGTTGGGTCATATATAGTACCACTCATGTCTCTACGACCCATCATATACTCACGCATACTATCATCACTACCATCTATCTGAGGAAACTGTTCCATATAATCCATTCCTGGACCCATGTCCGCACCATCCCACCAGCTCTCTTGAACTCCTCTAGTGTCACCTGTGTAACCAGTATAATCTCTTACTGGTGAAGTTTCCCTAGCAGATATAACACCTCTGCCTGTGCTTACTGGTTGATAAGCTGGAGCACCTCTACTAGTAGACACTGGTTGATGAGATGGAACACCTCTCCCCGTACTTCTTGGTTGGTAAGCGGGGACACCTCTACCAGTAGGAACAGCCTTAAATGCAGGTTCTATATCCCTAGCTTTCTTCCTACCAAAATCTGCAAAGTGAGCATAATCTGCATTAGCACCTTCAGTACCATCTAACTGTATCCTACTACCGTGGTCCAGATAGAGTTGCTTAAATGCCTTAGGAGAAACATCAAACCTTTTACCAGTCTGAGTGTCTACTACCTTTATCCTAACTTCATCTTCCCAGTTCATTTATATATACCAGTATTAATTATAGTTGCCAGTAATCATATTCCGTTGCTGGTTCAACGTAGGTAGAGACAGGGTCAATATTCATACCATCCCCTGCATTAACTACAGCAGCATGAGTAGCAGGTACTGTATTCCAAATACTAGGCGTTGCATCCCTTGCAGCATTATCTTGAAGATAACCCATAGGTCCTGCTGCGACAGATGCTGTTACTTCTGGTTTGCTTTTATTTGCATTAAATTTACTCTGTACAAAATCTGTTATTAAGTCAGGAATGTTAATATCATCTGCTTTACTAAGAATACCTAGTGGGTTAATCCAATCAAATATATTACTAATGCTTTCCTTGTCTATGTTACTAAGTAGACCTCTTTGGTCTCCAGGAATTATCTCATAGTCTCCTACTCCAGGTGCAACAAACTCACCCTCATCACCATAGTTCCAAGGTGCTAATCCTTTATATCCTCCTTCAGGGTTTGCCCAGTCTGGAGTTTCTGTTCTAAGTCTTTCTGCAACATCCATACTTCTTCTTGCTGAATATACATCACCAGCTTCGACTGCTAACCTTGCAGCATTCTCATGTATTTGTGCCTTTTCAAACCTATTCATAGCATCCCATTCTTTAGGTGACTGTCCAGGTTTCTGTGCTTGATTGAAATAGAAAGAGCTTGTCATTTCAGGAGTACCATCCTGTTTAATAACATGGCTAGTGTGTATAGGTAATCCTGAGCTATCATCAAACCCTGGTCTTGATTGGACCTTTGCTGAGTTACTAAGCAAACCACCTGTTAGGCTACCACCACCTGTATTGTTCATAGTACCTGTGTAGCCTGGTCCTCCAACTATGTATGGATTTCCCATACTACCATAGCCACTAGAATAGTAACCATTGTTCTGAGGTACTCCATATGTATATTGTCCTGTATTATTTATTGGCATATTATATACTCCTTAAAAATCCATTAGTTGGATTAAATGCTAAACTACCAATCTGTGCTAGACTACCCATTGTACTCATAGGACCTCTTCCTGGAGCAGTTGTAATTCCTGCAGGTCCTAGTAGACCTTGAGTTCCAGACAAAGCACCTGTATATTGTGACAGTTTATTGTAAGGTAAGTTCTGTTCAAATGAATGTTGAGATTGTGCATCTTGTATTAATGCTTGTTCTCTAGCTTGTTGGTCTCCACCTGATGCACTTAGTGCAGCATAAGGAGCAAATCCTGCAGTCATAAGACCTCCTGTTTGTCCTAATGTACTACCTTGATGACTTAATCCTTGACCATAGGCATTACCATATATACCAGCAGCAGCCCTAGTTGCAGCATCTGCTGCCCCGCCTAATGCTAGTCCTTCTGCTATACCTTGTCTACCACCACCATATCCTCCTGATACAATAGCATTCTGTCTTATGCCTGCTAGTTGTGGGTTGAGTTGGCTCATGGCATCTTGTGCTGCAGCATTTGCCATTCCACTTACATATGGATTGTTAGCTACATCTAATACATTAGAACCTGTACCATATTGATAAGCACCAAGTGCTGGGTTCATTACATTAGGTGCACCTTGTACTGCCCAGTCTCTTACACCAGCTTGTGCTGTTAGTTGGTCAGGACTAAAGTGTGCTTGTGTTTGACCTGAGTAATACTGAGGTGTAAAATCATTGTACATGTTCTCGGCTTCAGCATAGCCCTGCTTTATATAGGGTTGAGCTGCTGACCAAGGCTCTCCCGTTGTAGTTTCTGTGCCACCGCCTTTACTCATACTATCTCCTTAGAATATACTCTAACTTGTTCTTTATAATTAATATCTTTGAGGTAATTACCCCAACCTTTTCTACCAAATAACTCAATGTGCTTGCAATCATTTTCTTTACCATATCTTTGTAATAATTCATCGGTCTCATTCCTCCAGCTTTTAAATTCCTTACCACTTAATAACAATACTAATAGTATGTTCATCTGTGGGTATTTTAATATCTGTGTAATAAATGCACCCTGTACGTTCTTATCAAATTTAATCCATAACTGCATCTGTTTATTCTTACACAGTTCTCTAATGTCATCAGAAGTATACTCGTCTATACCATACTCAAGTGCTGACTTAATATACTCATCAACATATCCCCACCACATGTCAATGTCTTTCGACAATATCCCTTCAATCAAAGTTTACTCCACGCTCCTGTAGATAAATATATGTACAGCCCTTCACCTGTACTTCCTGGGTTCCAGTCAGAACCATCTGCATATCTTATGTCACCTGTTCTAGGTTTATCAGGCTCTGAGTGTGATACATCAAAGTGACCATCAGAAATATTATTAATTATTTCAGACAATCTCCTTAACTCATCCTGTAAATATCTAGGTAGTTGTTCAGTATTAGATGCTACTGGTAGTGGTGTGTATCTGTTAGACACCCTTACCTCTACTTCCTTGTGGCTTCCAATGTAATTCCATATTCTCTATTGACCAAGTCTTATCGTCAGTGCTCTCAGCTCTTATACCTATATAGTTACCAGTAGCTCTTACAGGTATCTCTGAGTGAGTTCCTGGTGTAAATGTATAAGGTCCATCCCATGACATACCTTGGTGTGGCATCATCTCATTACCTATATAGAAGTCTATTGAACCAGTACCATCTACTGTAGGTATTATCCTAGTAACTGACTTAGTTCCTCTATGACCTAAACTCATATCTGACTTCTGTATCCAGGCTCTAAAGTCTGTACCATCAAACTGATTAGTTCCTAATACAAATAGTTTAGTGTTACCTGCATCTGCTAATAGTAATGATGGTTTAAGTGGACTATCCCAAGCATCAACATCAGTATCCCACTCTCCACTCTCTGTCCAATCTGTTGTACTAACATACTCTACAACACCCCAAGTTATAAAACTAACATTAGGTAAATCTCTTTTAGACCAGCTATTGTTTCTCCAGTTCCATACATATGCAGTATCTGCAAAAGCATCTGTATCATTAACATTGGAAACAAAGCATACCCACATTTCATTCTTCTCTCTGTCTGCACTAACAAAGGTACGTGTCTTGTAGTCTGGGTGCATTGAATTAAACAACTCATCTCTTATCTGACCATCAACTATACTTTGTTTAGACTGACCATCATGTACATACACATCATCCTCAGACACCACAAAATGCTTATTATCAAACGATTGTGCACAGTCCTTACCTAGTATACCAACGTCATTAAATAGTTGCCTAAATCCAAATATAGACTGTCCGCCCTCATAAGACATAGACCAGATACTATCTTCTTTGTATATTATATTAGTATCAGCAAGAGGTAAACAATCAACAACAAAACCTTTTGTCTGTGATAAATCTACATAGCCTGCATCTTTAGTATCATCTGAGGCATCCCAAGTTACAGGTACTGTACCACCCTCTGCAGGATGAGACCAGCGTATTCTAAATGGGTAGCGTGTAGTGCTCTCTGTAGTATCCATAGCAACTAAGAACCTTTTGAAAGGTCTCATTGCATTACATGTTGTACTACTTAACCAGTTGGATAGGTCAGCAAACTTAGCTGTGTTACTGTCACCCATAAACTGTGGTTCATCAACACCATTATTAACAATAGCAACACCACCCAATACTCCACCTGTCCATCTGTTTGCAGCAGTAGCACTGTAGTCACCGCCTGATGTTCTAGTTAAGTCTGTTTGTGTTGTTGTTGTGCTTGAGGTATGTACTCTATATAGTTTAGTTAGACCACCATAAATCCATGAGTTTGTACTAATAGTATCAAAGGGCATTAACCAATAAGGTGCTACTGTAGGTGTGCCAAATACTTGTTGGTGTCCTAGTACCTTAGTTGTCTTATCATTATCAAACTGTATATTATTACCATCAGACCAAACTGTCTCAGGTAATTCATAAGGACTTAAATCCTTATTGATACCATTCATATTAAGTTTAGTTATTTGTTCTGGCATACTATATACTCCTTAAATCCAGATATTACCATCACTAAAACCACCACCAGAAGAGCCACTAGAACCAGAGGAACTACTAGAACCAGAGGAACTACTAGAAGAACTAGATGCTGGTGCTTGCCAAATCTGCTCAGGTATGTTTGGTATATATACAGGAGGTGGAGGAGGTGGAGGTATATTCATACCACCCCCTGCATTAACTACAGCAGGGTGAGGAGGTATATTCATACCACCACCTGCATTAACTACAGCAGGGTGAGTAGCAGGAACTGTATTCCAAATATCAGTAGGAACAGGTGCTTTTTTAATAACTGTTGTAGGTCCAGATGTATGCATAGTATTAAGACCAGTTAATCCACTTCCCATTTGTGCAACTGCTTGTGCTCTAGCTTGAGCTTCTGCTTGTGCTCTAGCTTGAGCTTCTGCTTGTGCTAAATCCTGTGTACCTGTAAGTGCTGACGAGTTAAATAAGTTAGTGTTTTGTTGTATGTATGGGTTTATTGGTCTTCCTCTTCTATCTACAGCAATGTCTGGTGTATTAGTATAATTATTATATAGGTTTGCTAAATTACTACCATACTCATATAAAGGTTTTTTAAAATTCTCTAATGTCTTTTCTGATGCTATACCTGCTTTCCATATATCATCAGAAGTCTTTAAATCATCACCTCTCCACCTAGAGATAGCGTAACCTGCTGTTTGTTCAAATGCATCAGCTAATGCTTTTTCCCAATTACCTTCAAGACCATCAGTACCTAATTGATAAGCAAGCTCACCAGCACCTACAAAAGCTGTTTGTGGTATGGTAGCCAATCTATCTAAATAGGGATTATCGGAAACTTTATTTAGTAAACCCCCTCCTATAGTAGCAACAGAAGTTCCTTTGGTTGGTCCAAATGCTGGATGAGCAAAGTATTGTGGGTCATTCCTATAATCATCCAATAATTCATTATCTATTTCAGCATAGTCTTTAATCACCCAAGGGATTTCTACCCTGGGTGGTCCATCATTAGGTGTACTCCAGAGTGAATTATGCCATCCCTCTCTTGCTTTTTTAATGCCTTCTTCTAACCACCCCATTAGCTAAAGTCCAAACCTTCAACAACTGCATACCAGTTAGCACCAGCATCAATAGTCTCAAAGGTTAGAATGTCAATTCCACTTGTAGTTAGAGTAGGAGTAGTACCACCAGCAAACTTAACACTTGAGTGCCAAGGGTCTGCTACTGTACCACCATTTGTTAGTATTAATTTGAACTTTCCGTATATACCAGAAGTTGGTGCATTGCTTATCGTGAATGAACCGCCACTAGCAAGTACAGCAGTAACTACATTACCTAATGCAAAGTTAATAGCTGTTGCTGTACTTACTGTACCTATAGCATTAACAATCTCTGTTTGTTCTTGTGTCTTTAATTTCTTTGTAGTTCCTACAGCATCTGCAGTAACTGTCTTAGAACTTTCTACAGTTCCAAGCGTAGGTATATCGTTGTAATTTAATTCTGCTGTTGTACCTGTATAACCATCTATTAAATTTAATTCTGTATGTGTTGCTGTCATAGCACCAGCTACATTCGGAAAGGTAGACCTTAGAGTAGACTTAATCAATCTAAGGTGGTCATCTCCCTGGCTTCTTGGGTCTGTTCCTGTAGGGTTAGTTGTTACTAATCCATTTATATATGTTGTACTTTCTAATGACATAATTATCCTTTTGCTAGTTGTGCTCCGAAGTAGAACTCTACTATAATAGTAGTCCACTTAAATACTTCATCTAATTTCAACATACCTTTAACAGTAATGTATTCTATTTTGTCTGGTGTAATATCAAATCCTAAGAAACTTGAACCTTTAATTAATGTAGGAATTACAGTAGGCACGTCTAAGAAAACTGGAGCTACCTGAGTAAATACTATGATACCTAGTAGGACAAATATAATTACTCTTCTATTGAGTGCTGCCCAAGGGCTTTCTGATTTAGCTGCTTCCCTAGCCTTATCTACTTGTTCTGCTCTAGCACTTAATGCCTCTATCTGTAGCTTCTGTAAATCTGTAGCTGCTTTACTCTTAATAGCCATAAGCTTCATAATGAAACCCATAATTATTGGTGCTACATTTGTAAGTAAACTAATCATTACTCTCTCCTTTATTGAGGAACTATAGGAGCACCGTGGTCAGCTAATAAACAATGGTACACTTCGTGACCCATAACAGCTAATGCCTCTCTATTATCCCATTTCTCTGGTACTAATGTATGTACATAACAAGTATCTACTGAAGGGTGTACCAATGCAAAACCCAATACCTGCTTACCATATTTCTTAGTATACTTCCAGTAAGCTTTGTTAAGGCTATGTTTATCTTTATGTATAACTACCTTTAATA
>Ga0098033_1000719_pt1 | contig 14517 bp, 12 predicted proteins | sample 1_EtaG_FD_75049 | JGI IMG/M metagenome (GOLD analysis project Ga0098033, IMG submission 75049) | Marine viral communities from the Subarctic Pacific Ocean - 1_ETSP_OMZ_AT15124 metaG | ecosystem: Environmental > Aquatic > Marine > Oceanic | place: Pacific Ocean | collected 2015-01-07
AGAGTCGATTGCTCCGTAGGAAGCGTCGAAGTTCGATGGGTGGAATGGGAACGAATCTGCCTGTGGTTTTGAGTACCAGTGCCCACCGATTCCGGATTCTGTACTGAAGTCTCCGATCGATGACGTACCTCTTGAGATGCTGACCTTCGGTGACAGTCCAGCAGCAGCACCAGGATCTTCGATTGCCGTTCCCGACATCCTCAGTGCGAAGTCTCTGCCGTATTCTGTGTCGATGAAGTAGAACCGCTGAAGGTTGTTCATCTTGTATCCGGTCCACTGGCTCACCGGCCTGCCTAGCCTGTTGGGTGATCCTGTTCCGAGTGGGTTGATGATTTGGAAGATCGACTCGATCGACTTCGAGATGTAGTTCCTGACGCTTCCTGCTCGCACGAACTTGATCAACGGAGAGATGTCATGGTCTTCTGGCTTGTCTCTCATGACCAATCTTGCATCAGCAAAGCTGTCTGGCCAGAAATACGCATCATTCGTTTCGACATCAGCCGTTGGTGGATGCAGGAACGAGACGCTTGTGAGTCCTTTGTGGTACAAGCCGTAGTTGATCTTCATGCTGGAAGACGGCGGTGGAATGACCGCAGAAAGACTTGGGTCGAATCTGTAGTCTTCCGGTGTCAAGATCGCCGCTGGCGCCTGTTGTGGCTCATCAACGATTTCAGCATTTTCCCCGTTGTTGTGGCGCTTGGAACCAGAGTAATTCGGCTGCTTTGTGTCTGGGAACTTGGTCCAGCCAAAGCCAAAGAACCCTGGTGTCTGCCATGGCGTCTCTTCGAATGTCGGCACAACATCGATATGCGATGAAAACTGCCGTCCAACTTCTGCGAAACCAGAGTTTCCAGAGCCAGTGTCTCTGAACACGTTGCACATCGACACCTCTCGGCGGTTCTTGTACTCGCCGCCGCCCATTGTGAACATGTGAACAGGAGAGTAGTAGTTGTGCAATGCGATCGATGGGAACGGCACCAAATCTTGCTGCATGCCTTCGCCGGAAAGAACCCAGTCTCCATAGGTTCTGACGTACTTGTTGTACTCCAGTTGGTTTTGGAAGCCGAATCTCTCGTTCGTGGACGCCATGCGGCGCATACCGTAATCGAATTGTGCTCCTGCTGCGATGGAGTTGAATCTCAGAGAAGCTCGGTATGTTTCCGGAATGCCTCTCTGCGTTCCAGACATCAGCAGGAAGTTGTGGAAGGACGACTTGTCGAAGAACTGCCGAACAACGGTGGCATTCGTTACGTCAGCAGAGATGACAGAGTCGAATACAGCGCTCAGATTGTCGACCGGCACAATGCGGAATAGAGGCGATTGAATGAGGCGTCCTGAGTCCTCGACGTATTCTCCCAACGAAGCCGTCACAGAGCCACTCAGGACGTCCTGGCGGGTCATTGTGGCGTCTGGCCTGAAGTGCTTGTTGTAGGTGCTGACTGCGGACAAGTCTCGGATGGCACCACCGGTCGCAAATCTGACTGGCTGCGTACCGGCCGCTGGAACAGTGGTTCCCGATGCGTAGATGTACGGGCTCGGAACCAGAGAAGACGTGACTGCGTTCGGACCAACCGTGCCCTGGATGAGAGAGCGTCCCATTCTTGAGTAGTCTGCGTTCGTCGGAGTGTTCAGTTTCCAGTTCGCCACGGACCACCAAACAGGCTGCACTGGCCCCTGGATGTACAGGTTTCCGGATTGGAAGGTTGGAAGCTGATCGGATTGGAACGGTCTCAGATAGTTCGGGTTGTAGTTCGTCCAGGCCTCGTTCATGGCCACAGTGCCAGAGTTGACGTAGGTCGTCAGGCCAACAGCCATCTGCGAGCTTCGCTTCAGTTCAAGGAGCTTCTGGAAGTAGATCGGTCGACGATATGGAAGCGCATTGTTGGCGTACTTGCCGTCATTGCTGATGCGGACCGGCGCACCGCTTGACCGCAGAGGAGTGTCTTTGTCAGCTGCCTCTCCGAATAGAACAGGCGTGTTCGGATCCCATGCAAGGAATGGAGATCCCCAAGGAGCAGTTGCACCATGTGGTCCAAGGGTGAACGGAACCGGAGCGAGGTTTGAACTCAGGATCTGGCTGTCTCCGTTGGGCGGAGCAACCATCTGAACGTAGACGCCTTCCTGATTGTCCATGACAATGTACGAACCAGACCCATCCGACACGAGTTGTGGTCGGTCTTTGAGTACATCGTAGCGTCCTTCCAATTGAATGGAGTTGCCACGCAATACAATCAGGGAGTTTGCCCTTGGGTCCTTCTTTGCCATGTGTAATCCTTGCTCTCTACCACACTTCGACTGCCTTGTAAACTAGGTAGCTTGAGTGTTTGGTTTCAAACAGACTATCCAACAAGCTGTTGCAATGATAGCGGCCAGTTCGTTACGAACCACTGATTTCTCTGTTGAACAAACTCTGCTCTTCCGCCAGAAGTGCTCATTGTTAGACTGCTTGTGATAGAGCCACCATCGAAAATTGCCGACGAAGCGTCGCTTGTTTGAATGTACACTGGATTATCTGCTGCATTGCCACCATCAACTACCCACACTCTTCTTTGTGTATTTCCAGGCGTCATCCCAGTGTTTGTTGGCAAGTAAATCGAGATTGTTCCTGACGTAGTGTCAGCGTACAGATAGTAGTCTTCAAATGGTGGCACAAAGTATGAAGTACCTGAAACAGTCCCTGTAATTGACGCAGTATTGATTGTTTTGTATTGCGCCAGTCGTGTAGACGCTACCTCGTACCACGAACCACTCCCATCGTTCACCATGTGCAAGTATTCAGATCTTGTTCCTGTCAATATCAATTGACTTCCTGTGCTGCTTCCTGTGCTGTAGTTTGAGCCGCTAAACACATCGCCATTCGTTGCTGATAGCACAAGAGCGTTGTGTGCATAGTCAGCAGAAAAACGAACAAACACTCTTTGTCCTTTTGTTCCACTGTTTGGAAGCCGCAACGACCCCGACATTCCATTCGAATTCCAGTTTACAAAATGACTATAGTTCGAGCCGCTTCCTTGAATTGACCCTGTGAACGATTGTGATACAGGAGAGAATGTTTGTGCACTCCAAGACGATGTAGCAGTGTTGGATCCTGAGTTTATCGAGTTCCAGTTTCCGCTTAGAGGGGTAACCCACATTGAACCAGACGATGTACCAGACATGAATACTGCGGCTACAAAGTCGCCTTGGTTTGACATCGTCATCACATTTACAAGACCACTATTGGAGTCATAGATTGGATTTGAACTAGACAGCACCATCGTGCTGTTAGCGGTGTTGTACAGGCCAAAGAACTGGCCTGCTGATGGATTGCTGGGCAATCGTATTTCCGAATTCGCAGATGTTACAACCCACTTGTCGCCTTTTCCTGAAAACGACGATGTCCCCGATACGCTGATATATGTGCCGGAGTTCGCAGCCTGCGAACCAGTTGCTTCGGTAATAACCGTTGCTATGTATGGCCAATTTGGCATTAGAATGTCTCCTGTCCGAAGAGGAATCGCATGAACTCGTAGTCACCCTTGGTGAACACTGTGTATCTATAGCTGATAGGCATCGCTTCATCGAAATCGATGAACCTTCTTTGCTCAATTTTGTTCGGCCCATACACGGGAAGTGTGTAGTCTGGGCTCGGTGCAACAATCACACTCTCAACTCTCACCGTGCCTCCGCTCGGTGATATTGCCTGCACGCTGGCTCCTGTGACCTGTGCGCCTCCTCGATGCAAGATGTCTCCTGTAAGACCTCCTGGCTCAGAGCCAACTGGCGACATGGATGCTTCGAGCACACCAACATTGGCCAAGTCTCGGATCTCACGAGGAGAATTGCCAGCGGTGAACAGGCCATTGTAGTCCTGATAGACGTACTTCGAGCGTTCTAGTGCATGTGGCTCAACAACGAACCTACCACCAAGGAACTCAACTCTTGCTGGGATGAGCGGCAGCACGAAATCAATGAGGTTGTCGTCAAAATACTTGAAGAACCTGAAAAACTCCTGGAGACGGATCTTGCTCTCAAGTCGCTTGAAGTAGACACGCCTCAGATACTGAAGCTCGGTGAAGTCGTACGTGAATCTGTTGCGATATGTGGCAATGGCCTCGCCAAGTCGGTTCATGTCAGACATGATGAGCACGATGTCGTCGTTCACTGCGTCAACCACAGAGAAATCGATGGAGACACGTGGATCGTAGGTCGGCAGAAGTTCCGGATCTGGATATACTGAGTCTGTGCCTGTTCGAACAGCAATCCTGTCTACATCATCAGCACCAGACCTGTCCCAATCCTGCGTAAGCTCCTTGTAGTTGACGGTTCTGAACACTCGTGGATCTGTTCCAAGCGCAAGCGTAGAAGACAGGAATGACACGGTACCACTTGGAATTGTTGGCGCCGTTGACATCGTCCAATACGTCTGTGCGAAGTCAGTTAGGATGAGACCATGTAGTCCTCCTGCGACAATACTCGATGATATAATCGGGAGCGTGTTGCCGACAGAGCCTGAAGACTGTTCGAACTGGACTACGTTAAACAATTCTCCATGCGGCCTAATGTTCGCAATTGCTATTGGCCCAGCGCCACCAAGACCAGTGATTGTCTCTTCAAAGAGACGGCTTCCAAGACCATCTAGTGCGACAGAGAATGGGTTCTTCTCGTGCACCGCTCGAATAGTCGGATGTGCGATGCTTGTGTCATACGTGTGAAGCTCTGCCAGCTTGTACTCCGCCCTTGTGTAGGCAGGCAATGTTGCGTTGTAAGCCTCTGGAATCGTTGAGAAGTTGGTTCCGAAGAAACTATCAACAGTCACCGATGTGGCAGCCATTAGTCCAGACCCGACCGCCAACATGTCCCTGTTCACTGTTCCTGTGGCAGAGTTCGTCTGTGGGCCTGAAATATCGTCGTATTCCACAGAGTTGACGGTCAAGGTATATGTTCCGCTTACGTTTCCGTACGTACCAGAGTTGAAGAGATTTCTGTCGTATGCGACGCGATAGATCTGGCCATCAAAGAACTCTCCAGCAACATCGATTGTGATTGGGTTCAGCGTCGATGACACTGGCTGATACATGAACGAAATTCGTGGATTTCCACCCACACTTGAGTGGGCCACAACCTGTGCATGCACATCCCATGTTCCACTAAGGATGTTCGAGAACGCAAGCCTGTTCAGCGACTGTGGCAGAGAGTTGTTCTGCTCATTGGGTAGCTGGACCATGAATTCAACATGGAAGCCTGACTGTGGGGCTCTGAGTGATGATGTGTAGAGTGAGAACGCAGGCGCTTGCACACCGGCTGTTCCAGAGTTGAAGTCGACAAATGGTGTAAGACGAGAATTCCTCACAAACCTGTTTTCGATCGTGGCTTGATTGAAGCCGCCGAACTCCTTGATGCGAAAGTTCGAATCAGGATCGATGCCGACTGCACGGAACATACCCTTCAAGGATTCTCTCGTTCCCTTCGCTTTCAGCAATCCCACTGTGCTGTTGAAGACACGACGCCAGATGACTGCTCGCACTTCTTCAAGAGAGTGTGCCACGAGATCGCCGTCTATCTGCACGCTCTCGCCCTTGAAGAACTGATCGAGTGTCGTCTCGCTGAAAAGACCCTTCAAGTCGATGCCGTACTGCTGAAGGAGCTTGTCCAGGAGCTTGTCCGGGAATCGACGGCCGGAATAGCTGTTGGAGCCAAATTGCTTGTATTGGTCGACGAAGATCTTCAACTCATCGAACACCTTGGCGATGACATACAAGAATGCCTCAAGCACTCCTCTGAACTCACTGGCCTTGACCTCCTTCGTTCCCAAGATGAAGTTGTCATACTGGGAGATGGTCTGCTGTCGCTCATCGAGAACAAGCGAAGGATCAAGGCCTGTCTGCGACATCTTGAGGATCTCTGGCGGCACCAGCTTCGTGATGAGGTTCGGGTTCGACTGGTCGTACTGAATGGCATCCGTGATGATTCTGGTGTACAGCGTCATGATGTCAGGGTACGTGTTGAAGAGAATTGGTTCCGACGTCTCGTACGTCATCGGGTTCAGACCAATGTCAGCACTTCCTGTCGTTACTCTTCCGCTTGTGCCAGTGACCCCTGTGATGACGCCGTGGATCTCTTGGCCACTGTGATCAATGACGTAGATGCTTCTGGTTGTCCCTGATGGCTCGTTGAACGTGTAGAGCAAGTTCAGATGGTCCTGTGCTCGAACCGTTCGTTTTGAGTTGGTACGAAGCTGCTCAGGAGTTCTCACGTTGCCCCAGACACGGAATTCATCAACAGAGCCTGAGAAGAAGTCTGTTCCTGGAGATCCTGAGCCTGCATGGTTCACGCCAATGAAGAACAAGAGGCCTGAGATGTCGATTGGGCCGATCTCATTCAGTCGTGTCGATGAACCAGACAACCTGCCATTGCCGTAGATTCTGATGTCATCTAGTTCTCGTTGGCGGTTGAACACGCAAGCGTAATGCTCGAACGTGCTCGGAATTGTGATGACCGCTTCTTCCGTCCTGGAGCCTGAGAACATGGACGCTCGAAGCTGATACGTGCCAAGTACCGGACTAAGCACATCGATCCTGTAGCCTTCTGCTGCGGAATCGTTCGTATAGTCGAAGAGCGTTCCTGTGGCCAGCGCCACAGACCCTGTCGGATTCAACCAAAACTCTACGGTCATCGAGCCAGTCTTCGGATTGACCGTTCCCTGGCCTGAGATGAGACGCTCTGCTGCGAGAAGTGCGTTCGATGTATCTCTTGCGACGATGTACCAGCTTCCGGAGAAGTTCAGGAAGCCTTCGTTCGTCGGCCAGTTCTTGAACACCCAGTTCTCGTAGCCTGTTTGATTGTCCAGGTACTCTTGGTAGTCTTCTTCTGTTCCGTAGTATGGATAGCCCTCATCTACAGAGAGGATGCGATCGACGGCAACCTTGACATTCGACTCGGCACTGCCGAAGAATGTGTGGTTCTCGAACCTGGACCAGTCGATGTCGAGTTGGCTCGTATTCGTAAGCCCTGGCCCAACATCAAGATCGCTGAGACGCTGCTCGTCGAAGACGTCGTCCAGGCTCTTGGCAGTGTCATCGAACACATCTCTGACATCACGAATCCTTTCCGTATCAGCGGCCGTGAGAATGGACGGCTTCTGGATTCGATTCCGTGGTATCGTTGGCGGCGTATATGCGTCGAAGCTTCCTGTCATCGTTACTCCCAAGTGCTCGTGGGGTAACTAGCCTCAGGCACAATTCTTGAATTACTGAACCCTGTTGAGGTACTCGAACTCGAAGTCGTCTTTCCAGAATAGCGCCAATATCTCGCTAGCATCACCCTTCAGGATGTCATTGATGAGGTCATCCTTAGACTCTCCTGTCATTTCGATCTGATGCCTGAGATACTCTTCGTAGAAGTACATCTTCCCTTCCGCAAAACCTGTTACGTCAACTCCAGACGAATAAGAGTATGGTCCTTCTTCGTATTCGTCGTATTCTTCTTCTGCATTGGTGATTTCGATTCTTACGGCAACCGGATGCTGGCGCTGGGCTCCTTCTTCGCCACCTTCCAGGTCTTCGTACATAGTTCCTGGCGTATACTGTGACTCGACTTCTTCGGCCCAAACAACATACGTCTTGCCAGTTTGAAACACATTGTTGTATTCAGTCCACGAGCCGCCGCTGACAGATCCGTCTGGCTCACGGTAGAAGTCATCAGCACTTTCTCCGCTCAACATGCCTTTCATCAAGAATTCGATGACCAGAACCGGCTGAACCTCTAGTTGCTCTCGCAGCATGTCTCTGACAAGTTCTTTGATGTCCGACTTCTTGATCCTTAGCTTCATTGTGTTGCCCTCTTGCAAATGCTCTCAGCGTAAGTATCAGCAGAATGCGAGCAACAAAATAATGGCCACTCCGATGCTGAGAACGATCCCTGCTTCGATGATGTCGGATAGTCTGTAGTCTGGATCACTCATCAGTTGCCATCTCTACTCACGTCTACGTCTACCTTGAACTTGAACGGATGCTTGTTGAGCTTCACTGTCTGCCCAAACTCGGTGTAGAAGAAATTGAACTCGAACATGCGGCCTTCAGGAAGGTTCGCCATCGGGAAGTAGAAGAAGCTGCCTTCGCCGTGTGACGACAGAAGCGTGAAGTTGCTGGCCGGAACGATGAGGGCTTGGTTGTCCGCTGACCGAACTTCATACTTGAGACCTGAAATGTACGCACTGACGCTTGGTGTCGGCACCATCTCTGGCGCTGCATTTCTTGTTTGGTCTTGTACGAACAGCTTCAGCATCGGCGTCTCGCTCTGCATGTATGAAGGCTTCAAGTTCATCATCGAGACCTTGAAGTTGCGCAGAGGCACGCCATCTCGAATCGGCTGAATGACTGTAAACTCATCTGCGTACACAAGCGCATCGTCTGATGGCCTTGTCCAAGTGTCTACGAATGTAAGGCTGCCTGATGTAGCCAAGTTGTCGGCAAGCAGCTTCGACAATGGAAGCTCAATCGACGCAGAGTAGAACCCCGTCTTGACGAAGCTTCCTGAGGTTCGAAGCCGGTATCCTAGAGAGCTAGATAGTTCAACAGCAAGAACGTTGGAACTAGTAGCAATTCCGGGTATGTTTGTAAAGTCGCCATTGTTTGAGTACACAACGACCAAGCTGCCGGTCCCGCCGAGTTCAATACTCTCTCTTTGATCTGTAGTAACATCTCCTGTCGTTCCTCCGATGAGGCGTGGCCACATCAGTGTGTTGGGTGAGTCCTTCGAGTAGAACACCTTGTGGTCCACATCCGCTGCACCTGATTCTAGTGCATCTACGAGTTTAACGCAAATGCCCATGTTTGAATCGCCGTTCAAAATCGATGCGGTTACAAGGCTTGTAATGTCGAGCGACAAGTTCTCCGTTCCGTCTGAGAAGAAGAAGAGTTCGCTGCTGCCTGTCAAGTCGCAACCAGGGGCTGTCCACAAGTTGCCTGTGCTGGACGAAAGCCAGTTGACTGCGCCAAGATGCGATAGTGCCTGAAGATCGAAGCCATTGCCTTCTGCCCAGCTTCCTGAAACCCTCCTGACTTCAACCATGAAGCCACCGGGAAGATACTCGTTCACTGGAGCATCCATCATCTCAAGCGTGTACGTTGCCGAGACTGGCGTGAAGCCAATGTCCGTCATGCCGTTGAGGGCAGTGAGATCGAAGTCCATCAGGATGCGGGAGTTCTCGATGGCAGCAACTTGTTGCAAGTTCTCTGTGCCAGAGAAGTGGAAGAGCGCAAGTGCTCCTGCGAGCCCCGTGTTTGAAAGCGAGGCCGAAGCTTCTGAACTGATGATGCGATTGGTGATGTACGCATCTTTGTCTGGGTAGAGTACCAGAATCATCTTCCGTATCTGTCCTCATATCTCGTGATGTCATCCTCTCGAAGGTCATCACCTGTCCACACTTCAATGATGTGTGCGTCTTCGGCGCCGCCATTGGTAATGCGATGAAGCTGTTCCTTGTCGATGTGAATGCGTTCGCCTGTATCGAAGCCCATATCGTAGAGTGCCTCGTCGTCGTTCCATGTGCTTGTGACCAGGATAGAGCCCCTTACAACGACCCAATCTTCTGCTCGGCCTTCATGGGACTGCAAGCTTGTGGCTTCTCCAGGCTTCACTATGAGACGCTTCACTACGTAGTCTGATGTTTTGAGGATGACCTCGTAGCCACCCCAAGGTCTCTTGAGGAATTCGCTGCCATTGCGACGACGAGCGGCCTCGTGAATGGCATCTACCCTTCTCATGGATTCGCCCAAGCCAGTAACTTTCTTGCTCATTTCACAACCCCAATCCTATATCCAGAATCATAGGCTTCCCGTCGAGGCTCCAACCCAAGTTCTTTGGCACGAAATCGTCCAATGCCACACCATGGTGCTGATACAACTCAAACAAACGCTTCGTCAAGTCGTTCTCCTGAAGCTCCTGCTGTTCTGGTGTTGGATCTTGTCCACCTCTCTGGTCCATAGCCATATGAACAAATGCTCTTTTTAGATCATCGAGATCACTTGTGTGTTCAAGCCCAACAGCCTTCATCCACTTGGGCATGTCATGCCATTTCAGCGGAACCGCCTTTTCCACAATCATCCATCGATACTTCGGCCCTCTCGCCACGATCCTTGGCATGTAATCACCAAGGATCTCTTGAATGGCAGGGTTCGACTCATTCCTGTTCTGGTCCAAGTTTGGAGTATCCATCAACCACTGCGAGTCCATTGCCTTGAGAATGTAATCATCATCAATCGTGTAGACAGATCTGCTGGCATGGACCAGAAGTTTCATCAGTCCACTTGCGACCATCTCTTGAATCGCATACTTCATGTCGTCTATGCTGTGAACACGCTTGAGTTTTCGCACAACAGCTTCCACATTCTTGCCGTAGCCTTCGTTGAGTGACAGCGACTCGATCAATGTGTGCAATGGGTCCATCAAACTCTTCTCCAATCGTTAATGGTCCGAAATTTATCAAGGTCCATTTGGTCAGGAAATGGAGTGCCGTTCAGACTTGTCACGCTCTTTACCCAAATTTTAGCATTCTGAATGAAGCGAATTTCTTGCTCAGCCTCTCCCTGTCCAGGAATAAGCCTAGCGCACAAAGTCCCTGGCCAATCTATGATTCTAGTGTCAATGACGGCCTCGTACATATACTCAGATCCATTGTGACTTGGACTGAAGTCACCGAAATACACCTCTGCACTACGGTCATCAATTGCCCAATACACTCCAAGCTGCGACTGCTTTACAGGGTCAACCTTTCCGAACTCTAGCGAAACGGTTCTCCAACAATGATGGCCATCCATATTCTGATATCTTTCAATAACAGCATCATACTCACTGCGAATTTCTTCCTTCGCCTCAGTGTTAAACCACTCCTCCCATTCATCTCCTTCAAGGTCATTGCTTTCATCATCTTCGAGCGCGACGGCAGCTTCAAATTTCAAGCAAGAATCCCAAAGCTCTTCAAAGCTAGGAATTTTTCCCTGTTCCAACTTGGACTGCTGGAACTTATAGTCCTTCTTCAAGGCCTTCCTATCTGCACGAGACATTTGCTCGTAGAGTTCTTCTGCAAACTGGAACAGTGGATCTTTCATCGTATACTTACCTTCAGGTTTCGTTCTGGGAATCTCACTTCGAAGATTCCTGCTTGTGGACACTCAAGAATTCCACGCCTCTCTGCCGGTGGCGGAACGTCGAATCTGCTTGTGCTGTATTCGTAGCCATCGTTCGTGCCACGAATGTTGTTGAACTTGATCTCGTTGACGGCTGCAACTCCGGACACATCAAACACAATGGCCCTGATCTCGTCTTCGAGAATATGCTGGCCGATGAAGAAGTTGTTCACGTCAAAGAACGATTTCAGCGCTCTCAGGACATTCACTCTGACAGCATCAGCATTCCTGCCAGCAGCCTTCACAATCGACACCTCTACTCCGAGGTTGATGATGACGGCGTTGAGGATCTGAATGTTGTCCGTGAGCATCCTGTTTTGCGACAGCGCCTGTGCGATGTTGTTCTTCACTGTCGTCGGCGTTGTGATAAGGCGGCTGTCCTTGTCCTTCGAGACAACACGAATGTCCATCGTGCCTCTTGAGATCTTCGAACGCTGCGATGATACTCTGAAGACGTTGCCGAAGTTCTGTGGCATCGAGAGGATGCGTGCAATGAAGTCCGGTGCCGTGACAGTTCTCGCCTGTGCTGCGAAGGATGCTGGGGCGGCCACTCGAACGTCATCGATGCTGGGAGGATCTGTTCCACCAGCCGCAGGATCTGGGTTCGTGACCGAAAGAGTGCGAAGGATGCTTTCTCGCAGACCACCTGAAGTGATCGCTTCATTGGGATGTGGCGTCTGCTGGTTGACGATGCGGATCTTGCGAATCATTCTGGCTGCAACGTTATGGCCGCTTCCTCCACCAAACCTCACTCTGAATGTCAGCGTGGTGTTAGCCGGACCAATTCCCAGTGTCGAAGTCTGGGTGAAGCGATTCGGGTCAATTGTGAAGTTGGAGAACGTTCTCTTGCCAAACAGTGGTGTCGAGAAGTTGCCAGGGTTTGGCACAGAGTCTATGTCGGAAGAAGCAGGGTCTCCAGAGCCGAATGTGACCCTGGTGTACCTTGTTCCGAGTTGGAACTCTCTTGTGAGCCTACGAGGAACGTAGATCTGCTTGAGCAAATCTTCCGGATCATTCTCTGTGGTTCTGTTTGTGTTGTTGACGGCCTGATAGATGACGTTCTGATAGAGGTTGTCGACCTCGTAGTAGATCTGGCCATCGCTGTCTGTGACGCTCAGGATCTGCGACACGTCTCGAACAGGAAGCGTGAGTTCTCTGAACTGCTGAAAGTTGCCAACATCGATGTTGATACGCTTCGTCTGGCCAGAGATAGCGAAGCCGTTCTTGATGACATTGAAGCTCGTTGGACGGCCGACTCCATCAAGCGCACCTTGGACAACAGATGCTCCAACGAGAGATGTGAAGTCAATGGTGTTGACGAGGTTGAACTGGATGCCTGAGTTCGACTCTACGACCGTTCCTGGGATCAGGACTGGTGCTCCTCGAAGGTCTGGTTCGAACTGTTCTGTGGCGCTGCTTTGGATCGATGGTACTTCGATGACGAACTGGCAGAGTGCCACGGCCGGACTTGGGCCTTCTGGCTTGTAGCCGTACCTCCGTGCATTACGCTGTACGTTTGTCGTCTCGACGGCCGAGTCAATGAACTGCTCATTGAAGGAGTGGTCGATGTAGAACGACAGGACGTCCGCAGCGTATGCGGTGAGTTCAACCAGCATGCCTCCAGAAGATGCCTCGCTGAAGTCTTGATTTGCATTGGGGAAGTTGTCCCTTGCATAACGAATCAGGTTCTTCTTGAACTGATCGAAGTCCTTGTTCAGGTATGAAACTCTGTTGACTGCCACTGTTTGGTTACCAATCTAGTGGACGCCGAATTCGGTCCATTCTGACGTTGGTGCTGTCAACCAACTCCTCAAGCTTATCTAGGAAGATGGTGAATTCGTTTGGAATTGCCTCGCTCTCTCCGCCCATGATGGTAGCAAGAACCCTTATGCCTACCATGTGAGAGTCGTTCACAAGACCGAGAACTTTGTCGACTGCCGAAAACGCAGCGTCACGTCTGGTCTGAGGCGACTCATGCTCAAGATCCTTGATCGCAAAGTTCAACGATTGCATATCATCTGCAAAGATAGATGCATCGAACTTTGCGATATATCGCTCTGTAAGCAAAGCTTCCTTGATGACCTCTCTCAGTTCTTCCTTTGAAATTCGTACTTTCATCAATCTCTAACTCCATACTTTTCCATGGCTTCCCCAATATCGTATGTCAGATCTCGCAGCATCTCTACGCCCCAGTCTCCTGAAGCTGTTCGTAGCAGCGACTCTGCTGTTCTCTCGGCAATACGATGAGAGTTCCTGAGGATGTTCAGGCACTGCTCGACAGCAGCAGCAGAGTCTTCTCTTGCTGCGGCAGCGAAGATCTCACGCTCGCCGTACGACTCTTCCAGCACTTCCCTGATTGCTTCTCGGAGAGTCGTCTTCGAAATCCTGACCTTCATGTGCCGTGTCTCCATACACAAGTGTTCTCAGCTATTAGGTAGCCGAGACGACCAGTTCGACCTTGCTTGTCAGGCTGAAACCATCTGCCGCAAAGCTCACTCGAACCATGGCCTCGTTCGTATTGAGTTCTGTGATCTGATCTGATGTGAACACGGACATGTCCAGAAGACGGATGGAGCCCATGAATTCGGTGACGTTCTCCTGGATAGAGCGTGCAAGCGTATCCTCAATGTCATCCAGGTTCGACTCGAAGATGATTGCTCGTACATCGGCACCGAACTTGTGATTCCCTGGACGCTCACCTTTGTTCGTCAATAGGATCATCTTCAACTGGTCGTTGATGACTTGAGGAATGGTCTCTCGCATGTCGAATGCACCAAACCTCTCTGAGACTGCTAGTGGCGTCGACAGTGCGATCGGGTTCTTGATGTCACGACGAGGTGTGGCCTTTGCGGAACCTACATCTGAACCATCAGAGTGATACGTGAACTTCCTGAAGATCTTCGGAGGAGCGTCGTCTGTAAGCGGATCGTATGCCATTTGTCATGCCTCAAGCTTGGTTGAAAGCGGAAGACTGCCCATTGCAGCGGCGATAGCCTGTAGGGCCGTTCCGACTGGCGTCAGTGGCGGAGCAGAAAATGCTGCTGCCTGCTGCTGGATAACGGCTCGAAGTCCGTCCCATGCTGCTTTTGTTACGACAGGTACGCCTGCTGCCGAGATTTTGATTGGAGCGCCACTTTGTGTTGTAACTACTGGCGGCAAGCTGATTTGCGAGAAGACAAGCTTCAGAAGTGCGCCTGAAATCTCAACGCCTGTTGCATCTGCCTTCACATGACTTGGACCGCTGGTGAGGCTTGCCATGAGTTGGTCCAGTTCCAACTTCGAGATGCCAACATCGAGCTTGGCTTTGCCCTCTGTCCCATCGATCTCAAGCATGTTGCTGCCGACAGTG
>Ga0098033_1000720_pt1 | contig 14494 bp, 25 predicted proteins | sample 1_EtaG_FD_75049 | JGI IMG/M metagenome (GOLD analysis project Ga0098033, IMG submission 75049) | Marine viral communities from the Subarctic Pacific Ocean - 1_ETSP_OMZ_AT15124 metaG | ecosystem: Environmental > Aquatic > Marine > Oceanic | place: Pacific Ocean | collected 2015-01-07
CTACCATCTTTTAAATTTTGATTTTGTAATTCTGTAAATTGTTTTTTTTGAATATTTATAATTTCATTTTTAGAAGGTATAATTTTCCTTGTTGTTTTACTAGATACTTTTTTATTTAATCGGTCTAAAAAACTTATAGGTTTAACTATTATTTTTTCTTCTTTCGGTTTAATCCTTTTACTATCAACAGTAGCACTAACTGGCGTATTTGCTACGACACGATTTGTTGTTAATGTTTGTTTTCTGTCGCCTTCTACTATTTGATATTGATTAAATTTGTCTTTAATAATTGTTTTGCCTTGTTGTCTTGTTAAGTTAAAAAGCATTTGTTCTCTAATTTCTTGTTTAGTTGGGTTCGTTCTTAATCGTTCTTGTTCGGTTTGTATTCTTTTAACTTCTTGTTCTTTAAAATCTTTTATTTCTTGGCTTTGTAATATTTCTTTTCTTTGTTGTTCCGCTTCAAATCTTGAAACACTTTTAGCGCCTTGCGGAATTGTTACTTTCTCATCTATTCGCCCTCTAACTGGTGTTCCATCTTCTTTATAATATTTAATTTCTACGTTTGATTGTTCTCTTGACCTAAAATTTTTAGGTTGTCTTATCCCGTAGGTTGTAGAAGTTCGCCATATATTAGCCGCTTGACTTCTTAAATGGGGTGGAATAGAATTAAAAGCTGCGTGGGTTCTTATATCCCCCCGAAACCCACTAACTTTAACTCTTGTTAGAGTTTGTTTTATAATTGTATCTTCGTGACGTGCGCCTATTGAAACCATTTAATATATACATAGCCTTACATATATATAAATGTACCGATAGGTTATATAGGATATATACCCCGAAACGTATATATATATTATTTTCAACATACATATAAAAATTAAACGGAGTTGATATATAATGAATAAAAATAAAATAGTGAAGTTCCAATTAAGCGAACTTTTAGGAATTGGAATGACTTTTGTAGTATTGGGAATCGGTCTAGCATACGGTTTACAAGTTATGGGAGACGTACAAGCGGACATGACTCCGGGGTCTAACGAAAGTTTAGCTGTAGGAAACGCAATAAACGGAGTAAAAAAGATACCCGATAAATTACCAACTATTGCCACTGTAGTAGTAGCTGCTGTAATTTTAGGAATCTTAGTAACATACTTATGGCAAAGATTTAGATAGGTTTAATATGAAAACACCATCTAAAGTAGTGAAGTTTCAGTTAGACGAACTTTTAGGAATCGGAATGACTTTTGTTGTTCTAGGAATTGCTTTAGCTTACGGGCTACAAATAATGGGCGATACTTTAGACGACATAGGGAAAGACGATTGTGCAGCAAGGAGTGATACTGCTACGAGTTATAATACAACAAGTAACACCTGTTATAATTCAACAGGAAACTATCCGCCTGGCAGCGCAGAGTTTAACGGAACTTCTAACGGTATTATAGGAGTTGAAAAAATCCCTACTAAATTGCCAACTATTGCAACTGTAGTAGTAGCGGCTATAATTTTAGGAATCTTGACAACTTACCTATGGGATAGATTTAAATAAATTTTAAATTTATTTTTTTTTCTTTTTTTTTATTATAATTATATTATTTTATTCTATTGTAAGAAAACTATGACGTTTTCCTACTTATATGCTTCTATAGTAGGAAAATGATAACTTTTTCTTACATATTTATATTATTTCATTAGTTCCATAAGAAATAAAGGTTAAGAAGTATATACAACACGTTTAAACATACGAAAAGTTTATATAGATTATATCCTACTATATTCTTACTGTGACTAAAAAAATAAGTATCAGTTTAAGCGACCATACATTTAACACATACTTAAACGAAACACATAAAAATTTAAGTGAATATATTGAAATGTTAATACAAGTAGGCGCAGAAGAATTATTAAATAGAAATAAAAGCGAATTTACTAAGAGTGAAAAATTAAAATTAATCAACGAGTTACAAAAACTAGAACAAGAAAATAATAAACTTAAAGCACAAATCGGACAATTAAAATCAACTAAGAACGAAATAGTTATAAATTTAGAAAAAGAGGGTTTTGAATGAAAGTAATATTAAAAAAAGGAATCTGGGTATTACAAACTAAATATAATGAATTTGTTTGTGTAGGTTGTAAAATACATCAAAATTATTTTTATTTTTGTACTGAAAGGAAAAAGATATATTGTAAAGTATGTTTAAAGAATAATCCAAAAAGTAGAACTTCACATACAGATTACTATATAACAGAAGTAGAGGTGGTATAAATGGAAACTGCAACAGTATACGAATATTTAATCATGCACGTTAACGAACTTAAAGCAGAAATAAATACATTAAGAAGACGGATAGAAATTTTAGAACATAAACATTGTAATATAAAATAAAATGAAAAGGTGGTATGAATGGAAGAAAAACAAAAAATAATAGAATTACTGGAAAAGTATAAAGAGGGAGAGGTAAAAAAAGGCAAAGCGCCTGACTTCCAAGGTTATGCAGAATGGGACGACTTGAAACACAAATTTAAGATTAGTCTCTGGAAAAATGATTAAGCAACATAGTTTAGAAGCGTGGATAGATATTTGCACAGAACTTGGACGGAGACAAAAAGAAGTATTAGAGGGTGTTAAACGTCTTAAACTTTGTACTAGGTTAGATTTAAGCGACCACTTAAATAAACCTATTAATTCAATAACCCCCCGCGTTAATGAATTAATGCGTAAAAATTTATTAGTTGAATCGGGTTCTAAAATTAACCCCTCAACTAATAAGCGCGCAGCTCTTTTAATGGTGGTATAAATGGAAAGAAAAAAAAAGGATTATTATAAATTAGCGGCTTGGTTTTTATTTATTATAACTATTATTTTATTTAGTGTTATAATATCTTATGATATAAAAGAAGATAAAGAAATATTAGAATCAACTAAAAAATATAGAGGTATAAGAGAATGAAACTAATAGCTATCATTTGGAAGAAAGAGGGATTTAAAATATATTATAATACATTATAATTATATTTATACAAACGTATAAAAAAGTAGTGGGTGGCTTTAGCCTCTTTTTGCCTGCCCGCTACTTTTTTTAAATAAAAGGAGATGAAAATAAAATGGAAATATGGATAAGTTTGATTATTATTGTTGGAAGTTTAATAGGTGGGATTATTTTTATAACTATGTTCTTAACTTTTTTAAGGGCGCATAAATTAAGAATTAGAGACCCAACAAATAAAGGGTTATATGTTGAAGATTTTTTAGTCACAGAAATTAAAGACAAAGAAACAGGGGTTTTATATTGGCGTTCTGTTTGGTGGCAGAAGAAAATTAGTACTCCTAAGCCACCAGATAAAGCTATAGAAATAGGAAAGAAAGGAAAGAAGTTTGCCGAATGTTATAAATTAACAGAAGACCAATATTGCTGGATTACTGATAAAGGAATAAAAATAAATAAAGTATTTAATGAAAAGAAACAAAAAGACGAATTACAAATAGTGGATGTTAGCACAGATGGGAAAGAAAAATATGTAGATACATTTAAACCTTTTAGTAGTACCCAAAGAGATATTATAGTCCAACAGTTTAAGAAAGCTCAAGAAATAAGTAAAAATAGATGGACGCCCGATAAATTAATAATGGCGGGAAGTCTTGGAATGTTTTTCGTTTTAATAATGATGGTCATAATTTTCTGGGGAGATATTGCCGCGCCTCTGTTAGACATGCAAGGCGCAACTTCTGGAATGATGACTAAAGCAGAATCTATTACTAGAAACCAAGCTTTAATATTAGAACAGTTGGGGGGCGATACTTCGGGGTTAGATTTTAATACACCGCAAACGCCAAAGAGTGTTGAACCGATACAAGCCACCGACCCCTTAGCGAATCCATTACAAATATTTAGGGATAAATCCTAAAATGGAAGCGTTAGAAAGTACGGAATTTAATAGTAATTTAGCCACATTAAACAGGGTTGATTTATTAATCCGTGCTACTCATACCGCTAGAACTTTTGACAATTATAAAGAATGGTTTAAACATTTAGAGGGTTTAAGCGTAGAGGCTAGATATAAAATGAAAGAAAAGGACAAAGTAAGAGAACAATTAGATAAAACTTTCAATGATTTACTAAACACTTATGTTTTATTTTCTCAAAATAAAAATAATAATTTTCAACTTGAACAAATATTTAGAAGTCGATTATTAAATTTTCAACATTTTATAATGGATTTCTTGGGGGCTAAAGGAATGTTACTTAGAGACAAAGACGATAGAGGGTTATAAATGCCACTCGTTACAAAACATAAATATTACATAGATGAAAACTTAAAGTCTAAATTTGATTTTTGTATAACAAGACAAAATAAAGACTTTGACCATTTATTTATAGTAGATGGAGACGAGGGGTACGGGAAATCTACCGCTGTTATAGGGTGGGCTAATTATATAGCCGAACAAACAGGGAAGTCTTTTACTTCTAAGAACGTCTTCTTTAATCCAGATGAATTAATGGAATTTGCAGGAACAACAGAACAACAAGTTATAGTATGGGACGAAGCTGCACTTGGTGGTTTAAGCATACAATGGCAGAATAAAGTCCAACAGAAATTAATTCAAATGCTTATGGTTGCAAGGAAAAAGAAACACTTTTGGTTTTTTGTTATACCTAAGTTCTTTAGGTTAAATGAATACGTTGTAGTAGATAGGGCTATAAGTTTAATACATATTTATAGCCCAGATGATTTAAACAGGGGAAACTTTGTTTATTTTAATCGTGGCGCAAAAAATAGATTATACTATGAAGTTAAACGTAATAAGATTAGAAATTATAAAAGATATACATTTGCTGGAAAGTATGTGCAGAAAGGTTTTGTAATTGACAAGGAAGATTACGAGAAAAGAAAAGACCAAGCGATAGAAAGTATATTTAAGAGTGAAGATAAGACAAGTAATAGAGACAATGAATTAAGACTGGCAAAGTATCTTTTAAGTATGAATCAAGCATATACACGCGAAGAAATTAGAGAATACTTTAAGATTGGTGAAACAACGTACTACGATTGGCGTAATTATATTAAAAAGTATCCTAATCTAATAGAGTTCCGCGAATACGGATGGCGGACACCGAAAGTAAAAACATCTATGGGGGAATCTGTGGGAAAATGACTGGAAAAATCAACAAGAAACAATATGAAATAGCTAAGCAAGTAGGTATTAAGAAAATGATTAAGACGTTTACGCTATTATATAATACTCTGTGCCAGAAATGTAAAGCTAAAGTAATTAATAACCCAAAGCTAAATCAAAAAGAGTATTGTTTAGTTTGTAGAAAGGTAGTAGAAGAAAAGTTAAAGGAGTTTGATAAATGATTATAGAAGTAATTGTTATAACAATTTCTTTACTCCTATCTATCTTAATACATGAGGCGGGGCACGTTATAGTTTATCATTCATTTACTAAGAAGTATCCGAAGTTAAATATTAATAGGAAAGAAATTAGTTTAACCTATCCCGCTAAAGACGTTACACCACAACAACAAATAATAATAATATTAGCGGGGATTGTAGCGGGAGTTTTGCCTTTAGTATTATTAGCGGATATATTAAATTTACACAACGGATATTTAATTGCGCTTTTATTAGTTTATAAAGTAGGTTGTATCTGGGATTTTGAAGAATTAATCAAAGAAATTAAAACAGTTATAAAGGGTGGTTAGATGAACGTTTTGTATATACGAAAGATTTATATATTTTAATGTATACACTTATGTATACTTAATAAGGCGCGGCACGGTCTGGCTAGGTCTGGTAGGGTTAGGTGTGGCGAGGCGCGGCTAGGTATGATAGGGTAAGGTATGGCAGGGTAAGGTTTGGCAAGGAAATATTTAAAATGAAATTTAACGGAAATATTATAAAAATGGGAAAACGAAAATTTATTGAAGTTCCTAAATCTGTAAGAGATTTTTTTAAATTAGGCGAAAGAGTTAAAATACAAAAGGTGGTAAAAGATGAAAACATATAGAGTAAAAATAAAAGGGTTAAGCCCAATGTTACATCACGGCAGTCAAGCCGTTGGAATGGAAGAAGAAAGTAAAAAGAAAAAAGGGGGAAGTGCTTTATTAGGAGACCCCGAAGAATGGAAGAAAACAATTTATTTTAATAAAGAAGTAGGAGTATATTTGCCTGCAATTAATTTAGAGGCGTCTTTAATTGAGGGGGCAAAACAGTTTAAAATAGGTAGAGGTACAGCTAGCAAATATTTTAAAAGTGGTGTATTCATTAATCAATATGAATTACCTATGTTAATTAACGGAACTTATATTAAAGATTTGGAAGAAGTGGAAATAGATAAAAGAACCGTTAAAAACCCAAGCACTAAAGGAAGAAATTGTAGGTATAGGGCAATTTTTAGAAATTGGGAGTGTGAAATAGAAATAATGATTAACGCAGATGACTATATAGATTCGCAAATGCTAAAAGAAGTTTTCGTATATACGGGAAGTTTTGTAGGCGTTTGCGATTTCCGACCCAGATTCGGAAGGTTTGAAGTAACAGATTTTCAAGAAATTAATACTTAAGGTTTGGCGCGGTGGGGTTTGGCGAGGTGAGGTAGGGCAAGGTATGGCGTGGTTAGGTTCGGCAAGGATATATTTAAAACGAGGTTGGTAAAATGGAAGAAGAATTAAGAAAGGTAAGGCGTCCTGAATGGGTTGAATTATTTGAAACTTTTAAAAGTTATGATTATGAAGAAATAATCACTTATGAAGAATTAGACGCTAAATTAATAGATGGAAGTGTGAAAAATACTAAAAAGTATGTATTTAGTAAATTCAGAATAGAAATGCTTAGGCAAGAATCCAAAGCGTTAGAGAATATCCCTAATAGAGGTTATAGGATAGTTCCCCCAAATGAACATATAAGATTAAGTAATAATAAATTAAAGCAAGCTGAAAGGAGAGCAAGAAATGGCGCTGATATTATTTTGCACGTTAACTATAATATGTTAAATGAAGAAGAACGGGCAAAAGCCAATTTATACGCCTCTAGGGTTCAGAATGTGGTTGCTGGATTAATCGGAGAAAACAAAGCATTAAAACAATTAACAGTAAATTTTAAACAGCCCGAAATCCCAAGAAAGTAATATGTATACTATTAAGGTATGGCTGGGTTTGGTCGGGCTGGGTCTGGCGTGGCGTGGTAGGGCAAGGTATGGTCTGGCATAACAAGGCAAGGAATATATTTAAAATGAGGTTGGTTAGATGCCATTTGAAAAGAAATATGTAAATACGGAAAGGGATATTAGTAGAAGGGTGTTAACTATTAGTTTAAACGATAAGGATATAGCTATGGTTGAAGAACTAAAAGATATATTCAATACCCACCAAGAAGGTAAAGCCCTTAAACTTGGTGCAGAGATTGGATTAAATGTACTACATAGCCAGTTATCAGTTATCTTAAATCGCTTTCATTTAAAAAGGAAAGGCGGAAAAGGGGAGTAATACTATCAATTTACAATCAATTTACTATCAAATGTAATACTAAAAGTTAAGTTTCGTAATACATTTAACAATTAGGCTAGGGTACAGATAACGAAGCCCTTATTTAGACAAAATAGGCTAGGTGAAGAATGATTAACGTAAAACAAGAATTAAAAGGAATCGGGTTCGGGTTAATATATATTTTAATATTTATTTCTTTTATATATTATTTTAAATTAAGTATGCTACAAATATACGGGTTAGTCATATTAATTAGTGTTGGGACTACTATATATCAGAAAGATACTATAATGAATTTTATTAAGGGAGTATTTTATATTTCTCTTATATTTGGAATTATATATTTATTTGGTGGTTATGGTATTATAGGGTATTTAGGAACTTCTATTATAATAGCTTTATTTATATTATATAAAAGAAAAGAAAAGTATATCGCAGTTAAACATCATATGGAATCAATGATTTGGGGGCAGCCATTATATAAATTTAAAGAACAGAATAAAAACCCCCCAAAGCTTAAATTAAAACTCTAGGGGGAAATACCAAAGGTGGCTAAGGCTTTATATAAATCACTACATCTTAATAAACTAACTAAATAAGTAAAATATTAATACTATCATAAATAATACAAAAGGATATATAATAACTACTGCTGTAATTAACCCACTTACATATAATAAAGCTGCTACTACTGTAGTTAAAAAACTATCAATTAATAATACTTCTAAAAAGTTATGCCTATAAGTTAATATTAAAAATATTATAAAGAAACTAAATAACATTAAATTTCCAAATAAAAAAGGTTTTCCTATTGCGTTTCCGAATCCTGTAGCTATCTGTAATATGTTGGTACTGTTATCCATGAATGAAGTATTATATATTGCCATCGTCAAATATTCCTCTTAACTAATACAGATATAACTACACCTATAACAATTCCTACCAATATAATCATAACTATAAAGGACATAAAATCTACACCCCCCAAGACTTCTACGTCTTTTGTAGCGTCGTCTAACATATCTTCTGCTAAATCTACACTAGCCATTGAGGTTTTAACTGCAGCGTATCCTCTAGTAAAATAAGCCCCTATAATATCTAAAAACCCATCATCTTGGTTTATATCTGAACTGTCTCTTGCTTGTTGTGTATATTGTAAAACGTCATTAGTTGCATTATATTTAGAAAAACTATTAACCCCAGTTAAATTATATTCGGAATTTAATTCTACCATAAAAGTAGAAAATACTGTCGCGAACATAGATATAAGTATTAAAGAAATTAAAAGTCCTGAAATTGTAAACTGAAATTTAGTTATTTTTTTCATTTTCTCATCTCTATTATTATAGCTAAAATTATACTCGCAATAAATATATTAATTACATAACCCCAAGCTAAAGGGAAAATACCTAACATCTTAGCAAACATTAAACCCGAAGAACCTAACAACAAAGCTAAAATATGAATTTGACTTATAAAAATAAATATTATAACTATTAATACACTTAGGAACGCCCCAAAACTTCCAGAATTTAATTCACTACTTGGGAAATCTATAAACCCTGTTGCTATATGTTCGTCATCTACACTAAAAACACTATAGTAAGTTGTGTTATCGGTCATTCCAGTTAAACTTAAACTACTACTTGAAGAACTACTGCACGTTGTATTTATAGTTTCTTTCCCATAAGCCCCATATTTTAATATTTCTAAACAGTAATTCTCCCCCGTGTTTGCACTATCTGTATATGTAACTGCAAATTCTTTATTTGAATCTGTATAACTTAAACTATATTGTATATTTTCTTCGGTAAAAAAATTAGAGGCTACACTATCAGTTGTACTTATATATAAATTAATAGCCGAACTTTCGATATATTCGGGGCTTGTTTCTAATTTCCTTTTATTTATAGGGTAGTTTACTAACCATTTATAAAACTCTGTTTGTAATTCAATGTCAAAATACGCCTGCCCCCCCACATCTGTTTGATATTCTGCAACTGTTTTATACTCGTTTGAATCTTGGAAATATCTTTGTAAATATATAAGACCATTGGAAATTAAATCTAAAGTTAATTCATTATATAAAGTTACTGTTGTAGTATCACTTGAATTTATTAAATATAAATTCATGTCTTGGTGGCTTTGTGGCGTAAGTGTAATATATCTATGTCGTTTTCGCCCATATAAATCCCCGTAATATCTTATAGTATAATTATTAGGGATTAATAAATCTACATATAAATACCCGTTTGTGGTTGTATAATTATAAACATTTGAAGTACTTATAAATTCTATTGTTATAGTTGTATCGTTAATAACAGTATTTGTTTTTTCGTTTAAAACAGTAAAATTAAAAGATTGTGCGCTATATACTATAAACTGGTAGTTATGAAAAGAAGCATTAACATTTAAAACAACTGTAGAAGTAGCGTAATTTGTTCCATTAAATGTAAAATTATAATTTTGTGCGCTTAAATTATATACAAATAAAAAAGCGTCATTAGTAGAACCTATTAAACTATCATTTAAATAAATATTAAAAGTGTTTATTAAACTTCCATTTACGCCATACCTTGCCGTTATATTATATCTTCCCATAACTGTGTAATTACTTCTCGCAGTTACACAGGTTAAACTCTGGAAGTGTCCATCACATACAGTAATATTATTGTTATGATTTCCTAAAGCGCAACTTGTTACAGATATATTATTATTAGAATAGTGCGGCGTTCCTATTCCTGTGGTATGATTATCTGCTATACAACTATCATTAATAAATATTTGATATAAATTTCTATTATCGTTTGCGCTTAAATTCATGTGTAAATAAGCACTAACATAAGTATTATTTAACATTAATATATTGGTTATATTGGGTGGTGTAGAATCAATATATATTAAACTTGAAGTAGTATTAGTTTCTACATGGCTTTTCCCAGTTGAATTATAACAATTAAAATAATAACTATATAACCCGTCGGCTAAAGTTTGGTTAAATTCTGTATAAATACTATTTCCGTTAATCATTCCTTTACTTTGATATATTGTATTGTTAATAACTAAAGAACAATTAAACCCATATGTACTATTTACAGTTGTATTAAAACTTATAGTGTTATAAGCAAATTGGTTATTAGCTAAAGGATAGGTTGGGTCCGAAACATTTAAAGTTGTGCCTGCGGGCGCGCTTGCTTCTGTTTGAAAATACATCTGATTATCTGACCCCCTTGCCGCCCATCCCCCGCCGTATTGGTGATAGTCATAACCTACGGAAGTTCCCCCGAATAATTGTATTTCATTCCCCCCGCCTAGATTCATGTCGCCGTTATCTAATCGTGATAATGAAAACGCATACATTTGATTTATTGTAATAGGAACGCCTGCAAAAGTCCAATTAAAAACGCTAGGAGTTGCACAACTAGAAACCGCTGTTTCTTGTATTAAATTGGTTGAACGTCCTAAAGCTGCGCCTGTTGGTTTTCCCGAACTATCCGCAGAATATATTTTCATTAAAAACTCACTTCCTAAAGTTCCAGTTATACATATTTTAGCTGTAATATTAACTAGAGTATAAGTGCTTGTAGCGTTCCAACTTCCAGAGACGTTTTGTTGTGAAGTTCCATAAGTTAAACCCCCCGTGTCTCCTGTAAATTCATCTATTACTGTCGCGGTTGTAGGTAAAGCTAACAAAACCAAAAATACAAACATTAATATTATTTTTTTTATCATTTTCTATTACGACGTCCTAAATTTAATAAATAAAACTATCATTACTATAAAACCTATTGCCATAGATAATTCTAATAAGTTAGACATTATCCAACTTGTATAAGGAAATTGATTAGCGTAAGGACTTATTTCATCATCTAGCATTATATCGTCATACACGTTAGCTAACAAAGTAGTTACTATAAAAATCATTAACAATAAAACAACACTTATTATAAAAAATACTGGGTGAGTGTCTAACATAAATACAGAAACTACTACAAATAAAACCAATAATATAAACGCCATTAATATAGCACTATCAAATAAAGCGGGATATTTTGCATATAACCCTGCGGTTAATTCTTTAGAATTGTTCCCTAAATCCGCGTCATTTTGAACATCTGTATTAACTTCGTCGAAAACTTGCATACCATAAATAGAACCTAAAGCAAATACAGTTATAACTATGATTATAGTAATTAAGTCTAACGGACTATTTCCTTTTTTAAATTTTGGGAAAAAACGGATTTTTACGCCCCCCTTTTCTTCCTATAATATCGTCTGCTATTTTATCCACCACGTCAATTATTTTCTGGCTAGGGTCTTCGTATCTTTCTAAATTAACTGCTTTTTTAAATTTAGGTGTAACCCACATTCTAGTTAATTTTTTAGACATCGTCTTTCCCTCTCATTTTATTTATGCGATTAGCAAAAGGTTCAAATTTCATTAGCCAATGATAGCTTATATAAATAAAAAAATAAGTTATAAATATTCTAAAAAACCATAAAGGGATTTGTAAAAATTGAATTTGAGTTGTACTAATTGTCGTACAAACTTCACTATAACCTAAAGTTATATTTCCTCCAGTAACATTTTCACTTGTAACTAAATTTATACAGTTGTTATCGATTGCTACCTTTGGCAATAACATAGAAGTAAACGCAAAGAAAAAAATACAAAGTATTTTCAACAAAAAATGTTCAGTATCTAAATTAAAAGCAAAATATAGAAATAAAAAACACAAAATACCTAGCCCTATAATCATACCAATCATCGTTTCCCTATTCCCCCTGCAAAACTAGAAAGAGAACTTTTAGGGGGTTGCATAGCAATTACTTCGCGACTATTAAACTGTTGGTTGTAACTATCCCTTTCTTTATTTTTGATAGGTCTTGTTAAAAATAATTCAATTAACCTTAACATTTCATCTATTACTGTATTTATATCCCCGTCGTGAATATCCCAGTCATAACATTTTTTAACTATAGTTTCTGTTATTTCTTCCCTTGCTCTTTGGATTATATCCCAATAGTGCGGTTCGTCTAAATTTCCTTGCGCTGTATGTTGATTAACTGTCATTCGAACTATATTACATATTTTTGTTATTCCCTCGGGATTAGCTAAAGGTAAACCTATCTGTTTAGTATCTTGAATAATATTTCCTGTTTGGTCTTGATAAATATAATCTTCTTTACTGCTTAAAAAGTTTTTAATATCTTCAATTAAAGGGGAAGTATTTAATCTCATCATCATAAAACTATTATCGTTTACTTGATTGACGCTTGTTTGTACGCCTCTAATTTGGTCGTAATTTTCATTCATTTTATTATCCCCCTCTGTTCTATTCCTGTGAAAGTTTTAGGTAAACTAAACCTATCTGCTTTAATCTGTCCTATAATTGCGTGGACTGTAGGAGTAAATTTAGTTTTAAATATTCCTTTACTTTTCTTTTTCTTCTTTTCCTTTTGTAAAATATCCGTACGTCTTGGTAAATCAAAATCAAATCTTGGAACAATTATTGTCGGTGGGGGTGTTCTTGTAAATGGACTAGGTGAAGGACTAGGACTAGGTGAAGGACTAGGACTAAATGAAGGACTAGGACTAAATGAAGGACTAGGACTAGGTGAAGGACTAGGACTAAAGGAAGGACTAGGACTAAAGGAAGGACTAGGACTAGGTGAAGGACTTATAGAAAAAGAAGTTTTTAAATTATACGAAGGACTAGGACTTTTTAAATCTTTAACTGTTTGGGTAAATATATCTTTAGGATATAAATTTTTTATTTCATTTACTTTTTTTAAACTTCTACCTTGTAATTTTGCTATTTCTTTTGATTGTGGAAATAATCTAATAATATCTTTTACTCTATGGCTTTCTGGGGCAAAATATATTTTCCCGCTTTTAACGTGAGGAGTTAAAATAGAAGCTGCCGACCTTAAACGGCTTTCACTTAAAGCCATATTTAATCCTCCCTTAATTTTTACTGGCTTTTGTTGGAAAGCTAATCCGAAGAAAGTATCTGGAGCTTTCTGTCCTGCTGCCCCTCCCTCTAAAGTATGTAAATCTAATTTATGCATCTTTCCCCTAGTTTGAATTAAAGTAGGTTGATTAGGTTTAACAAAACTAAAATCTTTATATATTTTATTTAATGAGCCTGCGTGCTTTCTTGTAAACTTAGCTGCTTTAGGTTGTGATTTAAATATGAACGCGTCAACATCTCCAATTTCTTTATATGCCTCCCCTCTTAAACTAGGTCTTACTTGGATTTCTTGCGTCCCGCTTCCGTATTTAATTACGGCTTTTCTTCCAAAAAATGTTTTTTGTTTATTCAATTCTTTTAATGTAAATTCAAAACCTTCTCTAGTCTTATAAGATAAAGGTTGTTTAAATTTATTTCCATGAACTTTACTTTTTACTCTTATACCTTTATTTATTTCTTCAAAGATTTTATTAAATTTAGCTTTTTCATTTCCGGCTAATTCTTTTATCAATGGATTTTCTGGAGTCTTTAAAGTTTGTGCGTGTGCTTTAGTTCCGGCACTTGTTTTTAATGCTTGCTTAATATATACTCTACTAAACCCACTATCCATGCTTATACTTCCATCTTTTAAACTTCCAGTATCAACTTTAAATTTATTTCCTACAATAATATTTTTGCCTTTTTGTCCTATAATGTTAAAATACTTTCCGGTTGTATCTTGCCGAATACCAAAACTTCTAGCTAAAGTTTTAACTGTTGGAGTTTTGCCCGCACTTGTTAAGGTTACTTTTTGATAGCTTAATTTAGGTAGTGCGCTAGGTTGTGGTATGAATCCCCCTTTTAATGCGAGTTGTCCGCCTACTTTAGTTCCTGCGCCTAATAAACTTAAATCAACTACTGTTGTTCCGGCGACTTGTCCTTTTTCAAAACCAGTTCCAGCTTTACTGTATTTAATTCCTGTATTTACCGCGTATGCTCCGCCTAATGCCATACCGCCTACATTAGTAACCGACGCCGCGCCAACACCTAAAG
>Ga0098033_1000722_pt1 | contig 14482 bp, 18 predicted proteins | sample 1_EtaG_FD_75049 | JGI IMG/M metagenome (GOLD analysis project Ga0098033, IMG submission 75049) | Marine viral communities from the Subarctic Pacific Ocean - 1_ETSP_OMZ_AT15124 metaG | ecosystem: Environmental > Aquatic > Marine > Oceanic | place: Pacific Ocean | collected 2015-01-07
AGTTTTTGGTGGGTTTAATAAGATGGAGTTTGGTTGTAATGTTCAAGCTGGAGATTATAAAAGAGTAAAAGGTTTTGGTTTTTGTGATCAAGAAATCAGAGATATCTCTGACAATCTTCATTTATTTTATACTGGAGTAACAAGAGAATCAAAAGATATATTAGCTACTCAAGAAGAAAACCTTATAAGTGATCAAGAAATAATTTATAATATGCATGAGAATGTTGAAGTAGCAGAGCGGCTTTCAGAGCGTTTGCTTCTTAAAGATATTAATGCAATCCCAATCGCGTTAAGACAAAATTGGGAACTAAAGAAAAAGTTTGCTGGCAATATTAGTAACTCAGAGTTGGATAGAGTTCATGATGTAGCCACCACAATAGGTGGCGCTAGTGGTGGGAAAATAATCGGAGCAGGTGGAGGCGGATTCTTTCTGTTCTGGGCAGAAGATAAAAAGAAACTAAAAGATGCGTTGGGAGATTATCAAGAAATGCCATTTATTATTGATAAGTATGGAGCAAGAGTAGTGTTGAATTTGGAAACACTCACATGGTAGAGAATGACTTTTATAAAGATATTATTTCTGTATTACAGAAGATAGAAGATGGCGAAGATAGAGATACAATAAGAAAAATTACCAACTTATGGCGACACGAATATCAAAAGCACATTGGGATCGGTAAACGAATATTTATTATAGGTAACGGCGGCTCATGCGCTATTGCAGAGCACATATCAACTGACCTAAATAAGCGATGTAATGTGAAAGCCCTAACGCTAAGTAATAATAGTTTGCTAACCGCCCTTACTAATGATTATGGCCAAGAGAATGCTTTGGTAGAATGGATGAAAATAAACCATTTTGACAAGACAGATTTTCTTGTGGCTATATCCTCTTCGGGTAAAAGCCCTAATGTTTTAAATGCTATTAATCATGCTACTGATTGTTTAGGATATGTCCTTGCAATCTTTGGAATGGACGGTGAATCCCCATTTACTGATAATAGATATGAAGATAACTACATTCATATTGATAGTTTTAATTATGGCGTAATAGAGTTAACTACAGAAATTATACTTCATAGTATGATTGAGGAGCTGGTATTAGAATGAGTGAAAGAGTGTTACAAGGTGTTTTGCATAACGCAGCTGAAAATGTTATTTTAATAACCATATCTGATAAAGTTAAAACAGAAACTTTAAAAAAGATATATAATATATTATTAGATGAAGAATTAAAAACCTTAGATAAGGAAGATAAAAATGTCAAATGAAGAGACAGCTTCACCTGCTGAAGGTGAAGTAATAAAGTTTCCTATTGAAAAATTAGGATTAGAAGACGAGGTTTTTTATCACTGTAAGGCTTGTGATCATAAGATTACAGAGTCTATGGAAAAAGATGAAAAAAATGATAAAAATAAAGTATTGCCTTTGAGTTTGGGCAACATGCTGATTTATGTTTGTCCGAATTGCTATACTCTTCAGATGAGTGAAGAAATGTTTAAAGAAATATTGAAGAGAAGCACTTCAAAGATCATTACATAGGGGAACTATTATGAATATGGGTGGTTTAGAGCGTCAGTTGATGAGTTCTTTTAAGGATATGGAAACTAAAGAAAAAGAGAAAGAACAAAAAGCAGTTGCTCAATCACTGACAAAAGAACAGGCTGCACATGAAGAAAAGATAAAAAAGAGTTGGGCAATTAAATTCGGCCCTAAGTTTAGGAAGAATAAAAAAACAAAAAGGAAAATGGCCAAGGCTAGTAGGAAAACCAATAGGTGATTAAAAAAGATATATGAAATGAAACAGAAAAATATATTTGTAATATCTCCATATCATTATTGTCATTCTGTTGCAACTTTGATTGAAGGTCTTAATAAGAGTGATGTAGTTAAAGTACTTTCTAATACTAATCATAATTATTGTAAGTATCCGGTTTATAGTTTGCAGGCACAGACGCAAGTGGCTAAGATGGCTGATTATGTATTGCTTGCTCATTCTGCATTAGAAGAAAAGTATAAAAGTAAAATCAAACCGTTGCTTGATGAAATAAGAGAAGAAGTGGACATATTTTTAGATGGAAGTGATTACTTTCACTATGAAGATAATCCTGACAAATATAAGTTTTATCTTAAGAGAGAGTTGGATTCTACAAAATTAAATGGGCAGTTCAAGAATGTAGAACCTTTTATTTTTGGTGCTGAAGATAGGTATTTTACAAAATCTCTTAATGCTTCTCATTATAATTTATGGCAAGGTAAAACAGATGACTTGGTTTGTATTATGTCGTCTTGTGAAAAACGTCCTTGGCGTGACGATATAATGAAATCTCTTAAGGATGCTTTTGATCATAGTGATAAAGTTTTTATAGGAGAGTGTAGGGACGGAAATCCATTAACAACGGTAGATACTGGAGATCGTCATTATAGTGGATACTTTAATAAGCTGCTGCATGCCAATATTTCTGTAGATTCATATGGATGTGCCCAGGCTCGACAAACAGGTAGATTCTGGGAATCATTAGCTAATGGTTGTTTGGTTTTTTATCAACCGATTGAGCCTTATATTTGGCCACATCCGTTTATTGATGCCGAGGATTTTATTGTTTTTAATGACACGGAGGAGCTGGTAGATAAAGCAAAATATTATATAAGTCATCCCGAAGAAGCCCGTAAGATTGCTGCCAAAGGTTTTACAAAGTTATTGAAATATCACACAACCGATCAGCGTAGCAGCCAGTTCATTAAATTATGTGAACAATATTTATAGTATAGATCCCGGTGTTTTTGAGTTTAGATAATAGAGAATAAATGTGAAATTACAAGAAGCACTAAATCCAAAGCAAAAAGTTGTTGCCATCTTCCCAGGCCGCTACAATCCATATTCTTCTCATCATCATACGGCTTATCAAAACCTTGTATCCAAGTTTGGTCCGGCTAATGTTTATGTGGCAACATCAAATGTTACCGGGCCTAAATCCCCATTCTCTTTCGCAGAGAAGAAAAGGATAATAAATGCTGCGGGGGTGCCTGCCAACCGCATTATTAAGGTCCGTGAGCCATATAAAGCAGAGGAAATAACATCAAAGCTCCCCGATGATACTGCTGTTGTTTTTGCCGTTGGTGAAAAAGATGGCAGCCGCCTTGTTTCTGGAAAATATTTTGATAAATATAAAGATGGTAAAAAGATGGATGGGTATAAAGAGCATGGATACATTTATATCATTCCACATGTCGCACTCAAAATAAGAGGCAAACCGATGTCGGGCACATCTGTAAGAGCCGCTCTTGCCGACAAGAGTGTAAAAGCCCCCGAAAAGCGTAAGCTTTTTAAGCAGATTTTCGGTCATAATAAGAAAGATATATACAAACTCGTAGTTGATAAACTAACGAAACTAAGTGAAGAAAAGATGGAATTAAGGGGGCTTCTAGAAGGAGGAGCTTATGGTCATATGCAACACATTTTCGATGATAGTAATTTAACCTTTGGTGATTTTAGAAAAATAATTAAAGACCTTTTACGAGGCGGCACTAGTATAGAGAAAATTACAGAAAAACTAGATGGCCAGAATCTTATGGTGTCTTGGAAGAATGGACAACTCATCGCGGCAAGAAACAAAGGGCAGATTAAAAACTTTGGTGAAAACTCCCTAACTACTGCAGGCGTAAAGAAAATGTTTGCAGGCCGCGGAGAATTAGAAAAAGCTTTCGCTGGCACAATGGAAGATTTAGAAAACGCCATTAAGGGTTTATCTGAGAAACAAAGAGGTGCTATATTTGATAATGGTCATAAGTGGATGAATCTAGAAATCATTTATGTACCCACTCAAAATGTAATTCCTTATGGAAAAGATATGATTATCTTTCATGGCAATTTAGAGTATGATAAAGAAGGTAATCCAATCGGCCAAGATAAAGAGAGCGGTGCAAAGCTTGCTGGAATGATAAAACAGATTAATCAAGAAATACAGAACACTTTTGAGATTCGTGGTCCAGTTGTTCTTTCATTACCTAGAAGCCAAGACTTTAAGGCTGACCAACAGTATTTCATTAAAAAGCTATTTAACCTACAGAAAAAGTATAAGTTGAAGAATACAGATAAAATTACCAGATATCACGAAAAGTGGTGGGAAAATAAAATAGATAGTGAAGCAAAAAAAGCAAAGATAAGCCTTGACACACAGACTAAAAATGACTATATTAACAGATGGGTTTTTGGAGATAAGTCCAAAGCCCTCACTAAGAAGAACTTTCCAGACGAGAAAGTTTTGAATTGGGCTAAGACAATGGATAAGGTGAATTTTTTGAAGTTTGCTCAGCAAAATGTTGAACCGTTTGAAAACTTATTTTTAGAATTAGGTGCAAAGGTTCTCACAAATGTCGAAAACCTTATCTCTGCTTCGCCGGAAGCAGCGGTAAAAAACATAAAGAAAGATTTGAAATCCACAATCAGTAATTTATATAAGGGAGGTGATCTCAGTAAAGTATCTCAATTGCGGAGACATTTGGAAAGATTAAGCAAGGCTGGTGGATTTAAAAGAATTGTACCATCAGAAGGTTTGGTCTTTAATTATAAAGGTAAAACGTATAAATTAACGGGAACCTTTGCACCTATTAATCAAATTCTGGGTAGTTTAAAGTATGCATAAGGAAGAGGTATGATATAATGGCACGAACCAATCGCCGCCGAGAACCAAACGAAATTGTAAATACAAAACGTAGTATTAAGAAAAGTTCCCGCCGCGGCGATAGAAAAAGTTTAAAGCGAAAGTTGCAGGAGATAGATTATCAAGATCCAAATAGTTGGGATAATATTGATAATGAAGATTTTTATGTAAAAGGATATAGTTAATCTTAGAGAGATGAATGAAAAAATAGAGGTACTTGATAAGGGATTTGTAGAAGTACTTGGTTTTGTTGGGACGGATTTGACTGTAGCCAATGCAGCGAGAGTGTCATTTGGTAAAAGAAAAAGTATTTATGAGAAGAGCGATCAACGATTAGTTCGCTTCTTGGCGAAGAATAAACATTTTTCGCCGTTTAGACATCTTGTAGTTCAGTTCCACATAAAGGCTCCGGAATTTGTAATGCGCCAAGCATATAAGCATGTTGTTGGCATAGAAGCTACTTCCTCTTATCCGACAAAGGATCATGCGTGGAATGAAATTAGCGGCCGTTATGTCCCAGTTGAAGAATATTATATTCCAGATATCTGGCGGCAACAATCAGAAGATAACAAACAGGCGTCATCGGGTGCGATCTCTGGCCAAGAAAAAGCCGCCGACAAATACAAAACGGCGCTCACATTAATAAAACATTATTATGATGAATTATTAGAACTAGGTGTTGCTAAAGAACAGGCACGAGTTCTATTGCCACTTTCAGCTTATACTGAAGTTTATTGGACAGCTTCGTTTCAAGCTATTGTGAATTTTATTGAGCTGAGAGATGAACCCACAGCTCAATGGGAAATTAGAGAATACGCAAGAGCGCTAAAAAAGCTAATATTTGGCATTTATCCTGAAACTGCTGAAATTTGGTCAGATCTTTATTGGGAGTAGAAAATGAAATTTTTCATAGGTGTATTTTTTCTCTTGACAAGTGTGGTTTCTATGCTTATATTAGTAGGTAAGAAGTCACAAAAACCTTTTAAATCATGTGGAGAAAGTTGTGAATGTTTGGATGAAGAAATGTTAGGATATTAAGGTTTATCGAGTTTAAATCACGGTGGCTATTGCTTATAGTAATCACCAAATAGTTTTATTAATTTCAATAGGAGAGTAGAAGATGGCTATAAATTTGGATAAGATCAATGCAGCGATTGATCGGTTGGACCCCACTAAGAGTAATGGTGGAAGTAACAAGAGTATTATTAAGTTGGATGAGGGAGAACACCAGATTCGCATTGCTCCTTACAAGCATGACTTGGAAATGCCTTTCCAAGAGTTGTGGTTTCATTTTGGAGTTGCAGGTCGCACTTTTCTTTGTCCCACAAAGATGAAGGGTGATCCGCCAGATCCAATTTGTGAGTTTGCATCAAAGTGTTGGGATCAGTTCACGAAGACAAATGATGATAGCTTCAAGGAAATGTTTAAGCAGATGGCTGCGAAGCTTCGTGTTTATGTTCCGGTTGTAAAGCGTGGTGAGGAAGATCAAGGTATTCGTTGGTGGAGTATTTCGCCTCGTACTACTTATAAGGAAATTCTTAATCATGTTCGTAGTGCGCTTCGACAGAATGTCGATATTACAGATGCCAACGAAGGGTTGGATCTGGTTGTAACTATGGCGCATGGATTTAATAATTGGCTTGTTCCAGAGAATATCACCACTGTTTTGAAGCCGTCGCCATTGGCACCGAAGAAGGATATTCAGGGCGTCATTGATAGTGTAGTCCCAGCGAGTGAGTTGTTTCAGTTTGCTCCAATTGAGGAAATGAAGTTGGCATTGGATAAGCACATTAATCCTAATGCTGATGATTCTGATTCTTCGGGAGGAACTGGAAAAGATTTTTCTTCTAACACCAAGGTTGAAGCCGAGGAAGATAATGTTAGTGAGAAGATTGGCGAAGCCTTCGATAAGCTATTAAAGTAATGGCCCGTAAAAAGGTACTTAGTAATACGAATGCTGGCGTTACTAAAGACGACAGCATTCTAAATGATATTCTTGTAGATTCTCTTAATAAAAAACTGGGAGATGTTGCCTTTATTCTTGGTAAAGGTGATAGTCCTCCAGAAACAAAAGAGTGGTTATCTACTGGATCAACTATTCTAGATACAATTATTTCTAATGACATGGATGCTAATGGTGGCATTCCGGTAGGCAAGTTAGTAGAAATCAGTGGGGAGGCAGCTTCCGGAAAGTCGCTGCTTTCCTATATGATTTTAAAAGATTGTCAAGATAAAGGTGGTATTCCCGTATTGATTGATACAGAGAATGCTGCTAATGAAGATTTCTTGCGCCTTATAGGATTGGAGTTTTATCCTGAAGGATCACTTGTTTATATTCAAGTAGATTCTATAGAAGGGGTTTTCAAAGCAATTGAAGATATTATTCGTAGAATCCGCGAGAATGATAAAGATAAGTTATGTTGTATTGTATGGGATTCAGTGGCAGGAACTTCTACTGATGCAGAGATACAAGGTGATTATGGCGATGCTACAGTTGGATTAGCGGCTAGATTAATTGGCCAAGGGCTACGAAAGATTATTCGTTTCATAGGCACACAAAGAGTGTCGTTAGTTTTCTTAAATCAAATCAGACAGAAGATTGGTGTTTTCTTTGGCGATGATACGGTAACTCCTGGCGGCAAAGCAATTCCATTTTTTGCAGCTGTAAGAGTAAGATTGTATAGTGGCGGAAAAGTAAAGGCTGGAAAAGATGTGCTAGGTGTTGGGATTAGACCTAAGATTGTTAAAAATAGAATGGGTCCGCCACATCGCGAAGCTGATTTGAAGATGTATTTTAATCGTGGATTAATTGATGAAGAAGGATGGCTGGAGGTGCTGCTGAAATTTGGCGAAGCAAAAAAGATTTCAGCGCAAAAGTCTCAAATTGTCAATAAAGATAATGGCGAGACTTATGAAGTACTTAATAGAAATTTTGTTGAGTGGATCAGAAAGCCTGAAAATAAAGAAGCTCATGCTTATTGTAAGAATAAAGTAAAAGAATCTCTTATTATAGAGCAAGATCCTCTTAAGCGACAAGAAGAAATAACAACAGAGGAATTGGATAGCGACGAGGTTTTATGATGAAATTTTGGGAGAAGCTAAAAGAAAGTGACCTTGGAGAAAAGGCTGCTAAAAAACATCCTTGGTGGCTTTATATAATATTTTTCTTTGGGTTGATAATTGGTGCTACGGCTGTAGCTTTGGTTGTAGGAGCAGTATATTTGACGGTAGGTTTTTTCTTTTCATTGTTATGGAATTTTGCTGTGGCACCTATTTTTGGTATATCAGAGCTTACAACATATACAGCAGCAGCTCTTCTCTTTTTATTCACTACTGTGCTGCGCATTTTCAAATGGGGTTTAGAATAGCTCCCATAGTTTAATGGTTAGAACTCCGGGCTTTCATCTCGGCAGCGGCGGTTCAACTCCGCCTGGGAGTAGATTTTTGGGCGATTAGCTCAGTTGGTCAGAGCACTTGCCTTACAAGCAGGGGGTCGCTGGTTCGAGCCCGGCATCGCCCACCATAAGGTGGAGTGTGGTGTAACGGTAACACGCTGCGCTTTGGACGCAGTATTGAAGGTTCAAATCCCTCCACTCCAGCCATTTTTTTTAGAAAAATTTTCAAAGAATGTATTTAAATTTTTTTGATTGATAGACACTTTTTTTTAATTTATCAATGAGTATTTATATTGTCGGAGTGATAAAAATGAATAAGGAAACAGTAAAAACCATTGTTATTATTCTTCTATCTGTGATTTTTGTATCTCACAGTATAGAGAAGAAAAATATAATAGATGACCTGACAGAAAATAATTCTTTTTTAAAATATAAGATTGAGCTGGCAGATTCATTAGTATTTGATACTACTCAACATGGGTTGAAGTTGGCTTTAACATTAGCAACTTATGAGAGAAAGATAAAAGAATATGAGGATAGTAAACACAAAGTTACAGTGACTATGTACCATCCTGTTTCGGATCAAACAGATGATACGCCAAATATTACAGCGGATGGAAGTGTTATAAGAATAAACAGTGCAAGTGAATATAGATATGTTGCGGTTTCACGAAATATGTTAATACGTAACGACGGCTTTCTTAACTTTGGAGATTATATCTGGTTAGATGCAGGTAAGAAATCTGGAGTTTATCAAGTGCGAGATGTAATGAATAAAAGGTTTGTGAATCGTGTAGATATTTTAGAAACACCGGGCACTGACCCTTACAAGTATAGCGAAGCTTCTCTGAGAAGAATAAATATTGCTTATAATGATTTTTAATAATAAGTTGTAGTTGGAGAAAAATAATGAGTGAAGTCGATGACGAGTCACTAATTTTTATTAAAGGTTTCTGTTTTGTTTATTACACTTAAGATATGGTTTTTTATTTTTATTGAATATAGTGTATGGCACCTTCAGGGCGAACAGTTATGTAGGTTAAGGCGGGAAAGGCATAGAATCCGATTAGCCAAAGCTAAAGAAGAAAGGTACTTGGAATTACAGAGGGTGCCTTTAATAAATTGGAAAGATATTGTTTTGTTGGATAGAGGGAAGCAACTGATGAAAAAATTTATTGTTTATTTGTTCTTGTTATTTTTGCTTAGTGCTTGTGGTTACACTCAACTACAGTACAAATGGCCTACTAGAGCTAATCAAGTGTCAGGTATATATATTGAAGAAAAGAAGACAACGCATGATTTTTGGTCTTCTCCAACAGTAGGTAATTTTAATATACACCCTTATCGAGTTTATGATAATTATCGAGTTTATGATAATTATCGAGTTTATGATAATTATCGAGTTTATGATAATTATCGAGTTTATGATAATTATCGTTATCCTTATAATTCTTCAAATGGAGCTTATCAAATTCATGAGCAGAATCTTAGGATTAATAAATTAACACATGAACTTGATCAATATAAAAGAAGTAGGACTGTGCAAAATGTGCAAAAAGTCTCATCTCCTTCAAGTGTTATAGAAAGAAAGAAACAAAAAGCAGCTTGGAAATCCCGTATAAATCCTCGGCACCGTAAAAAAGTAGCGGCTACGAGAAAAGAGTCAAGGAGAGAAAATAAGTAAAATGCAGAAAGTTTTGTTTATTGATTTAATGAATATGTTTGTGAGATGTTTCTCCAGTATTCGTTTATCAAATGATGATGGGTTGCATGTAGGTGGTGTGTTTGGGACATTAAATAGTTTGCAATCTCAAATAAGAATGCATTCGCCCGATCTCGTTTCTGTGGTTTGGGAAGGAAAAGGATCATCGGAGCGACGTAGAAAGATTTTAAAAGAGTATAAAGAAGGAAGAAAATTTCGTGGGCTGAACCGGCAGTTTGAATATTCTCAAGAAGATGAAAAAGAATCATTTGCTCGACAGTTGCAGTTACTTAAAGAGTGTTTAGATGTTTTACCACTCTATCAACCTGCAGTCCAGTATCTTGAGGCAGATGATCAGATAGCTTATTCTTGTAGACAGTTGTTTAAAAACAATTATGAGAAACTTATAGTTTCTACAGACCGCGATTATTTTCAATTGGTGGATAAAGATACAAGTATTTTTAGACCAGTTAAAACTAAAGAAAATCCAAAAGGTGAAATAATTAATCTTAAATGGATGATGAATAAAGAAGAAGTTTATCCTCCTAATTATGCACTTTTAAAAGCCCTTGTGGGTGATAAGTCGGATAATATAAAAGGCGTCAGTGGCGTTGGTGAAATAACTGTTAAGAGAGATTTTCCGATCTTGGCCGATGGCGAGGTTGATATAGATGGAATATTAGAATATGCAGAAAATAAAGTTGCAGAGAAGAATCAAAAGTATAAAAAGTACATTGAGAACTCTGGTTTAATAGAAAAAAATTATAAATTGGTGCAACTCTTAGATGTCGATGTGAGTTTGCAGTCAATACAGGCATTGGAAAAATGTTATGAAAATAAAGAAATGAAGTTTAATTCATACAAGTTACGCATTAATCTGTTAAACGAGAACATATCGCCCAACAATATTGACAACTGGGTTTCAGTTTTTAATTCGGTTCACCCTGAACCAATAACATTTTAGGAGAAGTACATATGACGCATACAAATGTTGATTCTTTTCAATCATTTGGAACAAACTTTCAGAATTGTGTATTACAAGCAGCATTAATTGATAGAGATTTTTTTGAAAAGATCTTTGAGATTTTAAAGGAAGAATATTTTACATCAGATGCGCATAATACTATTTGGTTGGAGATAAGAAAACTTTTTAATAAGTACAACGCACCTCCAACTTATGATACTTTAAAGACAGAAATATCACAGTATCCTGAAGGTGAGTTAAAAGAGTCAGCAATTAATGTATTGTTGGATATTGAAACAAAAGTAAATCGTCAAGAGATTGAGTATGCAAAAGATAAGTCGTTAGAGTTTTGTAAAAACCAATCAATGAAGGCTGCAATTCTTAAGTCAGTAGAATTGTTGCAAGAAGGCAAGTTTGAGGAAATACAAAAAACAATTGAAGACAGCTTAAAGATTAGTCATGAGCAGGACATGGGGCATGATTATTTTGATTCTTTTAAATCAAGACAAGAGATTCATGCGCGAGAGACAGTTCCAACAGGATTTCCACTTTTAGATGGAAACTTGGTGTTAGATGGCGGTTTAGCTCACGGAGAGTTAGGCGTGGTGATGGCTCCAACTGGTGGTGGAAAATCATTCTTTCTAGTGAATTTGGGTTATGGCGCATTGGCAGCAGGAAAGAATGTTATTCATTATACATTTGAGTTAAGTGAAACGCATGTTGGTAATCGTTATGATAGCCGTATTACGGGTGTTCCTATTAAAGAGTTGCGCGGCAGGATGGTAGAAGCAGAAAATAAGTTAGCGCGGTTTAATGGAGGTCAGTTGTTTATTAAAGAATATCCACCGAAGGTTGCAACCATTAACACAATTAAGTTTCATATGGGTAGATTGTTATCCAGTGGGTTTAAGCCTGATTTAATCATTATTGATTATGGTGATTTGATGAGAAGCCGGCGTGGATATGATCAAAAACGATTTGAGTTAGAAAGTATCTTTGAAGACCTGCGAGCTTTATCAATGGAAACAAAGTCGCCAATTTGGACAGCTACTCAGTCTAATAGAGAAGGTTTTAATGATGATGTTATTACAATTGATAAAATCGGTGAGTCGATTAACAAAGCCTTAGTAGCAGATTTCTTTGGGACATTTTCACAGAGAAAGTTTCACATTGGTAAAAACCGTATGGGCCAAGCAAATGTTAATTACAACATTGAAATGGATCCAGCTTGTAGTCTTATTGAATTGAATGATAATACGTTGCCCGGTGGAATTTCTATGGGTGATAAGGTAAATAAGATGCTGGAACAAAACACGACAGTGCAGGGATTTTATAGACAAGTTAAAGATGAGAGAGTAGAGTAATAAAAATGGAAAGGTTGACGATTGCGAGAACTAGAAGATGGGGAAATTCTTCTATTCAAATTAACAATGTGTATTCTGCACTTAGAAGTAAAGTAAGAATGGATGATGTCATTCGTATGGCTAATGATATGATAGCTAAAGAACAACCAATAACGAATGAAGAAATTGAATATGAAGTTTTATGTTCGCGAGATAATGGAACTACAGAATTTATTCATAGAGTAGAGAAAAAGGGCAAGCGAAGTATCTAATGCCACTGTACGAATATAGATGTGGCAGCTGTACGTTTTCTTTAGAAGTTGAAAAAAGTATAAAAGAATACGACCGCAGTCAAAAGTATTATTGCCCTGATTGTGATATAGCATTAGATAGAATTTTAACAGCAGCATCTATTCATTTTGGTGCAGGGTTTTTTAAGGATGGATATGAAAGTGCAAAGAATGTAAAGAAATCAACCTCAGATGACGGAGAATAGTATTGGATATTTCACAGAAAATTTTATCAGAGCTTACAGTTTATATGAAGTATGCGCGTTATCTTTCTACTCAAGAGCGCCGCGAAACTTGGGAGGAAATGATTATAAGAAATAAGAATATGCATATAGAAAATTTTCCGCAACTGAGTAAAGAAATAGAAAGTGCATATGAGTTAGTTTATGATAAGAAGGTTTTACCTTCGATGAGATCTTTGCAGTTTGCAGGAGCAGCAATAAAACAAACACCTTCACGCATTTATAATTGTGCTTATTTGCCCTTAGACGACTATAGAGCTTTTAGTGAAATAATGTTTTTGTTATTGGGTGGTACTGGGGTAGGATATTCTGTTCAACGTCATCATGTAGAGAACTTACCTTCTATTACAAAACCTACTAAGAGGCGTCGTTATTTAGTTGGTGATAGCATCGAAGGTTGGGCTGATTGTATTAAGATGTTAATGAAGGCTTATTTTTGTGGTCGGCCTGAACCTGAGTTTGATTTTACTGGCATTCGCCCGAAGGGCGCGCTGCTGATTACTAGCGGCGGCAAAGCGCCTGGTGCTGAGCCGTTGAAAGATTGCGTGCATAACGTAAAGAGAATTTTAGATAGGAAAGAGAATGGTGAACAACTTTCTACTTTGGAAGTACATGATATCGTTTGTTGGATCGCAGATGCTGTTTTATCTGGGGGCATCCGCAGGTCTGCTACTATTAGTTTGTTTTCCATTGATGATCAAGAAATGCTTCAATGCAAGTTTGGCGATTGGTGGGAAACAGAACCCCAAAGAGCAAGAGCAAACAACTCTGCTGTCGTAGTAAGACATAGAGTAAGAAAGAAGGATTTCTTTGCTATTTGGGAAAAGGTAAAAGAAAGTGGTGCGGGAGAACCTGGAGTATACTTTACAAATGATTCTGAATGGGGCACTAACCCTTGTGCTGAAATTGCATTAAGGCCATTTCAATTTTGTAATTTGTGTGAAATAAATGTAAGTGATGTAGAAACACAACAAGATCTTAATGACAGAGTAGTTGCTGCAACTCTTATCGGAACTCTTCAAACGGCGTATACAAACTTTCATTACTTAAGAGATGTATGGCGCCGGACTACAGAAAAAGATGCATTGCTTGGCGTAGGTATGACAGGAATTGGCAGTGGAAAAGTTCAACGATTAGATTTAGAAGCAGCTTCGCAACTGGCCGTAGAAACAAATAAATATTATGCTAAAGAAATTGGTGTTAATGCAGCTGCACGAATAACTACTGTGAAGCCTAGCGGCACTACTTCCTGTGTATTAGGTACTGCGAGCGGTGTTCATGCATGGCATAATGATTATTATATTCGTCGTATCCGCGTCGGAAAGAATGAAGCTATATATACATATCTTACTATTCGGCATCCTGAATTGGTAGAAGATGATTTCTTTAAACCGGAGACGCAAGCAGTTATATCTATTCCGCAGCGCGCCCCTGCAGATGGTATTTTGCGGCATGAAACTTCTATAGAGTTGTTAGAGAGAGTAAGAGACATTTATAATAGATGGATTGTACCTGGACATATTCAGGGAAATAATACGCATAATGTGTCATGCACTGTTTCGGTAAGAGAAGAAGAGTGGGAAAAGGTGGGCAAGTGGATGTGGGAAAACAGAGAGTATTATAATGGAATTACTGTGTTGCCTTATTTTGGCGGAAGCTATAAGCAAGCTCCATTTGAAGATATAGATAAAGAAACTTTTGAGGGAATGATTATTAATCTTAAGGAAGTAGATTTATCTAATGTGGTTGAAATAGTAGATAATACTAATCTAACTGGTGAACTTGCATGTGCTGGTGGCGCGTGTGAGTTACAGCTTACTTAAAAAGAAAGGTGAGAATGGCTAATCGAACGCGTAACATTCTCAATGCATTAGCAAGAGAT
>Ga0098033_1000723_pt1 | contig 14455 bp, 3 predicted proteins | sample 1_EtaG_FD_75049 | JGI IMG/M metagenome (GOLD analysis project Ga0098033, IMG submission 75049) | Marine viral communities from the Subarctic Pacific Ocean - 1_ETSP_OMZ_AT15124 metaG | ecosystem: Environmental > Aquatic > Marine > Oceanic | place: Pacific Ocean | collected 2015-01-07
GAGTGGTGTATCCCGTGTTGTGGAGACCGTCTCCCTCGTATAAATTATCCAGATACTCCATTAATTTATCTGAATCTAACTTCATATAATATCTTCCCCATCGCTCTCCTACAGGGCCCTCCAACTCAATGCCATCGATGCTATAATCTGCGGCCATCAAAGAATGGATAGGCTCATATTTAACTCCTCCAACAGACATGTCTTTATCGCAGGGAGTCAGGCCAGAGTTTAAATCGATAATGGCATCAATAGGCGGAGGAAGAATATCTTCACAGAATTTATCTGTTATCCTAGATTCTGATGCTGACATGTCTGGCATGTCGTCAGTGTCGTGGTCGTCGCCAGAAGAGGGGGTATCGTCTTCCACAGCATCATCGCGGGTGAAGCGGTTCCTTTCTTCGACTTCGGGCGCGTCTCTTTCGGCAGCGTCATGGCCATCGCTGTCTTCGCCGTAAGAGGAACTATCGTCTTCCATGGGTTCTTCTTCATCACTAGTACACAGTGAGAAATATATGTCTTCATAATAGTCCAAGCTGTCGAGTTTGTTGTTGCGCACTACTATCTTTGCATCGTATTGGGCATGTTTAGTACTATTATTCCACCTTGGGAGCCCGTCTACTTCTGATACATATTTTGAATATAAGTTGTCGATCTCGGCGTTCAAATTTGTAATCTCCAGCTCTAAAGTATTGATAGTTAGGAGAAGACTATCACAATCGGGGCCGGTCGTACTTGTGCCAGTGTCACTTCCTGAAGATGCTCCCATTTAGCGTCTCCCCCTCGTTGTGGTTTTTCTTGGCATCGTAGTCGATGATTTTAATTCTACATTCCTCTTTACAAATTCTTGTCGCGAACTAAGCTTTTTACTCTCTGATTTAACCAAATCTGATATCATCTTTTTATATCCTCTTTGCTCCGCTTTTGCGCGGGGTTTGCTAACCGTTGGGGTCGTAGAAATTATAAATGTTCTATCATATATCTCCATTTCTGTGTTTTCATTATCTTCAGTTAATCCCAAAACATCATTATTATATTTTACTGCTCTGCAAATAAGCTGTTCGCCTTTCTTCAATCCATCGATCACTCTTTTATCCAGTATCTCGTATTTTTCTTTGAAATCTCCATCCTTGTATTCTTTAACACTTGCCAAATATTCTATTTTTGTAATATCTCGATAATTTTGCTTAAACATCTCAGCCTGATCTGTATTGTTGACAGGATCTGCTGACCCCGATAACCAATCCTTTCTAACAACCCCGCTATTGATTTCTCCCAGCATTATAGAGCGAATTTGGTTGGGTATTTTTTTGCCCTCAACGTCATATAAAATGTTCTTATCTTCGTTTGTTATCGAATAATTTTTAATACCAAATACGTTTGGGTTTGTTTTGGTACCTTTTTTAAAGTCGGTTCTGCCTCTTGATGTAAAAATCGAAGAAACAGTATACATTAGAGAAGTCTTTGTTGTTAAGAGATCGCTATTTTTATCTGCCAACAAAGACCTGTTGTTTTTTGATGTCAACGTAGTGTCCAAGGTAGTGTTATCGTCACTAACATATGCAGACATTTTTTTTGTCTTGTTATCCGCATTAACATCTTTCTTTTTCAGATATTCTTTTTTAGTATATACTTGTGCGTCCATATCTCTCAAAAAAGAGTGAAAACTTAATAAGTTTTCTTCTGATTCAAATATATTCCTGTTATCCTTAATTGTAATAATTTTCTCGGAACCTACAGAATTTTTCTTATTTTGATTAATGGTGGTTATACTCATTTGATTGTATTTCATAGGACTAAAGTTTTTGTTTCCTTTCCCTACCCTATCTATCTCCATTCCATCACCAAATATTTTTGCTGGTGTCAAATATGAATATGAATTGTTTTCCAGGTCTAAAATCTGAGATACCTTTTTGTCCAAAGACTGCCCACCCTTAAACCCTTTTTCTATTGTCCCCAGGCCGGATGATCCTTTGATATCCCAATACATTTCGTTTTCTTGCTTAACTCGTTTTTTATAATTACCGGTTGTTACTACCGGGATCCCCGAATTTCCTGAAACTATATCCCCAAAAATATCCTTTCCAAATTTTCTTGTTTTGCCGACATTGTTTTTAATATCCTGAATTGCAGAGTATCGCTTGACAGTAATTAAATTTGTTGCTAACTTTTCAGGAACCACTTTTTTCCCCGATTCAGATGCATAACCATTTAATTTTGTCTTCATTATTTTCATATAATAATTTATTAAATTATCGTAGGACAACATGAGCTTTTCTATGCCGCCTAGATTTCCACTAGAAGGAGAGATGCTGTCGACTATGGAAGAAATCATAGTGTCTTGTTTATCCACAATTCCTAGTTCTTTCGCAAAAAACATTGCAGCATAAACATAATTTACTGTGGAAATTATCCATGGTTTGCGGCTGGCTCCTTTAAACGTATTCACAAATTTGGAATCAAAGCGCTTAACTGCCGATATATAATTTCCGGTTTTGGAGGCTTTGGCGTAATAATCTTCCAATAAAGATCTACCATTATTCAGCTTTGTTAATAAATTATTCATGAGTTTAAGGGTACCGTCTTCTAAAACAACCTCTACGCCATATTGATATTTGCCCACATCAATCTCCGCAATAGCCGGATCAACAAATTTAAATGTCCTTATGCTCTGATCAGATACTTTAGCCATGTTTTTGCTCGTTTTAATTTCTGTGATGGTACCTCCGTTTTCTAGTACTGATACCGGACTTGTTTTTTTAAAATCGATCATAGTCCCATCTTTTGCTATGCTTATTCTCTTTCTATAGATCTTAATATATTTGATTCTAGTTTTATTAAATACAAATGATTTATGGTCGGGTAATAATAAATTTTTTATCTCTGTCGAATATTGTGATAATTTTCTTAACATTGAAAAAACATCTAAATAGAAAATACCTCCCACACTGTTATCTTTGTCCTTCGAGAGAGTAATTTTACTAAGATATGAATTCGAATTATTTAGCGCGGCCTCTTTCAGAATACTATTAGAAGTTATATTTTTTGAAAATCTACTGTCAACGTTGAAGACTTTGTCGATATTCTTACCAGTAATGATTGTTTCATCTTTAATTTTTTTATCGCTTCGTATAACACCTCCAGAATTTATAACAACAAATTCCTTTACGGTACCGGCTAAGACACGTTGTGAAAAATCGTAGAAAGGTAAGCTAGAATTTAATCTAAAAATTATTGGGAAGACAAGAAAGCATAAGTAATTTGGTTTTTTATCGAACGTAAGACTTGTATTTTGGGGAGCCTCGAAAAAGCCAGACTCTTTTTCATAATTTAAAGATCTTAAGTCTGATATTTTTTTGTTATTTTCAACAGAACATATTTTAACGTGACACTTGGTATCCGCATTTAGTACTTTTAAGTCCGATGTACTATCGGATGTAGTTGTCTTTTTATAGAGATGTCGAAACATGCGTGAACTATTAATTTTTTGTTTCTCCGTAGCATCTGTAATAGCAACAACGACATATTTAATTCTATTTCTCATGTAAGAAGAGCTATACCATGTAGTTTGGCCCTTCGGGCCCTGTACATCAAGCAGCGCTAGTTCAAGATCAATTGCTATATTGTCTCCGGAAGTCTTAACTGTTATCTTTTTATAGTTAACGTCTGGCAATTCAATGCCTATATCTTCCAAAATTTGTCTTCTTGTTACCACTTACCGGTCTCCACCATTATATTAAATAGTTTTCTGAGTTATTCTTCATCACAAATGATGTCAAAGGAATCAGTATCTGAATACAAAGAAATTGAACTCATGCCTTCTACATTATAATCTAGTTTTCTTGATGGGTCGTCTGTCAAGATATTTTGTATCTTTTCCTCACCGACATGCTTAAATATTTCAGCGTTCGGAATCTCCGAGTCAACATTTATTTTAAAGTAATATTCTACATAATTTTCATTAACCTCCGGACTTATTATGCTAGGGTCGGGATCCATTAAAATACCATCTCTAATTAAACTCTTCTTTGCATCTTGCTTGAATAAGAGCGGAATATAATCACTAGATGGGGATTCATCTTTCTTCTTGAAAACTTCAATTTCAAAATTTTCTATATCAAAGTTGACATTTGTTTCTAAAAATTCAGCTAACAAAGTATGCGTCTCCAAAACCGCGTCAGATCCACCGTCTACTGTACTTTTGAGTATCTTGTTTGTTATCTTTAAATCAATCTGTGGAATACTTACGTTAGAGCCTGTGGGGTATTCTCCGCCCCTTTGTCTTGTAGGTTTTGTAAGCTGATGATTAACCTTCATTATCTCTAAATTAAAAAAGTCAATCTTAAGAGAGGGAGTTTTTGTAGAGTTTAAGTTTGTTGTACCAAGAGGTTTGTTATAATAATACAGTCTATCTAAGTTAGAAGAAAAGGTCGCTCTTTTAACTTCATCGGCTGCGAGTCTAGGGGCGGTATCTGCTGGCTCTTCTAGCTGGGCCTCATATCTAGTCTCTAATCCCTGAAAATTATATTGAGTTTCAAGTTGTAACGTTAAGTTCTGGATTCTATCTTCAATATCATTTTGGTTCTCGACGATACTTGAGGTAAGATAGCGACTATCGTATAAGATATTATCATCAAAGAACGAATAATAAACTGGCTTTAGTTTCCCTTGTGATAATAATCTCTTGCCATACTGGGTAAGTTGAAAATCAATAACGTCTTCTTTTTTATTCATGAACTTCATTAATCTTCTTCCTCCTTGAATACTATTTCTTCTTCTAGCTGTGCTAGTTCTACAAGGGAGAAGAAGTCATAGGGCCAGTTATAACTATAATCTGGTATGTTTTTCTTGCTCTGGATATTTTTGCCCTCCAATTCTTTCATTCGAGGAGTTGAATAAGACTTCTGGCTAGCCTTTGTATCTGATCCATATATTTTACTAAAATAATCTTTCTGTGCTCTCTTTTTAACTTTAAATACCATCCACCGTATATTTCCTTCTCTCATGTTGTCTCCAGATAAAAGCTCATCCGTAAGCAAAGAATGACTAATGGTTGTTTCTTTCTCCTCAAACGTCGTGCCAATATCTGGTGGTAGGTTTTGCCAAATATCTGCCAAGTCTTGTTGAGTCAGCGTGTGTTTAAATTCAAAAATATACATTGCGAAAGGATCAATTTCTTCATTAGTATAGAAATCCATTGTCGGAGGAAATACATAGTTGCCCATCGAGGTAACCATATCTGATACAGAGTTCTTTTCCGGTACAACTTTATTTTCTATTTCCGTCACATAATCTCGGATTTTAGTTTTGTCTAGTTTAAAAAATCTTTTTTCATTGCCTTTATAAATGAAAGGTACTGCGACAACTGCTTCGCTAATCTCTTTTGTTTCAGCTACTTGGCCTAGCTTTCTTTGGCCTGGGGTGAAGCCGACTAGGTCAATGAGTGACTCCGGTTGTGGAATTCCAAAAGTTTCATAAAGTCGATCTGGAATATCTATTAAGTCTAAATAGATACCCTCGTCTTCAATCGGCAATCTGCCATATTGGTGCCACATTCCTTTTGCGCAGGATTCAGAACCATAAGTTGGCAAAGTCATGTCTGCGTCAATAAAATTTAATATTGGTGTTTCAAACTTAGGTTGAATCGCCCATACTTTAACCTTCTTATTCGGATCATTATCAACAATCTCTGGTCTTCCAGATAAAGCATTATATACCGTTGAAGGAATATCTGTTTGCTGTAAAAGATTTACAGAAGCGGATACTTGCATGGCATTTTGATTAATAACAAAAACTGACCCGGTGCTATGAAGTCCGTCAGATCCCGTGCATGGCGAAACCCCATCCTTTATTAAAAGCAACGACCCAAACTGGGGGCCAGCTAAAGTACATTTCGAACTTCCAATCTCAACTCCACCGGTTAGGAATGCCAAACTTTCTTCCCGAGTTTGAGTACAGTCATCAGTAAAGATAAAATTAAAATAATTTGCTGAAAATTCGGTGAATGTGGATCCAGTAACCCAATTTTCACCGGTTAAGGCCCGAGTGTATTTGATGCTTAGGCGATCAAATATTTCTTCTAATGTATATTTTTTTCTTTCAGATGCTTCGAAAGTCATTATTGCCCACGCAGAACCATCATAGTAGGGAGGAGTAAAAGGCATGTTATAGCCATTGTTTGAACCACCAACGCTTGGTGAATTATATCTTGGATGCAGCTCCGGGCTGGCGCTACTTGAGAAGGCAAACCCGGCGCAGGGGGGTCCAAAAGCCGATGGTCGACTATACATCGTAAGCGTCTCTGGAGAGAAAGAAATAGGATTCTGTAATTCAGACATGGAAGATGTCCCGTTCCAATTCACGGGCGTTTTTGTATATAACGAAGATGCCTCATTTCTATAAACTTCGGCACCACTTTTAACTGATTTTCTCAACCTCACTAATGCGGCATATGTCCCACTGTTGGCAGTTGAAAAGCTATTCTCTGGCTTAGAAACAAAAGTTGTCATATTGGCGCCTTTTAGAAAAAACTCTGGAACTTCTGCTAAAAAGTTATTTATAGCATACTTAAAAAGATTATCTCCCTGTCCACCCCAGGAAGCCGTTACATCTGCCGCGGCCGATGGGTGTACCTCCATGTTTACAATTGGTGTGTCCTTCATATAAATCTCTGGATTTATTAATGCTTCAAAAGGAGCACGTTTGTGAAAAAATAACTCTGTAATATAAGATCCGCTATATGAACTGGGGGCGCCGTCGATTGTTCCATTCAAATCAGTTACTCTACTAAAACTTCCAGTGAAAATCGGATAGTCGACGGCAATGCCAGATTTAATTGTATTGAAGAGAATTCCTGGTTTCATAAATGGTTGGAGGTAGGTATTCCACACATTGAATTGAAGATTATTCATTTGTGCAGACCCCGTTGCAGAGGCAGATAACGGGGCGGATGAAGTAGGAATATAACCACTCAAATCTTTAACATTTGAAACATATTTTCCATATGATTGTGAAAATATCGTTCCTAGCTGAACCGTCCTATTAGCAGGATAAAACCCACCATACGGAATAAACTTTATTTTAGCTTTACACTTAAGCGTAATTTCGCTTGCATCCTGTTCCGATTCAAAGACATCAAAATACTTCATAAAATCAGAATGACTATAAACTTTATAAAAATCTGTATCTCCACTATTTTCTAATTCTGACCCTGTCAGTGAAAATAAGTTAATATCGGAGGATAAAAAGTTTTCGTCTAACTCAGTTATATATTTCCTCATGAGTTCAGAAATACGAAACTCCGGTAATAAAGAATACCCAAAAGATTTACCTTTCATATCTTCACGATAGTGGTTATAATCTTTATAATAAAATGGATTTTTACCTGCTTGTTCTCCTGCTTCCCATTTGGTATCTCCCCCAAAAATACGAGATATGGATGAAGTCGGCATGTATACTGAAGATGTTATTGTGGATCCACCCAAGATATCAAATCCTCTCGCGTATCCACTAAACGCCATAGTTGATGCCGACATTGGTAATGTTTGACGACGAGCATACTGCAATCCTGGGAATAAAGGACGGTTTACATTGAAGTAACCTGCTCCTATTTCATTTAATTTCATTTGTCCGTGTAACTGAGGTGCAGGTGATTGTAGTTCTCCTTCTCCTCCGATGTAGTGAGGATAGAAAGACGATGGGTGTCCACATGTATTGGGAGTGTAGTGGCCTAGTTCGGTAACCCAGTTATATGCCGTGTCTGCGGTTGTAAAATTAAATCGAGCATCCAATGGCCATATACTTTGTGAAAGACAAGACAGCCATTGCATTTCCTTCGTTGACGGGGCGAGGAGGGCGCCCCCAAAAGAAGCAGTGCTAATAACATAAGTACCTTCAAAAATCGAACCACCTTTAATATTTTGTGAGTTTGTAGAAGAATTAACTAAGTTTCTATCTGTTCTAGAATCTTTCCAAAACTTACATTCAAACTGTATTCTTCTGTTCACGTTTTTCCCCACGAGATTCTGTTCAGCAGGATAAATCGTTTCCGCGTATGTTAAAGACAAAAAGTCATTAACAGCATTGTTAATATCTTCTGTGCTGTTGTTTAAATATGTTTTCTTTATAATATCATAAGGTTGCTCATTATATTCTAGGAGTTTGTAGGTATCCGCTGCTTGGTTTAACTCATCGTGTGAAAAGTGACTTAAATTATTACCATAAGCGCTCTCAATATATACTTCTTTGTTTGTTACTTTCTGTTCACCATCTTCTCCTATTTCATAAGAATTAATTTTAAGGTTATGAACAAGCGGTTTGTATTTCGAAATAATAGGGCTTTCGTAAAAAGACCGTAAGGGAGATTCACTTACTGTTATAATATTGTTGGCTCGATAATATCTTACTAAAGGATTCTCAAATCCTCGTATTTGTTTCCAAGAAGGGTATTGATACGGGCCATTACGATGAAGCATGAGAGCATTAAAAACTTGTGGTTGGTATGTCGGTGGATCACCCACTACATCAGGAACAAAAAGCCTATTTAAATACTGCGCAGTGAGCTTAATATTCACATTATCAAGCCCCCAGTTGTCCTCTGTGCCTCCTTCAGTGGAATAATTGGATTGTTCCCATCTAAATTTCAGTGGGCCAAGTGATTCGTGAAAGGACGCTGTATATTCCATAAATCCGGTACCGCCGGCTAAAACAAGTGTATCCCCCTCGGTAGCATGAGAGGCAGTAAGTCTAACATGAGGAACCCAAGTTTCGCCGTCATCTTGACTAAAGAAAAAATTTAAAGGTTCTGTAGTGCCGGGATAATCTAGATCATATCCGATGCCCATGCCGCCAGAAGGAGGGGAATCCTGAAACTCTCCATGTGCATACCTGAAATTAATGGACAGCGGCGTTTCGTAAGTTTGAACAGTAGATATATATCTTGGTAATAAGGCTCGTTCTTCGCCTCCGCCGAAACCAACAATCCAGTTGACGCCATCAACACTTGATGATCGTAGCGACATATCAGAGAAAAGAGGACCAGATTGAATGTCCCATAAGTCTGGATCCAATCCCTTATTAGTGGAAAACATGGACTGGGAAACGAAACTTTCGGCTAGAACTATCCTTTCTCCTGCTAGTGGCGTACCCTTATCAGAATACCCGATAAGACCCTCTGATGGCGTTATAAAGTCGTAAATATGATTGTTTAATCCCACAAAATCTGTATATAAATAATTTGAAGTAGATTTTGATGACGTGCCCCAGGTTCGTGGGCTCAGTGCATAACTTCCAAAATCACTTGCGCTGACAAACTCCATATCTGCGGCAGCAGTCAAGCACTGATCCGAAATCGTTGATGCTGTTACCCAAGCATATCTGTAATCGTTGCGAGGGATATTGTGTTGGACATAGTAGTTGTCGTATACTTTGTTGCAAGGGGGCTCAAGCGAACAAGAAGAATGATCTGGAGATACTAAAGACAGGTTGGTTGTGGTGGGCGCCATGGGAAACATTGAAAAATTATGTGCAGAGCCACCCACTGATATATCTGTAAGGGACTCATGAGTATCCCCAATAGTATCACCCATTAATACATATGCTTCTATGTCAGAGGTGGAGAAAAATTGAGTTATGTCATTCGGACCACAAGTAAAAATGTCATTAACTTGTGCTTCTGACAAATTAATATTATAAATGCTTATATCATCCAATTCCATATTCATAAGAGAATTGGGTATTACTGTTCCGATCTGACCGACCATAGGCAATATGAGTGAGGGAGCGGACCCAACAACAAATGTTGAAGTTGACCTTGTTAATTGTTGTGAAGTTGCATTTCCAACCGTAAACCCCAACTCCGCTTCGTGGGCTCCTGGGCCCGGAGTGCTGTTGAGAGTTAGTAAATACCATGTATCCAAATCATACTCCCCAAGAGGACTTTCAAGTACATGGGGGTTAGCTGCAATTGTGGCATCCGTTGACCCGGTCGCATCTATACCAGCATAAAATTTGCCATTTTGGGCCCACAGTCCCCAAAGAATGTGATATTGGCCAACCGCGTGCTTGGAATAACTAATGATTGGCCTCAGTGTGGCTGGGTCGTCCTCTGTCGCTGTTGGTTTGACCCAAACAGCGATGCTGAAATCATCAACCCCTACAATGTACTTTATGGCGGCCGTATTGCCTACCCTGTAGCCGCCCGATGTGGCGGCGGATCCGGTGGCAAAATTGACAGAGCTTGTGCTGATCATTGCGACAGCGGATGCATCATAAGTCGGGTTTGACCTATATCCTGCGTTTCTATTAACCTGATATGGCGATGCTACACCGCTATAATCCAGTGCGTTAACAGTCGAACCCGTTGTGTTTCTTACGTTTGTCGCGGAGAAATATCCGAACTGATTAACATGAGAGGATAGTATGTCTCTATAGATATTTCGTACATTGCTATTTCTGGTATTTAAATCGTTGTTGGGAGAAAGCTCTGCTGAGTATCTGTCTAGACCCCAGCCACCATCTGCATCTCCCATAGTTGATGGATCACCAGGAGCGGAGAATCGATTTACAAATACTGATTCATATCTGCCGCGGACTATTTTCTCTACATTATTAAGTGGAGAACCAGGAAAAGAAGAGGATATGTAGTCAACCATCAAATCGAATCCTTCATCTTTTACAAACTGGATACTGTTTTCACGGCGACCCATTGTATGAACAACTTCCCAATCACTTGTGTAGTTGCCCAGAGAATTGACTTTAATATTCTTAATGTTCATTGGACTTTTTGCTATAAAGTCTCTATAATAAGTTGATTGTGGGAGTGCTAGTGGTTGTGAGACAAACTTTAGTCCTGAATCGCATCCAGCAACGACATCTGTGGTAAATTGGGGGCCTACTGTGGGGGACGATCCCGCGCAGGATCCCGTGGCGTCATTACTACCCATTACATCATTAATAGTACCGCCAATACCATCGGTGTCTCCTGCGGTATCTCCCATGCGAAGCCAAGTAACAAGACTATTATCGGAGTTGGCATCCGAAGACTGAAGATCTGCAACGCATCCGTCATTGTATATTTCAGCAACTTCTTCGGCACTGAGGGCCTTCTTCCAAAATGTCCACTCATCAATAGATCCGCCGAAAAATCCGCTCATTGGGGTTTGATTAAAGGCGCCCCATCCGCCAATGACGGTGGTTTCGCCGGAAGCGCTTGGTTGACTATAATTTCCAACGCAGGGAAGGATCCCATCACTGAATGTAATCGCTACTCCATTAATATATAAAGCGGGGGCGCTCCCCCCATCAACAGTAGAAGCATCGTGAACCCAGACAACGTGAGTCCACTCATCTAAGGGTAGTCCGTCGTGGGGCCCAACGGAACGCCAAAGGCTAGTGCCGCTGGTCGTCCACCCTTCAAGTGCCCTCCACTCCGAGGAGGCGCCCACATAAAGAACGTTCGTCCCCTGCCATTGCTCCATGGCCGGTGGTTCCTTGCTGCCATATGTATTGAATAGATGATAGGTGCTGTCAGTAGCAGTTCGCTTATACCATCCGCTTACACTAAGAGCGCTGGTTGCGTCGACCTCGCCAAAGTTCCATGTCGGAGTGGCGGGGAATACAAGACGATCTTCTTCGGTTGAGATGTTGTTAAATATTAGGGCTTTAGTGTTGGAAAGACCAAGATCTTGTTCTACCTTCCAAGGTTCTGGTCTATCTCCAACCTCTGTATAAAGATCTACGTGTCTATATAAGTTCCCTCCGACCAACTTTTCTGTGAAGGGGCCTTGCATGGGAACGGTGAAATCATTTTTGTTGACATTATAGTTGTCATGGTGGTAATCATTTATTTCATAGTTTCCCAAACTAGCAGAATATAGTGATCCAGTTCTCTCATAAATCGTAAATGGCGCTAGAAACTTACCTTTGGCAGTCCTATATGTGCTAGTTGGGTCGGCGCTGGTGTCTATTATTGAAAATGTTGCTTTCTTTTTAAGTGCTGCTCTGCCCACATTGGGGGAAGTCAGATTCTCTATGCTGGAGCTTTCAAGAATTAATTCTGTGTCTGATCCTGGTGGCAAGCGTTCTTTCATGAGTAATCTACTCCGCCGCCGCTACCAAAGAAGCCTATGGATCCGGAGAATTCAATGGGCATTCTGACAGAAGAAGAAACTGCAATTAATTTTCTGTCAAGGAGCGGGAACTTATTTCTAAATTTATTTCTCTCTAAGACATGGCCTTCCACTATGTTCCTGATTCCATCTGAAAAGTTTGCAGAAGCTGGTATAAGCTGCATTAACATTATACCAAGTGAATCATCTATCCATTTATAAAAATCAATAAATTTGTCTAAATCTGGGGTGTTTCCAACTTTTTCAAAAAACATATGCTTCAATTTGTCCATCGACTTATATTCTCCACGATACTTCAATGCTGGTTCACCAATTAAATTATTAAAAGAAATAATAGTCGAAAACATTCTTAATATCTCATTGTCAATCGTTTGGTACATGCTCTTTTCAAACGCAAAATAGAACTCTTGTGGGAAATTTTTAATTTTGAAGGCTATATCATCATCTTGAAGAATTTTTACTGTGTCTGAATATTTTAATTGCTCTGGGCCATTCTGTGTTGCGGCGTAAACATAGCGATAATCTGATACATCTTGGGAACTAACTGGAAAATATTCACCCTTAACTTCATAATCCAATTCAGATATTTCGCTAAACCACCCATATTTAGTGAGGTCACTAGTGGAAATGTACGATGTGTCCTCCGCAGTAAATTCTCCGGAAACGTTCGAAGAACTAACTTGGCTGAACTCCCAATCTAGAAACAGTGTGTCGATCTGCGGTATTTTTATATCATCTAAAGTATCTAAGTATAAATATTGATTATTGTAGGGGGCTTCTCTGCCATAATTTTGGGGATCTCGCAAGTGAGACTGTAGTTCTTCGTCTTCTAAATACGAACCCCAATATTTCACGGAAGCAATTTTAACATCCGTTCTATCCAATACGGCGGAACCGGTGAAATTAAGCCTATGGGATCCAGCATATATTCTTCGAGGTTCGATCAGTAATTTAGAATTTGTAGAAGTACCACCCAAACTTGAACTTAAAGTAAATTCTTTTTTTAGGGTGCCGGCATCCATATTAATACCATAAAACTCTAAAATATATTTGTTATCAGCAGATGAGGTGTAGATGCTAGAAGCGTATACTTCTGGTTTTACTCTAACCGAAAAGTTCCAACTCTCATTATTGTAAACCTCGTAATAAGTGTCTGTTAATAAAGAGATGCCCAGAAGACTACTTGTTAGTTTAAACTTGACGTTTTCTGATTCTTCTTCATTTCTTATCGCAAAAACAGATATATCTAAATCTCCCCATGTAAAGTTTGAACTGTCGCTGGCGTCTGCTCCGTGCAAGCCAAATAAAGAAGACGTGAGAAAAGTAGTTCTAAAATAATTTGCCTCTGTTTTCTTGATTTTTCTCGGGAACATAATGCTAGTTTCCAAAGTAAACGAAGAAGAAATAAAATTTGTAGAAGAGCTAATAAATGTATTAGACCCTGATTGATATAGTGTCGCAGCGAAGTTATCTGGGTGGTTAAAGTTTATATAATTCTTTTTTATACTTTGTATTGTATAGCTATTATTTTCAAGATTATATTCAATGTTGTTTCCATACAGGTTTAATCTAATTAAATTTTCATCAATTCCATAGCAACGAGTCAGATTACGAAATGACTTAGCTGTACCTTTTGTTTTATAGATATACACAAGGTTATTATATATGTTTTTATATATGACATTTTTAATCTCTGTCAGGTCTTCTGCGAAGTTCTCGGTTTCATCTCTATCTAGTATTTTTGAAAGTACATCGGCGTTGGCGAAAATTTCAGGAGCGATAAACCCTTTGTTTTCCAACAAACGATTTGCGAATGGTAATGGCTTTTCGTCTTCCTGTGGGTAGTTCAAATCCATTAAATCAGTTAAGGACTGAATTTGTAAATAAGAAGTGTCGAGATAACTTGACATTATCTGGGTTAACTTTTTCAAATTGCCGTTTTCGTTAGAATCTTCAGAGGTTACCCAATCTGGCAAGGAATAATAAAAAGAAGAATTATTATTCAAATCATGATATTCTCCTTTCTCTTTTAAGGATGATATTAGGTCTTGAACGTCGGGATGACTCTCGTAGATAATCGGGTCATGGAATTCTTCTAACGAAGCAGAAGATTCAATTATGGCAGACCCCGTATTTCTTAGATTAGTTGTGGCGTTATAACCAGTCCAGGTACCATTAGAAAATCTACCGGAATAATCAAGGACAACAGAGTCGATTACAGAAATGCCCGTGATGCCCTCATTGAATTTAAAATAAACTCCAAGATCAACATTTGCTAAGTCTGTGTTTGTTCCTCCACCAACTTGTGTAAACCAATAACGTCCAATATC
>Ga0098033_1000728_pt1 | contig 14418 bp, 15 predicted proteins | sample 1_EtaG_FD_75049 | JGI IMG/M metagenome (GOLD analysis project Ga0098033, IMG submission 75049) | Marine viral communities from the Subarctic Pacific Ocean - 1_ETSP_OMZ_AT15124 metaG | ecosystem: Environmental > Aquatic > Marine > Oceanic | place: Pacific Ocean | collected 2015-01-07
CAAAAAAGTATAATGTTCCTAGAGAATTTTTATTAGGGGTAATAGTTGATGAGCAGCTTAGAGCGTACGGTAAATCACAAATTCAAACAAGTGATATCTGGGATGATATACTTGCTTACTTTAATCCGTCTACGACATCTGTGGGAATAGCTCAAATAGAGCCCATGGTGTTTTTTAATCTAATAAAACAAAAGTGGTCTCCTGCTGGGATACCAAAAGATTTAAAAGATGAAATCTTGTCTGACTCGTCGAATAGGGGATCAACAGCCACTCATTCAAAAATATCAAAAGAGTTAAGAGCTAATTCATCGCTTAGTGTGGAAACTGTTGCAAAATTATTATCTGATTATAGAAATTCGTGGAAAAGAGTTAAGGGTCAGGAAAAATGGGCAAAATCATATGATGCCTGGGAGACATATGCATACATGTTTTCTTCAGGCATGTCATCCAATGTCTTAAAAGGCATGAAATCTCCTGAAGAAAGAGAGGCTATGGGAAGAAACAAAGCTCCTTCTGGAGGTCAGAGAGGTGCGGGAATTGGGACAATAGCTAGAGACTATGGGAAAGAATTTGATAGCAGCTAGCTATCATTATCATATGATCTTAATCTAGCGACACCGTCATCAATGGAAACATACGTTTGATGTGTCACCCAGTCCCCCGAATTAATGTACGTTTTAATTTGTTGATTAGCATCAATCCATATCAATGCCTCAGGGTTATGAGTATGACCCATTATAAAGACATCAACATCTTCATTATATTTTAAGATATTAATTATTGTTCTAAGCTTATGCTTTTGCATGTATCTTTTTGTCCACCATGTTGTGAAGTCAAAGTCAAATATGATTTCTAGAAGGCTTTGCATCATAGATATAAATTTCACAAAAAGTTTTTTGTGAAGCCATCCTTCGTCATAGGAGTCTCCATGCTCTACTCTAAATCTTCTTCCTGCCTCTTCAAACTCATATTTGTTGACAAATCTAATTCCCATAATCTTTTTACCAACAAGGCCCACTAGGCTCTCATCATGATTTCCGACAACATAGATGACATCTTTATTTCTATCTACTGATGAAAGTACTTCCATGCATCTTTCTGTAAAGACTGGGATTCTAATGAAGTCTATTATGTCACCAGCTAGAATAATTTGATCATATTCAATTGATTTCAAAAATGCAAGAAGCTGATCAGATCTATAAAATCTGCTCCCAATGTGTGTATCTGAAATGATTATTCTCTTCATTGAACAATTCTTCTTCTAATGTTATATTACATCTATAGGTAGACAATGTATTATATCAGTGCTACGTTAATCTATCATAGGGGCAAATAAAATGAATTCGTACAAACTATCTGATGAAGTAATTTCTCAAGTTGCAAAATTAGTTCAGCTAGCAATACTTACAGGAACAGATGTAGTTGATAATCTTAGAACACTTCGGGTGCAGCAATCATCTGAAGAGGATGATTTACTAATTCTAACACCAGAGTACAGAGAAGAAGGTGAGGTCCAACTTGAAAAGTTGCTTGAAGAAGTCAAAGAATTATCAGAGCAATCTGAATAGGGAGTCAGAATTGGCCATTGTAGTTAAGGGAGAGACTATTTCTGATAGCGGCAATAAAGAAACTGCTGTTCAAGAAAATAGAACACTAGGGGGTTATTTTAAAGATAGATCTCAGCCAGAGGTCCAGCTTGAAGAGTTGCTTGAAGAAGTGAAGATCGATAATGAAATTCAAGAAAGCACATCTAAAAAAGATTCTCTCTCAGACATGTTTATCATGAGAGAAGAGTTTATGAAATCTCTTAGAAAAAAGTTTCCAACTGCGAATCCAGAGTGGCCCCTGGATCTTTCTCAAAAAGAAGAGCAACAATACTGTAGAGATATTGCTCTTCGTGGTGTTGAAGAAATGTTTGAAGCATTGCAACATTTAAAGAATTGGAAGCCTCATAGGACGACTGAGATAACTGAGTTCGCTAAAGATGAATTTTTAGAGGAAATTGTTGATGCATTTAATTATTTTTTCTCATTGTTAATATTGACAGGACATACATCAAAGGATTTGTACGAAGCATACCTGAAGAAGGATGAGATCATTCATGAAAGACTTAAAGGAAACTACTGATTCTGGTGTGCTTTCTCACACAGAGCTTGAAGAGACATTTGAGTTTGACTCTATTGATAATTTAATTGAAATAATTAAAAATATAGATCTAGAGGAGCAGTCTGGAGATATAACATTTAATAATGATTCATCATACCTTTGCTTCAATTCAACAGACAAACAAGAGCTTATAAAAATTCTAAAACATATTGACAGATCAGGTGCTTCAATTGACAAAGATTAAAGACCTCTTTGCATCACAAAAGAAATTTAATGATTTATTCTATGATCTATCTTGCTTAGATGATATAGAGAAAGAGGAGATAACGAAATCGCTATCTCTCGCTCTTCACTCTGAAGTGAGTGATCTAATTTCTGCTATCAATTTTAAAGATCACAGACATAACAGAAAGGACATTGATAAATCAAAAATTTTATTTGAATCAGTAGATTCTTTTCGATACATTCTTGCAATTTTGAATATTTGGAATATTTCTAGTGATGAATTTTTAAATGCATTTGAAGATAAGGATGTGTTTCTAAACTTAAGGCACCAGCATGGAAAGAAAAAGTGGAATGGACAGCCCGTAGTAATTGTTGATATGGACGATGTAATAGCTGATTTTAGAAGTAATTTTTCTTCATGGGTTGAGAGAAAATATAATATTGAAATAGACGTAGAGTCTCCGGAATATTATTTTATCAATGATCTAACTAAGCATGATATCAATCCAGAGGGAGTCTTTTTAGATTTTGTTGAACAGGAGGGATTTAGAAATCTAACTCTTGTAGACGGAGCGAATGAATTTTTAAAAGAACTAAAGAATCTCGGATACTGGATTCACATTCTAACAGCGAGACCCTCTGATAACATACGGTGCTTTTACGATACACACAGGTGGCTATCAGATAACGATATAGTATTTGATAAATTATCATTCAATTCAGAAAAGTTTAGATGGTGTGCAAATTCAGAATATTATGACAGTAATTCAATTAAATTTGCAATAGATGATTCACCAAAGCACACCACAGAATATGTGAAACATGGTATCAAATGCTATGTTCCCAACAAGAGCTATAATAAAGAGGTCTGGGAAAGTGACGGAGTCGTGACCTATGATTCATTTGATTCACTTCTAAAGTTAATTGAATAGTAAACTTTTTCATAAATCAATATAAACTAGACAGATACTGAGTATTATTACATCATACCCGACTGGAGAAATACAATGCCTCAAAATACTAATTTGCCCCCAATCACTCTTCCCATGGATCTTAAATTTGATCAAGAGCCTGAGACAGAATTTTTTAATAATTTAGAAGCCCTCAAGGTTGAACTTGTAGATCACCCTGATCGCCAGCAAGCTTTAAATGTTGCGTGGCAGTATGTTAAAGCAACGTGGGCAGATGATCCAGATGAGACTCGCCCAAACGTATCTCAGAAAGAGCTCAGCAAAAACTTAGAAGATGTGCTTTGCTTTAGAGCTCTTCCAACTCCAATGGAGTGTATGGGATTTACATTCAAGCTTAGCGGATTATCATTCCAAGAAGTTACACATATTATCAGACACAGAGCGGGATCTTTCGCTGCACAGTGCACTGGAGACAGAGATTTGCGAAATGATCCAGCTGTTATTCCAGAGGCTGTTCAAAATTCACCAGAGTATCTAGAGAGATGGAAACAATTAGTAATTGATTCAAAGCAGCTTTATTCTGAAATGACAGACTCAAGGGATGTGTCAATGATGGACGCAAGAATGATTCTTCCCAAGTGTATGACATCATTTTATTTTATGCGAATGAACCTAAAAGATCTATTAGGGTTTATTAGGCAGAGACAAGATCTTCAAATCCAGCCCGCAGCAGATAATATCTTAGCTGCCGCGATGGCTAGAGAATTAATTAAGGTACTTCCAGAAGCATCTGTTGCAGTTGATTTTACAAAGCCCGACATGCACTATGTTAAGACCTTCAGAGTAAAGGTAAATGATGAATGGACAAGCAGGGGAACCAACCTATACTGGCCAGAACCAAAAAATGATATATTCGATTATCACCCACAAGATACAATCTATCAAGCAAGACGAGAGGAGATAAATGGAACAAACAATCCTCATCGACCAACAGTATTCCAAAATCTCTGGGAAGATCTAATGAGAGACATTAATGAGATGTCAATTAGATACAAAACCCTTTATGAGATCTAAGATGACACAATGAGATCTAGACTGTCAAGAAAGACTCAAGATCGAAGACTTCATTCATTAACAAATTTTATTACACGAGATGTAATGAGGCTCGTAAAGGGAATGACACCATTAATGCCATCAAGATCGGTCACAAGAGATGATTTTATAATTGATCTAGACACAGAATCTAATGAGCTATTTGAGATAATGCCGGGAATGTTTCCGCTCAAAATTGATATGTCAACCCTCCAAGAAGAATATATTGAAAATATAAATGTAAACTTATCAGTTACAGTTGAGATCGATAAATCATCTGATAGGTTTAATGTAAGTGCTTCAGACAAGCCATTGCTTGGAGAGTCTGATATAGGAATGCATATTCTCATAGAGATTCCGCATAACTTTTCAAGCAGTGACAAGAAGATTTTAAGGGATGAGATATCAAATTCAATAAGGCATGAGCTTGAGCACATAAGTCAGGGTCACAAGTGTGATAATCCTTTTGCAGTGTATGGCAGAGGTTTTGATTACTACGATTTCTTAAATAGTCCTGATGATGTTGATGGGTTAACGGCAAGATACTTACTAGATCCGACAGAGATTCCTGCATATGTTCGAGGACATTCACACAATTCTAAAAGCATGACTGATCTGATCTCAAGAATTGATAGCTTTTTACAAACTTATTTTGAAAGAAATTTAATAACTGAAGAAGAAAAGGTTATTATATGTAGCACATGGCTAGAGTGGGCAAAGAAAACACTTAACCAAAAACGATTTTTAGATTAAAAAAAATCTTAATAGATTATAATTAAACTGTCTTATTTGGAGGAAAAAATGAAGGCATATATAGCAAGCTCCTGGTTTAATCCAGTAGCAAATCAAGAAGTAAACGATATTATTAGCGCGCTCGAATCTAATGAATTTGAGGTGTTTTCACCCAGGGACTTTTTTGTCTGTCCCCCAACTGCTGACCTAGCTACACAAAAGTCAACATATGAGGGAAACCTAAAACATCTTCATGAATCTGATTTTATGATTTGTAATACTCACGGAAAGGATATGGGTTCAATTTTTGAAGCTGGATATTTTAAAGCTCTCGAAAAACCAATTGTATATTTTTGTGCGGGACTGCCAGAAGGCGCGTCGTTTAATCTGATGCTTGCCCAGAGCGGGTTCAAGGTCTGTACTTCTAAGGAAGACTTAAACGATTATCTTTCCAGATGCAACGAAGAAAATAATATTATTTTTGAACCGTATCACGGCTCAATTGAGTAATGATAGTAGATGGCAAAAGACTATTATTCAATACTGGATGTCCAGAGGGACGCATCCGATGATCAAATTAAGAAGGCTTATAGAAAGCTAGCATTAAAATATCATCCTGATAAAAATCCAGACGATCCTGGCTCAGAAAAGAAATTTAAAGAAATTTCTGAAGCGTATGACTGTCTTTCAGATTCTAATAAAAGAAGAAACTATGATATGTTTCCGGAAGGTGCAGGATCAATCCCGCCCAATAGGGGTGGAATGGGTGACATATTTAGTCACTTTAGTGAAATGTTTGGCGGAGGCTTCGGATTTGGCGGTCACTCAGGCAGGCACAGAGGTGAGGACAGAGGCGAGCCAATAGTATGTGATGTCAGGATTTCTCTTAAAGAAGTCCTTGATGGTGCATTTCGAGATATAACTTTTCCCCAGGGAAAGCAATGCGGAGCGTGCGATGCAAATGGATATAATGACAAAGGTGATATATCCGACTGTTCTTCTTGTGCAGGAAGCGGAAGTATAGTTTCTGACTTTGGCCACATGAGAGTTACAACATCGTGTAATAGCTGCGGTGGGTCAGGAAAGGTAATAGTCAATCCTTGCAAAACATGCGGTGGATCTGGAATTCTACTAGAGAATCGAACAATAAATATAACAATACCGCAGGGAGTATCTAATGGTCTTCAATTAAGAATAGGCGGTTATGGTCATCAATCTAGAAGTTCAAAAATTTGTGGAGATCTACTTGTAAATGTTTTCGTCGATAGCCACACGGAATTTGAACGAAGGGGACCTCACATTGCTTGTGAAAGGAGAATATCGTTTAAGCAAGCAGTGCTGGGAGCAATAATTGAAATAGATTTGATAGATGGAAAGATTAATATGAACATACCGCCAGGAACTCAGTCACACTCGGTCATGAGTGTCGGCGGAAGAGGGCTCCCAATAGATGTAGGAGATCCAGAAAGGGGAAATCATTATGTCACAATAATAGTTGATATCCCAAGAACTCTATCTGATTCAGACAAGACACTTATTGAAAAACTTGATTTATCATAGCGCGTGTAAAATACATAATTTTGGTTTATAATAAGCTTAACTGAGGAGGCACTTTGTGTCAAAATTTAAGAATATTATAGTTCCTAAACGATTTGTTGGGATACATGCTCATAGCGGAACTGGATCACCGTATGATGGTCTGGGCTATCCTAATCAGCACATTGATTTTGTTCTATCAAATGAAATGGATGCATGGGCACTTACTGATCATGGAAACGGAAACGGACTTGCTCATGCACATACGCATGCTAAAAAGCTAAAAGCAAGAGGGCAAAAGTACAGACAGCTCTACGGTGTTGAATTTTACTTTGTTCCATCTCTAGGTGACTGGCGAGTCCAGTATGAGGATCATAGAGAGCAAGTTCGCCTCGCTAAATCTGAGAAAAAGTCAAAAGAAAGAACAGATATAAATTCTGAAGATGAAGTATCTGGCGGGCTCGTTATTGAAAATGAGGAAGAGACAAAGTCTGAATACGATCTCGATAAGAATAATTGGAAAAGACGATATCACTTAGTGGTTCTTGCAAAGAATCAGAAGGGCCTTGAGAATCTTTTCACACTAGTTAAGAAGTCATATACTGATGGGTTCTATAGATTTCCTAGAATTGATTATAATCTGCTTAAGCTTCATGGAGAGGGACTTATAGTCTCAACAGCTTGCGTGGGAGGACTTCCAGCATCAATAGCGATTCGAGGCGAGGCAGCAGAAAAAAGCTTTGGTGATATCCAGCTAGAACTACAGAACATGGCAGACAGATTTGTTAATTCAGTAGGTTTTGAAAATTTTAATCTAGAGCTTCAATTCAATAATTTGGGAATACAGCATACAACAAATAAGCACCTAATTGAGCTATCAAAATCAACAGGACTACCCTTAGTAGCTACTGCTGATTCCCATTACTATGGAGCTGATCTTTGGGAAGCAAGAGAGCTTTATAGAAAATTGGGGAGAATGGGAGCAAGAGGAGGCGAGTTCAAACCTCTTCCAAAGTTTGAAGACTTAAAGTGCGAGCTATATCCTAAAAATGCTAGCCAGATGTGGGAAGAGTTTGGAGAGCATTATGACAAGCATGATTTCTATAAGGGAAATGAAGAGCTTGTCAAGTCTGCAATTGAGCGATCATATGATATCGCGTGGGACCAGTGTGAAGAAGTGTGGTTTGATACGAGCGCAAAGCTTCCAAACTTTAGCACACCAGAACAGCCTGCATTTAAAAAGCTTGTCGGGCAAGTCAAGCAAGGAATTATCGACATGGGCTTGCAAGATAACAAGCCATATTTGGAGAGAGCTGCAGAGGAGTTAGACATAATCAAGCAGCTTGGATTTGAAAATTATTTCCTGACCCTGACATCTGTATTTGAAGAGTCTGGAAAGAGAACACTGATTGGCCCAGGGCGAGGCTCAGGCGGCGGATCTCTTGTGAACTATCTGCTTTCAATCACGCATATAGATCCCATTAAGTATAATCTACTGTTTGAGAGATTCTTGGGCCTTCACAAAGCATCCTGGCCAGACATAGACACAGATGTGGGGGACAGAGATGTCCTTATCGATGTATCTAGAGAGATGTTCGGTGAGGATTCAGTTGTCCCAGTATCTAACTTTAATACTCTCAAGCTTAAGTCTCTAATCAAGGACGTTGCTAAATTTTATGGAATACCATTCGGTGAAGTAAATACAATGACGAACCCTCTAGAGAGGGATGTTATGCCCAGAGCAATGGGAGATCATGAAGAAAAGTCAACCTATGTTTTAACACATGAGGATTGTGAAAAATATAGCCCTGCATATCGTGAGTTCATGGAAAAATATCCAAAGATAAAAGAACATGTTCAGAATCTCTTTATGGAAAGTCGATCAATTGGTAGACATGCTGGCGGAGTTTTAGTTTGCCCTAATCTTGAAAAATACATGCCACTCATTAAAGTCAGGGGAGAATTACAAACACCCTGGTCTGAGGGAATGAATGTTAGAAACCTTGAAGAAAACGGATTTTTAAAGTTTGACTTTCTTGGTCTTGCCACGCTTAAGATGGTTGAAGACTGTATTAGACTCATTCTCAAGGAGAGAATGGCAGAGGTTGGAAATTATGAAGAACCAACCTTTGATGAGATCAATGACTTTTTTGATGATAACTTGAACAGTCGGTATCATGAGATGGATGATCAAGATGTGTGGAAGCATGTCTATCACAAGGGCAGGTTCGTCCAGGTATTCCAGTTTACAAATACAGGAGCTCGTAATTTCTGCAAAGCTGCAAAGCCAACGTGTATCGAAGACCTTGCTGCCATTACTGCAATTTATAGACCTGGACCGCTCGCGGCAAATGTCCATAGAAAGTATGTCAAGGCTGGAAAGAATTTAGATGATATTGTATATGATCATCCGATTCTCGAAGAGCTTCTCACAGAAAGTAGAGGATTTGTTATCTATCAAGAGCAATTCATGCTTATTGCGCAGAAGCTTTGTGGGTTTGATAAGGGTGCATCAGATAAGATGAGAAAGACTCTTGTTAAGAAGTCACTAGACCAAAACTACAAGAAAGTGAAAGAGCGCGAAGATCTAAGAAAGGCATTCATTGATGGAGCTGTAAACCTCAGCGGAATGGAGATTAAGAAAGCAACTGATCTATATGAGACCATCGAAGCATTCTCTGGTTACGGATTCAATAAGAGTCACGCTGTAGCTTATGCCGTAGATTCTTATTATTCAGCATGGCTACACACCCACTATGAAAAGCAATGGCTAGCAACATGTCTTCAGACGTGGAATGGATCTCCTAAGTTTGGAAAGATTATATCTGAGATTAAATCTTTTGGGTATAAAATCTTACAAGCTGATATCAATACATCTTCTGAGGTGTGGGTATTCTCTGAAGAAAGAGGGGGATTCGTCCCGCCGCTTACAGCGATCAAGGGTGTGGGATCAGCAGCTGTACAAGAAATATTAGAAAGGCGACCCTTTGATAACATCGATCAGCTGTTGTTTACAGACGACGGAAAGTGGAAGCCTTCAAAGATGAATAAGACTTGTTTTGATTCATTATGTAAAATTGAAGCATTTAGTTCTTTATCTGAAATGTTAGATGGAACAATTGAAAATCATAGACAGCTACACGAAATTATTGTAGGAAATTATGATAAACTTAAGAAGGGCAGACACGGAATCACAAAGACAGCTGCTAAGAAATTAATGAAAGAGGCGGGATCAGTTCCGGACTTTATACCTGAAAAAATACGTGAAAACATTGACCTTCCAGATTGGGGGAGGGAGTTAAAGATAGGATTTAACGTTGATCTATTATCTGGTGTAGATGAAGCCCTTGTCTTCCCACCAAAGATTATGGATAAGATTAATAGGGCAGAGCTCAAATCAATAATTTCGATGGAAGGAAACGAGAAGGGCATAGTGTGGTTTTGCATTCAAGAGATGCACGAAAAGATCACTAAGAACGGAAAGAAATATTATCGAATGAGGGTAATGGATAATAACTCTGAGAGCTGCTGGCTCCGTGTCTGGGGAGGTTTTAATGCCCAGCCTGAGTTGTATACCATGTGGCTAGCTGAGGTTGCTTCTACGGAGTCCTGGGGATGCTCAACATCATCATACAAGATGAAGAAGATTGATATTTGATGATAACATTTCCAACAAAGGCTTTGTTTGTAGAGGGTCCTGACTGTTCTGGTAAAACAACTCTCATAAGAAATATTCATGACTCGAGCAGTTATAAATGGCACATTTTTGATAGATCTCAAGTATCACGTATGATATTTTGTAAGTTCTACAATAGGACTATTGATAATCTAGATTATGATCTTCATGAAGAGTTATCAAATCTTAACAATAGATTCATTATTTTGCTACCGAAGTTTGATGTGATTGCGGAAAGATTCAATAGAAGGGGAGATGATATACACAAAGACTTATCGGCGATGAGAAAAGTATATGACGCATTTTATGAAGAGAGCTATTCTCTAAATACATTTCCAAACATAGAGATCTTTAAGTCAGACGTAGATGTAGAATCATTAGTTTTAGATCTAAAGACATCAGAGAGGTGTTCACTTGATGATATTTCAGGCACAGTATCCGGATTTGTAGATGCGTGCAAGAATAGGGAGTCATATCCTCTTTCTTTTACGATATACGATGATGGAAAGTTTGATGAAGCTTCATCTGATATATTAGATCATGAGAGTGAGAGAGAATACTATGACATGATTAGATCGTCTCTTTTAAGAAAAATTGATATGGAGCTAGCGGGAGATAATGAATATGCCAGAGTTGAAACAGAGGGATCGAGAAGATTCGTGTATACTGATTCTTCGTGCATATCATTTATTCAGGTAGCCATTAGGAATGAAGTTATGGACTTTCACTGCGTCATTAGATCTACAGATGTTAAAAATATTTTCCCATATGATATAAAATTTTTGTACTTCTTAGCTAGTGAGTGTTTCAATAAGATTGGTTGTGCAAAAAAAGTTAGATTGAGATTTAACTTAAACTCTGCGCATATTATAGAGTAAAATTAAATACTAGGAGAGAATAATGAAAAAAGCATTGGTTACCGGGGGTTGTGGGTTTATAGGATCAAACCTAACACACAAGCTTGTGAGTGAGGGATGGACAGTAGATGTCGTCGATGACATGTCCAATGGACACCTTGAACTATTAGAAGGGCTGAAGCTGCGTGTCATTCCAACAGACTTGCTGTCTGCATTCTATGACAAGCAGCCAATAGAAGATAGAAGCCAGGGTACGGTTCATGTGATACAGGGAGATTTTTCTCATAAGAATATTCTTGAAAGTATCCAGGCAAAAATGTACACTCATGTATTTCATCAGGCAGCAGTGCCACGCGTTTCATATTCTGTTGAGCAACCCTCTCATACAACTGATGTAAACATATCTAGCACAGTTAGGTTATTTCAGGCCTGTATTGGAGTTGTTGAGAGAGTCGTGTGGGCATCATCCTCTTCTGTTTACGGAGGTGCAGAAAACATGCCCACGCATGAATCTACAGAAAAGAATCCTAAGTCACCATACGCATGGCAAAAGAGTGCTGTAGAGGATGTCGCAGAATTATTCTGCCATCTTTACGATATTGATATTGTTTGCCTAAGATACTTTAATGTGTTTGGTCCTGGACAATATGGAGACTCTCCCTACTCAACTGCAGTTTCCGCATGGTGCCATGCCCTTAAGCATGGTCTTCCTATGAGAAGTGACGGCGATGGCTCACAGTCTAGAGATATGTGCTATGTTGACAATGCAGTTCACGCAAATATCCTAGCAGCAGAATCTGATCCACGCGGCGGCTTCAACGGAAGATGTTATAACGTTTCATGCGGTGACAGAACTTCTAACAGAGAGATATTAGATTATCTTGAGGAGAAATATTCTCATGCAGTTATAGTTGATGCATCCTGGCGGCCCGGAGATGTAATGCATACACAGGCTGATATCTCAAGAGCTCGTGATGAACTAGGGTATGAGCCTCTTGTAAGATTTTGGGAAGGATTTGAAAGGACTCTAGAATGGTGGGGGCTCAGTGGTCAAGACTGATGAAATAAAGACAGCATGGGTTTCTAAGTCATGGACCAAGAAGGAAAAGCCCTGGGGTCATGAGATGTCATGGTCATCATTTACTTCTGGTCATGGAAAGCTGTTATTTATTCTTAAGGGAAATAGGACAAGCTTGAAATTTAATCCACAGAAAAATGAATCGCTTCTAGTTTTAAGCGGGAAGCTTCAAGTTATTTTTGGAGATGAGCTAAGTATTAAAAATCCAAATTCGCATCCAATGATAACAGAAGTCCTAGAGTCCGGTGGGTGCTTACATGTACAGTCGTGTTGTCCGTATCGGCTAGAGGCTCTAACGGATTGTGAAATTATTGAAATTGGAAACTACTTACATGACTCTCCCGTAAGAATAGAGGATGACTATGGACGCTCAGATGAAAAGAATACCTGAGTTTATTATTTTTGTGGGCCCCATGTTTGGGTCTAAGACCACAAAGTTACTTGCCGCTGTAGATAGGTTTCGATATCAAGATAGAAGCATTGTAGCGTTTAAGCCCTCGCTAGACGAAAGGTACTCTAGCCAGGAGATCTGCACTCACAATGGTGGAAAAATGATAGCAAATGCAGTAAAGACCGGCGAGGATATAATTAGAACTATTGAGCTTAATGATGACTGCGTCGATGTTGTCGCAGTTGACGAGGCATTTATGATAGAAGGGGTTTCAGATGCATTACTTTCTCTCTTTAGAATGGGTAAAACAATTGTCGTATCATCTCTTCAGCTATCTGCAACAGGAAATGTCTTTACTGAAATTAGAGATATGATGCCGTGGGCGACGAAAATTGAAATATGTCCAGCTGTTTGTACAATTACAGGGCTGGATGCATTTTATACACATAGAAAATTTAATGACATGAAAGAAATAACTATAGGCGGTTCTGATCTATATGAGCCAAGGTGTTGGTTTCATCATAGCTTTATGAATCAGAGTAGTGAAATAAAAAGAGAAGAAGATGCTTAAACCTACGAGCGTAGATCTTGTAATTTATCATGCGAATTGTTCTGACGGCTTTGGTGCCGCATACGCAGCCTGGAAGTGCCTGGGAAAAAAAGCAACTTATCATGCTGCAAAACATGGATCTATACCTCCCGATGTTACGGGAAAGAGTGTTGCTATTCTTGACTTCTCATATGATAATGTTACAACAAAGAATATGATTGAAGAGGCCGATGACTTGATTGTTATCGATCATCACAAATCAGCGATGGTTGAGTTACATGATATAAGTGAAACAATTTTTGATATGACTCACTCTGGCACGATACTTTCATGGAATTTTTTTCATCCAGGAAAAGAGCCTCCAAAATTTCTTCTTTACATAGAAGATAGGGATTTATGGAAGTGGGAGCTTCCCTACTCTAAAGAGTTTGCAGCATCCTTTGATATGATTCCGTTTGAATTTGAAGAGTTTTTAAAGTTTGAAGACGACTCAGTATTTGATGATGCTGTTAAGCGAGGATCATATATTCTCGCGTACTCAAAGACAGTCATTAAAAAGGTGTGCGAAAAAGCTAAGCCGAGAAAATATGATGGACGAGATGTTCTAGTTGTAAACTCATCGCACTGGATGTCAGAAATCGGAGCGAGGCTATCACCAGATTGTGACTTTGCAGTGATATGGTACTATGATCACGAAGAAAGAAATATTAAAGTTAGCCTTAGGGCTTTTCATGATCATGTAGATGTTTCTGAGATTTCAAAGAAATTTGGAGGAGGTGGTCATAAGAAGGCTGCCGGGTTTCAACTCGCCGGAGATATGATTGTAGATAATTTATTTGACAGGGTTGAAGAGCCAATAGTCGATACAACGCCGGCAAGAGAAGAGCTCCAAAAGATAAGAGTAGCCCTCGAAGAGAAAGGTGATGTCGACAAGGAGGAAGCAGTTGATCAGATGGAGGCCCTGTTAGATGAACTAGAGTCAAGGGATAATAATGAACCAGAAAAATTGTCAGAAAATAAGGATGAAGATTCAGGAAGCAGCCAAGAATCTGGAGGGAAAATTACCCTCCTCCCATCGGCATCCCAAGGGTAGGAATCCATATGCTCATATTCCTAAAGTAATAAAGTCTGTGCTAGGGTCATCTTATAAAGATGTGGCTGATGATAAACTAGACGAAGTTATGTGTATAATTGAATATTGTGAAAGCAATCCCTTTTAGGAAGAAATTATTATGAGACCCACATGGGATTCAATATGGCTAGA
>Ga0098033_1000731_pt1 | contig 14393 bp, 11 predicted proteins | sample 1_EtaG_FD_75049 | JGI IMG/M metagenome (GOLD analysis project Ga0098033, IMG submission 75049) | Marine viral communities from the Subarctic Pacific Ocean - 1_ETSP_OMZ_AT15124 metaG | ecosystem: Environmental > Aquatic > Marine > Oceanic | place: Pacific Ocean | collected 2015-01-07
GCCTTCTCTGCCTCAAAGATACCCTTTGCCCACGGAGGCAGCAGCATCTTAAAAAACTCTTTATCTACAGGATCCCTGAATGGAATTCCGAAGTCACTCGCTTGCATATGCGAGACAGTGTTTACTATAAGCACCGCGTTTAAGGCTGCAGCAAACTGTGATGCGCTTGCTGTCTTACCTATACCTGCCTCACCGTGAAGGCAGGGGACAGCTCCGGCCTTCAGTAGAGGTAGGATAACCTTGTGGCTATCTGATATACTAATCCTACTGACACCGATTGTATCGGCGTATACTTTTTCTTCTCTTACCTTTGACATATTTCAATTCCTCATTTAATTTGGTTGATATGACGATACTAACATGTGATAGGAAAACTCTTGCAGAGGCCACCCTCATGCTTGATGGTAGTGAGTTTTCCCTTGAAGACTACCCCTTTTACCACTCCCTATATCAAGGGGAGTGGCCAAGCACCCTGCTTATGTGTGGGCGCCAGGTAGGGAAGAGTGTAAGTGCAGCGGCCTTCAGTGTTTGTGAGAGTATATCCCTCCCCCACTTTAAGACGCTGTACATTGCTCCTACCCTTAAACAGACTAGCACCTTCAGTAACACTAGGGTATCTAAACTAGTACGCCATAGCCCCCTAGTTAAGGAGCTGATGGGCGCTGTTACTTCAGACAATGTGTTCCTAAAGGTCTTAGGCAACGGGTCCGAGTTAATATTTAACTACGCCTCCGACGATCCCGACCGTGTTCGTGGTGTATCGGCGGATCGAGTCGTCTATGACGAGGTACAAGACATCGACTACGAGGCTGTAGTACCCGTCGTAAACGAATGTCTAGCTAACTCCAAGTATGGTTTTGTATCATACATGGGTACCCCAAAGACTCAAGAGAACACTATCCAATTCATTTGGGACAATAGCTCCCAGTCAGAATGGTGTGTTAAGTGCGGGTCCTGCTCTAAGTATTCCTTCTACCGCACCGATAAAGGTGTGGGTAAGGAGGGGTTGGAGTGCCTCCACTGTTCCAAGTACGTAGATCCTAGGAATGGTCTATGGGTTGATATGAAGGATTCATACTACACCAAAGCATTCCACGTACCTCAAGTTATATTGCCTGCTAATCAAGAAGAGGCCCGCTGGGCGCGTATTCTTAATAAGCTGGATACTTACGCAGAGAGTAAGTTTAAAAATGAGGTAATGGGAGTCAGTGACTCCGTTGGATCTAGACTTGTCTCCCTCGACGATCTTCTCACGGCATGTAAGCCGAGGCAGTCTCCAACAGGGTTTACCTGTGGGGGCGTCGATTGGAGTGGTGGAGGCAGTAAGGGACTTAGCCGCACGGTTAGCTGGATTTTCTCTCGTGCTCCTGGTGGGAAGTTTATTATGCACCACTACTACATCTATAAGGATGTTAATCCCGTAGATGCCGTAGATCGCATCGCCCAAACTTTCCAGGAGCATAACGTCAACCTCGTTATAGGTGACGCAGGCGAGGGGGCGTTAGCCAACTCTCTACTAACTAAGAAGCTCCAAGGCAAGCCGCTTTACCAACTACAGTATGGCTCCAATTCCAAGCCCCTCAACTGGAACGGCGTTGACCGCTATATGGCCGACCGTACTACCTTAATAGACTGCTTCTTCCTCGACGTTAAGCAAGGTAGAATACAGTTCTTAGAGAAGCCCCACATGCAAGAGGCTTTTGAGGATATGCTAGCTCTCTATGAGGAGGTCATGCCCTCTGGTAAGAAGGTGTGGCGGCACTCTCCTAATGCCCCCGATGACTGTCTACACGCCGCCGTATTTAGCTGGGTGGCGTGCAAGATCCTCAGTCATGATCTCCAGTTTTACCACCAGTGACTACTTAATCAGTTTCTGGAGTATTTACATCCCCAGAAACCAAAATCATCATCATCATCATCATCATCATCATCATCATCATCATCATCATCATCCCGCCCCCCTAGAAAGTCATGTGGGTCAGGATCGGTATCACTATCCCAACGGTCATCGGGCTCACTCATTTTCCCCCCCTACTTTTTCAACACCGACTTCTACCGTCCACAACCTAGAGTCTTTGTTATTAGCCTCTATCAGCTCCCCCTCCTCAGACTTAAGAAACATATAGAGGTTCCATATGGCCCCTAGAGTTTCCTTAGCTTTTTCTTCATTCCCTTCTAGCATAAAGTAAGGGTGATTGTTGAAAGAAGTCTCAGCTAACATACCTATCATGTAAGCCCTATCAAGGGCTTCATGTAATAAGGTTTCCAAATGGTAGCGCTCACCTTCTACCTCTACTACTGTTACTACTATTCTTTCTGATGCTTTAGACATCTTATACCTCCTCTTATGTTTATACCGTTAAAAAAACTAGCTACACAACTAGCCCTAATGTGTCCCCCTGGGATGTGTGTGCCTTTTATGGCAGAGGTTTGGTTGTCGAAGTAACTCCGACTATTCTCAAACCTAGTTGTGTTTCTTACTATTCTGCCCACTCAAAGGTGTCCAATTCGTTCAGGTATTGGACTCTTTAGCGTCCCTCTATTAGTGAGGTGGCCAATGTAGCACTGGCGATTTTAACAAGCAATGAGCATCTTCAACAGATCAAGATGTGTTCTTCTGGGGACCCCAGCACGGCGGGCTCCGCCAAACTTTGTATGGAGGTGTAGCACCGCCCTACAGTTAAAGCATCTGATGAATCTAACTAAGTTTTCTATCTCAGTACAACTAGCCTAAATGTGCTTTCCGGGCACGCCGCTGCCATTCCTGGCAGAGGTTTGGGTGTAGAAGTAGCTCCTACTATATCTCAAACCTAGCTGTACTTTACTATACCCATTCAATGGTGTCGATGAGTGTCCGAACTCCCCGGCTTCGGCGTTCTATCGCCTGAGCCTGTGTGCCCATGTAACATCGGCTTTCAACAGATCGAAATGCTCCTTCGTCGGAGCTCCTGCACGCGGGTTGGGGTTTCCCCAACCGCCCAAACTTTGTATGGAGGTGTAACACCCCCTTCCCGTTTAAGCATCTGTTGGCCCTAACCACAGAGGTAAGGACGTTAACTTATGCCACATTTACGTTGTATTTTGTGTGTAAGATTCAATGCTATGTTTAGCCTCACCGTAGGTGGGGCCCACATCTACGTCATAGGGTAACTCTACCAGTAACATGGTGAAGGTGTCCTTAATGAACCCCCGCACATGATCCTCTAAGAAGGCAGAAAGGGTGGGCAGCAGTACTCTCGGCATTTCGAAAACTATACTGTCGTGCACCGTCACCATTAACCTCCCTCGAACCTCATGTAGCTTACCGCTAAGGTTTATCATCACCCGGTTGACTATCTCCGAGGTAAACCCCTGGACTAGGTAGTTAACCCCCTGTCTCCCACAGGCTGCCCCAATACCACCCCCAACTGCCGCCAATGGGAACCTCCTTGCTCTACCTGTAGGAGTCCTCAGCACCCCTTCCTTACTGACCTTATACTTTGTACCTTCGATATATTCCTTTATTTTCGGGAACCTCTGAAAGAACATAGACATTAGCGCCTCAGCTTCATAGACTTGGATTTCTAGATCTGTAGCTAGCTTTGGTGCGCTGATGCAGAAAATCATACCGAATACTATGGCTTTAGCCTGTTGCCGCTTTATAACTAGTTTCTTTTCCTCTGGGGTTTGTAAGGCTTTATCTACCTTACGTGCAGTATTTATAGCTTCGTAATTTAACTCAAAGACTATACTGGCTACCCAACTATGCATGTCTAGACCCTTGTTCAGCGCCTCTAGGAGGGCGGGGTCCTGAGCATACACCGTTAGCCCCCGAACCTCTGCCCCCGCGAAGTCCAAGTCCACCACGCAAAGTTCTTCGTCATCTTTCCAACCATAACGGCTCATTAGGTTTATGTCTTGTGGGGATTTACTGGACGAGGTGTTTGTGGTGGTGAAAGCCCTCTTCATCTCTGTCCCAGCCAGCACAGGCGGCATGGTCTGTAGGGCGGGGTCCCGCGAAGACAGCCTGCCAGTCGCTGTACCGTTACATAACAACGACCCATGCACATACCCGTCGTAATCCGAGAAGGCTAACAGGTTAGCTATGTACGTAGACCTAGCCTTAACCACATCTCTGTATACTAGTATTTCCTTAGCTACAGCGTTTGTGGCCCCCCAAACACCTAAGGCCACTTTATCACTAGAAGCCTCACCTTTGTCTGTCGTGGTAACTTTAGGTAGTCCATAACCTGCAATCAGTAGATCTGCTAGAGCGGTGGGGTTATTTAGTACTATACTATCAGGGTCTCTACCTAAATCTGAGGCTATCTGTGCTACTAGCTTGGACTCTAACTTAACTTCGGCTTCCGACTGCCTATCGTACTCAGTGAGTAGGTAGGGGACATCCACTCTCATACCTTCAACTTGCATAGTACTCAGTACCTCTGCGAGGGGTATGTAATGCTTATCCATTAAGGACATCATAAAGTCTCGACCCTCCAAGTCTGCTTTTGACTTAGGGTCTTCGGCCCAGGCCCTACGACGCTGATCTCTACTTATACGCAGCGTTAAGTCCGCGTCTATAGCAGCGTAGGGCATCATAATATCGGTGTCTACTTCCTCAAAGGTAGACGCTGCGTGGGTAGGGTTAGCGTATGATAGGCCCTCATCTATAACACTGATAGTCCGTAGCAGCTTAACCGTAGCTGCTTTGACCTTTTTAATATGTTTTACCCTAGCACGCAAAATACCTATCGTGTCTTCAATGATAACCTTGTGCCCTTTTGGGGTACCCTTAACCTTCTTCTTTAGGTTTAAACTAGCCACCACACTTTTTAACTTATCTATCTCCAGCAGCAGGTCCCCCTGATAGCCTATGGGGGAAAGGTTATTCAGGGTGTTCCCTTTGAGGGACATAGCTTTATCCAACATGGCATCAGACCTGTTTGTATTTAAAGCCCCTAGTTGCTTATGAAGATTCTTTTCATACCCTGAAAGTGAAGGGAAATGATCTAACACCACTTGCTTTAGACTATAGTGCCCCTGCTTGTTCTCGTCTAGCATATGTTCTGCCAGCATACCATCCCAGCGCGTATTTAAAATAGGCTGCTTGAAGATGGTATCTAGGGGGCTACCTACTACAGACTCTATCTTGGCTCCGAGCAAGGGATCTAACTCCATGGCCTCCCTGGTTTGCCGTACTAAGGTATACTTAGCCATCCCGTAATCGAACTTGTAGTTCCACCACGTTTTAGGGTGGGGGCTCCGCAGTATCTTCCAAATCCAGGGCACTATCTCACTGAAGGTATAAGGGCTATCTTTGTGGTCAACGTATATCGCAAACGCCTTACCTTCCTCCACCGCCCCCGAGATAGCGATAACTCTAGCCTTATCATACTGCGCATATAAGGTATTTGTTTCAAAGTCTAAAGCCATCATATGCTGATTAGCAGATTTACCCTCTGGGCTGTAAGAGCTGTAGTGTTCTGCCACCTCTATAGCTTGAGTTAAACTATTCGGTACATCATAACCTGACAGCAATTTAGGGACATCTATCGTGTCTAATGGCACACCCCTAACTAGCTTTGTCGCTTTCTGAATGTCCTTCGCCACTAGGGAGGCCAAACCAGGCTTACCCAGTAGGTTGGCTAGGGAGAAAGTCACTACCACTTGAATGGTCTTACCTAGAAAGTTAGTAGTGATGGCCCCGCCTCTGGTGTCCCGGTGCTTATTCTTAATTCCGAAGAAAGATAGGGCTTTAGCTCCGAAAGCCACCACTACCTTTGCCCCAGAGTTCAATAGAGCTTGGGCCCCCACATTCTCCTTGCAGCTATTCACTAACTTAACAGACGCAGCTTCCCTACTAGCACATGCGACTGAGTAAAGATATACGGCCTGATTAATAACCTTAGCAGTATCTCCGGAGCTATCTCCCTGGGCTGCGGCTGTCAGGACTTCCTTTAAGACTGACCCTTCACGCCCCTCTAAACCTCCTTTAGCGAAGAATGGGGGGGACTCCAAGAGGAAAGCCACTTCAGCCCCAGTTGTCTCCCCTATAGGGGCAATTAACTTATCTCCGTACAAAGGGCAATGTATACACTTTGCGGGTTTCATACTCATACCTCCATATCCCAAGAGTCTAGAATTTCGGATATATCATATAACGTAATGTCATTACTGGTTATACCCGGCCGTAGTAAACTCCTGATGCTGGTTACCTTTTTCCTAACTGTATTATACTTAAGTGCGTTGTCACTTGAATCACCCATACGCTTTAACCTACCTGTTTTCTCTTTAGAGAAGCGTGGCACTTTGCTGAGTATATTTTGCAGAGCATCAGGCCACATAACTATTAATACCTTCACTGTGGCTATGGTCCTGTCGGGCTTAGTTTCTTTATACTCGGTGTAGGCCAAGCCACAATCCAGGTCGCGCAGTTTATGCCTATTTACCTTATCCGCCAGTATCGTGCGGATGGCTGTAGTACGAGCATCGGCTCCAGGCCTCTTATGCTCAACCCTAGCTGATAGGACTTGATCTAGTAAGTCTTTGGAGTGGGTAGAACTGGTAATCCTACCTATCAGACCGACCTTCTTACCTACCACCCTCCGTATATAAGAATGTGGGTCCCGCCCCACTAACTGTATTACCGCTGAGGTTATAACTATACTGTCTAATAAGCGTGAGGGGACTGCCACCCCAGCGTGAGCCGCCAGTGCATCCTTCACATCTGTCCTATTGTAGTGCGCCCTTAAGGATAGAACATTCTCCTCTAGTTGCCTCGTACGAGAAAACATACCTAAGGAGATATTTCGCTTAAAGTGCGCTAGTGTTTCTAGTCCAAAAGTGGCTGCCATATTCAGGTGAGGGTGTGGGTGGTCTTCTGTTTTTATGGACTCAAACTGCATAAATCTAGAGATGTCCGCCTCATCCCGCAGGTACTGTATACCACAACACCATATCATAGATTTTATGATGTAATCTGTGACCTCTGAGGACTCAGCATTACCTCTAGTTATTCGGGATTGTGGGCTGGAGGTTAAGGAGCGTAGGTCCCTCAGTATCTCCCGCACGGTCCTGCTCTGCCTGTCGTCCCCCACATCCTCGAACTCGTCTAACACTATACCCAGTCCACAGCGATTGGCATCCTTACGGGTACCAGCTGCAGTGTAGTTGTCTGGGATAGGTAATGTGGCCTCTAATAGCCGGTATTCTGGTTTTATACCCCCCACTAGATCTAGTAGCTTAGATTTACCGGAGCTCCTCTGGCCATTTAACATTGTGTACAAGGGGTGCGGAAGACACCCGGATACCGGTGTTAGCATTATTGCAGCCGCGAGGTACTCTGCATCCTCTAAGCCGCCCTTAAGCACCCAAAAGTTATGGATGGCGCTAACTATGAAGTCATACGTCTCCTCAATGTCTACCATATCCCCACTCTGCAGAGTGTCACACCCATCTATCACTTTACTCCATATGGGTTTCACTATGTTAAATACGTACTTACCTACCTTTGGCCCATCTAGTACAGACCACACCAGTTTCCCTTCTAGGAACCTACCTATATAAACATTATACCCGTTAACCACTGCCCAGCATTTTTCCTCTGCCTCCCCCTCTGCAAAGGCTATGGGTATATAGTGTGCTCCGGATTTTAGTTCCTCAAGGCTTGTAATAGAGGGCAAACCTCGTACGACCCTCCCCATCGCATAGCGTAGGTACTTCTCCATTTTCTGGTTAAGTTCTATTAAGGAGAGAGCTACCACTTTCTTTCCGACTACTTTAGCGGCTAACCTTCTTGGTATACCTACGTTACCTCGCAACCAGTCTGCTGCAGGCCCAAGTTCAGATTCGAGCTTACCTAATAGCTCTTGTGGTCTACTTATTCGCCACGCTAGTGGGGTTTTCGTCTTCCTACTCCACCCCTTTACTATACTCTCCGTGGAGTTCACCCCCTCGATTCCTATGAAAGATATCTCTTCAGATAGGGCTTGAGTAATCCTAGAGATAAAACCCTCTTCACTATCGTCCTGACCTACTACTAACTCTAGCAGTGTACCTAGGGCCAACGGTATAAACTTACTGCACTCAATACAGTACAGGCGTTGGCTGTCTGGGTCTCGAAGACAGGAGCCGTTAGAGGCGACTACCCTCTTTACCTCTGCGACATCTTCTTGATCCACCTTCTCCAGGTCCAGTTTTGTCTGCTCTAGCAACCACTTATGGGCAGCCATAAAATGGGCTCGCTCAGTAACCGTAGTCTCAGTAGGCACTAGCTTATTTAAGCAGGCTATCCATGTGTCCCACCCATGCTTTAGTATAGCGTCATGTGGGTCCTTAGCTACAACTTCATCAGGCCAATCGAACACCTTACAGGATAGGCTAGTGGACTTCATGAGGGATTTGGTTATAGCATTGCCCCCATGATCTGGGTGATCCGCAACTATTAGTATTTTTGTTATACCGCAGGTTCTTTGTAGTAAGTCAGGGCTGGAAGCCCCCGCCCCACCCACGCCAACTACCACATCATAGGTAATCCCCTGCAAGTAATTCACTAGGTGTCCTAGAGCATCGAACTCCCCCTCCACTAACACGGCGGCTAACCCCCCACCACTAGGCTTACCCATACTACCTACGAAGTTAGCCAGGCCTAGAAAGCCTATACCTCCATCTTCTTCTGTGTCAGGTATAAACTGCTCATCTTTTGTAGAGGTGTCCTTACGCATAAAGTCTGCTCGGATTTTAAATCTACTAATCTCTGTAGGTGCTTTATGGTAGAAAAAGACTAGGGCGCCTATATAGTTAGACTTGAGTACAGGTTTAACGTATTTATACACCTCCTCTGTACGCTTCACATACTCATTGAGCACGGCCCCTGGGGGCAGTACACCAATAGGTAGGTTAGCGAACGTACTCGCCGGTACACCCCTTGATTCCAGGTACTTAACACAGCTTTGAGCAAACAGGTACTTTTGGTCCCCAGGGTTAGCGGCGGCTGCAACTAATGCTTTGTTGCAGGCAAAAGCCAGCTCTTCTTTAGTGGAGTACCTAAGCTCCTCATTAGCTAACTTCTTCTCTATGGTTTTGGGAAAGGTTTTAACGCCCTTAGATCTGAGGAGCCTGGCGGCCCCACTCCAACTAAGTTTCCCTACTGCTGAAATAAACAGAAGAGCGTTAGATTGGTATTTACCGCACCCGAAGCATTTCACAAACCCCTTGTCTGGCACTATCCAGCAGCTAGGCCTAGCGTCAACATGGCCGGGGAAGGGACAACACCCTTTTAAGGCACGGTTTTTAATGGACCATGAGTTACCCGCCCCTACCTGAGTTAGTATATCTTTCCACTGAGACAGTGAGATGTCCTCCCATAACTTCTTTACGGGGAGGTCTATCAAAATGGGATTCTTTCTCTCTCACAGATTACTCGGTAGTTACACCAAGAGCAGTGCTTACCCACGTTATAGTTGTGGGGGTCTATGGTTTCTACTAGTGCGTTTATAGTGGTAAACACCGGGTTAGACTCTGAGATATCTGCGGGCTTAACTTTTCTAGGGTGCCACACCAGCTCCTCTGAACTGGAGAAATATGCGGCCATAGAGACAGACGTTAAATCAAACTTACTGTGGAGCATTATCCCGTAGGACTCCAACTGCAGAGAGTAGGTCTCTATATCACGAGGACGCCCGGTTTTTATATCTATCGCTATCGCATGTTTATTACCACCCCGCTCAACTATGATCACCCTGTCTAAAATACCCCTGAGGGCTGATTTCCTATCCCAAAAATCAACAGACTTTAAGTCAGAGTCTATAGATAGCCTCAGCTCAGCCTGGTCAAGCACTACTGTATTAGCCGCTTTAAACTTGTTCATCCGCTCTATGAATCCGTCTATTCCGCGTTTCTGTGCACGAAGGGTTAACTTATTCTTACGAGTGTCCGGAACAGTACTAAAGGCGTCAGTTGCGGCTGAGGCCGGGTCAAGGCCACCTACAAGGTTCTCTGCATACTTATGCACGGCAGAACCTACAACTAACGCGGTATCGTCAGATACTACCGTATCTTCCGCTGACACTTTAGGTTTTTCTACATACTGAAGTATAAACTTCAGGGGGCAATCTTTTAAAACCCCTGCTTTGCTTGGGCTCCAAGGCCCAAACTCAATAGCTCCAGAGCTAAAAAAACGAGCCATGACTCGCCTCCTTTCCTTATCCTTTTTTAGTACTATAAGTAATGTTAACTACTTAGGGATTCTAGATATCAAAGGACGGTTCTTCCTCATCCTCCACAGCTACTGTAACGCTGGGGGGGACCTTAACCACCGTTGGCGCACTGTTTGTTGTTGTGGGGGCGCCGCCCTCAACCACCGTGTCCGCGTCTGCGGTTCGGTAGCTGAAGCTCAGGTATGGCTTCTGCGTGGTCTTAGCGATCTTCTCGGTACTAATGACCATAACTGTCTGTCCTGCCAGAGCGGACTCGTTCCCTCCACTAACACAGCTCTCAAATATAGTCTGATCCAAGTCTATGCCGGGCAATGTGGCATTAATCAAGGCCCTAATTAGGCCCAAGTTTTGATCAATGCGCCATGCTGGCTCATTGCTCAATGCAAAGATCTGTTTTAGCCCATCCCCCTTTTGATACGCAGACGAGGATAACACCTCCATCTCGATGATTACGAGCTCCTTGCCCTGCTGGCTTTCACGCTGATCTACCGTAACTAACCGCACCACGTGCTTACCTGCACGTTTGATATACTCTCTATCTTCTTTGGCTGGCTCTACGGCCTCCATTTTTGCATAAAGCTTGCTGAAATCAACCATATTATTGGCACTCTTCTTTCTTTGTAGACAGAGCAACGGCTCTGTCGCGTTGTAACATACTAGGAGTTCTAGGGCTTCTCGACACTGAGAAAATTCCCTTTTTAGACTCTATTACTATTAACACTTCACCTGGGTTAGTCCAGATGGAGTTCATAACTCTGTAAAGAGCTTCGCCGGCATGTAGATTATCCTGACTTAGCTCTACCTCTAAGAGGTTAAGTTTACTATCCACTAACGATAAAACATATTTTGTTTCACATTTGTTCGTGGTATCTCTGAGTGGGTAACTAGCGCAGTCAATGCAGTTTTTAGTGCCCGCTTCGTTAGTTCTTAGGTCGAGACTAGAACACCCAGATAGATGCTGTCTCATCACTCTTATATCTAAGGGTACCCCCTCTAGCTTTCTCCCTATGTCTAAGTCTGTACTTTCTACGTACAGATTCCCTGTTATCCCCCCCTGAAGAGAGGACCGAGATTTGACTTTGACAGAGGATACTGACTTGTTAGACATTTACTACAAATCCCTTTCTACTGTAAGAATTCTACCCCGTGTAGAGGAGGATATCCTCCTTAAAGAGTATCATAATACTAGCACGTCCCAGCATCGGAAACAACGGTTAAAAGAGACGATTTTGCAGTCAAATTTGCGCCTCGTATTCTCCATGGCCAAGTCCATGTGGGACCGGAAAGACCCGGAGTTACTCTCCGAACTTATAGCTAATGGGAACGTAGGACTAGTCCTTGCTTTAGACAAGTTCAACCCTGCCTACGGTACCCGATTTTGCACCTACGCAGGTCACTGGGTTATGATGACCATGCGAAAGTCTTTCACTGGCCTTGTCCGTACCCCCTCCGCGAAGCCCCAGGCTCAATACGAAGATGAAGCCTCTTTGTCCGAAGGGTCTTACGAGATAGATTACCTTGAGGACTTGGAAGTTAAACAGCGCCGCTTGATCTCCCGAGTTTGGCTTCGATTCTTATCTAGCCGGGAGCAGTATATCATAACTCGCTCTTTTTCCCTCCATGACCCCCACGGTAAGCCTAGCTCTCTACGTTTTATGAGCAAAGAGCTAGGTCTATCCAGTGAGCGTGTACGTCAGATTAGAGCTGCGGCGTTAGATAAGCTAGCTTTGTGGCTAACTTACCACTACGGTACTTAGCCGCCCACCTTTTCCACAGGGTCTTCCGCTGCCTCTTCGGCTTCCCCTAGCACTACCGTCTCTAGGGAGTTAGTGTCCTTAGGGTCGGTGACCCATTGAAGAACTTGGATTGCCACTTTGAGGTCCATCGCGGCATTCTCGCTCACCGCATTGTCCTTATCGTCCACTAGGATGGCTCGGGTTGCAGCCAACTCTTGAATAGCGACTAACAGCTCTTCCCCTGAGCGCACTCCCGTTTTCGGTGCTTTAGTCGCCCGCTTCTTTCTATCCTGCACTTTAATACCCTCGCCTCCCGCCTCCACTGACTCTGTGTGCTTAGAGTCTATGAGTTCCTTGACCTCGTTAGTTGAGGGCTTGGATTCCGTATCCCCCTTAGCTACCGTCAGAACCTCCTTACGAACTTCCTCATCCGACACATTAGCGAGGAGTTTTCCAACACTGAAGCTAACCTCAGCGTTATCAACCGCCTGAATTACTTCAGGCATCTCGGCCTCTTTGTCGAGTAGAGCGAGACGTGTACGCACGGTCTGCACCGCAAGGCCGAAATTCTTAGCGAGTACTTCGATGTCCTGCCCCCCATCCATTTGGGTTTTGATCTGGCGGGCCATCTCGATGGGACTCCAGTTGAGACGCTGAGTGTTCCGAATAAGGGCATCCTGCCCAAGGTCTAACATGACCTGCTCACGCAGGTGTTCCCGACACTTTGTTTGAGACTCTTCGGTTGCTTCAGCATTTAAGCTAAGCCAGTCCTGGAACGTTGACTCTACTATGCTCAACACCGAGGGTTTAACCTCAACCCGCACCTTAGTGAGAGCTTTTCCATTGTCCGAGGCTACCACCCCTGAGTCTACTAGATTGTTAAGGATATAACATCTTCTATTACCTTCTAATACTCTGTACCCCTTACCCTCATCGGAGTTCATAACAACGATGGGGTCTAACAGGCCCTTGGCTGTGATACTCTCCGTCATGGAGTTAATCTCCGCCTCAGTCCCGTAGAAGTCACGGGACTGTAGGATATCTGTTTCCCCGGGCTGGTTATACCCGATGTCGTCTAAATCTACCAGCTTATAGCTGGATTTGATGCTTGTAGCATCAATGTCTGGAAAGTCACTCATAGTTTCTTTCGGCTCCTCTGCACTTTGCGAAGTGGTCACACCATTTAGGGGTGCAGATCCACTGTGTTGGGCTGGTCATTGGAAAGTTACCAGCCGAAATGTTACTAGCTACTTCACCGATCAGGTCGGTGTAGTACCCCAGTTCAGACTTAGTGAAGGTATATCTAGCTACCCCCACCTTGGGTGTTTTAGTCTTTACTACGGTGTCAAACCGCACACAAGGGTTTTCTTGTGTTATAGCGTACATGGCTAGCTGCACGCTATTCTGACAGTCAGCTTCTGACTTTGATCGCTTAGCGACTTTCAAGTCGCAGATCTCAGACTTACCGCAGCTGTTATCTACGTAGTCAATGTACCCAAGTACAGGTACATCTCCAACGTGAGAGTTAAAGCGGAACTCTGACTGTGTGGGCATGATGGACATTCCCACTCCCTTATACCAGGTTTTGTACAATATTTTTGCATAGTTAACCCAGTAGTTTGTTTCCTGGTCTTCTAAGTCTGTTCCTAAGAAGAAGGTGTCTATAGGGGTATTGTAGAAGAGCTCCTCCTCCGTTAGCTCTTTCCCCTCTAAAGTACTTGTCAGGTTATCTTCTACTAGCTTGTGTACTGCTGACCCTAAGGACATCGCGGAGGGCCGCAAAGTGTCTGGGCGATCATCTAGAACATATTGTCTGTAATACTGCTGAGGGCAACTCAGATACTTAGTTACCTGGCTGGCACTCAGGTAATCTTTTGGGAGGTTATAACCCATTTGTCGTCTCCTTATTATATGAGGCTAATTGAAAGAGTAGTCTTAGTAGATGTGGGTGTTAAAATACAACCTAAATCGAAGGGGTTTACCCCTGTTGAGAGGCACTCTAGGACTTTAGGGCACCCCACACATTCTACTGACTTACTCATAAGTGAACTAACGTCTATTTTTGATTGAAGTAGCTTCATAGACGAGTGGCTAATGCTATTACGTAACACCACGCTTTGAACCAATAACTTACCTAAGCCCTTAGCTCGTATACCGTAATTACGATCTAACGACTGCAGCCAGTGGTCTAATGACCAACTTAACTCAGCGTATACCATTACTGGGGCCTTGAATGTAACCCCTATGCCCATAGATACTTGAGCTATGATTACCCCACTGGTGCTAGCGTTAAAGCTATCTTCCACCTCCGAGTGGTGTTTGGTAGTGGAGTTATACTCAAATACGGGAGCGCCAAGTTTCCTTATCCGCTCACCTAGTTGCTGCAGTACCCACTGGTGCTTTGCCCACAGTATAACTTTCTTACCTGACTGAAGATGGCTGTCCACTAACTCCACTA
>Ga0098033_1000732_pt1 | contig 14380 bp, 9 predicted proteins | sample 1_EtaG_FD_75049 | JGI IMG/M metagenome (GOLD analysis project Ga0098033, IMG submission 75049) | Marine viral communities from the Subarctic Pacific Ocean - 1_ETSP_OMZ_AT15124 metaG | ecosystem: Environmental > Aquatic > Marine > Oceanic | place: Pacific Ocean | collected 2015-01-07
AACACCTCCACCTCCTGACTGAAAGGGGAAAATAATTTATCTTCACAGGAGATGGAACTAACGCCTATCGTCTTTATTCTGCATGATTCTTTAACACGCGTGAAGGTTGACATGATTGGTTTTGTATTCTTGAAAACTTCGATCATATGATAGCTGTCACAAAAAGTGTCATTTATTTGTTTATAATAATCGAAAACATTGATGGAACCCACAAAGCCTTCTAATATCTTGTTAGATGCCAATGTAAGATCCTCAAAGAGGCCTGAGCGGGCATATTCTTGTAAGATATTTCGTATAGTCCTCTCTTGCAGTGTCTGCTCTTCTGAAAGGAGGTCGATTTCTGGTTGAAAGTATACCACTTTTATCCTGATTCCACGTTTGTGCAGTGATTCCAGGATTTTAAGTGAAAGTGCTGCACTAGTTGAAGCGCCGCAGACAAAAAAGGTAACTTCTTTCTTTATTTCTTTTAAAAACTTAATTTTACCTAGAATATTAAGTGCTTCATACATCTCTGCACTCTCCAAAACTGGTAAAAGGTAGTGATTGGGGTCCTTTGAAGTCCCCTCTAGGTTACTAATTTTATAAATTTTATATGTATCGTGCTTTTCTAGGGAGGAAGCGATGTTTGCCGCGGCATTCCCTAGGGCTAAAATATTCTTCAAACTGTAATCTCCTTTAACTCTCCGAAATTCTTACCAATTTTAACTGTAGAAAGAAACCTTCCAAACAAGTTAGTCTCAAAGATCTCTTTGATCTCTGATACCAAATGGTGATCTTCCTTTGCGAAATCGAGTACCACGGAATCGTGCATGGTAAATGCCACCGTGCTCTTCTTGCCTTTTAAAAACTTCATAATTTTATAACAACTCTGAACTACTATATCATTAGTTGTGGATTGAGTCAAGTAGTTTAATGCTTTTCTTTCGTCGACTTCAAGTACTCTGCCAAAAGGTGTCTTTACCGCTTTGCCATCATAATACTCCCTATATACCTTTTTATTGTAGAATTTTTCATAATCCTCGTTGTGATTTTTAGGGTTGTAAAGCCAAGCAAAAAAGTGTTCTTTAGCTTCTGGGCGTGAGATCCATGGCGGGAGGGCATTTTTCATATTCCACATATGGATATCCTCCTGGGGTTGGTCAACCCCAGAAAGGGCCAATAAAGTTCTTATCTCTGCTCCGTTTAAATCGATCTCCAAAAATAAATCGTTTTGAGGAGTCAGGTTGCAGCGCTGCTTTTTATCCATGCTTAAGATAGGGTAGGTGCCCTTGGTCGTGGTAAACCGACCGGTGGCGGACGACAGAATATCATATTGCACCCTGTGGGCTTCGCCGTCGATGATTATCTTTTGCCTATTAATATTGGTAGCCAATACGTGTGCCTTGTGTAAGATACTGTAATCTTTCGGTTTTTCGGTCTTACTGAGGATTGAGCGAATGGCCGAGTCACGTAAAGAGAACCACCGAGACATAAGATGTTCCGGAACAGCCTCGAAGAAACATGTACCTGCAAGATCAACTTTGGCTTCCAAACAGGCACGGCGGTGAGCCTTTATTAAATTTTCAGCTTCCTGCAGGGCCTCAGGATTGGGCCCAAACTCTGAAATGCTTCTATTCTTTGAATATAAGTGTATATATGTGAGATCTTCATCATTTTCGAATAAGGGGGAGTGCTTCCAGGCTAAGCTGGCCATTTTTAAGCTTTTTTCGAAATCTTTAAATATAAAATTATTGTCGGTGTATAACCCAAAGCAGTTTTCTTCTAAATCTAGTGCCTGAAGGATATCTGGGTCTGTGCCTTCTTGTGGCTTCAAATTTTCTGTCATCTATTGTTCTTTTCTTTCTCTATGGCACGTATATCTCTTTTATAAACAGAGAGCATACTTCCCCAAGCTTGCCTAGCGCCTGACGAATACCGTAAATCCGTGATATTGAAAGGATTTCTTCTTTTGTGGCCTTGAAATCCTTATGCTGCAGCATCCCTAACTCTATAAATCGTACAGAGATTAATAATGATAACCATTCTTCTGTCGACAGAAAAGCTGCCTCTGGCCGGAACGTTCTCTTCTTCGTTCTTTTGTTCGTACTTCTATTATACTCTATTTTTGACAAAAATGGAACCCCTTTTTTTATTTCATTGTAAGTTTTTACAACAAAGTCTTGCAGCTGAAATAGGTCGTCATAGTGGGTTTTGACCCTATAAATAGAGTCTAAGGTGCGGCGGGTGGAGGGCCTATCAGCCATCTGCTCCTTGCTTAAACTCGCATTAGGGGAACGAATTTGAGACTTCATAGCTGTACTGTCTAAATCTGCCATCATGCGCCATGGAGCGTTTTTATCAACAAAAAAGCCATTTGATGCCGCTAGCTCCAGATAACACTGAAAATCAGGGCTTTGGACTAGCTCTCCTTTGTTAAAATCAAGATTATAATCCAGTTTTGCCAGTTCGATAACGAGGCCGGTGGATTTAATATCATTATGTCTAGACAGCACATAGCCGCTCTTAGTTACTGGGAAAAACTGCAGCTGCTCTAAAAGGTTTTCCGTCAGCACACATAAAAAAGAGGAGAAATCTTTTATTTCTTTGTTGCTTTCCAAAAATGAAGAATATTTTATTATAGAATAGGATAAATATGATCCATATATCTCTTCAAAATCTAGATAGCCCGACTTTGGTATAAGGCCATCTAAAAAAGGTGGAAAGCCCAAAGTACTGTTGTTTATTTTTTCAAGATATTCTTTCCGAAACTTAACAAATGAATCGGTTACAAAGTTTAAAGCGGAGATCTCGTTTGCAAAATCAGGAAATTGTTTAATAATGCTCGGGTCGTTTATTAAGACTGCTGGCTCGTACTTGTCGGTTAAGACACCATAACCAAACCGGGTATACCAAGTATCGATTAAACCTTCAAAATTTACCAACTTTTTGTATTTAAGCCTCTCCTTAAACTCGTCCCTAAAAGACTGTTGTGTTCCAGCTAAAAAGTTAATCTTTTCGGACATAAGTCTCTTCTCCTATCCTACTCTTCGCTAGTGATCTTTTTTCTCTTCAAGATCTCTTTTGATGGTACTTCTGTAACTACTATTGGGTCTGTTACCCTCACTGCTGCTTCATATGATTTGATCACGGTCACTGGGTTGGTTCTTGAGTTTGGATTAACTTTTATGGTATGGCCGCTGTCCAAAGTGTAGATTGTTTCGCCAGTACTCCTGTTAACTTGTCTCTTAAAAACTCCCAAAATCGGATAGGTGCGGTCAGAAGGAGAAAATTGCATATCATCAGATATACCAATGGCAAGCGGACGGTCGAGTAGTGGCTGCCCGGTGGTACTGTCTTGCAGGCGCGCCAAGGCGCCATAGTGCTGGGCGGTGATGGTATCAACATCGACCGCAGCGTCCAGGTCTCCTTGGGGTTCTGCATCCGAGCTAGGTTGTGACCCGCGGGGAAGATGCCCGGCAATAGCCGCCTTGTCGGGAATCAAATTGCTTCTCGCAGTTTCTTCTGGGTGGGCACCGAATGAACAGCCTAGGGTAGTTGTACAAATCCCGTTGCTTATATTGGTCGACACATCTATGACTGTGTAATAGCCGCCGAGGCCCAGACGATAAGAAGCCGAGTTCTTATTTAGTGGGGAACCGAAGCCGATGGGACCTGGATCAACATATATTTGACTTCCTGGCATGAATAGATTATTGCCAAACATGGTAATATTTGCTTTATATGGCATCTTAAGCTCATCGTAAAGGCCGACCTGATTTGTCATCAGTTGTTCTTGGGCGAAGGGTACATCAAATCTTGAGAATGTGATTTCTTTTATGAGTCCTCTATTCTTCCCTATCAAAAAGTGATATATACCTTTTTTTGAATCTTCATCAATATTACCTGACTTATCAGTTGAAAGACTGCGACTTGGTGCCTGGTACATCAGAAAGTAATCACATTCATCTTGAACCGTCGTTGGCTTGATAACTCCCATAGGTGATGGCAAATCTGCAACATCAATATTTCCGGTCGAAGAGATTGCAGACCTGAGTTGCGGTCCTGAAAAAGTTGCACTGGTTATAGTTGGCGCTGCAGAGATTATGTTCGGAGCAATACCGGCGTTGGACCACTCAGTAAGAGCACTGGGCAACAGTTCTTGTATACAGTTGTTGAGAAATTGTGGGATGGTGTAAGTGTTCCTATAATTATTTGTTACTTTCTCAAACATAAATTTCTGATATACATCTAGGGAAATCGGTATGTCTGCAATATTGATCCTCTTTATAGCCTCTAGGTTAGTGAGATGCGCTCCAGTATGATATTTGTACTCGATATCTGATAAAACTACTCTAAATGTTTTAAGCTTGTTAAGGGCTCCTTGAATTACTTTCTTAATCTTGGTCTTTTCATCTTTACTCTTTTTTACGAAGCCGGCCAGGCCAGAGACTTCAATATAGCTGGAATCCCATCTAGGGTCGTTATCCCTCATTTCAGTCAATTTTTTAGCTTCCTGCAGGGATCTAAGAGATTTTAAGAAAAAGGCCTCTACCAAGTCTCCGAAAAGGACATAATGTACTGAGCGCTCCGACCAGTCTAGCTCGCGTATCTTTTGCAATAATTCCGTCGACTTTGTTTGTGCGTCCAGCAAGTCCTGTTGTGGTGGGGGGCCAGAGATAGTTAGTTGGGGGACACTGAGGGCTGCCCCCTTGGGCTGTGTACCATCCAAGGATAAAGTGAGATTTAGCGGGGTTTCTAAGTTAACTGTTAATGCACTAGCTGCTGCTGCTTCAGTCAGTTTGGATGTTTTCTCGATTAAGGCAGCAATTTTCTTCCTCTGCGAAAACCGCGAGTACTCTAGAAGTTTTTGTGAGCTAGCCTGTACTGAATATATCTTTCTCTGTGATTCAAGGATTTCCATGATTTGTCTTATTTCGTCCATCTTCTTTTCTTGTTTTTTCAGCTTTTGGATCATAGACTGCTGTTTCTCATTCTTCTTTTTTAAATCTGTTGATTTTTTCTCGCCGGAATCAAAAAGCTGTCGTATGTCGGCCCGGGCAAGAAGGTCGGTCGGCGAATCAATCGCACTAAAAAGTTTATCTCTAGCCGTATTATCTATCCTAGCTGTATATTTTACGTCGATAGTTGCGCTTCCATCTTGGTTTATATTGATCTGGTGGTGATACACATTCATTCTTAGGGAAATGTTTGTACTTCGTATTTCATCTATTTCTTCTGGGGTAAAAATATCTCTATTTGGTAAAGAATACCCTAACGTCGCGGCGATTTCGATAGGGCGAACAAGATCACCAGAGGTCACGGTGCTGCCATCGCCGGTTTTCTTACTCGTGCCTTTGGGTACAGATATCGTGAATAAGTCAGCCAGAGGAGCATAGCCTGGCTCTGTGCCTACAAAAATATTCTCCAAGTTATCAACGAATAAGGTTAGATTAGCCTCAAGATATTTTGGGGCAGTGAAAGGATCAGTACCCAAGTACTTTACGTCAAACCGAGTTATGCCTGCTCCGCCTGTCCGACTAGGAGCAACAAGGGAGGCTGACGTATTTCCAATAGCAGAAATAGGAAAGTAGAAAGGGGTTATAACATCCCCTTCGAACTTAAAGAAGCGAAGTTCTGGTACCAAAGCGCTAATCTTGTATGTTTCCAAATTGAAAAAGGCTGGCTTGATTAGAGAGCCTCCCTTCGAGCGGCTCGATGCGTAAGCGCGGGACATGACTGCATCAGGCTCATAAACCCCCGTTAGTTTATGCACGGTCATACCATCTTTTTGTTTAAGATTCGCTTTTTTCAAGGCTTTTTGGCTTGAAATATGCAAAAACATTAAATAAGCTTGAGGGTGGAAATAGTTAAGTGTGATTTCTTCTGACACCTTATTTCTCTCTTGTTGCTATAACGATGGCTCTCTCCAAAGGTGTTGGAATAGAAATGACATCTCCAATTTTACAGTGAGTATCCGTGGGTTTGTTGTTAAACCAGGCGATGACCCACCAGTATTCAGTGCTTCCATAGATCTCATAGGAATACTTATATAGTTTGTCTCCCATGCTATACACTTTTTCAATGGTTCTCAATTCGTCTCTTAGCTCTTCAGGGGTTGGCTCGTTTAATCTTAAAGTAGAGAATTGTCTTACTCCGTCTGCTGGGTTGCGGCGAGTTTCTATCTCTTCCCTAACGACTCTTATTATATCTCGAAATGGATTTATCATATCTTATGACCCCTCAAGGAGCTTGCCCTGCTTTGCAGTTCTTGTTGTCGCATCTTCAGATATAGATTGGTCTATATCTGAAGGATCTTTCATAGAATATGGAAAGTTTTCTGTGATAAAAGCGCTCTCTTCCGACTCCCACCCCAAGGGCTCTTCATGTTGTGGATCAAAACTGAACTTGATATTAAAGTGTTTTGGAAACAGCTCTTTATCTTCGCCAATGAAAAAACCAGCATCTCTGTTGGGGGAGAAGTTAACACCTGAGATACAACCCAGTAGGCCTCCGCCATTCCCGCCGGCAGATTGTATAAAGTTCGTATAGTGAATCCTTACCAGTGGTGGTGCTTTGATTGTCCTGCCCAAAGATGAAGCTGCAGTATTTAGAGGGGCGCTGTACACAGGATAGAGCATTTTAGTTAACTTAGTCATAACCTCTAGGTTCTTTTTTGCGTTTTCAAAACTGTGTGATAGCACATCAAATCCAAGTTGAATACTCCTCTTTGTTGATTTATACTGTTTTATCGGGTCGTTACGGCCGAAGATCTGCTCTTCTCCCCAACTAACAGTGTAATCATCCGAGTATTCTGTTAAAAAGGCAGGAAATTGCACCGTCGCGGATGTGGCGACATGTACAATCTTAATTATTTGTTTCTGGCGAATGGCTATATCTTTGAAATTGGTGAATGACATATCTTAAGCTCCTTCTTTAATTAATCGCCGACACCGGCCGGTAAGCCGCCGGGCTGGCGTGCCATGTTAACGAGGCTTTCTATGGCCGTAGCTGTGCGCTCGTTGGCTGAAATTAGACGGCTTTCCGGGCTAGACGGTTGAAATTGCCGTGGTGAAGCCGGCCTGGCAGAGTATCGGGCCTCGCGGCGTTGGTTGATTGCGGCCTGTTCACGAGATTGAAACTTTTGAATTTCCTTTTTAATGGCGCGCGCGTCGGGCCGATGTTTCAAATCATTGTCGGTAGCGGGGCCGCCAGCATATGCGGCTAAAGCCGAGGCTTGGCCCATCCTAGTTGCCCCAGCTCCAAAAAGTGTATTAGTGAGTTTCCCTATTGTACCCGTAATGGTTTTCGCTATAGCATAGGTGGCCCCGGTTGAGATAGGGCCCTGCATCTTATTCTTAAAGCCCTCTATTGTGGGGTCTGTAAGCTGGGGGTTCTCAAGGCCTAGACCGGGGGCTAGCCCCCGGTGGGCTTGCGCTGTACGGCTGCCATATATGGTGTGAGCTTGGAGTTGATTGACTGCTTGATCTTCGGTTTGTCCGCGCGCGGTCCAGGGACCCTGAGGAAAGAGGTGCTTTCTGACTCCAAGGTTCAAAGCAGACTTAAGATTAATCTGAAAGTCCAGTAGAGCTGGCCTTGTATTTCTTATGCCCCTGGTCATCTCTTCTAATGCAGTTTCTAACTTTTGTGTCTTTATATCCTCGCTTGGTTTGATTTTGGCATCTTTCATTTTCTGATAGGCGCCGCCAGGGCCGGAGCCCATGGCCAAATCACCTCTAAGAAATTTGCGGGTATCTTCTACACTGTTAAAACCTAAGGTGTCATTCAGTGCTAAAAGTTCAAACTTTCCCATCTCCTTTACACTTCTTCCCGACTCCATGATGGCGCCGCGGATCTTCTCTGCTCTCTCCTTCTCCGTCATGTTTAATAATTCCATACTGTTAAACACTGATTTGCCTAAAATTTGATTTAGTTGGCCAGCTTTTTGTGCGGATCCTCCAAATTTATCCATACTCCCTCCAAAGGCACTAGCTAGTTTGTCGAAAGAGACTCCAGTGGTTCGAGACATTTTTTGGAGCCCTATAAAAGTCTCCTCTATCTTCTTTGCAGAATAGCCCATATTTTGTTGGGCAGATCTAAAGTTTTTAGCTAGCTCTTTTGGGCTAACTGCTAGAGTTTTCTGGACTTCCAAGAGCGTTGCTGTCATATTTTCGACTTCAGTCTCGGTTTTGTTAAACGCCATTGTCGCAGATTCAACAATACTGGCATATTGATTAAGATCCCACCCGGCTCCTTGCATAACAACCGAAGTTTTCATCAGACTCTCCTGCATTTGAGTCGATGCGAATATCATGCCGCGGAAGTTGTCGCGGAAAGCAGTAGTTGCTGCTTTGGCAGCAGTGAAGCTGGCATTCAGCTTATGGCTAGCTGCGTTTGCTGCAGAGATAGCCTTTGCAAAGCTATCCATTTGACCGGTATAACCAGATTCGAAAAACGCTTTAGATTCCAGTCTAAAGTTCTTAAAAGAATCAAATATCGCGCTGACAGGGCCCGAAAGTTCTTCGGTGGGGGCAAAAGCGGACTTGAAGGCGCGCTTAACTTCAGCTGCGTTCTCAATAAAACTTTCGCCCTCGTCGTAAGTGCCGGACCTTTTGGTGCCTTTGAGTTTCTTGTTTTCGGCTTGAAGCTTTTTGTTTATCGCGAGAACATCGTCTAACTTTTCTTCTAGTGTCTTTTCTACCATAGTCGTAAAAGTCCTCTTGGGATGTCGGTTGTATAGCTCCAGTAAATGAAATTAAATACAATTAGATTACATATCTAAATAGGTAGGATGGTGGGTTTATTATTGTGCTTTTTCAGACAGATCTTTGATCAATCTTTCAACAAACCAGTTTCTTAACTGGACAGGTAGACTATACGCCTCTGGAAAAGACCAGTTCCCCTGCTTTATAAGGAAGTATATTTCTTCATAGGTGCCCTTCTCAAGATACTCCTTAGTCAGACCAAAACCAGCCCACAGAGAAGGGCACCTCTCTCTCTGCTATTGCAGAACAGTCCGGACAAGAGACTTTTTGTTTTGTGTCGAAGGTTGGTATATTTATGTTGTGAACATATTTAATTCTTCTGGCGTCGGCTGCTGGAAGTACTCCCAACAAAGACGTTAAAAGTGTAGGATCAACGACGCCATTAGCAGAAACCAGAATATTTCTTATAAACTCCACAGTTTCGTTGAAAGGCAAGTTTAGCTTTTCTTTCTGTTTCTTAGACTGTCGGAGATATTCAAAGTCGGTTGGCGTCATAAGGCGTATTCGGACTTCTAAGTCGGTAACTGGCAGCGAAAAAAGCAGGGTCTTGCTTGCTCCTTCGTATACCCACCCGTCTGTATCCTCAACCTGGAATGCATTTTCTTGAGCATGTTCCAGCATGGTTGACATTTTTAGCTCTACTTTTGAGGAAGAGTTGCATTCCGGACACTCATGGGCAATCTCGATGGTATCCCCATAACCTGTTTTTCTAGCTGAAATCAGAACTGCAATCTTATCACAGTCTAAAAGGTCTTTTGCTAAAATGTTGGGGGTTATCATCAAGGAGTCTATAAGCTTGTCAAAAACAACTCCATTTTCAATGAAGCTATCGTTAACCAGTATATCTTCCTCTTTTGCTGTCATCGCCTTTATCTCTAGTTGATCGATGCCATTAAGTGAGCTGTTTTCATCGTAAAAGTTTCCTCCACTGGGAAGATGTACTATTTCAGTTGGAACGACAAATGACATCCCGAATGGATTAGGGGGTGATGACTGTGGTGGTGGTTTTGGTACCGGCTGTGGGCCGGCACTCTTCTTTTCTATTCTCTGCTGTGGAATGGTTGTGCGTTTAGAATTGCGGGACATGTTTCCTCTTATTGTCTTTGGTTAATCGGTTAGTTGATTGGCTAGCCTTTCGGGTTGGCCACCCCGGCTACGCCGAATTTCGGTTTTGTGCTCCCCTGCGCATTCGGCTGCCAAATGGACGAACCGTCTGCTGTTTGGGCGGGAACGCCGCCGTTGGCGAGAGACGGAAGGCCCTCTATTGTGGCGAAATCGTATTTAATAGTAACAGTGATCTGCAAAAGTTCTTCGGAAGAATAATCCACTGAATCAAACTCACAGTTAGTAATCAGTGGGTTTTTTATAACCCACGTCTCTATCGCTTTACCATCATGATCCAGCTGAGATAACCTTATCTCGGTGCCCAGGGCTTCGACCATCTTTTGTTTTGATATAGTCTGTGCAGATATTTCTTTATATTCAGTTGGAATAACATATCCGGAGCTTTCCAAAATACGGTATAAACTCTTTGTGGAATCTGGCTCGACTGGGTCGACGATTGTAACTGTTATATCTCCCCATGTAACCTTTCCAGGATAATGGAACTCATAGTTTAAAAACTGATGTGGTGTGGTCGCGACCTGGAAGCTTGGCTTCTTTACGCTTTTAACCACAAACTGGGGCATGCCCGAAAAGTACAAAAGCCATCTGAATTTTCTCTTTGGCTCAACCGATTTTTCACTCCAAAATGCCATTATTTTATATCTCCTATTAGTATATATTATTCTTAAACCATTTTTAACGATTATTAATCGTCAAATGAAGCTCCTGAGCGTGTTATAACAAAATCAACTGCAATAAATTCTATTGCGCGGGCAGGCTTCAAGAAAATCTTAGCATACATGACGTTTCTGTCAACTAGATCAGGTGTCGTCGTTGTCTCATCAAGTATTACTTTGAAGTCTGTAAGTCCTAGACGTGTCTTTACACTCTCCAGGAATGGAATAACCTGACCCTTGAAGCGGTTCCAAGTCGACTTAACATTTTGGTCAAAGAGCAATCCGTTAGCTATCCTAGAAATTTCTTTCTTAACAAAGATAAGCAATCGGCGGACGTTGATCCGGTCTAAAGCAGAAGGGGTGAGCTGAAGGGTCTTCTGACCGAATACAACCAAACCTTCTGAAACAAAGGAAGCAATTGGATTAATATTTGCCTCATAAAGTTTATCTCTCTGCGAGCTTAGAAGTTGTTCTGAGACCTGCAGGACAGGTACTCCTGCGTTACCTTCGTTCAGGCCGCCGCGGTTAAAGCCCGCGGGGGCAAACCAAACGTCATCACGCTGTTCTGTGTAGGCCATGACGCCCAATGCGACAACTGAAGGTGGGGACCAGACATCGCGACCGTTGATTTGGTCTCGAATCTTAACCCAGGGATAGTAAGCTGCACCGTAACTTGAGTTAAGCTGTCTGGCTGTCAAGTTTTTGGCGCTGCGCTCAGGATTTGTATTGTTGACTCGACCTTCGAAAGATGCACATTTTGCCTCATAAGGAGGGATGTAGATATCAGGGAGATCGATGATTGCCAAGGCATCTGCCCGGGCCTCACATGTTTGCACTAGCTTTGTAGTTAGGGCAGCGTTCGTGATACCCGGTGCTAAGGCCATATTCATCTCCAACGATTCTGGATCCTTTATCAACTCAATGGCTCTGTCAACTGACGCATGTGCGTAACTATTGCGAGTTGTTGAGTCCGGGCCCGCTGTTGGGTTGGCCGCATCAGATGCTCGCATGTTGAAAGGGTCGGCCTCAGTTATATTAACGCCATCGCAGCCGCCAACCATGGTCATCGTGAATGCGCTGACGACCGACAAGAGGGAGGCTGCAGGGTAAGTGGCGGTGTATGCGGTTCCGAGTCCATCGACGCCGCCGGTGAAGATTCCGTTGGCCCCGGCTGCGGCAGAGCCGACAGTGACACTAGTAAGGTTACTTGTAATAATAGTATTACCATTGGCTCCCGCGGTGTCTTGTGTTATGGTAACTTCAGCTCCAGTGCGAGTTACAGTGACCAAAGTTGCTATCGGACTTGCCGCAAGAGCCGTTACAAAGTTGGCGGCACCATTTCCGGCTCCGTTTCGGGCAAACTCATTAGCATCTGTTGTTCCGCCGTTGGCGGTGACTGTGAATGATGCAGAAGTAGTGTTTGTTCCGTCTGCCTGAAGGCCTATAACAGTAATTTGATTTCCGGCAGTTGGAGAGTTAGTAAAGTTGATTGTTACGCTGCCAGCCACGGACGGCAAGTGCGACCCACTGACAAAATCTACCGATGTGGGTGTAAAGGAGGAGAGGTCAGAACTCAAATCTTCAGACCCGGCTATCACTACATCATCTAAAGAGAATATGAAAGAATGCTCTGTGTTGGTCGTGGCCACTCCAGTTAGTTGGGCTGATACTGCTGTAGTACCCTCACCGAATTTTCTCAAGTGATCTCTAAGGCCTCTATTGGCAGAAGAGTAGTTTTCATACTCAGTCCCTACTTGCTTTCTATATGGTGTGGCTCCTAAAATATATTTAGAAACTAGATCAACACCTTGAGAACCGGATGTCACCACTGGTACAGATGGCCATTTGACTTTTAGGGTTTTGGTGCTATCCGGCAAGAGTATGTCGCTATTGATCCATTTGCTACTGAAACTGGCCAGCTCGCCGTTCGGGTCAGATGGACCTTCGGAGCCGGGGTTGTGTGGCGTTGGATCAGTCTTATTCACGGCACCCGGGATCACCGGGCCCAGGAAGCCAAAAGGCACTGATCTCGGATTTGATGGGCCGCTCTCTCCAACATCCAAATTCATCTCCACTCGGATGTGGCTGGACATGTTCGGATTTCCGCCGTAAAGCTTGTTTCTTTTCTGGGTTCCATCCCATTTAAAATATTGATCACCGATTCTTCTGGCAACAAAGTTATCAGAGTTAGGGTTTAAGTTGAGGTTTTCAAAGCTGTCGACAACATAGATCTTGCTGCCGCGGCGTTGTCGGACGACGACATCGAATCGGCCATATGGGGATGGGTTGCCCTCATCTGCTATTTTAATCCCTTCTATAGAAACTGTAAAGTCCATTCCCTGCTCACCCTCCTGTAGGGCACAGATTCTAAAGAGCTTTTCCATTTCTTGCGGCTTGTAGTCGGCTGCATCGCCGGCATGCTGAGGTATTACCCAGCCTGTTTTCGCTTCCGAAAGGCCGTGAGCGGAACTCTTAAAATCCTTTGCTCCAGATTCCAAAAGAGCCACAAATGCGATTAAGCTGCTGTCCCCATCAGCAACTGATGCGTTTCTGTGTAATGCCTCATATTCCTCTTCAAAGGTCTCTCCAAGCCAGTAGTGAGAAGCTAAAGTGCCGGTTGGTGGAGCAGAAATATTAGTGTTTGTCAGAACAGGGTTCGTGTTAAGCACATCCCTGATATAACTAGCGCCTTCTCGAAAGGATACTGTCTTCTCTAAGGTTCCAGCTGTTGCATGTTTCAAAGAAAGAGTGAACTGTAGATTGTTAGCAACTTGTACAGGGGTGACAGTGCTGGTGGTGCTGGCATAAGAACTAGTCTGTGCGTGGCCATGGCGCCCGTCTGCTCGTAGTCCGCTGATTCCCAACTCGAAGTTAGCATCCGTGGAATAAACAACAGATACCAAAGAAGCGGTAATGTGTTGTTCTGTACCAGCAGATGCAGAAGGGGCCATAAAGACACCATATGCGTTTGTTGCTGACCAGCCCGGGGCTCCGTCGTCGGACGCATCATCGCCCTCAACCCCCAAAAGCCTAATGACTGTAACTGGAGAGTTGATCTTTGCTTTAAGATATGCTTGCGCTGCGTAAGGAGCATAAGAAGATGCCAAGAGACCATTACCATCGCGCCAAGGATCTTCACCTTCAGCACCAGGGATAGGCTCACCGAATACTTCGACGAACTCCTGAAAAGAACTAACTTTTACGGGTTTCATCGCCGGGCCTCTGCGTGTGCGGCCAATAATAACGGGGCCTATGCCTCCAGGTTCTTTGGGCAGTTGGCTATTATCAATCTCACTCAGAAAAACCCCGGGCGAAACAAACTTAAATTTCTTTGCAGACATATTGATAAATCTCCTTAAAATGAATCTTTATATAAAAAAATAGTATTTTACCTTAGTAAATAGTTTTAGGATCTAGCAAAAGAATAAAAGAAAGAAAAAGAAGGCCCCGGCCAAAGCCGGGACCATTTTGGTGGGAATTCAAAGAGTTAGGGGGAAAGGATGTTACTGCTTAATATACTTGAGAACAACCTCGTCCTCTGTACTAAGCGAGTTATCGTTGGCCAGTGTAATCACGCCCGCGGTGGTAATCGTATAGTCAGTGCCCTGTGACTGCATCAAACCATTGAAGTAGACTGATACGGAGCCGGTGGAGGCAGGGGTCTCGGATGAATAATATCCAGCCGCGAATTCTGCATTGGCTGCAACTGCAGTACCGGTGAAGCGGTCTTCGACAGTGGCACTACCAATGTACTTCTTTAGTCTGCTGATGGCACACTTCCTGTTCGTACCACCAGCACCGTCGTCGACAACAAGGAGGTCAGCATCTGCGAGATCAGCGCCAATATCTGTACTGCCA
>Ga0098033_1000738_pt1 | contig 14313 bp, 18 predicted proteins | sample 1_EtaG_FD_75049 | JGI IMG/M metagenome (GOLD analysis project Ga0098033, IMG submission 75049) | Marine viral communities from the Subarctic Pacific Ocean - 1_ETSP_OMZ_AT15124 metaG | ecosystem: Environmental > Aquatic > Marine > Oceanic | place: Pacific Ocean | collected 2015-01-07
AAGGAGAAGATGAAAGGGAATGGTATGAGCCGTTAGACCAGTTCCCTGCTTACGGTGCAGGACTGTTGGCTGCCGGTGCTTCAATGATGAGACAGTCAGGGTGGAGAGATACGCCTATTACCCAGAACGAAATGATCGGTCATGCTATTCCTGCTGGAATGGAAGCATACTACAATCAGGAAATAATGAACCGGCAGGAGGATGCTGATATTGCTGAAGCCCAGAATGAACAGAGAACAGCAGAAGATGAAGCCGAGGATGAACTAGAAAACGAACAGGCATTTTTGCTGGCATTAAACACATCACGATTAAGGATGAAACTTCCCAACAAGGAGTGGAGGGAATTAAAAGCATACTTGCTGGGGCTTTACAAGCATAAACCAGAAAAGGCATACGAAATCCTAAAGGAAATAAGTATGCCGAAGGAAAAAGAAAAGACATCAGTATTAAAACCAGTTCAGCGTCCAGACGGTTCTATGGAATATACCTACATAACTCCGGGTGAAGAGCCAGAATACACCGGCCTAAAAACTGGAGGAGTATCTGAGGTAGAAAAAGAAGCGGAATCATTACGCAGGTTTGAAGCAACTCATGGTTTAAAAGTTGATACGTTGGGTTTTAATCAAGAACAGGCTGTCCAAAATCAGCAGAACTGGGTGAAATCTTTTGAGCAAAAGGGGAATGAATCCGAAGCAAATCGAAATGAACGCATTCGTATGAATGATCATAAGATTATGAATGATGGTGTTCGTAATAAATATACTGTTCAGCAGATTGAGAACCAAGTCCAGCAGTACAGGGAGATGGCGAAGAGAAGAGGTTTTGAGTTTGATACAACCTTGGACTTAAAGAAGGCTATCCTGAATTTCAGGAAGGAGTCATGGAAGAAAGATTATAATTACAAAGAAAAGGTTGATGGGAAAACCCACGAACAACGTATAAAAGAATTTGAACATAAAATTGCACAGGATGGTATAAACAACGGCTTCACGGCAGATCGAATTGCAAATGATATTAAGCAGTTTAGTGAGTCACTGAACGTAAAGAAGGCACATTTTACCAAGACACATGAACTGAAGGTGAAGATTTTTGATTGGCAGGTTGACGACTCAATCAAGAAATATGATGAACAAAAAAATCAGTTTAACAAAACTCTGGCAACAACAGAATATCGTTACGAAAAGGACTATAAATATAAAGTTTCTGAATCTGCACGAAAACAAGGTAATGCTAATCGTAACTATGACCAGGGGATAGTTGAACATCTTGCACTGATCCAGCAGAGAGGTAAACAGAACGAATACTCTGAAGAAAAAATTGCACAGGCACAAAGGAAGTTCCTACAGAGCCAACACCAGTACAAAGATGATAAGGAATTTCGGGAGTTGCAACACTTTGCAAACGTGGAGAATCGTTCTGCTGTACTTGCACAAAAACTTGTTGAGTATGAATACAAGATCAGCCGGGATGACAAAGGAGATTTACGGAAAGATACAGAGTGGAAACAAAAGTTAGTAGAATATCAGAATAAATTAATCCAGCAGGAATTAGGTGCAGAACATTGGGATAAAACACATGAACTAAAGAGGGAAATATTTGCTGCAGATGTTGAACACAAAAGATTGAAACTTACAACAGAAGGTCATCAAGCACCACAAACATTGACCGGAGATGCTGCCAGGGAATGGGCTGCAGATAATCCAGACTTTGAACTGCCGAAACAAACTGGTATGCCTGTTCTCAGGATAAACAAGCATGGTGAGTTTGACAGTTTAGATTGGATTAAAGATGTAAAGTACACTGACTCCCAGTTGTCATCAATGGCAAGAGTTCAGGAAAAGTGGATGGACAGCCCCGAAATAAGAGGGGGCCGGAAGATGGTTCGTCTGGCAAGATCACTGAGAGCATTGGCAGATAATAAAACAGGGGTTTCAGAATTTGCAATGGTCTATAAGTTTATGAAGTCTTTGGATGAAACTTCCACTGTACTTGCTTCAGAATTTAGAAATGCAAGAGAAGCAGGTCTTAGTGCATTTGATGCCCTAGAACTCTGGGGGGACAAACAGTTTACTGGTAAGCAGTTGGATGATGACCAGAAGTTTGAAATCGTTGAGGCAGTAAGAACTGTTGCATACCAGAGGATGAACGATATAAATGATATGCGCACCTCGATGATTGACAGGTTAGTTGAGGAAGGAGTAAGAGTAGAAGATGCAGAAAAAATGGTTCCAAATGCCTTGCAGGGTTATTTCGATCAGTACCCCTACACAGGTACTACAGGATTAGGAGATTCAGGCGGAACAGGAGGAACGGGTGAATTGGAAGTCATGGCTAATAATAAATATGTTCCACCCGAAGCAACAGCCGGAAGGACAATGAAATAATGGATTTATCTGAATATGATGAAAAATTCCTAGAGTTAGCCAAGAACATACCGTGGGGAAAACTAACATCAAACAGTAGTCAACCTCAACAGACACAGGATTTTTTAAAGGAATTACGGAACGCTAAAAAAAGATTAGAGAAAATCCAAACCGAAAGAGAGACAGAGAGGGTTAGGGGTTTATTAACCTTAAATCAGGCTTAGATAATGGCAGAGAAAAAAGACCCATACGCAAAACTGAAGAGGACTTTAAAGTTGGCATCCCAGGCTGCAGCAAACGGGTATCCCACAGAAAAGATTAATGCGGGGATTATTAAGGCTGGGTATCCTTCCGTGAAAGCATTTGAAAGGGCAGTTATAAACCATGCAAGTATTAAGGTTAATAAGGCTCTTCCTCAATCAGAGAAATCTGCTTTCTTTGGGAACCTTCGTGAAGTTGCAAATGGTATTGGCTTTGGACTTTGGGACAGGGCAGAGTCATTGATTCATGCTGTTCTTGATGATACCCCATACAGAGAGGGCGAGGGATTCAGTGAAAAGTGGGACTACCATAAAGACCTAATAGGTGAGGAACGTAAGGATTACCAGAAGATGCAACCTGTAATATCCACCATCAGTAATCTTGCAGGGGCAGGGTTAACTGGTGCTGCATTGTACAAGGCTGTAATAAAAGCAGTTCCTGCACTGGCTGGAACAGCAGGAGCTCCCTGGTGGAATGCAGGTAAGGAAGCAGCAGTGGAAGGTGCAATCGGAACTCTTGAAGGTGGATTAACAGCAGCCGCCACAGGAGGTGATGTAGTACAGAGTTCGGCCTACGGGTTGGGGATCGGTGGTATCGTTGGTCCTGCGGCCGGTAGAATTATTGATCCTGCTGTAAGATACGCAAAGCAGGGGATTAAGAAAGTGAAAGAATTTTTTGATCTGGATGACTTGATGCTTCCTCCAGAAAAAATTGTAAAGGAACCTACTATTCCCGAAAAACGTGCATTGGATAAGATGGAGAGAACCTATGAGGAAGAAGGGGTTACTCCTGAAATGCGCCAAGAAAAAATAAAAGAGTTTGAGGAAGCAGACTTAGAGGAGGTGGCTTCTCCGGGATACGTTGGTGGTGAATCAACAACCCAGATGGCACAGGATGCAGTGGCTGCCCCCGGTCCTGCCAAACAAAAAGTTAAAGAGAAACTAATAGATGACTTGGAGGCAGATCGAGGTAGGGTACAGGAAGGAATGGAAAAGGGGTTGGGATTTAGTGAAGAAGGTTCCCCCCAGGCAATGGAAGATATGTTTGCAAAGATGCAAGCAGATGCTAAACCAATGTATAAAGAAGCCTATGCCGACCCACCGATAACATGGAGGGATGATGGTAATGTGAATTATGATTTTATCAATGAGACAATGGGTAAGAAAAAATTCAGGGAGGCATACAAAGAAGCAAGTGAAATGAATGATGTTGCTGTTGATGCAGATAAGATAGATATGATCCCTTATGAACAGATGTATGACAAAAAAGGGAACTTAGTCGATGGGGCATCATGGTCTGTAGCCTCATTGGATTTGGTGAAACAAGTTATTGATGAAATGGTAAGTTTACCTCCATCTGCTACAGGTGCAATTAAGAAGAAAGCAGCAGCACGGTTAAATAATAGATTGAATCAAATGCTAACGGAGATTGATAAACATTCCCCTGCTTATGCAAGAGCAAGACAGGTTTGGGGAGGAGGAGCTGCAGAAAAAGAAGCATACGAATTAGGTCTGGATGCCTACCGTCCGGGGAAGAAGGCTTCGATAGTCAGGTCGGAATGGAAGAAATTAAAAACACCTGCCGAGCAAGACGCATTTCGTTTAGGCGCAAGTACAGAAGCAGTAACGAAGATGGATATGGTAACAGCAGATACTAAGAGTCACAGTAAGATATTTAAGTCTGAAGAAAATTTAAAAAAGCATAAAATACTATTCAGTGACGAGGCTGCAGCACAGCAATTTTCTAATCGTGTCAAACTTCTAAGTGATGTTCATAAAAAGGCAGGGGAATCTATTCCTAAATCTCCGACTGCGCCATTGCTGAATAGGTTCGTAAGTGGTGCTATGGATTTAGCTACTACTGGGGGAATAACAAGTAAGGCGGTAGGTCTAGGTAGGTTGGTTAATGACCCACTACAGATGGTTCAGCAAAAGGCAACAAATGAGGCTGTAGGTAATCTCGTAAGCACCCGTGGAGCCGAACCTACTCGGAAAGTTATGGATCAACTGGCTACTAGGAAGTCACAGTTAAGTCAGGAGATTATAGATAGGGGTGTAAGGGGTGGAGGAATGTCTGCTGCTGCCGGTCACTTGTTGGGGGATGAGGATGAAGGTCTTGTTGAGCAACAAAGGAAACAGGGCCTGTTAGAAGAAGAAAACATCTGGTAGTTCAATAACCTGTCACTACTGCCCGTCTTTTTAATTCCTCAATGGATCGTAAATCATCTGCAGGAATATAGTGGTTGATAACTCCATAACCAAAGTCCTTTGTGGGAGCCTGAGATAATATCTTACCCCACTCCCATCCAACTAAGAATGTGTCCCCATCATTGTAATCTGCAAGAACATAAATATCTGCCACAGGTTTACCAACTTCCAGTAAAAGATTATATGGTAACTTTGCAGTTTTTACATCAATCGAAAAATTAAGAGCCAACATAAAATCGACCCCCTTATCCCCAGAGGGTTTGACTGAATCATCAATGTCAAGATCAAACAGATTCGCAAATTCATTTTCTCCACAGACTCCAATTAGATTGTAATCCTCAGACAATATTCTCTGTGATGCATGACCGATGTGTGTGTTAGTTCTTTGTTCTGCAATCTTTAATAGGTTACTGTCCATGTATCCCCTTCACCGTAAATGTTCCATCATGTACATTTAATTCATCTGGACATTCCTTTATAGTAATCCTTATTGATCCGTCCTTTGTGGTCTGTGCTTCCCTCGATATTTGAATGTGGCGGAACTGACGGTCATTCTCAAACAGGAACCCTTCTAGGCAATCTATACATACTTTTAATAAATTATCAATGTCGGCTAGTGGGCCTCTACGTTTTGGATAGTGTACTGCTACCGATAATGCGAGGGGTCGTGTATCCTTGTCTGATCTTCGGGAACCATCCTCATGTAATCTAGTGTTCCAGATTCTAATTTGTTCGTGGTATGTCAGCAGTAGACGTTGGACAGTCTGCTTGTAGTCCCTAGCCTGTTTAGTTTTTATGATCCTGTTCCGGGCAACCTGCCAGTAATTATTAACGGATGGTGGAAACGGTAATTCGATTGTTATTGACATTTATAATCCTCCCAAGAACATGAGTGAAACACAGCCCTTCTGTTCACCCATCGGGTAAACTTTCTCTGGTATGGATCGGACTTATTATAAGGCATAACATAGGGGTCACAGCCCCACCCTTGGAGCATCATTACCCTGTGTAAGTCTTCCTCTGGTGTTGTGTTATAACCAATCAAAACATAGAACTGGATTTGGTGGGGAGTTATTCCTGCATCAAGCACCCTCTGGAACCCACGTTTTATCACCTTCTCATCATTAATCTGGTCCCATGCAAAAGTAACCTGGCGGTAAGTATCCTTTAAGTTCCTGAATTTTACTGAAGCAAGTGCTTGTGCCTGTTTCTTTGAAATGATCCTAATATTCAAACCCTGGCTGAAATTAACTCTCAAGTCATATTCTTTTATTTCTTCAATTCTGTCTTCCCAATCGGGGTTGCCGAAAAAATCATTATCAAGCAGTACTAAAAATTTTGATGATCTCTGGGTCCATATTTCCCTAATGGTATTAACCGACTTAGGCTTGCCCTCTTTCTTCGGTACAACACAAAACGAGCAGTTAAACCGGCATCCCCTCTGGGCAAATCCAATATTGTGGGGATAGTTATACAGGGTGTAATCTGGGTCTATTCCTTCAATCTCAGGAGGGAGACTTATTTTCAAGTCGATCCCTGTTCCTCCTGTAACCATATCCGGTTGAATATCCGATCCATCTGAGAAATTAAATATCTTGGAAGCATAAATCTTATCGTAAAGACTATGAGCCAAAGGCAGATAATGTTCAACCTCATCACCATTCTGTTTGTGCCATTGGCTAATTTTCATCAGTGCCAGATTTGGTATTTTTGAATCAACATCTAAAACTGCTACTCTCATTATTTCCTTTATACTTCCTTTATACTTCCTTTATACTTCCTTTATTTGTTGTGACAAATATTTGTTTGGCTTTTTTGGGTTCCAGTGGGTTCCAGTGGCTTTTTTGGGTTCCATTTGTCAAGTTGGGTTTTTAACAAGTTGTTCCATATTATGTTAAGTTAATACTCTTTTTACCACTTTTTAAAAACAACGTGGAGCAGCTCAAGCCCAGTGTTTAACTGGTAGGCTCCACTACTCACCGGATGCAACAACCTCTGCAACTACTCCGCAACTTGTCCGATGATTGTCCGATGTGAAAACCCCCCGACACCTTCCTGCGCTTTTAGCCCCAGACATGAATAAACTGGGTGGTGTATAATCCAACAGTTATCGGTTAGGCAATAGTCGAAACTCTGGGGAGAAAGTACGCATAAACCCAGAGGAGGGGACTATCCCTTTGGTCGGGGGGTAATTTTTTATGAGAATACTTCGTCACTTTCTGAAGATGTGTTCTCTTCCTCACCTACATAAACGAAATTTTCCTTTTCCATGTCATAAGCATATCCGGCTCCCTTGCCTTCCTTCTTACCTGCAGCAAACTCAACACGCTCACTTTCCAGGGGCAACCATTTCAGTAGTTGTCTCACGGCTGTCTTCTTCGCCATCTGCTCATAGTCATCAACCCAAGGGCCTCTACTGCCAGAGGATGAACGAGCCTTAACACGTTCAATATCCAGAAGGGTCAGGAACTCAAATTGGGTGTCTTCACCACCCTTCATTTTAGCCACTGCATAGGCTCCTATAACTGCCCCAGCTTTATCGGCCCGTGAACCAATGAGAGGTTTGTGATGTATAAAAGGATTGGTTCCCTCCTCATATTTAAAATCATCATCCTCCCTGACTATCCTGCCCCAGATTGAGGCAAGTCTGCCGGACTGAAGGGCAAGAGATATTAAACCTTTGTAGCCAGTGATCAACTGACACCTCGTACCATAAGGGATTAGGTATGCCAGACCCTGGACAGAGTTTGGAACTAATCCTAATTGACACGCTTCCATAACTGATGTAAGCACAGATTCTTTTGTACATTTCAGCAGTCTTGGGTTCTTCGTTATTTCAGTCATAATAACCCGACTGATCTTCTGTGGCGAAATATGTTCCGGCAATGCCATCGCCATTTGTGTTTCCATTACCCCCAACGTATCTCTACATTGGGCTAAACTCATTGTTTCTGCCATTTTTCTCTCCTATATCTGTGTGAATCCCCAATTAGGGATATCTATCCTCTCTATCGAATCAGAATACCCCATTGGTATCTGGTCCGGTTCATTAAGCCAGGACTTATACTTACGCAAATCCTGGTCTGCAATCATCCAACCTTCATCAAGTGTTGCCATACCTAAAGTATATGCACCAACATTGTAGGGGGGATGGTTCTCTACAGCCAAGAAAATGAAGTCTGCAATCTCCTCACGGTAGCATAATTCAGCCGCCTTTAGATACCATGCAGCTTGCACATGATACCGATACTTATGGACTGAACGTGGAAACCCATCGGGTGAGGCATCAAGGGTAGATTTTAAATCAATCAAATATCTCCTGTCACCTGCTTCTGCTTTCCTCTCTGTCACCCAATCAGGTCGAGCCTTGCATTCGATATCAACGTGATCCCAGAACAGAGACACTTCTGGTTTTCCGTCTTCAAAAAGTTTTGCAGTTTTAGGGAACGCAATTAGGGAATCCACCATATACCTGACAGTATCGAATTGATCCTGGGTTAGAATTTTTTTCCCTGCCTTTTTCACTTCGTCTTCCCATTTAGCCTTCTCCTCCTTTTCCGCTTTTTTCAAACCGAACTTCTTCTTGACTGTATATTCCTTGTCAAACAATTCCCTCTCCAGAAATGCACAGTGAAACGCACTTCCTTGCAACAAAGCAGGGGTGGGTATAGACCGTGGAACTTGGTCATGTTTTATTGATTTATGGATACGATCCAATCTTGATTTACTGACTGCTTCGTTTGCATGATAGTCTTCATTTGACATATCATCTATGATTTTGATTCCTGCCATTTTTCTCTCCTTTTTTTCCGTCTGTTAATTCGATTCATAATTATTTTCTTGGGAGATTGTAGGGTACTAATAGAAATATCCTCAATCGTCTTCCCTTTTACTGTCCATACATACATTTCTCTCCTATTTTTTAATTAAATCTTCAATATTAACTTCAGGTTCAGTTAATTCCTCCATTCCATAATATCCTAAACCTATCATGTATTCCCAAGGCCAATCCCGACTTCCAACAGAGGGAATCTGTGGCAGTGGCATTGGTGGCAGTCTTTCGATCTCACCACCATTCTTGAGAAACTTTCCCACCGCCTTTTTCAATTCAAGACGGTGAAGTTCTTTTTGCTTTGATGTGTTCAGGGCTGCAGAAATTTTATAATCCCTGTATCTATGTTTCTTCAAAGACTGATTGGGCTTTTTCTTTTTATAAATATTAAATGCCAAGGCACAGTTCTTTGAACAAAAGACTCTTGCACAGGTTGCAGGGAGAAATTTTTTGCGACAGTTCCGGCACTTAATCTTTTTAACCTTCTCTAGTCGCTTCTCCCTTTTTATTCTATTGTTATTCTCCTCCCACTCTCTCCGGTTAATAACCCGGCAAGTATTGGAACACATAACAGTTGTTTTTGCATTTGGTGTAAACCAATTTTTGCAAACCCTGCACCGGATTTTAGAAAGGGATATTATCTTTCGTGACATCATCACTCCTGCTTTCAGGTTGGCTCTCAAACTTAGATCGAATCCTCTCAATATTTGACTGATCATCAATTGGTTTTGGTTGCGGAGCAGGTTCCTCATACACACTGTCATCATTGGATGATTTACTTTCCAGAAACTCGATCTTGAATACTTTAATTTCTGTTGAGTAACGTTTCTCATCATTCTTCGTCCATTCCCTTGTCTGGATTGATCCTTCGACATAAACCTGATTGCCTTTGAAAAGATATGTTCCAACCAAATCAGAAAGTTTCCCCCAAGCCTGACAGTTATGCCATTCTGTTCGTTCCTGCTTCTCACCCTGCTTGTCTGTCCAACTTTCATTAGTGGCTATAGAAAAGTTTGCCACCTGCGAAGACCCCACCTCTTTTATTTCAGGGTCTTGTCCTAGTCTACCAATCAACATAACTTTATTTAGATTTGCCATCTTGCTCTCCTTCTACTGGTTTATCGGTTACTACATTCACACGCTTGAATAGCGAGTGACCATAACCGTTCTTCTTATAATGAAGATTTAAAATCCTTGCAAAAATTTTTCTCTTGGTTTCTCCATTCCTGCTGGATTTCAATCTTTTTGATAATGCTTTAACCATCTTGTTCAAATCATCCTCCATTGCGTTAAAATGTTTCGCCAGCCGATTATACTTGGGTGGCAGTTTCTTTGTCCCCAAGGGACTCCTGGTACTCTTTATAAAGCTGTTTGATTTTATCATCATCCCTCCATGATGGGGATATTTCTTTTTCATAGTATTTTTTTGCTTCCTTCTCGCTTAATCCTTCCAGTGCGAACCTAAATATTTTCCGGGCAGTTTTCATGGAGTCTTTTTGAATTAATTCAGAATTATATAGTGACTGAAACTCTGGTTCTCCCACCACAGTGCCGGAGTTTAAATATGTGTCGAAATGCTTGGCACAATACAGAGTTTCTGGGTTAAGGTGCTTGTTCATCTTTTGGGAGTGTTTCCACTCAAGGGACTTATTCTTATTCACAAGGATAAAATCCTCTAGGGTATAACCTTCTGCAACTCTTGCATTGATTAAACGTCTAAACGCCTTAGTTGTTGCCCTGAATTTTTTCCCTGACTCCCGATTCAGACTTTCAATAATATTTTCATAGGGGATATTATTGTCTTTTGAAATTGTATTTTGTATATTGTTATTTGATATGGTACTGTCCGGTGTATCATCCGGTGTATCGTTGGATGTATCGCCACCCTTGATGGGGAGTTGGTACTTCTTGTAATTGCAAAGGGTTACAACGATTCTGGGATGTCCTGTTAGTTGTACCGTTCTGCGTACCGTTATACGTTCGTCATTTTCAAGCCATTTTAGGAACCGCCTGACCTTGCCCCGTGACCATTTCCATGTTTTAGCAAGGTATCTTTCTGTATGGCAAAATTCGCCACGCCTTAATTTTATTATTTCCTGACCGTCCTTGATTTGACCCGTATCCCAATTTGCAAGACGGATCATATCCAACCACGCTGAATGCTTTGTAAATGGCTCCAAATAATAAAGGGGATCAGTTACAATCTTCCTCTGTAATAGGTAATAGTTCTTCATCCGTTCTCTCCATGAATCGGAATGTTTTTTTAATAAGGCTTCTCTAATTCTAAAATTTCCTTTTTTGAAAATATCCTCTGACCATGATTGCTTAATGTCTTTGATGGCAACCTGTTCTGTCGGGATAAATACCTCACCCGATCAATCTTGATTCCTAAAAGCCTAGCTACATCTTCAGTGCCTATTAAATCACCATCGCTGATAACGACTGTACCTTCACCCGTCCAGCTATTAGAATCTAAGGGTTTCATTTCCATTTTATGTCTCCATTGAATGTTATTAACAGTATATATAGTACCAAAATCTAAGCCTTTTGTAAACCTAAATTCTTAGTAGTCTTAAAAATTCGTATGCTACCTGGGGGACTATTGCGTTTCCGAGTCCTTTAAGTCTGTCCACCCTACGGGGTATCCCATGAGCCACTCGACCCACATCGGGTTCAGGGTTCCAGAGGGTTGGTTGGGGTCTTTCACCTTCGCACAAAGGTAATCCCTCTTGTCCATGTGTGTGTGACTCTTGCTCCCTACCGGACCGACATCCTTCCACTCGCTCGCCCTTGGAGTTGGGAACATCTTCACTGCCGTTTCCAGTGTTGCACCCCACTTGGTTCCGTTCGCAGATACTCTGCTCTTCCCATCCTCTGCAACCGATCCCGCTATCGCTCCGGTGTGTGGTCCCCTCGGTGTTGCACTCGGAGTAGGCCACATCATTTCTTTCACTGCCATTGTCAAGGGAGTTCCTCCCTGTGAATATTTCTTCGTTCTTTCGGTCACTGAATCCTGAGTCGGAGTAGGCCAGAGCTTCGGTGTCGCCACTTGTTCCGCCAGACATCCTGCTACATCCTGACGACCCACTGATGCCCTGTATGCAATTCTCTTCTTCCTCCGTTCCTCGTTCGGTTCTATCTGTACAGTGCTGGGAGTGAGCCAAAATCCAGACTCGATCTCGTCTGTGTCTGGCATCTTTCCCACAAGCTGGAACAATAAACGATTGGCAGGTGTAACCTTCTCCCTCCAAGTGAGATAACACATTGTCGAGTTCCATCTGTATGATCCCAACAACATTTTCACCAAGGACAAAATGGGGTCTGCATTCACATATAATCCTAAACATTTCAGGCCAGAGCGCACGGTCATCTTCCGAGCCTCTTCGTTTCCCGGCTTGGGAATATGGTTGACAAGGAAATCCTGAAGTGAGGAGTCTAATTCCCAAATACTTGTTTGCTTTAAAGTCATGTATATCTCCGTGTATTGGTACGCCAGGGAAATTTTTTTGCAAAACCTTCTGGCAGTACAGTTCGTTCTCAATAAATTGAACAGTTTGAAATCCTGCCCAACGTGCAGCTAATGCAAATCCGCCAATGCCGGAAAACAAATCTAAATGTCCATTGTTTATATTCATTTGAAACCTAAACCTAAACCTAAATCTAAATAAGTTTATTAAAATGAACGTGACCCGGATTCCAGACTACATAGTTTTCGGAATAAAAACGGGCTGCATCGTCTCCACGGTCAAAAAAAACGTGATATTGTATGAGCTCTTGCTCCAGGTACTTACAAAAGAACCAGGTTTCGACCGGGGAATCAATGAAATTATAAATCCCCTGAATATAAGTTGAACTTTCACCAGAATCATTTTTAACAGTGTGTTTATTTAATTCTGGAAGTGGAACTATTGAAAACTGTTCTAGGTATTCATACGGAATTTCACCTTCATGACAAAAAGCATCATGCCGAGTATGTACACAAAGTTCCGCCCATTCCCTGTCAATAGTTACTTGATTAATTAGAATTGAAATTTTTTCCTTCTGGCGGGTAAGTTCTTTCGCCAGTTCTTTTTTTGTTGGTAAAGCCATCTTGACCTTTTTGGTTAAAAAAAGGGGGTGCTACGATATGCAACACCCCGTTAAATTGCTGTGACGGGCGATCTGAAGACCCGTTTTTAGCTACTTTTGATGGTGCTTATTAATTCTGGGTGAGTATGACTATTACTACCGCCAGTTCTGAAAACACGGAAAACATCTTCACCATCAATATGATCCGCCTCGACCTTAACACCTAAATTCCAAGTGTTGCAATTAGTTGTCAGGCCAGTTGTTTTATGTCCGAGTCGAGAAGCCTCGCTTCTTCCACCGACTACTGTTCCTCTAAAGTGTGCCATTGTATCCCTCCTTTATTCTCTCAAGTTTTTCTTCAACAGCAGAAATGATGAACTCCCTATAGTTTGGGCGTACTCCGAAATTCTTTTCCAGAAAATCAAAAACCCTCTCAATCCGGTTGGTCATCGCTTCTGTTTTTAAATTTTCGGTTACAACCTCGTCAGGAAGTTGTGCCTTGTTCAAAAGATTTTCCGACAAATTGGAGTGTCGTTTCTTTTGTCCATTGCTTCTGTTCTTAAATTTGTTGGCTTCTTTCTTACCTTTTGAAATCGCAAGACCTACCGCCTTTTTAGACTTCCTGTAGAAGTTGCCATCAGCGTGACGCTTTTTACATTGAGCCGACCACTCGGCTTTGCGGGCATCACTCCAAGTCATATTTGGATTGTCTGTTTTTCTAACGTAACTATTTCCCATTGAGACTCCTATTATCTGGGGTTAATTATTATCTGCAAAATAGATATTTTTGGGATTATCCACCCATACTTCAAGGATGGGGTTCCCTTCTTTGTCTTCTAAACCTAAACAAAGACCATCTTGCATTCCATCAAGTCCTGCATCAAGATTAGTAATCATCAGCAGGGTTCCATCGGCAAAGTTTTTACCCAATGCCACACATCCTCCGCCCGTATTCCAGCCAGAGAACCCGTTTTCCTTTAAGGTGCTTATGCACTCCTTAGAGGTTGTTTCCATATTCCCTCCTATTATTAGGGGTTAATTGAAACAGCAATGAAATCTAAATCTAAACCTAATTTTCATTGCTGTTAACAGTATATAGGAAATCTAAACCTAAAGCAACTATTTATTTTTCGATGTCCCTTTTCAGTTCTTTCCAGGCGAAGTCGTGAAGAATGCCGCCCAGGGAATTTCAACTGCCGCCAGGATTCACAGGCCCTGGGGGAAGCGGTCCTGGAGGAAACTAAATCTAAATCTAAATCTAAATCTAAACCTAAACCCGCCTGTACACTGGAGCTCTGGGGTCTGTAGCCGGAGGGGAATTTGATTTTATATATATAAATTCAAACCTGATTTCTAGAAATAAGTTTACATAATATGCAGTAAAAGTGAAAAATCTGTCCGGCAAAAATTGTTAAGTTAACATAATAAGGGGCAAAATTTACCCCCTAAAATTGCTAAGTTAACATAATAAGGGGTAAAAAGTTCGGTTTCTCTGGGGGGTGGATGTTGTAGTTTCAGGGGAATCCCTGTAAATTGCAGTGTTCAGGGGGTTTCAGGGGGTTTCGTTGGGGGGGATCGGTCT
>Ga0098033_1000740_pt1 | contig 14297 bp, 15 predicted proteins | sample 1_EtaG_FD_75049 | JGI IMG/M metagenome (GOLD analysis project Ga0098033, IMG submission 75049) | Marine viral communities from the Subarctic Pacific Ocean - 1_ETSP_OMZ_AT15124 metaG | ecosystem: Environmental > Aquatic > Marine > Oceanic | place: Pacific Ocean | collected 2015-01-07
AGGGATGAGGTATACAGAATCGCTGAAATGCTCTCTGACGCACTACTTCTTCCTCTCCTCAAAAGACAATACGTCCACTAAGGAGAGCGACACGTGACATTTCTGGAGCACGTAGGCTTCTTTGCCTATGAACACCCTGCTGCGACTGGATTGACTATCGCAGCCATTGGCGCATTCCTGTTCGCTTGGTTCAAAGACAAGGCGCTGGCATTCCTCAAGGAAGATGCTTTCGGCCTTATCAAAGGACAGTACGAGAAGTGCCTTGAGATTCGTGGGCAAGGACCATTTTACCTTGCGTTTGTCAAGTGGATGGACAGCGAAGACAACACGATCATGTGGCGCCGTGAGGTGTATGATGGCGACACAACTTGGGAACACATTCCAGATCCTGAAGGTCTCGGCCCTGGGCGACAAGCATTGAACATCGAGATCAGATTCGGTGCAGGTTCCAAGTTCCTATGCAAGTACATGAATCGCCCTGTGATGGTTTCTTTCGGCAAGACCGAAGAGGGCAAGCAGGTATATCGCCGCTTCTACATCACATCGTTCTTCCATTCGATGGAAGAGTTGGCCGAGTTTGTCAACAAGATCAGCCAATACCACACAGAGGAAAAGGAAGACGAGAACGAGATCTCTGTGTATCGTATGAGTGCCACAAGAGGATGGGAGCACCAGTATGTGCGCAAGAAGCCACTAGGCTCTCTGATTCTCAAGCCAGATGTTCTTGAGGAAATCGAAGATTCCGTAAGCCAATTCAGAGCAAACAGGGACAAGTATGTTCGTGCCGGTGCACCATATCGAATGGGAGTGCTCTTGTATGGACAGCCGGGCAATGGCAAGGCGAATTCGCTTGAAAGCAAGCTTCTTACGCCCGATGGCTGGGTGCGCATGGGTGACATCAAAGTTGGTGATGAAGTCATTGGCAAGAATGGAAAACCAACAAGGGTAGTCGGAGTCTTCCCACAGGGAGAGAAGGCCATCTATCGAGTGACCATGAGTGACGGCTCTTCTACAGAGTGTTGCGCAGAACACTTGTGGAGCACTCAAAGCAGCAATGAACGCAAGAACACGAAAACCTGGAGTGTTAGGACCACGCAAGAGATTGCTAGCTCTTTGAGAACCGACAAGGACCAGCGGAGAAACTACTCAATTCCAATGGTTGAACCAGTTGAGTTCTCTGAAAAAGATCTTCCGATTGACCCATATGTCATGGGTGCACTTCTTGGAGATGGCAGCCGCCGATTGCTCACAAGTGGATGTATGTTGTCTCGACAGAGCACAACAAACGACTTCAATGTGATTAACATTGGTGGATACAGGAAGCTTTGCAAGAAAGTCCGTGGACCAGAAGGGAATGTCTTCAATTCTGCAAATGAAGCTGCACTTGCATTCGGAATGTCTACAAGCCACATTCAGCAAAGCGCATCGTTTGCGTACGTCGACAGAGAAGAGCAGAGCACCAATCATGTCAAGGATTGGGTTATTCGCCTTGGGCTTGATGGTCTGAAGTCTGAACAAAAATTCATTCCGGACATTTACTTGCGTGGCTCTGTTGAGCAAAGAATTGAGCTTTTGCGTGGGCTTATGGACACTGATGGAGAAGTATCCAAAGCCGGAACCACTTGCCGCTATGGTACATCCAGTGTAAGGTTGAGAGATGGGGTTGTAGAACTAATTCAATCTCTAGGTGGAACGGCCAAATATCGAACCGTTGACAAGAGATATCGCTACAAGGGAGAACTAAAAACTGGACTTCCTCACTTTGACATCTGTGTTTGTTTGCCGCCAGAAATCATGCCATTCAGACTGCAAAGAAAGGCCGACAGGGTCATTCCCAAGACCAAGTATGCGCCAATTCGCTACATCGACAAGGTCGAGTATGTAGGTATGGAACAAGCACAGTGCATCAAGGTGGCAGCAGAAGACGAGTTGTATGTCGCTGATGACCACATTGTCACACACAACACGAGCTTGGTCACTTACCTTGCTTCGAAATACGAGATGCCGATCTATCAAATCCCGATTGGCTCGAAGATGCTAGATGACGAAAAGCTCGATGTTCTCATCTCCAGCGTGAACTGGAACAGCATTGTTCTGCTCGAAGACATCGATGCCGCAGATTGCACACATGACAGAGAACTGTCTGATAGACCGAAGACTGGCGGCGGCTTGTTTGACGGAGTGACGCTGACCGGACTTCTGAACATTCTCGATGGCGTAGGCTCCAGAGAAGGGGTCATCTTCATCATGACATCGAATCATCCGCAGAAGCTCGATGCTGCTCTGACCAGAGACGGTCGTACCGATGTCAAGATCTTCATCGACAACGCCACACAAGAGCAGGCTCGTTTGATGTTCCTCAAGTTCTTCCCTGGAGAAGAAGAGGCCGCAAGCGACTTCGCAGTGTTGTTTGAAGATGGCGAAGAGAGTATGGCTTCGATTCAGGGGCACTTGATTCAGAACTGGAACATAGGTGCAGAGAAAGCTGTCAGCGAAGCAAAGTCCAAGTTCGAGGCCAACGGAACCATTCGGGATCTGATTCACGGGTTCGAGATCAAGAGTGCGCTCGAAGACAAGCGCAAGCTCGAAACAGTGGAAGGAGGGGCTGGCGATGAAGATGAAAACTGCGATGACGCCGTTCCATTCGAGCCGTTCCCACATGAACAAGCCATTACCAACTTGATGATTCGTGCGAAGTCTCGTATGCCTCCTGGGAACTTTGAAGACATCGCCACGGCGATGACACTTGATGAACAAGAGTTGCTCAGGAAGTTGCTTGATGAAGAGAGCGTTTGGTACGAAGATCGAGGCATCATCACAAAAGTCGTATGCGACGATGACTGACAAGAAGGCCAGACATCCAAACTTGATAGCCGGCCTCAGCGGAAGAGACTTTGGCAAAGCAATCGTGAATCTGCGGTTTGATACGATGGCCGACATCCTCGGATACCTCGTAGATGGTCTGCGAAGAATGGCCGCATCGGATGAAGAGAAGGGTATGTCCAAACTGCCGTTCGAGCTTCGCCAAGCAGCCAACCATCTCAAGTTTGCTGTCGACCATATCGACAACGCTTGGACCATCTCCAAGAGTCGTACGGTAACCGACGAAGACATCGACATGATTGAGCCATAGGGATCAAGTCTGTCAACTTGGTGAAGTAGCGTACTATGTAGCGCATGAAACCCCTTTATCCGTGCGTACATGAACACGATCTCACAAGAATTCAAAGAGGCATTGGAGGAATATCTTCGGAACAAGTTCGGGGACCTCATCGAAGGCGGTGGCTACAACTTCGATGAAATTGCTGATGCAACAGCGTCAATTTTGGACGACGAATTGTCGGCCGTAGAAGACCTGATTGCAGATACTTTGAGCAACGAGATTTCATCTAAGATGCTTGACGAAGGAGACGATTGATGGTAGCTGTGGAGGCTGAAACCTCAGGTGCCACCGAATGTCAAAGAAGACTCATGTAGCGGAGAAACTGTCCTTTAATCAGACAGTTACTCTTCTGAAGAACATCGATCCTGTTGAACACATCATTGTGATGATTGGGCCACCCGGCATTGCAAAATCGGCGTGTGCAAGAGCGTTTTGCGATGAGGTTGGGATACCACCAGAACGACAAGCGTCGTTGTCCATTGCTCTGAACGACACGGGCGACATCGTTGGGTTCCCATACAAGGTTCATGGAGAAGATGGCCACGATACTGGTCGCATGGGCTTCGCAGTCCCTCCGTGGTGGCTTGGGCAGTTCGACCCGAAAACAGGTGAGCGCAGGCCATTGGAAGACATCCACAAGCCATATGATGACGGGCTAGATTACTGCCTCGTGATTGATGAGGCCAACAGAGACGCAGATCCGCAGAAGCAGGCTGCGATGATCAACCTGTTCCTGGAGCGTAACATCCAGGGAAGGTGGCTGCCGAAGCGAACATACATCATCCTGTCGATCAACGAAGGCCCGGAGTATCTCGTCGAAGACTTCGATCCGGCAGTCAGGAACAGGGTCATGCCGATCTACTTCCGGCCGACAATCCCAGAATGGCTCACATGGTTCAAGGCCTCTGACCACAGCAATGTCTTCGTTTCCAGGTTCTTGAGCAAGGATGGGAAGCAGTTCTTCATTCCCACAGCTGAATACATCGGAGACAGGCAGTTCTGTTCTCCGAGGTCATTGGCCAAGTTGGGCTCCCTGCTCAACAGATTCGGCGTGGTTGACGAAAAGACACTGGTCAACACAGTCTTCTCGAACAACTCATTGTGGACCGTGTTGAAGGTCGCCATCAATGCGCTCATCGGCAACAGAGCAGGGAAGAAGATGATCGCCTTCCTGAACGCCGATGCCAAATCCAACAAGGGCAAGTACCTGGAGTCGCTTGGCCCGGAAACGCCGATGATCGAGAGCATGAAGAAGCTGTCTTCTGTGGAACTCAGGCGAACCATCAGCAAGATGTCGCCATTGAAGATCGCCGAACTCATGAATGCATTCATTGCATTCATGAACACCGAGCACTTCTCTGGTTGGGACGGCGACAGAGACAACACGCTTCTTGCTCAGAGCATCGTTCAGTTTGCTTCTGTCCCCAATGACAACAAGTTGAAGTTCATTGCAGAAGCCAAAGAGACTGAAACCACGAGCATCTTTGACTTGATCGAGAAGAACCTCGAAAGGAACAGATCCAAGAACATGACCCCAGAAGAGCGGGCTCGCATGGATTCAATGGCCAAGATTCTAAGCTGATGAGTGCCGTTAGCAAGAAATATGCCAAGTCTGCCGAAGAATTCGTGGACGATGCGCTTTGGTGGATCTCCGAGTTCTACCCGAGTCTGACAGGGATCATACAGACCATCTACACTCAAGAGGATGACACCATTCCAACGATGGGCGTCAAGCCTGCGCCGGATGGATGCACGTGGCTCCTCTACAATCCTGACTTCGTTGTCAGAGCAATGGATCTGTTCCACATCGTGCTTCCATCAACCAGAGAAGAGTCGTACGGCAGAACATACATCTGCAATGTGGTCAAGCACGAGATCTACCACATCTTGTTGGGACACTGGGATCAGATGGTGAACAACGAGTACGATGGTCGACTATGGAACCTTGCCACTGACACAATCATCAATGCGCAGGTTGAGTGGGGAGAAGGGCAGTTCACAAGCACCACCTTCAATCCCAAACAATTGAACCACGAGCCGTGGGTCAACTACAGGTGGCTGAAAGACAACCAGCCAATGTGGCAAGCATTAACTGTTCTTCCCGAAGGAGAGGAAGACTACTACTACTGCGCACTAGTCAGCCCTATGGCCACTTGGGGTGGGGTTCAGAAGACTGCGGCCGAAGCCGTGGCCAAGGTTGTACTGCCACATGTCGAGCGCGCGTTCGTTTTTGCATCTGATGCCCAGGTGTGTACGAACCGAAAGCCAACGCCGAGAACATTCACCGATCACCAAGCGATCGTGTCTATCACTGGGTCAATCACCAAGACTGTATTCGACCGTCACGGCATCTACGTATATGACGGCAAGTTCTTTCCGGAAGAGGTTGTTGAGCTTCTCAACAAAGCCCAGCCAATTTGGCTGGAGATCTTCAATTGGATGCAGACGGAAGTGATTGATCACGGTCTTAAACATAGACCTGAGTCCATTGATTGGTATCACTCTTACGAGGTTCTCTACAAGCTACTCAAGGAATTCCTGGAAGCACTTGGGATGCTTGGGAAGCAAGCTGTGTTGATTCCTGGAATGTCTTCCGGCGAAGGAATGCCGATGGAAGGAGACGGAGACGGCGAAGGAGAGGGAGAGGGGAAAGGGGGCACTAGCGAGGACGGCGATGGAGAGGATGGGGAAGAGGCTCTGGGAGCCCCTGGCAACGTCACCAAGGAAGCTGCCGTTGTTGCCATAGCCGACATAATGGGTGTCGATGAGGAATTCGTCAGAAGCTCCATGCAAGGCAAGGGCTGGTCGAACACGTTGACACAAGGAGAAGTTGAGATCGTCAATAAGATGATGATCAAAGACGAGGACAGATGGGCGACACTGTTCGACAAGAGTGTTGGTCGTTCTCGAAGATATCAGAAGACCAAGACGTTCTATCGACCAGACAGGCGATGGGGTGAGATTTGGCCCGGTACCAAGAAGAAGTGGTTCGGTGCCATCAACATCGCAGTTGACACTTCTGGATCTGTGCCGGGCACTGTCTTGGAGCGTTTCTTCAACCAACTGTTGGTTCAGCAGCGAAAGCACAGCGAGGTTCAATTGAACCTTGTGCTCTACCACTCAAGCGTGTATGATGTCATCGAAGATTGGAAGGCCGAAGACGGCATCCCAGAGATCAGAATCTCTGGTACCAACTTCAAGGTTGCTCTCGATGAACTTGCTAGACTCCACAAGGAGAACAACGGATTGAACATCATGTTCACCGATGGATACTGTACGGTCCCAAGAAGAGAACGCTACACCAACTCATTCAGAAACTGGCTCGCCTGGGTCATCTGGCCAGATGGAGACTCATCTGGTAAATGGGGCAGCCAAGGCATCATGCAGATGTAGGTCAAAATGACAAAGCAATTCCAAGCACAGTTCAGGGTCACTCATAGCGAAACAGGCCCAGCAACAAACTGGCTCCTCTATCCAAGCGGAAGAAATCCAATGGATAGGATGAAAGAAGAGCTTGACGAAGGGGATATGCTTTTGGTAGACTCCATTGAAGATCTCCTGATGCACATCCGAGAGGACACACACGAGCTTTGCGATTTCATCTTCCATCGGCCGAACCAATTCATGGTCGCCACAGACAGGAACAGGCTGTCATTCAAACTGGCCATGCCAATTGGAGATATGCCAGCGAGATGGAATCCACACATTGAAGTTCGCATGGTCGAGTTCGACCCTGACGAGAAGACAGAAACACTACAAGACAAAGTAGAAGCACTCAAGAAACACATTCAAGAAGGTATCTGAATATGACCCACATCCTAGACGGCAAGATTGGCCTCATCATCGATTTCGAGGCCGATGGGCTCAACCCACAACAGGCGCAGGCCTTCCAGGTTTCCATTCTCTTCGGCCAGTTCGGAGAAGGCAAGGCCTGGAGAGACAAGTCGTTCAGGATTGAGGGGCGTCCCATCACCGACCGATACAAGGCTGCGGCCACACCGGAAGAAGTCAACGACTTCCCTGAGAAGGACATCTGCGAAGCGCATGATGTCTTCACGAAGATTGCTGCACTGATCGAGAAGGCAGACATTGTTTGCACATGGTACCAAGGCTACCACCTTCATCTTCTGGCAACAGAGATGCGGCGTGCTGGTGTTGAACTGCCGCCTTTCTACACACTTGATGCGCAGCTTGTCTTCAAGGAGGCGTTCCGTTACGAGAGCGGTTTGAAGAAGAGCTTGGATTCGGCCGTTGATTGGTACGGTTCCAACATGAGCGACTTCGGTTCTCCTGGCTCACCGACCAGAAAGGTGTTCGCAACTCGCTGGGTAATCGACCGAATGATCGAAGACGACGCTGCCAATGGACCATTCGACTCGGCCGACATCAGCGAGTTGAATGCAACGCTGGCATTCACATCAGCCAGTGATCACGTTGGCTTCAAGACGTGGCTCAAGAAGAAGGGCAAGGATCCGGATAGCGTTGAATGGCGTCCATGGCCAGCAAGCCCAGACGAGAGTCACATCATTCCAACAGACACAGTCCCATTCAGTGACTATCCTGAGTTCGAACTCACGTTCGAGCAAGCGACAAATCCCGAAGTCAAGGGTGACGACAAACCGATCGATGTTCGCATGGATTCTGTCTACAGCTATCTGACGTCGGCAATGGTCACTCCAATCGGAGATCTCGATCCGTGGTCCAATGACGACAAGGAAGTCACCGCTGGCTTCGACGAGACTGATGGCAGCTTCCTTGTTGGCGTTGTCGCCAAGAAAGATGAGATCAGGGACTTCCTGAAGATCTTGTCCAATTGGCCAGTGTCGCTCAGGAACCAGCCGGAATCTCGATTCAAGGTTTGCGAAGTCCAGGATGACGGTGATGTGTCGGCCGTGAAACTGCTTCTGGTCGAAAAGACTTGACAAAGCATCCTGTGTGGGTATACTTAAACCCCACCAGGAGAAACACCATGGCCAAGCGAAAGAACAAAAAGAACAAGCCATCGAAAGGCCGCAACTGGCTGGCCATTCATGCGCATCTGCGTAGCGGCGCCGGAAATCATGGCGACAAGCGCAAGGAGCGCTCACGCAAAGCCTGTCGAGGTCGTGTACGCCACGACTAACACTACATCCAAGAGATCGGCATGATCGCAAAGGCGCCGCCCACAGCAATTCTCCCAGCCATAGTCTTCGGAGCCGTCATTGCGGTGTTCGTAATGCTCTCTGGCGGTTACTTCATCAAGGTGTTCGTCGGCGAAGACTTCTTCACGCAAGTCGATGAACAGGCAGCCGAACGCATCCTGGAGATCGAGGCCGATGCCAATCGGGTTCTCGGTGAGATGCAGGCAGAGTCGCACAGCATGGAGCGGCAGGCAGCGCTGGCAGCTGAGAACCTGGACCGTTGCATGAGTGAACTCGGCACCACATATGAAGCACAGGAGCTTGAGGTAGAAGCGGCAATTCGCTTTCACCACACGCTCGCACAGTTCCAGGGAAGGACCATCGCATCAGAGCTAGCTCTCGCAACAGTCAATCGAGCCCAGGCTCCACAATGGATGGAATTCAACGGTCTGTCCTACTGCGTCGGTGACAGCTTCGAGCACAGTTGCTTCGAGAGTGCTCACGAGGCTTCCGGCGCATACCAGTCCTTCCTGATCAGCCCTGATACCACTCTCGATCCTCGGTTCGAAACGGCAGCACAATGAAGCAGAAGATTGGCCTCTTCGGAGGTAGTTTCAATCCTCCGCATTGCGGTCACGTGATGATTGCCCTGTGGGCTCTCATGACCGGCAAGTTCGACAAGCTCGTCGTTGTACCAACGTACACTCATGCTTTCGGCAAGGAGTTGCTTGACTTCGACCACCGTGTCGAAATGACAAAGGCAGCATTCGGCCATCTGAATGGGTTCGTCGAAGTGTCTCCTGTTGAGAGCGCAATCGGCCGCAGCATCACAGCTGACACTGTTGCATACCTCGTGGAAGCCTACGCTGCTCTGGGCATCGAAGCTGAGTACACGGTGCTCATCGGCTCTGACATCGTCGACACGCTTCCAAGATGGGAAGGCATCGACAAGCTCAGAGAGATTGCAGACTTCATGGTCCTGGACCGTTCTCTCTATGCAGGCGGAATCTCAAGCACACGCATTCGTGGCGCCTTGGTCACCAGAGATGAGACCTACCTTCGCCAAGCCATTCCAGGCAATGTCCTGAAGCTCATCCTGGAGAACGGCTGGTACGAAAAGAACGAGGCATAAACATGTGGAGCACGACGTACAGAGTCACCGTGAAGGTCGACAAGGGCGGCTCAGAAAAGATCTTGACATATTAGCACACGTGTGTAGCTTCTATTTGTCAGCGGAAAACCGCAACATCAGGAGTACAGCATGAGCAGCGAATACGCAGCATACGGACGCCAACTGGCCAGCGGGGCGTGGGCTGAGATCAATCCGACTCGCTGCCCCTGCCATGGTACCGGCGTCATGCTGTCGAACCTCGATTCATGGCACGAGTGTCCCATCCATCGTCAGGACGACCATCTCGGCAACCTTCGCCGAGCCTTCGCCACGTTCGGCGAAATGGCGATGGAGATCGCCGGCCTCAGCAAGTCCGACTTCCTCTACCGAGTGGAGGAAGGCGCCCAGCGGCAAATCGGATACGATGGAGCCAGCATGAGCATGCTTCGTGGCGCTCTCGAACCCGAAGTCTGGGTCAGCATCGCCGAGGAGGTTTCGAACCTCGCCATCTGCGCCGCAGAAGATGCCGCTGCTCACAAGGCCGGTTTCATGTCCGCAGCAGAGCAGCGATGGCACCAGGATGCCAGCCGCTGGGAGCGGCGACAGGCAGGGTTCTACGGTTGAAAGATCTTCTCAAGCAACTTTCTGCTTGACAACACACCCCCTTGTGTGTAGATTCATCCTCGAAGGCGGAGAAAGGGTCCCCGCCATGAAAGAAATCACAGCCCGAGAGTCAATCATGACGACCAACGCCGCCAACACTCGCACCGCCGCCGCCCTCTTCAACGCCTGTGAGAATGGCAACCTGAAGGGCCGCTTCTTCTCGCTCGTCCGCACCAACGCTGGTCAGCTTCGTGGCCGTGCCCCGAACAAGATTCGGGTCAACGACACCACCGTCCAGTACGTCGGCATCACCGGCTTCAATTACGCCGCACTCTGCGAGCGCAGCCGAGCCCAGCTGGCCGTCCTCGTCAGCGACCCCGACTTCGTCGACAGCCTCGTCACCCCGACCGTCGATCGCAACACGGTCCTCGAAGCCATCGCCGCCGTCGATGAGTCGCTCGCCAAGAGCGCCGCTGGCGTCAACGAGAGCACGAGCGCCGACGCCTACGAGCCGCTGGTTGTCGATGGAACGTCCATCCCCGGTTCGAAGGTCTACACTGGAACGACCGATGCGAAGGGCAACGACACGTCCGAGCGCAAGTCGAACGGCTGCCGCTCCACGGAAGTCGGCGACATCGTCCTCAACGTCCTGGTCGTCGGTTCCAAGGTTCTCGAAGAGGCCGAGCACACGCACTTCCCGAACAGCCGCCCCCTGACGGTTGCGAAGAAGGCCATCCGCCGCCTGCTGCCCATCGGCCGCTTCCGCACCTTCCCGCTCCGAGCGTCTGGCGAGGGAGCCACGTGGCGCCTGCGCATCGGCAACGAGGCCGTCCTGCACGCCAACGAGAACGGCGTCAACCTCGGCGACGTCAGCCTCGAAGACCTTGGCGTTTGCTAGTCCCTGACAGGCTTCTAGAACAGCCCTGACTTCGGTTGGGGCTGTCGTCGTTTTGGTGCCTACTTACTCCCGAGCATTCAACACATTGGGAATATATCAGCATGCCAGATACAAAGCACGTCGGACCAAATCAGATCGACGAGGTCTTGGGCCTAAAGTCAATCTTGAAAGAGGGTGGCTACAGCGAGCCGCTTCCAACACCAGAGGGAAAGAGCGTGGTCACAACAGAGATGATCAAAGCTGCCGTGGATGAGGCTGGGTGGCTCATAGATCGTTTGGACTTTTCCCAGATCCAATGGGTGGCGCCAGAGACGATGCCAATCAACGAGTTTGTGATGCTCGAAAGCACCTTCCGAGTGTTTCCACATGGAGAGTTCGGAAACAGGGAAAGTGAATATGTTTGGGGAACCGTTGGTGTTGGGCTACTTGCCTTGCCCGAACAAGCCAAGCATCAACAAGCCGTGACACGCATCTACGTGAAGATCTGAGGAGCCAACATTATGTCCGATACCATCCGCACCACAGAAGAAGAGATTCGACGCATCGTCAAGCAAGAAGTGCAGAAGAAGGCGAAGGCGAAGAAACCGAAGAAGCAAAACCAGATCGATGAGGTCATGGGATTGACAGAGATCGTTGCTATGCAAGATCCAACTGCTCCACCGCCCAAGTTCGATCTCTATGATCGTGTCGTTGTGGTCGGCGGCCATCCTGACTACCCAATCAAGGGCGAGATCACTTCAATCAATGTGTGGGATGCAGAGTACGGCAGACACCGCTACAAGGTGCGAGAAGACGACGGCGGAACACGGACGTTCGATGAGCCATCCCTTCAGCTTGAAGGGCTGAATGAGCAAGCAAGTCCCACTAGCGGCCACTGGAAGGTGAAGCGTGTTGAGACCAGCCCAAGGTCGACCATCTACGTCATCGGCTGGAACGAATACACAAACGAAGAGTTCCGTTGGCATCTGTCGGTCATCGATAGCGATGAGTACGACTGGTCCCAGGCCGAGTTCGCAGACGGCAACGCCAAGAAGGCATGGGAGTACCTCATGCAGAAGTCTGGAAAGCAGACCGGAGAACCTGACAGGCCCATGAATCGTCATGATGCAATGTCGGCTGCCAAGGGGCTGATGCAGGGCGAGCTTGCTGGCTTCAAGGTTGGCAAGGTCGAACAAGAGGTTGACGACGAAGATCACGTGTACTGGAGTGCTCCCATCTTCGATGACGGAGAGCATGTCGGCGACTTGTCGTTCCCAGACTGGTATCCAGATGGCTACAGCGTTCACTGGATTGGCGAAGGCAAGAGGCTCGTCCGAGAACAGGCAAGCCCCGGCATTAGCGAAGACGAGTTCTGGGCCATTGTCGCTGAGTTGAACTGGGGCTCTGACGGCAACTACAAGAGGGTCAAGCAAGAACTCATCAGCGATTTGGAAGAGTGGATTCCACTTATGGGCCGATGATCTCAGAAGCAACCAGATACAAGCGCGAGACCGGTGAGAAGTTCGATCCATTCAAGCTTGCCGAAGAACTGATCCGAAAAGGCAAGTTCAAGAAGGCTCTTGATCTCATCAGGAACACCATGGCCAAGAAGAAGCTTGGCGTTGGTTCATCTCGTGTTGCCATTGAGACCGACAAAGGTACCGTTCTCAAGATTGCGCTGAACAAGGCTGGGCTTGAGCAGAACAAGACAGAAATCCAGATTGCAAACGAAGTCCAGACTTCGATTGTTCCGGAAGTGTATGAAAGTCATCCGAGCGGATTCTGGCTTGAGATGGAATTGGTCAATCCAATCGAGAATAGCAATACAGAATACGATCATTGGGCAGAGCAGTTCGGCTTCGAGACCTTTGATGATTTTGAGTTAGTTGTCGGTGATCCATCGGCCCTTGACAACATTGATAAGAGTAGCATGTCGAGTGACCAGAGAAAACTGCTCAGCTATCTAATGCTTCTTGTCGAGGGATACGGTGTTGCGGATTTTGGCTCACCCTTCGACGACGATCCCAGGAGCCCCAACATTGGGTTTGGCAAAGATGGCAGAGCCGTCATCATTGATTTCGGGTTCAACGCTGGGATATACCAAGACTACTACTTGAACAGGGGTGACGCTGACTCTGCTCGAACTCCTGGTGGCACGCCACGAGTCTGGAACGAACATCTCCAGACCATGATTCGAGAAGGAGTCGAGGAAGCTCTGATCATGAATACGATCAAGGCTGCGCTCGACCGCTACATCGAAGAGCTTGCTGCGTCAGAAACCATGTACACAGCCGACACGCTGAGCAAGATGGGCCGACAAGAAGTCGACAAGATGCTGAAGAACAACGGCATGCATCTCAGCGATGAGGCCATTGAAGAACTCGGCAACTACTTCTACTCTCAGATGAGAGCATCCGGAAACTTCGCAGATTTGAGCACACTGCAATCTCCGTTCGGATGGCGGGTGTTGCCTATGTCGAGAGGATGAAACGCCACAGGGCGCCTCTCAGGACGCCTCGTTGGCAATTTAGAGTTGCTTGAGTCTAGAACTGTACTATGATCTTACCGCCGACACGTCCGACATACACCGGATCACCGTCGACACCAACCCAGTTCGGAACCGTCTCTTTGACGACTCGTTCAACTGTGGCTACTGGAACATCATCAAGAACCTGGATCAAGCCTTGGTGCACATAAGCATCTTCAACGTCTAGACCGAGATCTTCAAGCGCTTCTGCTGCCTTGTCTGCCGCTTCTTCATAGTTCATCGAATCATTGAACCACGCATCAGTCGAGGAAACTTCATTGTCCTCGTCCATTCCATCTTCGTACTGAGCGTAGTCGTGCTCGACATCAGCCCAGTATTCTCCTTCCGCACCAGCCTCGAATTCAAGGCCGTACGAACGGAAGTCCTCTTCAAGTTGTGGCATTCTCTCGCCACTGAACATACCAACGTAGACCGGGCTTGCTTCGCCCATGTCTGCAACTTCGTTGGCAATGTTTCCGCCAAAGCCCAATGCAATCAAGGCTTTGAATGCATCGAACTTGTCTGCGAAACCAGTAATTTGCACTGCGTATCTCTCTTCCGGATTCCATGTCTGTACGGCCGAGTTCTGCTCAGGCAATGCATCCATGTTGCCCCAGCCCTGGTCTTGTGCTGCGGCCGGATCTCCGTGGGTGTATCCGGTCGTTCTTCCGGGACCATCTCGAAGCTCTTCTTCTCGTGAGACGTGTGCTCTGCGATCTCCGAGGCCCTTCGAGTAGTTCCATGCATCCACGTCGCCTTCGTCCATGTCGAAGTCGAACATCAGATCATCATCGTAGTCATCGGCGTAGTCACCGCCGTAGTCGTCATCATCGCTTCCGCTAGTGCCGCTTCCATGTGGGCGCTTTACGTCCTTCTCTGGCATGTACTCCGGCGTC
>Ga0098033_1000743_pt1 | contig 14281 bp, 27 predicted proteins | sample 1_EtaG_FD_75049 | JGI IMG/M metagenome (GOLD analysis project Ga0098033, IMG submission 75049) | Marine viral communities from the Subarctic Pacific Ocean - 1_ETSP_OMZ_AT15124 metaG | ecosystem: Environmental > Aquatic > Marine > Oceanic | place: Pacific Ocean | collected 2015-01-07
ACAAAATGCAGTTCAACGTACCTCAGGACGTATTCATACACGTTGCCAAACTACTCGGTAAAGAAGATACCGAAATAGAAAAGTGGGAACGAGCGGCAAAACCATACGTCCCAACTATCAAAGTAGCAGATGCTACCACGACCAAAGCAGACCTTCCTATCTAACTCGCCCCTGAACACACCTGAGCAAGTGTCTAAACTGCTCACTTTTGGCGTGTGAAATGAACGCTCGGGGACTCGCTATCATTTTTCACTCGCGGACTCGGCTCGGACAGCACCGAATTCGAACCCCAAGGAAGAGGGAAACCCCTCGGAACCAGAAATTGATATTTACATCAATTCATACTGATTCAAATCAAAAACACAACTAAATCACCAACTTCAAATCAAGCCCAAATCAAGGAGATACACATGAAATCAGGCAAAAAAAATTATACCATTTCTTGGGGAACACACCAAATTGAAATAAAAGAAATGGTAGAAGAAATAGAAGACATTTTACTAACTAAATTAAGTAATCTGGAAATAAAAAAAGATTTCCCCCTTTTAAGACCCCCAACTAAGGGAGACATTGTAAAAACAGCAATAGAACTATATCTTGAAACACTAAAGAAAAACAATGAAACTAATAACACACCTAATAAATGGTACTGCCCAGAATGTGAAACTTGGCAAGACAGACCACTAACATGGGAGAATGAAGAGTTCATCAACGAATCAGATGGTGATGACATCCCAAATTATAGATGCAACAAATGCATATCAGGAGAAGAAGACACCGGATGGAACTGTCCACCAAGATCACCACAACCAGAAAAAATTAAAGGAGAACAACAATGAAAAACTTTTTCGACGAACCATGCCATCTTGTATTTACAGTTGAAGGACTAAAACTCCTTCACCAGACACTCCACCAACATTGCGACAAAATGATCGAAACGGAAGTACTAGAGGATGTAGAGAAACAAGGAACAAAATTAGGAGGGGAAATCTTAGCGACCCTAAGAGACATTAGTGACATCGATAATGATAAAGATATGGCAGACATGCCGAATCTTATCTTTGGGTTGTTAACTGTAAAACAAATCGAGGGCTCAATACACTTGCTCAGGGAACTCATGGTGGAAGAAATGGAGCCCTTAGAGGCAACATTTCTTAAATTAACACAGGAATAAGGTCGTAACGACGCACCCGCTTCGCCTTGCGTAAGCGGGTGGTCGTTTCTATATAATAAACAAACAGTCAAATACCTAGGTTTGGGCTGTAATCATTAGGTACGTCTAAACCCCTATATACAAAGTAATATCGTTACTCACTGTATATAGGGGCAAAGACACTAACACAAAGGAGGCTCAAGGATGAGCAAGTCAGGTAAATGGAGTTGTGTATCCCAATCAGATAGCAATCAATTTGGAAATTGTCCCTTGCAATGGGACAATGAATTCCATTGGGAACACGACCAGAATCCCTCAGCATGGCGAAGAAGAGATCACTATGAGTGGGTGGGTAAAGGATTCATATCCCCACAAAAAATAGAATCTTTTCACAGAGACACTACAAAGTTAAGTCAAGAGACCGATACAGATACAGTAGATGACTTCTATGTAGGTAAAGAGATACTAATGGGAGCAGTAGTAGAATCTAAATCCACCTTCAACGGGTGGTCTATAGTGGTCAGAACAGTAATACGTTGGGAAGAAATGAGTCTAAAAAGACAGAAGATCAAAGTCAAATACCGAGAACCGAAACCGAACTCTAAACCAGCAGACCTAAAACATTGGGAGGAAACACATGAACAAAGCCATACAAGACTTATTAGAACAAATCGAAGGAATGTTAGACGAAGGCTTAGACAAACAGTTAATTTGGGAAATGCTTCAAAGCACAATTGTTAGTGATTTAGATTTAGATGCCCTCGTAGGTATTCTAGAAACAATGGAAGAATCACACCAAGAACTAGCCGAGGAAATATCCATAGAGGTATCATCCCCCACTCTAAAATCAGAAATAGAAACAAGTCAACCTTATCACAGCAACAATAGATGTGTACAAGCAGATTGGCAACAACCAAGGAGTTATAAACTAAATGAGCTATGAACAACACAACGATACATTTGAATATGAAATGGAGAAACTAAGAAAAAGTATCGTCGCTAGATCCGGAGACCCAGAGATAACATGTATACCAATGTCTCACATACACGACATGTATAAACAAGCGAACATAATAATGCAAGAGTTAGATCGGTTAGATGCTAGAGGTACTAACATCCCTGATTTAACAATAGCAGCATTAAGGTTACGAGCAATGATATTCAGTATCCCCGAGAACTTAAACATAGACAACAAAGCTAAGGAGGCTCAAAATGAAACGCCACGATTGTAATGAATATGTAGAGTATGAAGATTTAGCAACCATACCTCTACCACCAGCAAGACATAGATTCGTGCCTATGGCACACCAAGATCTATTCGATAGAACAGTAAAGAACTTATCAATGCTTGACTATAAAGTAGTAAACCCTAAATTCTTAATTGACCACACAAAACAAAAGTTTGTAGCAACCTTTGGTATAAAAAGACCAGGCTATAAAGAAGCAATGTCAACAGATGATTACCAATTTGAAGTGGGTTTAATAAATAGTAATGATGGTAGTATGTCAGCCAAACTATTCACGGGTACAAGAGTAATGGTTTGTGCTAATGGTCAATGGTCAGGTGAAGTTGTACTATCTCGTAAACACACGAGAAACGCAGGTTATGACATTAATAAAGGACTTCGAGACTTTGTATTTGAACTCGAAGACACTCGTAGAGACACATTCGCAAGTTTTGAACGACTTAAAGAATATGATTTTCATAGCAAGTCTGAAGTACATGACTTTGTAGTTGAAACATGTAAAAGAGGTATCTTACCTTGGCAACATGCACCTAAAGTACTTGATCATTGGGATACTCCTGAACATGATGAATTTAAAGACCGCAACGGATATAGTTTGTTCAACGCATATACTTCACATTGGAGAGGAGCTAATCAGTTCTCTCTATCAGATAAAACAACTAAATTAAGGACATTCATCGATGACTTCAAACAACCCGAACTCCAACACATTAGATCAATTGAACGAGGATCTAGAGAATTTGGAGATACACCAACATCAATTAGCAACTCATCTTTCTAAAGTAAATGAAGAAATAAAGTTACTACAAGAAGAAAGAATTAAACTTTTAGAAGGGATATGGAATACTCCTCCCGCAGAAACTTTGGAAACTCCACCGATTCTAGATACTCACGGAGCGAACAATCAAGGAATGCGGGAGGAACCTTCTCACATAGGACTTGCTGCTCAAATACTTAGAGCAACACATCCTAACAATTATTAAGAACCAGTTTCCTCCTTTGATTCTGGTTTGGTGTGGTCAGGTTCATTCTCTGGATGGATCTGACCTTTTTTAAGGGGAAACATAGCATTTAATTTCTTCCTACGTTCTTCACATTTAGAACAAGTAGGGATTTTCACAGCCTTAGTGAGCCTTTGGATAATATCTCCAAGACCCTCGATTTTAGGTTTATCACTATTCACAAAAGGAGAACTCCTATCTATAATAAGATTATGTTCGAAGATTCATACGATATAGACATCAGTCGCATTAAAAACTCAGACCATATCTGTTGGGAGTATACCACAGAACCCCCACCAGATGAAGAAGATGTGTGGTTAGAAGCAACACAAAATATGTATTGCAAACTATCCCCACTAACACAAGCACTTGCAACATCATTAGACCACGTACACTTATCAGTACTAAAACCGTCAAATATACTTGAATGGTACTACCGATTACATGCGCTGTTTGATGCCGGAATAGGGTTTTTATTCACAGATACACCCGAAGGCGAAGTACCAATAAGAATAACCCTAACAGACCTTAAAGATCATTTAGGACTACGAGTAGATACAAACGACTGGGAAACCAATAAATTTGATAGAAGCATACGGAACATTCGTATGCGTAACCACATAAAAGAATTAATTTAATCAACCCCAACAACACAAGGAGAACAACATGGGACTTGATCAATATGCCGGAACTTTAGTAGAAACAAAAGATGATGAATCCGAAATCAACGTGGACACAGCGTTTTCATGGAGAAAACATCCAAACCTACAAGGTTGGATGGAAGCACTATGGAAATCAAAAGGATTAAGCAAGACAGGTGAATGGAATGAGTTTAATTGTTGCCCATTAGAACTCACAAAAGAAGATATCATATGTTTAAAAATGGATATTGAATCCCAAGATTTACCTGAGACTCAAGGGTTTTTCTTTGGCGATGACTCCGATGAGTACTACAAGGAACAAGACCTAAAGTTTTGTGATTGGGCACTTGCAGAAATAGAAGATGGAAACAAAGTCATTTATGACTCTTGGTGGTAGACAATGAATAACCAAGATGACATGTGCTGTACTGTATGTGGTGAGACAGATGACCTTATTGAATACCATATGACGGGGTGGCTAGTAAATAATGACTCTTTCGAATTCAACGATGCTCATAGTGGCGGGAAAGACTATCCCACTGAGTACATATGGTGTGGTAATTGTAATGATGAAACCGACATCGAACTATTTGAAAACTGGCACGAGAGGACAACCAACCAATGAATAACCAAAAGGAAACAAAATAATGGGAACACCAATAAACTGTAAGGTTAACTATGGGAAACCAAAAAAAGGAGAGCGACCCTTTCCACATATAACAGGTTCTTTTCAAGTAGTATGGAACCATAAAACCGGAGAACCCCTAGATGTGGTAGGATTTGAAATCTTCATAGAACATAGTGGAGATTCAATATGCTTTCAATCAGCAGAACAATATACTGGAAACAGTGAAATAATAAAAATACTAGAAGAAATATTAGGGGAATCTCTAGTAAATGCAGCGAGGAATCATTGTGAACATGAACCACCAACAGACGGAACTATGGAAGAACAAGAAGACTATAGAGAACTCCTTGACGACTTCTATCCCCCAATGCCTAGAGGATAAGTCTGATTGCACTCGTTGCGAGTTACATGAACAAGCAACAAGTGTAGGTATAAAGAGTCATCTTTATTCTTCTGCTAATGAAGGATATGTAATCCTAATTATAGGTCAAAATCCGGGATTCCATGAGGATAATACCAACGAACCATTTGTAGGTAGGAGTGGGGATATCCTAAAGAAGTCATTTATAGGAGGTATAGATCTTGAACACAGAGCAACATTATATCTAGGTAACGGAGTTAGGTGCCACACAACAAACAATCAAGCACCTAAACCCCGACACTATCTAGAATGTAACCAACACTTAATTGAAGACCTACAAATTATTCAACCCAACATAGTATTAACACTCGGAGCACCAGCAACAGCATCGTTCTATAAAAACATCCTCGGAATCGTAAAAGTCTCACTCACTAAATCTTTCACGATGAATGGAAATCTCTATACTCCCGAAGATCACAAGATCAAGGGAGTTGGAGAGTTCCATATGTTTAGCACATACCATCCTGCAGCAGTACTTCGCAACAATAACTTGATAAATAGTGTACACTCTCACATGCAACTTGTAAGTGATTGCGTAGACGGAACAATGGCATCACCTTCGAAACCTAAAATAATACCCACCCGATCACCAAAATGAATCTCCGAGACCATCCCGAAGTACAAATACTCTTAGCAGAAATCGACAGTCTCTTATTACAAAAAGAAGAGATGCTTGAACTCATTGAAACAGTAACCGATCAAATTATAAGAGTAAAACTTGACTATGATAGGATGTCTAAATACATACAACACTTTAAAAATGTTCCTGTTATAGTTAAACCCCCCACTCTTAGACTCGAAGACATCGCAAATACAGTAGCCTCGATCGAGGCATTTATGGAGTACGAAGACGACTTAGAAAAAATATAGGAAAAAACATGAACACTACAATCATAAGTCTCGACATCGAGACATACGGTGCAGTAGAGGAGGGGATACGAGGCAATCCCTTACCAAAACAAACCGTATTTCACCCCACAAGATCTATACATACGGATGGTATAGACCCAAGTGACTTAATCATTAGTGCCTCAATCACATTAGTTAAGGAAGACCAATGCGAGACTCAGAACGAGCTATGGAAGCAGCAAGGCTTTCAGCCCACAGAATCAAAGACGAGAACACAAGAAACCTCGCTCTTACCCAAATCACAATCGCAAGTGCAATCCTCACCGAACTTAAAAAACTTAATACCTCAAGAAACAATGGTGTTCGACTTATCAAATCCGAATAAAATTGATCAACAAAGACTCCGGAAGTGGCTAGAACACGCAACAGTCATAATAGGAATGAATCTCCCGTTCGATATCCAATACCTTCGTAAAGATCCGTACTTTAAATTTGCACTCGAAAACCAATTATTAATTGACTTATCCATTGTTAACTATTTACATGATGAAACTCGACAAGAAAAAAGCCTCAAAAGTCTAGGTCCAATACTCCGTACACACACATATGAAAACACCTTAAAAGACTCTCGTTTCAAATCACCAGAAGACCCGTTACTACACGATTACAACGCACAGGATACACATAACACAGTACTCGCTGTAAGGGAGCTTGCTCGTAGAATCGAGCAAGACTTCCCCAGCGGGGACAAACTCTCTCCCTTCTGTATAGAATTCTACTCTGACTTACTATGGACAATCATCCGAATGTCCGAATCAGGTATCTGTATGGATAAAAAGAAATTAGAAAAATTAGAAGATACATTATTAATTCTGTGTGAAGAAGCAAACGCAACCGCAACCGAAGCAGAATACCCGCTCGAGGGAGAAGGAAGCGGAACCGCAAAGCAACAACTCATGGACGATGCAATCGACTTAATAGGAGATTGGATGCGAGATGAAATGGAACTCACACCAGCAAAAGGACTCGTAAGTTTTACAGAGGCAAACAGAAACAAACTACAAAACGCATTAAAAGGTCCAAGTGCCATTCGTAGTATGGATGATGAACTCATAAGAGTATTCGATGCAGCAAAGAAGCATGCAGGAGCACAAAAAATTGTAAGCAGTTATACCTATCCGTTACTACGGCATAGAAGGAACAAGCCAACCGATAAATCATCTGTGCTTATACCTGTAAGAGATCATCATATAGTGTACCCGACATGGTACGCTACTCCCACTTTTGCTAAGAATGCAGAGGGAGGGAGTGGGGGTACGCTACAAGGACGTATCACATGCAAGAAGCCGTCTGCACAGACCTTCCCTCCAAAGATTAAGGAGTGTATGTGTAGTAGGTTTGAGGGTGGAATGATAATGTCTATGGACTTATCGCAGATAGAGTTGCGTGTAGCAGGATTGTTATCAGGAGATCCTGCATTTATAGATGCTTACCAAGAGGATGCAGATTTGCACACAGAGAGAGCTATACAGATCTTTGGAGATACAGTTTGTACTGATGAACAGAGGCAAGTAGGTAAGATGGTTAACTTTGCGGATCTATTCCGTGCTGGTCCTGATGTTATACGTAAACAAGTACTTGCAATGTCAGGTATAGAATTAGATCCAGTATTTTGTGAAATGATTGTTAAAAGCCGTAAGAAGCATAGACCTATGCTATATAGGTTTCAAACAGACTTAATTCTCACAGCTCATCAAAGTGGAAAGATAGAACTACCCTTTACAGGTCAATCAAGATACTTTATGGGGGGAGATAAGTACGATGAGAATGAGATAGTTAATTTCCCTGTTCAAACTACAGCAAGTAATACATTACTGAGCATTCAAAGTTGCATCCATAAATCAATGGTTAGCCTAAATGCTCGTAACCCTCATATACACATGTTCTTAAATATATACGATGCTATATACTTTGATGTCGAAGGTGTAGATGCAGCAGAAGAACTTACTAATCTTGTTAATGAAGCGGTAGAATATGTACAAGATGAAGGATATTGGAGTATGATTTCTAAATACTATGGAAATGAAATTCCGTTAGAATATGATTGGTCATGAACGAAGAACGAATAGTTGAATTATTAAAAGCCGGATACAGCATGTCTGAGGTAGCAGAAGATATGGATACCCACCCAAAGAGACTTTACCACATAGCAAAAAAATATAATCTTCCTTATAATGCTCCTATTAAGAGTGGGGGCCCTAAAGAAATGAGGATTTTACGATTGCATAATTCAGGATTTTCGGTGGAAGATATAGGTAAAATATTCTCTCAGGCATCTATAAACGTAGAAAAAATTATAAAAAAACATATCTCTAAGGAAAAGAAGTGAGGAAAGAATGGACTATCATTCAAGATACTAGGGAAAAAAAGCCCCTTAAATTTCCGGCAAATCTAAAGGTTTTGGATGATAAATATCCTCCTCATAAGCAACGAGTAACTACTATAAGGATTCATACTCTAGTAGAAAAGTTAGAAGCGGGTGACTATCTGTTGCAAGGATATGAGGACAACACTATAATTGAACGCAAGGGTAGTCTGCGTGAGATTGCCAAAAATTGTCTTAATGAGAAGGATCGAGTACGATTCATAAAAGCACTAGTAAAACTAAAGAATGCTTGCGACCACCCAATATTGATGCTCGAGGGAACCCCACTCCAAATGGAGAAACCGTGCAAAAATGTGCCTCACCCTGCATGTGCTATAGACGGTCTCATGAGATTAATAAGAGAGTATGATATAGAATTGATACTACTACCCGGAACAACTTATTCACACCGTAGAGCTTGTGCTAACTGGGTAGCACGGCTCCTAATTGCTGGAGCAATAACAAATGGCAACATTTAACAATACATTTATATTCGATGCACCCGCTATCGGATCACCCGCAGCCTCGTGGGGCTCAAACATCTTCGTAGTCCACGATAAAGTACTAACTGATGCTACTGGAGGAGCAACTGCAGCATGGAATCAACCCCACCAACTCGTAGCAAACTATGATAATAGTGCAGTTACATTAGGTCTTAACTCGCAAGAAATCATTGTACCTTCTGCAGGTCTAAGTCTTGAACTATATCTAACTTCAGATACTGCAGCCGACCACACCGTAACTATTGGTGTATGGGGTAAAGTACCTGCTAAAGAAGGCGTTACAGGTCTTAATCGTAAATGGCCAAATGATGTAGATTCTACAAATTATGCAGACCCTACTGATATGTGGATACCCCTTCAAAATTTAGAAGCAGTATGGGTAGCAAAAGACAGTCCACAACTTGTAACTGATCAAGCAGGGGTAATCTCCCTTCAAATGGATGCATCAGAAAACTTTCACTATGAACATATTGCCAAGGAATGGTTTATGGGTCATAGAACGTCAGTATATTTAGCAGGTTGTAAAAGTATATGCGTAGGTGTTAAAGCAGATGATAGTGTTTCAAATGGTATGATACTAGGAAGGTTCGTAGGCTAATGGCATACGCATACAAAAAAGATAAGAAAAAAACGGGTACAGGCGGTGCCCAAAAAAGAACTGCCGGTAAGACTAGAAAAAGAAAACCTAAGAAAACCTCAAAAGGTAAAGGATAAATCATGGCTAAGAAAAAAAGTAAAAAAAAATCGGCAGCACAAAAAATTAAGAGCGTAGCGGGTGCTAAACGAGGTGGCGGTCGAAAGTCACGAAGTAAAAATAAAACCAGTCCCGCCATAGGACGGTAAAGGTTAATGGAATCAAATGGGTGGGATGAGTATAAGAGGCTTGTCCTAAATGAGTTAGAGCAGAATGGTCAACGTCTTCTCCGTATAGAGAAACGTCTTGGTAAAATTGACCAACATATTGTTGAACATAAAACCAAAATCTATATGGCATCCGGCATAGTTTCAATAATATTTTCTGCTATAGTAGCCACCCTATTCAAATTCTTTTTACCATGAAAAAACTCTTAACGATCCTTTCTCTCTCTCTCCTTGGAGGGTGTGGTATTGATTCTCTCTTCAATACTCAACAAGTCAGTCCGTCTGGAATCGAATCCACTGTAACTGACGCAGCATCTTCCATAACCACAAACCTCTCAATGCTCTCGGGCATTGGGGGGATTTCAATTCTCGGGGGAATCGTATTACTTGTAGTCAGTGCAGGAAATAAAGGTTGGTGGCCTATTCTTGGTGGGATAGGTCTTATCTTTATGAATACATTACTACAAGAATACTTTCACTATATAGCACTTCCGATCATCGTAGCATCGGGAGTATTTTCAGCGTTGTGGGCTATCAAGGCACTTGGTCAAGCCCATATTGTCAAACTAAAAAAAGGATTAGACAATGTTAACACTAGCAACAACAAATGATAGTTTTTGGATTACCATTGTAGCGTGTGCAATATCTTTCGTCGCAGGAATGTGGCTTAAGGATCGTATCATGTCATGGATTACTAAAGGTTAATCCCCACCCAACACAGGAGAAATGTTATGCCCCCAGAAATAGAAAACGTGCCGATCCCTACGGGACGTGGGCGAGAAGCCCAGAAGTGGATGGAGTATCACGGTTACGTTGATACGACTCCTTCCATTCGATCTTCAGACTATGAAGGGGTATTACACTGTCCCTTTCAATACTACCTATCCCGTAGGCTTGGTCTCTCGCCAGCCCTTCGTTGGTCTAAAGCACTTTCTCGTGGTTCATGGTTTCATAAGAGACTAGAACTATATCGAGACACGCCTGAAGTCGTATCATCTTGTACCAATAAGATGTTAACTGACCGTTTAGAAGAACTTGAAGAAATCTGCAAAACTATTGGGATTAAAGGTGAATCTAAGGATAAAGTATTGGATAGGGAAAAGAAAGACTTTGCATGTGCAATGGCATGGTATCAAGTCTCAATGAACCTACAGTTACCACAACAAAAATTACCTACCGCAAATGAATTCTTAAAACAAGAGCATTTTAGGCACCTAGGCTCGGAGGTAGGTATCCGATTACATATGCCTAAGATACATCGAGCAGGTAAAGTAATGCTTACTGCCATGCTTGATACACTTCTATATCACAAAGAACAAAACAGTCTCTACATCGTAGATGCAAAAACAACTGCGGGATCAGCAGAAGAACGACTTATAACCTGCCCACTAGAATTTCAAACACAGCACTACATGATGGTCTTGAAATTGGCACTTGAATCAAACCTCGTCCAATCTGTCTATGATCTACCGGAAGATGTAAGAGTGGGGGGTATGGTACATATTGCTGTTCAAAAACCAACCATTGAGTTTGGTATGAAGGATCGAGATTGCGAAGAAATTGAACATACACTACAAAGAGGACCCCGTAAAGGTCAAGTAGAAATACGTAAGAATTATAGCGGGGAACCTCGATTTGAAAACTATCTTCATAGATGTGAAGATTGGTATCGAGGACAAGGAGAATATGAACATCTCGCAGAGAAATGGAACATGAGCCCTCCTATAAATTATAGTCTTACCTATGGGAATCTTTTACAGGATGAAGACTATCTTGATGAGTACTATGCAAGAATTACACTCATTAAAAAGTATGTTCAGTGTAAAGCAATACCAAAAAACTTCCCTAGAAGTGCCAACCACTTACGACAATTTGGTAGAATGTCACCGTTTACACCTTTCTATCTAACCCCACCAAAGGAGTGGCCTGATATAATTAAAGCTGAATCGTTTATACAAATAGATAGAGATGAAGATGTAGAATTTATAATTGATGCTTCGTGTGTTGCCCGTCCGCTGTGCACGGGCAACCCACTCACGCAAGGAGATCAAGATGGCTAGTAACCCACTACTAAAATTTAGAGATGAAATCCTGAGTAAAGTTGTATATCCCAAACTTTATGGGATATTAACCATGAATAAGGGAGACATTTCAATTAATGACTTGTGGAAAGAATTCCGTAAGTCATTTGAATGCTCTGTTTCTTTAAGAGAATTTAAAGAATGGTGTGGAGAGATGGGACTACATCAAGAACAAGTAATTAGGTGGGATATACCTGAGAATGTAACCCCCACTCGCACTAAAACCTTTACGCCCACGGAAAAAGATCTAGACGAAATATTGTTTGACAACGAAACATAGGAGAAACACATGACTCAAACACAGGACTTAGCGGTAGGAAAAACAGGAGTACAGAAGTATTCCGGCTTAGGTTTTTCAGGACAGAAGATGGTACATCCACCGGGACAACTACTAGGATTACTAGTAGGAATGCCGGGAACAGGTAAATCATCTTTCTTACAATCAAACCCAGATGCATTCATCATCAACACAGATGGGACATCGACAACAAATCCTAATCCACAAGCCTGTATATGGCCTGGAGTTACATCAAATGGTGAACCAATGGATGTAGGAGGACAGAAGATGGTTCTTACATGGGATGAAATCATCAAGAAGAAAGAACAACTCATTAAACTTGCAGAAGGTAATCAACCAAGACCACAAACAATTGTGCTTGATAGTCTTGGACCATCAATTCAACTCATGAAAGATTACGTTACCAAGAAGGCAGGTCGAGAGAACTGGAAAGATCTCGATGGTCGAAGAGCATGGGATGATGTCTATGATGGACTACTCCGATTCTCACTAGACCTCCGCAGACACGGCTACGGATTCTTTTATGTATGTCACCTCGTAAACGCAAAGATTCCTCTAGGTGATGACCGATACACAATCAGACCCGAACTCACAATTACAGACAATTTCTATAAAAGACTCTTCCCAATGTTCGAACTTGTTGCAGCATTTGAATCAGATTGGATATCAGAATCAAAACAAATACAAATGAAGGGCATCGGAGGAAAACCGGGACCGAAGAAAACCGAAACCGTAAAAACACAGAAATATTATATGACAATTAATGATGAGTCCCTTGCGGGAATCACTAAATGTCGTGTACAATTACCCGACCGTATTGAACTTCCACAGGAGTCTGCGTGGACTTCATTCGAAGGACAATACTTAACCGCTCAGAAAAAGGATTAGCACTAATGAGCATTAGTAATGAAACGAAGGCAATCTTCTCAAACTTGCAATCGGATTTTGAAACCGCAAACGCAGACCAAGGTATGGGTTCATTAGGAGAATGGCCATCCAAAGGTGAACACGCTTGTTATGTTCTCGGAATGAACGTACAAAATGGAAACTTTCGTCAAACATCTGATAAACAAGAATTCCCTGCCATCTCAGTACAATTCCATTATCAACTATGTGAAGACCCAGACCGCACAGAACCATTAATTTGGAATGGTGCTCCAATGACCATCCCACACGATGCTTCAGTACTAACACATGAGGGATCTCAAATCCGTGCACGTATTGAACTAGGTCGTCTCAAAGGACACCTCAAAACTATCCTTGGATATGAACCAACAGACCTAGGTTCAGCATTCGAAGAAGTAGAAAACAAACTAAATGGTGACTCAACGGTTGCATGCATGATCCGATGTAACTATACTGAACGAGGCACAACTACTTACAAATCTGAGTACCTTCAAACACTACTCGGTGGATAATAGTGCCGTAAACTAGAACCCCCACTCTTAGGGCTCCCCGATTCTTCCCGATGACGGGAGCCCCATTTAGTAGGTACCTTTGAAATTGGTCACGCATGGTGAGGTAGGACTTAGTAAGTCGAGCAGCCCGAAAGGGTCGGAAACCACGTACTTAGGGGGTAAATAAAGTAATTAAGACCAACAGCAAGGGTATCTACTAATTGATTGAGTGCGTCCGGTAAAGCAGGATAAAATATAAAGCACACCTGCTTCAATCAATAACTCAACCTGTGATGCAGAGTATAAAAGCATCCGACTGATGGGCGTAACCTATCCCAGTAACGGTCTGGAACAAAACCTGAAACCTGAGCACGTTGCAAAACTGCTCAACAGTGTTGCACCCGCTCTGTATAAACAAACGTTCGTTGGTGAACCGTACGGAACTCAGCATGATACTATTGGTGAGTATAAACAAGTATCCGAGTGATGGGCGTAACCCATCTACAATCTAAGGGGGTGTAGCACGACTTGAGTGTCCTTTGAGACAACGAACGGTACATAAGACCTATACCGAGAGTACCCTGTTACACCCCACAATAATAGGGGTGGTAGTCAGTTGCCTTGGTATCAAAGCAGGATTAACCCAAAGGAACTGCCGCTGGCTACTGCCCCACCAATTGAACCCATGTAAAAACACAAGGAGAATCGTTATGCCAAATTGGTGTTTCAACAGAGTCAGAATTAGTCTTCATAACATGTCTGATGAAGAACGCAAA
>Ga0098033_1000745_pt1 | contig 14270 bp, 23 predicted proteins | sample 1_EtaG_FD_75049 | JGI IMG/M metagenome (GOLD analysis project Ga0098033, IMG submission 75049) | Marine viral communities from the Subarctic Pacific Ocean - 1_ETSP_OMZ_AT15124 metaG | ecosystem: Environmental > Aquatic > Marine > Oceanic | place: Pacific Ocean | collected 2015-01-07
ACTTTTGAACGGGCCGATACACCGCCAGAGCCATCGACGAATGGCAGCAGCGCGGAGTCTATCGCGGAACTAGAGGCAGTCTAAATGCCAGTCTTCGATGTAACCAAAGGGGCGATGCGGCGAGAACTGTCACGGGCCTTCCGTGACAACATCGCTACGTCTGGCAGCTTGGCTAACCCCACCACAACCACGTTCCATGCCCCTGAGTTTGTCTTTGGAGCGGCCAACGATGTAGTGGGCGGCGAGGTCAGTTTCTACCGAGGGGGCGGCGCTTCCATAGCCAATAGCGAGCGGCTAATCTTTTCCGCTGCACCGTACAGTCCCGCCTCGCCTAGTCTCTACGGGCGGGTGGACGCATTGCAGCCATGGTCCGCAGCCCCGAGCACGAACAGCGGGTGGGAGATACACAAGCTATTTAAGCGTCAGGACTACGACGACGCGATAGTCAGGGCCATACGCCGCGTGGCACGGCGCACCCTGCTACCCAGGGGTGAGTGGTTGGTGGCCAATAGTTGGGTACGGAACCCCATGTTTAGCACGTGGTCGAGCGGGGATACAAGCGCCCCGGACTATTGGACACTCAACGGAACGAACGCTTCCTGTCACCGCCTTACAGAGGATACCTGGCAGGGCCACGACACCGCAAGGGTTAGGAACGACACGAGCCAAGAAGCATACTTTGAGACTGACACTATTGACATGGGCAAGATGGCGGGCAAGACTGTCACTCTTCGGGTCATGTGCCGCACCACGTCCGCGTCTAGGGCCAGGATGCAACTCATCGATACTGGGTCGGGTACGCTCGCCCAAACCGACCTGCACCCAGCCGTTGCTGGCAACGACGGGGAGGGTACATGGCGTGAACTCTCCATTGAGGGGTATACCGTGCCTTCGACTGCCTCAAACATTAAAGTGCGGCTACACACTTCGGCGGGTGCTGCGCTTAACGTGGACTGGTCAAAGGTGCTTATGGACGCCGGGGTGTTGTATGAGTACGACATCAGCCCCCGCTTTGCCTATATCCAGGACATCTACATGCATGATGGCACCAAAGGCGAATGGAAGCAGATACCGCGTGAGTGGTGGTTTGTGATGAAAGAGTTCCGCGAGACCGCCATTGCGGGTGATGACGCAGGCCGCAGCAGGATAGCCTTCCTGTCACAATACTTCCTGCCCATATCAAACAACACTTACCGCGTGGTTGGGCAAGAGTCCCCTGTGGACCCAGGCGAAGAGGGGAACCTTCCCGTAGACCCTGAGTACGTGTTCAACCGGGCGGCATCCGACCTGCACAAACTACTCCCTGCTGGTGCCGATGACTGGCGTGGCTGGCAGGCGAAGGCGCAGGAGTGGGAGAACAGGGCGCAGGAGCTAGAGTTCAAGACGCATACGCGGCCCTATCCTGAGAGCAAACGGGTGGTCGATGTATGACCACTGGCAACACGCACGTCATCAGCCTAAATGGCAACCCCTACGTTGTGCGCCTTCCTGTCCGTGAGTACGCGGTAGAACAGCAGAGCCCTGCATTCCGCACCACCGGGGCCTTCGCACGCATCAACAACCCCAAGGCAGAGCCCTACGCCTTCAACGATTGGAGTCGTGGGTTCGGGACCAAGACGGTGCGGGCAGGGCGTGCCGAGGACCGCGCAGGGTTCTTTGACGCTACTGTGATGACGATCTGGAAGCAAAGCTTGGTCTTGCCGCTGACACCACAGGATATCGTGGACATCGCAGACTACCAGATCAGCGCCTCCGCCACTTTTAAGGGAAGCACATGGGCGCTGTTCACCCCCAATACGGACCATGCAGACCCCAATGCCTCCTGCGAAATCAGGGAGTACACAGGCGATGCTTGGAGCAATGGAGGGCAACTCTTCAACAACGGCACCACCTGGGGCTATGACCTCATTGCTGCTGGGAGCAAACTGTATGCAATCGTCGGTATTAATACCGACTGGCACGTTATGCGGTATTCCACAGACGGAGCCACTTGGACTGCCCCTGCCACGACACCGCCGACGACTGGCCTGCTAACAGACCATGAGGTTCAAGACGGGGCCAAGCTTACATACGACGGGGCTAATGTCATCGTTGCGTTGAAGGACGACACGAATGGCCAGATTAAACTTCAAACGTCAACGGACGGCGGCGACACATGGGGGAACCCAGCGGGCGGAGCTATCGCCGTTGCTAGCGGTGGAGGCCCCAACGGTCTGACCACCTATCTAGACACGGATGGCAGCACCGTTGTGTATATGGGGGCGCAGGAAGGGGTCTGGCTTATCGACCTTGCCGCAGGTACCGCCGAACTCGTCATCACAATGGCTGTGGCGGCGGAAAACGGCAAGCGGCTTGTGGCGCATAATGGGTCGCTCTATATCCCTGTAGATCATGGTGATGCCGCTCCCTTTGGCATGAAGAGAATCACCATTAGTGGAACAGACCGAATCATTGAGGATGTTGGGTTGGATGTTGTCCAGGGCATCCCCTCCAACCTGCTTGGCAAGGTGCAGTGGTGCACCTCTATTGGGCCATGGCTGTTCGTGGCGATAAAGGGCAATGGAGCCAGTAGGACGGCCCGCATATTGGCCCTTTCGGGCATTCCTGGAGAGGGCTGGCAGAATGTCTATAAGCATGGTAGCGCCAATGACCCCATCACCTGGTTGGGCGGGTCTGGAAATGATTTGCTCTTCCAAGAGGGCGGGCTGGCGCTTACGGACCCCGGGAACTCCAAGCGGCTTGACAACATGTTTGCCCCGCCTAATAGCGGCCTAACCTTTGTGTATGACAGCGTGGGCGATCTGGAACTCCCCGACTTTGGTGGGGATGCACCATCAGAAAGCGGGGGATTCCTACAGGCGCAGATAGATGCATTGGATTTGGTAGATGCTGCTGAGGAGATTCACTTTGAATATGGTCTCAACGGCGCTACGCCAACCACGGACGACACCAATACCTTGAACAGCACTAACCGCAAGGTAGGGCTGGGGACTTCTAGCCGGGGGTTGAGTGCTCGAACGATCCGCACCAACTGGGAGTTCAACAGGGGGGGCACTACTGGCAACACGCCAAAGGTTAGTGAGCTCGTTCTTCTGTTCCGCAAGGAGCCTGCCAACCTACACGGCTGGGAGGTTGAGATCGACCTGGAGGAAACGGCACGCCAGTTCCCACGGCGTGGCATAGCGGTGCTGCTGAGTGAGTTGAACACTGTAGAGACCTCCAACACGCTTGTGCCCTTCCAGTTGGCCAACGACGATACGGAACGGCAGGTGGAGATGGTGGCTCCTGCGTATGGCTGGTGGCTGGAAGGCAGACAGGGTGGCCAGTCCTATGCGTACCGAGCAGGCATAATGCAGATCAAGATAGAAGAGGTGGTCGGATAATGTCACCAGCGAGGGCGCGACGACCCCAGGCCAGAGGATAGAGGAGGATGATTATGAGGGAAGCGGTAGCGGGATTTATCAGGGACGTAGGCAAATCTATACTCAGCATAGCGTCGAGGATCAGGCCGAACATTCTGGCCGCGATGGCTATAGTGGGCATCCTCGGCCTTGGGATCGCCAGGATTGGGCTGACGATGGATAACGGCGAGCTGGTGTCAGCCGCTGGCGTTGGTGCAATCGTAGCCGTGGCAAACCTGGCAGGCAAGATTTTAGAAAAGGAATGAGAATCAACCGGGTGCTAACTGTCCTGTTCTGGCCCTTCCGTAAGGTGTTCCATGCTATCAGGTGGTCGCTAGAGAAACTGGTGGCAGGTATCATCTGGGTGCTGCTGGCCCCGTGGAGGATTCTGCACGGGATTGTCGCTACCTTCAAGATGTTGTGGATGGCTACGTGTGCGTTAGGCAGGTTCGCCATAGCTCTGCCGGGGAATCTCTGGCGAGGGTTACGGGCGACACCCCGGCTCATATGGCGGGGGCTGCGGACACTGGTGCGGTGGCTGTTGATCCCGCCCCGACTGGCGTGGCGGGGCATTGTGGCTGTAGGCCGGATGATTCGGCGCTCCCCCAGAGCGACCTACGAGTCGCTGAGACGACGCAGGGACTGGCTCCTGGCCAAAGTCGAGTACCTCAACAGCGAATCAGCCAAGTGGAAGATGCTGTTCAACGTCGTGAAAAGTCCTTTCAGTCTCCTTCGTTCTTTAGGATTCTCGCCTTCCGCTGCGGCGACCATGCTTTTCGGGGCCACGGCTGTAACGGGTGGAGTCGTGGTGAACGAAGTGGTGTTTGCGGAAAAGAGCTTTGCCCGAGGTGATCCCGGCGTTTTTTTGGCTCCATCGGACGCGCCAGTGTTCACAGGAGAAGAGTTCAACACGCTGCGGATTGATCTGGGCAGTACGCCAGTCCGCGAGATTACCATTGAGGACGTGTCTATCGGCACTGTATTTACTGGCTCGGCGCTGCCAAGCGGGGAGCAAAATGCCGTGCAGATAGGCGGCCAGGTAACCAACGGGGCCTTCAACGGGAACCGGCTTGAAGTAGGCCATCTCATATTCGAAAAGAGCAGATGCAAGAAGCTGGAGCTATCGGACATCCAGGCGCACACGATTACCATTCGGGGCAACGCCAGCGACGGCCAGTCCCTAGCGCCCTCCCCAGGCACGAGTCGCATGTTGGCTATAGGCGGGGGCCATTTCCAGGCTGAAGCGATGGTAACATCGGGTGGCCTGTACGACCGTTTGGTGATTTCTGCGGCCACCAGCGGCGTCAATGGACGTATCGATAAACTCACCCTGAGCAACCTGTTCACAAAGGGAGGGCCGTGCGTTCTGACGCGCCTTACGATCGGCACTCTGGAGATTTTGCTAAACGAGGTGGGCATTGGGGATGGCTTTGCCACGAAAGAGTTCACGGTAGCTACGAATGTTACGGGGGCCAATATCAGCATAACGGACAATGTTGAGGTGACGATAGCGGAGCCAGCAACCCAATAGAGGGTGTTTGAATGTCTGAAGACCAATCGATACGGGACCTGCTCACACAAGTTGGCCGCATCCGGGCGATGCTGGAGAGTCATATCGCTGACTCCAACTATTACAGGCAACGGGTAGACCAGCACCTGACCGATCACCCGAGCACCGGCACCCAGAAACTCTGGGGCGTGGTGATTGGTGTCGGCTGGATGGCCACATTGGGGGTGTCCATAGCGTTGGTAGGATTGGCAGGATAGGAGGCAGGAATATGCGCTGGATATTGAAGTTGCTACCGGGAGACCAACGAGCCCTGCTGGAGCTGGCGATAAGGCTCACCGCCGAGCTGGACTCGGCAGCGGAGCGGCAAGCCGCTGCCGAGTATGGGATGAAGTTGCTCCGGGACCGCAAAATATCGGTGGGTTCCTGGGCAAAATTCGGGTCACACCTCGGAATCCTCAAAGGCCCTCACTAAACAGCCCCTCCAAAGCCCCCTACCCTACCCAGATACCCCTGAAGTCCCAGAGGGGCCTCTACGGCGATTCTAGGGGCCTTCCAGCTACGGACTGGCGTAACTTATAAACACAGGAGTCCTTTCCCCCATCCATGCGCCAACAACATTGAACTCAAAATACTCTACGGCTTCCTCGTATGCTTCCTCATCAGTCAGTTCGCTTGACCCTGATCTTTCCACAATAATCTCGATGCACCTATCCCTGTCATACGCTACAACATTACTGCTGGTCGCACGTTCACAGATTCCAATAATCGCATCATCAAATCCGTCAGCACAGAGTAATTCTTCATCTATTTCTGCCAGATATTCCCGCTTGTCTATCCCTGTCACGTCTTTACCTCCGATTCCGTATGCTTTCTCCACCTATCTTTTGCCCTAGGATGGCACTATACTGCCCCTGTTCGTGGGGCGTATCCACGGACTCCTCCTTTCGAGAGGGCGCAGCCAGACGCAACCCTGGCTGCGTTCCTCTTTTTCATATTCCTCACCGTTTGACACCGTTGGTTTGCAGCACCTACGATTTGACATAGGGCTGTAGATGATGTACAATACGTCATGATACCATGCTGAAGGAGGAAATGGAATGGCAAAGAAGCAACGCCGATACAGCAACCGAGGCAGAGGGGAGCTACCCAACGAGTACCACCGTCGGTCACTGGTGGCCATAGAACCGGAACTCTTCGAACGCAAATGGCAGCAACAGTTAGGTGAACCCATACAGATGGACCGGGGCGTAGATCGCACCCGGCACTACATCGTGCAGACACACCGCCTCGACAAGGTATGGGGCGTCGTCGTCGAGGTGGAGGGAGTGCAGACTAAGCTCCCTGCCCAGGTCATCGAAACCATCCTACGACACCGGGATGCGATCATCAAGCAGCAGCGCCATGACCGCGCTGTAGCTCAAGCCGAAGCAGCGATAGCCAAGGCCAATTCGAATAGCTAGTCCAATAGAAGGGAGGACATATCCATGGCAACCATTGCTTCGCAGGCCAAGTGCCGTCATTGCGGGTATGAGTTTGTGCCGCGAGTTCCGCACCCCAAGGTGTGCCCGAACCCCGCAACGCCGCGATGTGCCGGGTTGTGGCCACTCGGAGCACCCAAGGAGGCTACCGATGATCATGCGTGAGTGCAGCTACTGCGGCCACTGTGGCCCACCGAGGGAGTTTCGTGAAGTGCCATCCCGGTCGGGCGGCTACGTCGTGGAATGCGAGGACTTAGCCCGCTGCGCGGCACGAGTCCCCGCCGACCCCAAGTGGTGGGCAAAGGAAGCGCGGCGATGACCATCACCCGACTCCGCAGTGGCCGCTACCAGGCGGTCTGCGTGAGGCACCACAAGGGGTCACGAGGCCCATGGGGGGCCGTGTTCGAATGGGCCATAGCGCACGCCGTCGAGTGGCAAGACCCAGCCGTGAATTGAAAAGGAGGCGATATGACAGAGCTAGCAGTACAAGAGCCAATCGGGATTAGTCCAGCGCAGTTTGATGACCAGTTGGAGGCAGCGGCACTGAAGGCGCGGAGCCTGACCCGCATCGTTGAGGCCCAGAACCTCGCGGTCCAGATAGGCCCGTCAACCCACCTGAAGGTGGAGGCCTGGCTGACCATTGCAGCGGGCTACGGGTACAGCGCAAAGGTTGAGTGGAGCCGCCCGCTGGATAGAGGTGGGTTTGAGGCACGCGCCCTGCTCGTGGATGGTTTCGGCACCGAGATAGCGGCGGGCGAGGCCGAGTGTGGCACAGACGGGGACGGCCAATGGGTCACCAGTCCCGCCTTCCAGCAGCGGTCAATGGCGCAGACACGAGCCACAGTCAAAGCGTGTAGGGCCAAATTGGCATGGGTTGTGGTGCTGGCAGGGTACTCACCCACTCCCTCTGACGAGATGACGGGCGCTGAACGGCCATCTGGCCAGTCCAGGGCACGCGCCGCTGCCGCCGCCAAGCCGTTATCCAAGTACGGGACTTGCCCGGAGCACAAAGTCCCGTACTTCCAGTCGCCAAACATGCGGAGCCCCGCACACAAGACCGCCGACGGCAGGTGGTGCAACCAGACTACGGTGGCGGGGCTCTGGGCAGAAGACGGCAACGCGATAGTGGCAAAGCCCCGTGGCCCCGTGGGAGACCCTGACGAAGCGCTGGCTGAGGAAGAGCCACCCGAGGGTGCGTAGCGTGACGGTACAGCTATCCTTCATATGTTGGCGGTGCGGGTGGCGGGACTGGTGGCCCACCCGGCTGTGCGGCAATCCCAAATGCGGGCAAGAATTAGCGAGGTAGAGGTAAGAGAGGGCATCCTGTCCTGGGCTGGGCACCAGGCATATCGTAGGTGCTACAAACCAACGGTGTCATTGTGGGCACTGAGGGGTTTTGGGGGAAGCGATATCGAGACCACAAGTGGGGCTGGCCCAGCAGCCCCTTTATGGCACGTGCAATCACATCCTTGACAGTCCCCATGGCCATTAAAGAGGCAGATGAGAGTTATCACTGCGTTGGTCCTCGGCCATCAGGTATAGGGATCGCGAGGCTTGGAATAGCCGCTCCCCACGCTCCAGGTCCGCTTCCACCACCTCCACTCCGCTGCCGTCGCGCATAACGTATGCGATACAGCCCCGTGTAGGCGCATATGCGCTGCCCATTGCCGTGAGTGCTGATGCGTAGGCGGCAAGCTGGGCTGAGTCCTTGTTGATCCGCAACGTGCAGCCGTATTTCTGCCAGGAGTTTTGGTCCACGGTTTTCCAGTCGTATAGGGTGATCCCAGAGTGGACGTTGAATGCCAGCGCATCCGCTGTGCCGCCGTAGTGTAGGGTAGGGTGGACCAGGAACACCTCGGACGCGAGCCAGGACTCATTCCCCAGGGCGTTGTACCATGCCATGAAGACCCGGTCTTCGGTGATGGTGCCACGCTTTATGTAGGTGTCAACGGCTGCATGGAGCTGGACACCGCTGTCCAGGGCCTCTTTGCTGACCCGCCTGGGGGCGTCGAGGTCGCCGCCGTGCTCACGGGCCACCTTGAGCGCCCAGTTTAGGCCGATGCCGAATGTATCACCTTCCACATGCTTCACGAGCGAGGTCACGGACCTCATCTTTGGACCGTCATCCACCGAATACTGGTGGTTGCCGTTTCGACTGATTGTCACCGTGCCGGCAGTGAGCGGGTGCTGCTGAGTTTCTGTGGCCATTCGATGCCTCCATCAGGATTATCAAATCGAGGATTATCTTAGAGGGATGTGATAATGATAATCCTCGATTATATTATCAGTATCACAACTTTCCTGGGAGGATTATCGGATAATTATCATGATAATCCTCCGCTAGAACGGGTCTGGGAACGAAGCCTCAAAGCTGGCGGTGCCCCATTCGGCGGGGGCGTAGTAGACCTCCCGTCCGATGCGCCGTTTGTTGAACGCTTGGGCGTGGTCTTTGAGCATCCGATTGATGTTGCTGGCGGCACGCCCCGTCCCTTTGGCCAGGTCGGTGTTGGTCATGGGGCCGTTATGGTTTCCGAACAGGTCGATGATGGAGTCGTATAGCCCCACCGCCTCGTTGTCCCCCCGTGGTAGGTCTCCCTCCTGGGCTCGTTGGATGGCCGTCAAACCGTCGTCGCCAAATATGAGTCGGTAGAACTGTTTAGCTGGCCTGCGGATGTCGTTCACCTGGACTGCGTCCAATCCGAGCACCAACCCCTCTGGTATCTCGCCACTGATCAGGCGCACGCCCATGTCCTGCCCCGCCTCAAAGTGGACAGAGCCGAACACATGGTTGTCGTCCCCTCGGGGTGAGTGTCCAATAGCTAGCCATGAGATGCCAAACCCGTTGAGCGTGTCAACGATGCTGTTGGCGGTCTTGTCCTCCAGAAGCGTCCCCATCCCTGCTCGGCTCAACGAGTCGAGCACAAGCACCTGGGTGCCCTGCTCGACCTCCTGTTCTATTGCATCGACGATGGTGGCGAGGCCCTTCCCCCGCGCATTCAGGACTCTGAGCGGGCGCTGCCTTGGCAGTCCCAGCGCTTCGTTGACCTCACCGAGTCGTTTACGGACCGAAACCGGTGGTCGTTCCAGGTTGATGAACAGCACCGGAGTCTGGTCAACGGCCCAGAGGCTGGATAGGCCAGCGTCAATGCTCACTGCCATTGCCATTACAATCCAGGACTTCCCCCGCTTTGGAGGCCCGAACAGGATCGTGCCTGCGCCGCTCATGATGTAGGGTTCCAGCCAGAAGTGGATGTGCTCGCGGTGCGCCAGCGGCTCAAGGTCTTCGGCGCTGTGTTGCTCTTTTAGCCAGCCCTCTAGGGCTAGGCTAAACAGCGTGAGGTCATGTCGGATGTTCTGCTTGGTGTAGGCTGCTGCATCCACATCTATGAACATGGAGTGAGCATTGTTGGCCAACGTAACACGTTCGGCGTCCCGCCAGACGTTGAATACCGAGTGGGCCAACAAGGTCTTGCGGAGGAAGATAGAGAGGTGGGCGTGGAGGCCTGTGCGCTCTAGGCGCACATCCCTAGCGTGGAATTCTAAAACCGCCTCGGTGGGCAGGGTTATCTCACAGACTGCGTGGCCCTTAACGGAAGTATTGAGTCTCATCATCCCCCTCTGCGTTGATAGCGCTGGGTATAGGTTTGCGGTACGCACTCTGCACGGTGCGCTCCAACTCGGGCAGGTCCAGCCCGCCTTGTTCATAGTGGCTAACAAACCGAGCCGTCATTATATCTACGGCTGCTTGGTAGGGGATACCCGCTTCTCTGAGGCGGTGCGCCTCAACGTAGAGCGCCTTGTTGCGTTCATCCTTGCCAACCCGCTCTTGCCAGGGGCGAGGGAAGCCGCCAAAGCCCGCTGATTTATCGGGCATTTCGATCTGGAGCTTCCTGCATATGGACAGCCAGGCCTCCTGGAGGGTTGGGACTTGCAAGGGGGGGGCATCTAGAGCCAGATCGTACCCTGGGGTTGGCACCGTTGCCACTTGGGTGCCGTTGGCCTTGAGTTCAATCTGGACTTCTTTCCCCCGCCACCAGCACTTGAACGATACACTCTTTGAAGGCACCGCCTCAATGACGAACACATGTATCCGCCTACGTATCGTCCACACCATGCGGGTATCGACTCCATGTTCACGGAGCGTGTGGTACGTGGCGTTGGCTAGTTCAACGTCGTCGATGTCGATGGCTGCTAGCCCGCCACTGGCGGCACCTAGCGCAAGCCCTATGCCCTGTGCGCTGCTCCACGGCTGGTTCCGCACAGCCCCGGCCTCATGGGGGATGCTAGTCCACGCCGTGGCCAGTGGCCGCTTGGGCCTGCCTTCGCCATCGAGACCGAGGGCCAGCGCGACCCAGCCCAGCTTGAAATACTCTGTGGCCGCTTGCTCAAAAGTCAAAGTGACGCTATAATAGCACTACTTTACATGGAGGGCAATATGGTAGCTAAGGTACTTCCGCGTTGCTCGCGGTGCAACAAGGCGTTCCAGTTGGGTGCAACCTGGCACGGTGCCAACTACTGTCGTGCCGCGTTCCTATTGGCGGTGATAGCCGCCAACCCTGGTCTGAGCACATGGGAGCTGTCCCAGGTGAGCGGCATTGCCTATCAGGACGCAAGCCGTGCGCTGCTGAGGGCTAGAGAGGCCGGTGCCGTTGACTTAACCGTAGAGGAGCGCGAGCAAGGTGGAACGCGATACAGGTACGTCGTTTCCGTGGAGTGGGAGGACGTCATCGCCCGATGGGATGCCCAAGGGCTGCTATAGGGTCCTCGATAGGCTCCGCCGTGGCCACGTTTGGTTGACTGAGCAACACTCTGCGCTACTGGCCATGCCAAACATCGGCCTTCGCACCACAGAGGACCGGCAATTCATGGCGGCGCTCTCGCTGTGGGGGGACCTTGAACGGTTCCTCCGATGGGTCTATGAATATCAGGGCTGCGTTACGGCGGAAGGCCACTGCCCGGAGGGTAGCCCCGTCAACTGTAGTGCCTGCGGCGACGATCCAAGGAGGTGATGCGATGGGATATCACAAGACTGAATCCTATCACGCAAAAGGCGTGAACCACCCACGGTTCGCCAGAGGCGTTAGGACATCCCGCAATATCTGGGCGGCAGCAACCCGGCTGGCGCAACGTGGCGACCACCTCAGCATGAGGTCTATACAGCACGAGGCGGGGCTTTCGTGCCCAACGCTGGTGGGTTACCACCTGCGGCGTCTCGGCGGCTATGTAACGTGGACGCCAGGGCGTCACGGCACCATCCGGGTGGTGGTGCCGTTTGCCCCGGCGGAGGGTGAGTGATGGGGTTGACGTTTGAGCTGCCAGCGCTGCCGATCCCAGCGCTGTCCCCTAACGCCTACTCCGCACTCAAGACGCATTGGATGCGGGCGGCTTGCCGTGCGGCGCAGCGGGGTGATTGGCTAATACTCTTGCGGGAAGCCCTGGGGCCGGGACCCTATCCTACCGTGGCCACGCCCGTAACCATCGGCATTACGCTCCGAGGCACGGGGCGGCGGACCGATGTGCCAAATCTGGTGGCCCATGTGGGGCTCAAGGTGCTTATAGACTGTCTGACAGAGCGAAGCGGCTATGGTCTTGGCATCCTCCCAGATGACAGCGTGAGGTACGTGACCAGTATGTCGGTGACCGTGATCCCGAACGGCGAGCCCGCTACCATAGTGGCGATTACAGGAGTGGACTTGGAGGTGGTTTGTGATTCCGGGTAATCCGATGCAAAACCCACATATCAACCTTGCCCAAAGCTCCCAGGTCCTTCAGCCTGTGGAATCCGTTGGCCACTGCCGCAATGCACACCGTTGCCGGGAGTACGATGCCATCCTGGGGGACGGCCTCTGCCAGCGGTGCTGGGACATGACCCAAGAGACTCCCGCAGAGACAGAGACCACAACGAGGAGAGAGTAATGATTGAGGCTATGGCACAAGCACGATTCGGCGACATAGATACCCCGGTTGAGGATCTGGTCGATGAAGGACTGAGAATCTTGATGGAAGCCAAGGAATTGTATAAGCCAGTAAAGACCTTTGTGCTTACGTCTGGTGGCAATGACTCAACGACGTTGATGCACCTGATCAGGCCGTATGTGGATGCTGCCGTGCATATACGGACAGGGATTGGTATACCTGAGACCTCTGAGTTTGTCCGAGAGGTTACTGCGTCATTCGGGCTACCCCTTATTGAACTGGTGACTCCACCAGAGGTGTATAGGGACATCGTATTGCGTGATAATCCTAATTTCCATGGATTCCCTGGGCCGAATCTGCACTACATTACCTACCACAGACTCAAGAGTGATCGTATCAAGAACTTGCAAAGGGACTACTCCAAGCGAGGTGAACGGCTTCTCCTGGTAAGCGGTGTCCGATCTCAGGAATCGGAGAGAAGGATGCTGGGGGTTGGGAAGTTTGAACATCAAGCTCCAACATCAACAGCGACTCGATGTGCGTGGGCGAACCCGATTGTCCACTGGACATCCTTTGAGATGAACACCTACCGATCAGCCTTTGGCGTGCCTAGAAGCCCTGTTGCAGACAAGCTCCATAAGTCTGGCGAGTGTCTTTGCGGGGCATTCGCTCATCCAGATGAACTGAAAGAGATAGAGTTCTGGTATCCAGAGACAGCGGCCTATATTAGGGCGATGGAAGCAGAAGCACTTGCGATGGGGAAGAAGTTCCCCTATTGGGGGCATAGGGCAGGGAAAAGGCCAACAGCCACCGGGCCGCTATGCTCAGATTGCCTATTCAACCTGGATGACATACCGCAACAGTGACCACAACAGATAGGAGGTCCCGGGATGCCGAACTACGGGAGAGAACTCGCCCCGGTTGATGAGGGCGTGTCCACGCCCGACGAGTTCCGCGTCGGGATGCAGGTGCGGGTGTTCAACTGGAGCCTCGACCGCGCTATCAGGGCCAAGGGCTGGAGCCGAAGGGAGGCGGCAGCAGCCTGTGGGGTGCATTGGTCCACGCTAGCAAAATGGCTGGCCTTCAAGAACCACCCACGGTTCGCCAAGGCGGTGGAGGTATCTATAGTGCTGGGCGTCTCGGACGAGATTATATTCCCGGCGGAGATTGAGCGGCTCCGCATCACAAAGCAGCCAGAGCCTGTGTCGTTTGGGAGAGAAGAAGCCCTGGCATTCGGGATGGTCACCCAGGAGGTAGACCCTGAGAGGGTTGCGGTCCAGGCATCGTTGCAGGAATCGGTGCAAGAGGCCATGCAGGGGTTGAGAGAGAGTGAGAAGCTGGCCTTGAAGCTGCGGTTCGGCCTTGATGGAGAAGGGGCCCTGACGCTTGCGGGTGTCGGTGCTGTTGTAGGGGTGGGGCCGGAGCGCATCCGCCAGATAGAGGCCCAGGCACTCAGGAAGCTGCGGCATCCTAGCCGTAGCGGCATCCTACGCGACTATACGGCGCTGGAGCAGTAATAAGGAGGACAACCATGTCTAGGAAATCACCCCACAGTATGGGAGAGGTCAGAGCCATCGACCTGCCAGGTAAGGCCATGTTCGGCATCCAAGGCGAGAAGGGGAACCGGGTTGCGTTTATCGAGTACGATTACGCCCTCGCTGAAGGCAACGCCGAGGAGTTGGAGTTGCGCTGGAACTCCTGGGAAGTGGGCGGCGCATTTGATTCGCTGATCAAATCTTCCCAGGCACTACTGGCCACCCATAGGTTGCTAGTTGATGAAGCATTAAAGCTGGTGCAGGAGTCTAGGCGCAGAGCGGCACTCCCCCCGAAAAGCAGCGCCGATCGAGAGTAGTGACCGGACCACATCGTGTCGCATGTGGTAGAATGGTGGTGGCGCATACATAGCCCAATCGTTCGGTCGTGGTCCGCTAGGACGACGATGACAGAAGCTCCCGGAGTGATACC
>Ga0098033_1000747_pt1 | contig 14264 bp, 24 predicted proteins | sample 1_EtaG_FD_75049 | JGI IMG/M metagenome (GOLD analysis project Ga0098033, IMG submission 75049) | Marine viral communities from the Subarctic Pacific Ocean - 1_ETSP_OMZ_AT15124 metaG | ecosystem: Environmental > Aquatic > Marine > Oceanic | place: Pacific Ocean | collected 2015-01-07
GAAAGAGTATAAGTTAGATTTTAAAGTCGTGGATTATACTTTGTCCTCACCCTTTGATATCAAGTCCAACATTAAACTCCATGACTATCAAAAGAAAGCATGTGAAAGAATGTTGAAGAGGAGATTTGGTGTTCTACAAGCTCCCACAGGTTCAGGAAAAACTATTATGGCTATCAAACTAATAGAGGAAAGAAAAGAGAAAACATTAATAGTAGTTCATACAAAAGAATTAATGTACCAATGGAGAGAGAGACTTCTGGAGTTTACTGACATGAAAGAAATAGGTTTACAAGGAGATGATAACAAGACAATAGAAGGAGTGACCATAGGAATAATAAATACCTTGCAAAAGTCTGTCTATAATTACAAAGACTTCTTTGGTCATGTCATAGTAGATGAATGTCACAGATGCCCTAGCACTACATTCTCCAAGTTCCTTAGAAGAATGAATACTAAGTATATGTTAGGGTTATCCGCAACGCCTTATAGAAGAGATGGTCTTTCTCAAGTAATCAATTTCTTTATGGGAGATACCATTCACGAGATAGAAACCAAGAAACTCCAGAAGCAGGGACATATCATGAAAGCAAAACTAAAAGTTATTCAAACCAAATTCAATACTTATGTTAAGAGTGTATATGATTATCAAAAGGTAATAAAAAAGATGGTCAACAATGACAAGAGAAATAATTTGATAGTCAATAAAGTCATCAAGCAGGCAGAGAAGGAAAAGGGGAAGGGAGTGATACTTGTAATATCAGATAGGAAAAACCATTGTGAAGATTTATTCATGCTCCTTTCTGATAGTTTGTTTAGAACTTTTCTGGTAACTGGGTCGACACCAAAAGATAAAAGACAATATGCTATCGAACAACTCAACGCAGGGAAGGGAGAAATTCTGATAGCAACAGGACAGTTGATAGGAGAAGGATTTGATTTGAAACATCTCTCCAGTATCTTCCTCACCACTCCCATTAAGTATCAAGGGAGACTAATACAATACATAGGAAGGATACTGAGGAAGGCAGAAGGAAAAGAAAAAGCAACTATATATGATTTTGAAGACCCTTGTTGGTTGCTCAAGGGGAGCTTTGGTAAACGAATGAAAACTTATAAAGAAATGGGGATAGTAAAATGAGCGACCAATTAGCAAGAGCAATGATTATAGCAACAGACGCTCACGAAGGACAAATGAGAAAGGGGGGAATTCTCCCTTACATAATACATCCATCGAGAGTAGCAGATTTATTAGAGACTGAAACAGAGAAAGCAATCGCATGGTTACATGATGTAATAGAGGATACTCCTCTTACATTTGTCGACCTGATGGACAAGGGAGTTAATGCTCTCATAAGACAAACAGTATGGATTCTAACGCATAACAAAAGAGCAAACTCGTATGAAGAATACATACAAATAGTAAGTGAGAACCCATTGGCAAAGCGAATAAAGATAGCAGACATAGTGGACAACTTGAGTGACTCTCCCACAAAGAAACAAATCAAGAAAGCATATAAAGCATTATTAATCTTATTAGGAGATAATTAATGTTTGACATAATAGGGTTCTATCAAGACGAGGCGATAGACTATTATCTGGAGGGCAAGAACGTTATGAAGGGATGGGTCAATATTAACTGTCCTTTTTGTGATGATAAATCTAACCATCTAGGGGTCTTTATCAAGAGACCACGAATAGTCAAGTGCTGGAGATGTGGTGAACACTCTTTGCCTAATGTTTTATCTCATATCTCAAACAAGGACATCAAGGTTTTATACAAAGAATACAAAGCAGAGGGAGAGGAGATAAAGCAGGAGAAGAAAAAGAAAGCGGTTGCTCCTATTGAGGAGATAAGGAAAGAGTTTGAAGAGAACTCAAGAACTATGAACCTTAGATACCTAGCCTATATTCGTAAAAGAGGATTTGATGCTTTAGTAATGGAGAAAGAATGGGATTTAAAGGGGGGGTTGGAAATGGGGAGGTATAGATACAGATTGATGATTCCCATTTACTCTAATGGACGAATAGTTTCTTTCCAAGCAAGAGACATCACAGGCAAACAAGACCCAAAATATATCTCCTGCCATAATTCCAACATCAAAGAATATCTCTATGGAATAGATTATGTTCATAACGATAGGGTTTTTATATGTGAAGGAGTAACAGATGTATGGAGACTGGGGAAGGGGAATGCTGTTGCGACCTTTGGGATTGAATATACTGAGAAACAAAAACGATTGATAAGAGATAAGAATTTTGAATATGTTATTGTGTTTTTCGATAGTGAACCACAGGCACAAGAAAGAGCATTATCATTAATAGCTGAGTTGGAACTCTCTGATATACATTGTACCAATTTAGTTTTGGAAGATAAAGACCCCGCCGACCTTACAAAAAAAGAAGTAGATAAATTTATCAAGTTATTAAATAGTAAGTAATTAAAACTTATTTTATTTTTTACTTTACTTTTAAAAGTATATTTATATAATAACTAAAATGAATAAACCTAATTACTATGGTATCCTCCCAGCACAAGTAAGATATAATAAACTTATCACTCCCAATGCCAAAGTACTTTATTCTGAACTCACTGCCTTATGTAATAAAGAAGGATATTGTTGGGCGAGCAATAAATACTTTGCCAAACTATATAAGACGAGTGAAATATCAGTATCTAATTGGGTAACCAACCTCGCATCTCAAGAAGTTATTAAGACAGAAATTACCAAGACTCCCAAAGGAACTAAACGCAGAATCTACCTGACCCCACTTAAAGAAATCTTTAAGACCCCACTTAAAGAAATCTTTAAGTATAATAATACAACTACTAATACTAAGAAAGTATCTAAAGATACTAAGGAATCTAAAGATTCCCTGAGGTTTAAAAGTCCCTTCACTAAGAAATGTATTATAGAATGGAACAACATACCATTTACCCAGAACATTCTTATTACTCGCAGAACTAAAACCATCACCAAATTAGAAAGATATATTACCCAACTCTTAAAAGGAACTTTTATGAGTGGTAGGGATAATAAGACTTTCGACATGGAGTGGTTCAATCAAAATAAGATACCAGTTCATACAGTTCCATTTACTAAGAAAGAAATTCTGGTAACCATTAAGAACACTTCCCTCTATTCAAAGGAAGGGTACTTTACTGAGAACAAATCCTACATGCCTAAAGACCTCGCTACCTTAATGTATAATCCTAGAACTGGCAGGAGTTGGTTCTTGTTAGCATTTCATAAGAAACCAAAACCCTTCAATCCTACTTTAGTAGACCCAGACCCTAAGACTTCCAAATACTTGTGTAAAGTATTAGGTATAAGTTATGACTCTCCTTTAAATGCCTATCCCATTAAATGTAAATTATTTGCTGGAATCAATTCTATCAGGAAGTTCGTTATGAATATTCCTAAGAAGTCTACTGCTAAGTTTAAGATAAGAAATGAGGTTGGGACTCCTTACCGAATAGCAAAACAATATATAGAATGGATTGAACACCAAGATTGGATAGATAATGGAGTGAAGTTATCTATCCTGAATGCTAACAATAGACTCTGGAAGAAGTTTATCAAGGATAAGGAAAGAGAGTATGATGGATATAAACTCTCGTAGAAAGTATTGTGAACACGGATGTGGAGGAATGACGAACAGGGGCATCTGTTCTTATTGTACTCATGGAAGCAAGAGAATTATAAGTAGGGGAGGTAACTTATCCATAGAAGAGTTAAGGAGGAGAGAGCTGATGGATGGGATTACTTTGAATATACAAGAAGGGTGGTTCTACCCTGATGGAGAATATTACATTTTAAAAGATTAACAGGGGGTTAAATGATAAATGCGAAAATAGAAAAGCAAATAGTAACGGGCATGATTATTTCCGCAGAGTTCCTCGAAGGAATCTCTCCCATCTTTAGAAATCAATTACTAATTCCTGCCACCAATAAAGTAGCTGGTTGGTGTCACGATTATTTCAAACGCTATAAACAAGCTCCCAAATTACATATTCAAGATATAGTCAAACAACAATCAAAAGATATTGACGAAGATGAATTGGATTTGATAGAAGACTTCCTCGATAAACTCTCCAAGAGATACAAGAAGTCTAAGAAGTTTAATGTATCTTATGTCCTCGACATAGCAGAAGAATATTTACGAAGTATAGCGTTGGAGGAAATACATAAAAAACTAGGGATAGCATTAGAGAAGGGAGCAGTTACAAAAGGAGAAAACATAATAAAGAAGTTTGAGCGCACAGTACGACCAGAAACAAAAGGAATAAATCCTTTTACAGACGAGGCAATACTAAAAGCATTTGAAGAAGATTCTGGAGATAAGTTATTTAGATTTCCTGGTAAGCTGGGAGAAGTGGTAGGAGATTTTGAGAGAGAATACTTAGCAGCGTTCTTTGGAATAAGAGGAACAGGAAAAACATGGTGGTTACTATGGTCAGGATTGTTAGCAGTATTTGCTGGGTATAATGTCGTGTTTGTTTCCCTAGAAATGTCAGAGAAGCAGATAATAAAAAGAATACATCAATACCTAAATGCAAAACCAACTAAGAAAGAACGAATAGAATTCCCTATCTTCCATGATGAAGAGGGAGAAGATGATGAGATAACAATTATTAAAAAGCAAAGAAGGAAAGAACTAAGTATTCAAACAGCATTAGGTAAATTAAAAGATATGGATGAATCAGGTTTAATGAAAGCAAATTTTAAACTCCTCACCTACCCATCAGGGACTACCACTATGTCAGACCTCAAAGCACACTTACACAACATGGAATACTACGAGGATTTTATTCCTGATATAATCATCACCGACTACGCAGACAAATTCAAACCAGAAGATGATGGAGAGATGCGACATAGAATAGGAAGTATCTGGAGAGCACATAAAGCATTGGCACAAGAGAGAAAGTGTTTGGTGTTGACTGCCTCCCAGACCAACACAGCAAGAAGTGGGAAGGACATAGGGATAGGGAGTGCAGCTGAGAGTATGGAGAAGGAGAATGAGAGTGATTTATTAATAGCTCTTAATCAAAACGCAGAGCAGAAGAGGCAAGGTCTAATGAGGGTGAAGATAACCAAACATAGGCACTCCGATTATAATCTTATACGGGAGATATATGTAACCCAATGTTACAGTATAGGTAGACCTTATCTTGACTCCAGAGTAAAAGATTGATATAATTACTTACTATTAAAGGCTTTAAATATACAGAAAAAAAGAATAAAAAAAGATGTTTTTTTGTGTACATTTACTTGAAAAAGTGTATAATATATATAGTTTGAGTTACTGCTTTTTGGAGAAAAAAATGAAAAACGATTTTGAATTAGCAACTTATGTTGAAAGTAAAGGGGGTGATTGAAAATGGAAGCCACAAAAATAAAGAAACAAGATGAAAACTATGTATTAGTTCAAGATGGAATTGATAAACTCTTGAAAAGTGAACTCTATAAAGAAAAGACAAAAGGATGGGCATTGTTTCAGTTAAGCAAAGCTTTGTCTAATGTTGATTATGATGAGTTAACAAAAGAGCTTATTGATGAAATTCTTAAAGGTGAATTTGGTTTAGGGCATAAAAAAGAAGATACTTTAAAAGAAATACAGAAAGCAACAAATGCTCTTTACACGGAAAAAGGAAATTCTTTTGTATACTTTTATGCCCGTTGGCAAGATGAGAAACACTATGAAGATTTCAACGATTATAAGAAAGCTATCAAAGATTTAATTCCAAAAGAGTTCATTGTTAAGAAAATCACAGAAAAACCTTTCAGAATTACATTGGAATTAAAAGGATTCAAGATTACTTTCACAATTAATAGTAAAGCTACTAGAACTACAATAAAAGAATTATAATTTTTATTGGAGATGAGAAAATGGCATTAGGAAGTGGAATTGCTGAACGGTCACGAAAAGAAGAGTTGAAAATTATGATACGACTGGAAATACTTTATCAAACTGACTCAATAGAAGCCGTTGATAATCTTTTTAAAGAATTGAAGTACATGAAACTGGCTGAACTCCAAGCCTACTATTCAAACCTTATGAAAAAGCGAGGAGACGAGAAATGAAAACTATGATAAATCCTGAATCTTATTATTTGTTAGGTATGAAAAAGAAAAAGAAAAAATTGGAAAAAGAATTGAATATGTTGTGGAATGAGTATGGTGAAGTTGATGATTGGGATGGTATGAAAGAAGTATCTGTGGCAATCGACTCCATCATCAGGGAGGTAAGTTCGCTTACCTTCTTTATCAAGAAGATTAAAGAACTTGAAAATTTATAGCCTTTTTAATGGAGACGAGAAATGGAAAATGTCAAAAAGAATGAGGTTTATGTTTTCACGAGTGATAGTTGTGGTTGTCCTGAGTTTTTGAAGTTAAAAGCTCTTGAATCTGGCGAATACACTAAGGTTTCATTTGAAGATGAGAAAGGAGTTAAATACGTTGCGACACAAGTTTTCGAGGCGGTGAACCCAGAGGAAGTATTCTTTAATCTAGCTGGAGTAAATGACGATAAGGCATATTACGATTGCCTTTTTGTTGGAGAGATAAAGAAAGTGGAGGAAGAATGGGAAGCTGACGAAGCAGCGGAGGCATATTATCATGAGCGATACATGGAGGCACAAAGCAATTATATCATCTAACATTTTAATGGAGATGAGAAAATGCTAACTTTAACACAGTACAAAGAACAAGTATTAGAAGATATAAATGCACTTCAAGGAGTGGGAGTCACTATTAGTGAAAAGACAAAGAAAGACTATAAGACAATGAAAGACTGTTTTAATGGAGGATTGTCTGTATCAGATTGCACAGATTTATTGGAAACTTTACATGTACCTGATAATATTTAAAGGAGGAAAAGAAAATGAGACTTGAAGAATATAAAAGAAAAGAACAAGTACTTGAATTACTCAACAAAAATGGATTCATAATAGAAGATACTGGTGGAAATTGTGAATGGGCAGTACAAGAAGAAAATGAAACACTTGTTGCAATAACATCACAAGGAGACCCAAGTCTTCCTGAAAGTATTGACAGTCCAATAACTGTAGGTGTTTATTTAAATGATAATGGGTTTTTTAGTGGAAATAGTGAACCACAACATTCATTTAATGTAAGTTCTCTTGTTAGTTTTTTACAGTAACCTTTTTAATTTAAGGGGAATAAGATATGACACTTTATGAATTTGGTTATTATCAAGGAGCGAAAGATAAGGCTGAAGAGTTGCCTATGAATCTTCTATGCGCTCTCACTCAGACTGAACAGTACAAAGGATATTTTCATGGGTATGGTGGACATGAATTTCAAGAGACTCAAAAGATACAAGAGTTCGTAGAAAAGTATATTGTCACACACACTTTTATAGAATAGGAGGTAGGGAATGAATAAAACCATTATGAATGAACTAGGTTTTGAAAAAGAAGTTGAACAAGTAGAGAAAAATATTTGTCCTTTTTGTCATGAGAAAGTTCCATTTGGAAAACTTTCTTTTAAAGATGATGTCTCATTCAACGAGTTTAAAATATCTGGTCTATGTCAAAAGTGCCAAGATAAAACTTTTAATTCTTAGAAAATTATAAATGAGGAAGGAGAGTGTAGCGACAAGAACTGTTAAAGGAAAGGTTGTTTTTATTGAAAATGTTTTGTAGTTGAACCCTTAACCAAAGGAGGAATTGATGGAAGTAACAAAGAAGGATTTAGAAAAAGCAGTAGACGAGTTGAACGATAAGATTGCAGACCCACCTATAAAGAAGAAGGACGAAAAGAAGATGAAAAAGAAAATTCTTCAGGCAGCAAAATTGATTGAAGCAGATGATAACATTTCCGGTTCAACAATGTCCACTATCAAGGCCTTGAAGAAGAGCTCTAAGCCTAAACTTAAAAGTAAAGCTTCAAAAGGAAAAGCACCAAAAAGTAATAAAAAGGTTTCCGGCGGTAAGAAAGTGGGAATTGGAGCGTATGTTGTAGAAAATCTGAAGAATGGCGAGTTTAATAAATTGTCTAATGCTGAGATAGTGGGTGCTGTAAAAAAGAAATTCCCTGAAGCAAACACAAAAGAAGCTAGCATTGCATGGTACAAAGCAAAGGTAAATAGTGGGGAATTATAATTATTAACAAAAAGAAAAGCGACAGCTGATATTAAAAATAGTTGTCGCTTTTCTAAATAAAAAATTAACCTTTAAAAGGAATTAATTTATGGAAGATAAAAAAGATATAAGAGATTCTATATCATTAGAATCTATTATAAACAAAGCTGTTAGTCGAGAACAAACTGGTATTAAAGAATATGGTAAATCTTCATACCAAGATTTAAATCTTTTTGAAGAAATAGAGGAAGAGCTACTTGACCAAATAGTTTATTCATATTTACAAATTCTTAAAATTAGAATGATGAAGGAGAGACTATATGGAAATTAAAACATACGATGAAATAGATGTTTCAATACTTTCAGCTACTAAGGAACCACAAAAACTTGTTCATATGTCGCTTGCTATTACTCAACATAAAGCTTTTGAAGATAATGTAAAGTTATCTAAAAACAGTATTGCCAATGTATTTAAAATGAATCATACCTCTGTCTTTGAACATGTAGTATACTGTTTTATAATTAAAGGTGCTTCAAGAAGTTTCTTAGCTCAAATAACACGACATAGAATGGGGTCTTTTACTTCAGGTTCTCAACACTATCAAGATTATTCACAGTATGGAGTTTGTATTTCAAAGAAAACAAAACGCCCTCCAACATTTATTTATGCACTTGAAAATGCAATAGCATCTTATAATTTTTTATGTGCAGAAGGTGTACCTAAAAAAGAAGCCCGACAAGTGTTACCTAATGCAATGCAAAATAATTTAATATGGACAGTTAATGCAAGAAGTCTATCAAACTTCTTTAATTTAAGATTATGTAATAGAAACACAGAAGAAATTCAAGTAGTAGCAATAAAAATATTAGCCTTAGTTAAAAATCATTTTCCTGAATTATTTAATGAAGTCGGGGCAGACTGCTTTATTGATAAATGTAAACAAGGTAAAATGTGTTGCGGAAATCCATGGAAAAAGGAGATACCTAATGCTTGATGATATATTAGAATTTTATAAAAAGTTTAATTTAGACATTCCTAAAAAACCTTGTTTACTTTCTAAAGAATTACAAGACTTCAGAATATCATTTATGCAAGAAGAACTTCAAGAATATATTAATGCTTCAAATATAAAAGATATGGAAGGTTGTTTTGATGCGTTAATTGATTTAGTTTATGTAGCAATAGGTACTGCTGTATTTCATGGATTTCCTTTTGATAAAGGATGGGAAGAAGTACACAAATGTAATATGAAAAAAATTAGAACTAAAAACCCATTAGATTCTAAACGTAATTCTTCTTATGATGTTGTTAAACCTATTAATTGGAAAGCCCCTAATTTAAAGGAGTTACTAAAATGAATGAAGTATTTTACACAAAAGAAAAAGAACTCTCTACTGATACATGTAAAAAATGTAAGCTGCATCTTTTTTGCAAATCTCCTAAACACAAAGTAATAGGTCAAGGAGCAAAACATATTTTAGTCGTACTTGAAGCTCCCGGACGACAAGAAGATTTATATAGTTCTACAGGCAAAACTCTTTTGTATCTTGAACAAAAATTTGCAAAGTATGACATTGATTTGTACAAAGATTGTTGGATTACTTTTGGTGTTTCATGCAGGCCAAGTAGAAAATCAAGAAAACCAACAAAAAGAGAAGTCAAATGTTGTTCAAAAATATTAGCTAAACGAATACTTAAACTAAAACCCAGTCTTGTGTTTTTAATGGGAGAAATTGCGTTATATAGTTTTTTAGATGATAGATTAGGAAACGCTATTGGAGGAATAAAAAAATGGAGAGGGTTTACTATCCCTGACCAACGATATAAAACATGGGTGATTGCAACCTACCATCCTATGCACATAAAACGAACTGAATATAAAATGGAAAAGAAAATTTTAAGTAAAATTTTTAGTACTGATATTAAAAGAGGACTCAAAAAACAAAAGAAAAAAGTACCGTTGTATAAAAAATACAAAGTAAATATTATAAATGAAGACGATGCTATTGCAGAATTATGTTATATACATCAAAATAACCCAGTAAAATTAATAGCTTTTGATTATGAAACTACTGGTTTAAAACCGTATACAAAAGGGCACGAAATAGTTTGCTGTGGAATAAGTTATAAAAAAAATCAAGCTAGTGCATTTCTTATGACAGACAAACTTAAAAAATATTGTAAAATGATATTAGCAGATAAATACATTTCTAAAACAGCTCATAATATAAAGTTTGAACATTTGTGGAGCAAGATTATATTAAAGACAAAAGTAAGAGGATGGAAGTGGGATAGTATGATTGCTGCACATCAAATTGACAATCGTACAGGAATCACCGGCCTTAAATTTCAAGCATATATTAATTTTGGGCAAGAAGATTATTCTTCTCATTTGAATAAATATATAAAAACAGATGGTGAAGATGAATTTAATAAAGTAAAGGAAGCTCCTCAACAAGAATTATTACATTACTGTGGGATGGATGCTTTGTTACAATTTAAACTTGCTGTAAAACAAATGAAGGAATTGAAATGAAACAAAAAAGAGTTTATAGTTTTATTGAGAGTGCGACAAATATTGTTGTTGGATTAACTATCAATATTATCGCTCAAAAAATAATCTTTCCATTATTTGATATACATATCTCAACTATTAATAACCTTAAAGTAGCACTCTGCTTCACAGCCATTTCTCTTGTCAGAAGTTATTGTATAAGAAGATGGTTTACAAGAAAAGGAAATCACCCATGAATAAACAAGCTTATAAATTATTTCATGAAGGAACATTGGCTTTTGCAGACATGGAAAAAAATGGAATTAGAGTTGATGTTGCACATTGTAAAAGACAAAACAAAAATATAAAGCAGCAAATTATGATGTTAGAATGTGAATTAAATAGAACAGATGAATTGAAAATATGGAAAAAAATATACAAAGATAAATTTAATATTGATTCTAGTCCTCAATTATCAAAAGTGCTGTTTTCATATATGAAAATAACACCACCAGTAGTAACTGCAAAAGGCAATCCTTCAGTAAGTAAGGAATGTCTTCATCTTATAGATTCCCCCATAGTTAAACCTCTTATACAATTAAGGCAATTAAAAAAATTAAAAAACACATATTTAAAAAATATAATAAAAGAAACTGTAAACGGTTATCTCCACCCTTCTTTTAATTTAAATACCGTGATGACATACAGGTCAAGTTGTAATAGTCCTAACTTTCAAAATATGCCCACACGAGACCCTATAATGGGTAGAGTAATAAGAGAAGCATTTATTCCGCGAAAGAACGGAATTATTGGAGGTTTAGATTATATAGGAATAGAATTATCAATGGCTGCTTGTAATAGTAAAGACAAAATGTTAATTAAAAACTTTGCTACCATACATAAGACACAAGCCGCAAAATGTTATGCCTTAAATAAAAAACAAATAACAAAGGATATTAGATTTTGTGGAAAAAATAATTTTGTATTCCCACAATTGTATGGTAGTTGGTACAAACAATGTGCAATTAATTTGTTAGGCTCCATTAAAAAAATGAATTTAGCAACTACAGACGGACTTAAATTACAGACACATTTAAAAGCAAAAAATTTAAATACAATTAAAAATTTTACTAATCATATAGAAAAAGTAGAGCAAGACTTTTGGGATGTATATTATGTGCATAAAAATTGGCAAGAAAAATGGGTAGAAAATTATCTTAAAAAGGGATACATAGAGATGTTAACAGGATTTAAATGTGGAGGAACAATGAGCAAAAATCAGTTACTTAATTACCCCAATCAAGGACCTGCGTTTCATTGTCTTTTGTGGAGTATTATTCAAATGAATAAATGGTTGAAAAAATATAAAATGAAGAGTAAATTAATATGGAATATTCATGATGATATGGGGATGGATATTAATATAAAAGAAAAAGAAGATGTACTACAAAAAGCCAAAGAGATAATGTGTATTGATATTAAAAAAGAATGGGAGTGGATTATCACACCTTTAGAAATCGAAGCAGAATTTTCCAATAAAAATTGGTATGAAAAGAAGGAAATAAAAGTTTAAAAATATTTTTTATTTTTTGGTTTACTTATTAAAATTTTAATGTATAATACTTAAAAAATGGAGAACACTATGAATATAAAAGAACTAAAAGAAGAGATGAAGGTTAATGAAAATGACCTACAAGGAGAGTGGGCGAAACAAGCGACTTTGTTTCTGAAGTACTCATTGAAGATGTCAAGATTAATACATGAAAGAGATACTTATAGAAGAGAAGTGGCAAATAAGATATTAGTTAGCACAGATAAAATAAGTGAGGCAGCACTAACAAGGATGTTGGATAGTGATGCTAAGATAGTAGACTATCAACTTCAAATTAATCAACATAAGAATGCTGTTCAATCTTTTGAACACAAAAAGAAAGCATTGGAATATGAAACACAATTATTAATTGGAGGGTTTTTTGCTGAGCCCAAAGAGAAGAAACCTATCAGGAAAGGAGGAAAATAGATAGGGTATTTATTTTATAACTTTTATTTTAGAAGGAGTTCGTAATGATGACTAAGACAAAAAAGAAGAAGGGAAAGGTTTCAAGCAAAAAGAAATCTGCTCCTGCAAAGAAAGGAAGAACGAATACTAAGAAGTACGATGATGATGATAAAGACTTGGAAGAACGATTGAAGGCTCAAGCAAAAGAGGGAGACAAGAGAGGTACTAAAAGTATTCCTTTGAACTTGACTATATTTGACAAAGAAATAAAATTCTACAAGATGAAATCAGGTAAAGATATAAACAAGTTAGATATAATTCCTTTTAGAGTATCAGAAAAATACTACGAACACTTGCTGCAACATTCTAATAATCCTACAGGTAGAAAAAAAGGAAAATTAGAACCCTCCTTAATTATCCCTGTACACAGAGGAGTAGGACTAGGAAACAAAGCTGTTCTATGCAATCAATCAGCATTCCAGAAACCATGTTTTATCTGTGAGCAGATGTTTGAGCTAATTAAAGATGGTTATGAGAAGAATGAAGAACAAATTAGAAGGCTCAGACCATCGTGGAGAGGTTTCTATAATGTGATTGATAAAACTAGCAAAAAGAAGGAAGTAGTATTATTAGAGATAAGTTTCTATAACTTTGAAAAGAATTTAAGAGAAGAGATAGAGACAAGTGATGAAGGTAAAGTTCCATACGCTAGTTTGAAAAGTGGTAAGACTCTGAAATTTAAGGGTAAAGAAAAGAAGTTAGGAAAGATAACCTTCATAGATGTTCCAACATTTACATTCCTCGATAGAGAAGCACTTTCACCTTCCATTCTTGATGATGTATTTTCATTAGACTCTGCTTTAATAATCCCTAAATATGAAGATGTGAAATCCTTATATCTAGAAGACGTAAAAGAAGACGATGAAGACGAAGACGAGGATGACGATGAACATGAAGGCAATACAGTAGAAGAAGACGAGGATGAAGACGAAGACGAGGATGAAGACGAAGACGAGGATGAAGACGAAGATGAAGACGATGAAGACGATGAAGACGAAGACGAGGATGAGGATGAAGACGAGGATGAGGATGAAGACGAGGATGAAGATGAAGACGAGGATGAAGATGAAGACGAGGATGAAGATGAAGACGAGGATGAAGATGAAGACGAGGATGAAGATTAACTAGGACAGGGAGGTAAGCTAATAAGATAGACGTATCTTAAAGTAAAGCTGCTGAAAGGCGTTTGTGGGTGCAAGCCCCACCCTCCCTATCTCACTTTTAGAAAAGGAAAATAACTAATGAGCAAAAACAAGACATGGCTTACAACTAATGAAGCGATTGAAGTCTTAACAAAGGCAAAGATAAAAACCAACAGAATAACATTCCTAACTAAGTGGGTTGAAGAATTTGACTTAGGTCATAAGGTAGGTGGGAGATGGGTTATCTTTCCTGAGAAGTTAAAAAGATTTATGAAAGAAAACTTTCATGTGGGGAAAATCTATGCAAAGAAAAAATAAGACTGAGAAAAAGAAGGAGAATAAAAAGAGAGTAGAGTTCCTAGATACTGGGTCTACTCTACTCAACTTAGCAGCGAGTGGAAAAGGAAGAAAAGGAGGCTGGGCGAGAGGTAGAATCGTAAATTTAGTAGGGGATGGGAGTA
>Ga0098033_1000750_pt1 | contig 14168 bp, 8 predicted proteins | sample 1_EtaG_FD_75049 | JGI IMG/M metagenome (GOLD analysis project Ga0098033, IMG submission 75049) | Marine viral communities from the Subarctic Pacific Ocean - 1_ETSP_OMZ_AT15124 metaG | ecosystem: Environmental > Aquatic > Marine > Oceanic | place: Pacific Ocean | collected 2015-01-07
CCTCGCTTGTTAAAGAACTCGTTGCAACCAAATAAGTTGCAGTACCCCATGCTAAAAATTTACGGGATATAAATCGATTTACGTGTTTGTCTAGCCATGCTCTTACTCTTGCCACAATATAAGCCTCCTACATATATAAATAGTCTACTCATTTACATATGCCCTATCACCACTTTTTTCAATTAAAATTTGTTGATCGACAACGTCCTTCAATGAATCCAAATGAGAAATCAATAGCACAGTTTTGAACTGTGATTTGATCATATCAAGGATACGAATAAAACCTTCCATGTTTTCAGCGTCAAGAGCAGTACCAGGTTCATCCAAAATAAAAACATCACCCTTTGGGAGGGTCGAAACGTTTAGAAGAGCCAAGCGTATGGCCATGGCAGTAATAGTCTTCTCTGCTCCAGATCCCATTTCAATAGGACGAGCATCATGCTTTGGATGTTTGATGAGAATATCAAGCTTTTTCTCGTCATTTTCAAAAAAAACTTCGAAGTCAACGATATTTGTCAAAATCTTAGAAATTTCATCATTAATCAAAGGTAGGCGCCTCTTAATAATATCATAGGATATACCATTTGGATGCATGCATCGCATAAAAAGATCTGCAGCAGTAAATTCTTCTTGTAAATTACAAAAATCCTGTTTTTGACTAATCAATTCCTTGTTTTTTTGTTCCAAACTACCGACTTGGCGATATAATTCCATCAATTCGTGTTTTGACTGATCGTTTTTGTCGTTAAAAGCTTCGATTTCATTCTGATAAATTAATTTTTGTTCGGTCAAAAGGTCTAGACTCTCAATTGCTTCTTTATTTTGTTCATAAAGCTGCTCTTTTTCCCTAAAGCTATCTAAAATATTCTTTACTTGATTTAAACGATTTCTGTCCTTTTCAATCTGAAGCTTTAATTCCGTTACTTGAGCATTTTTTGCTATCTTTTTCTCTTGTATCATGTAATATTTTTCTGTGTATTCAGAAAGTTTTGTCGGATTGATATCTTCTAATTTTTTTGTAATAGTTTTCTTGCTTAAAGTAAGCTGGTTAAGGCCTATTTTTACTCTAGCATTATCATCTATCCCCCGACGTGCATCCCCGACAAAATGACATTTATCACGCAGAGAATGAGTGCATGGCGCATTCTTAAGTAATTCAATTTTTTGGTCTATTACTGTCTTCTGTTGTTCGTAGACCTGAATGTCCGATTCAATATCTCTAATCCTCTGTTTATATTCATCTGCAATTTGTTTTTGGCTATTAACATCTTCAATGTCAAATCCATTGACAAAATTTTCAATTTTCTGTAAAAATCCTTCTTCACCGTTTAAAACCTCTTGTTTTTTTTCTAAATTGATCTCTATGATTGAAACCTCTTGTTTCAGTTTCTTAATTTTTTTAATTACTTGGCCAATATCGATAACTTGCTCTGGGATTGAATCAAGTTGACGATTGGTTTCGTGAAGCTTCTGTCGAGATTCGTTAACTTTTTCCTGAAGTTCCTCAAGTTTTCTTTGACTGTGAAGTAATTCTGTGTCGACTAAGGCCAACTCTCTATTCGATTCTTTAATTTCAGAATCATAATCACGATCAGATAATTTTTTTATGGCGCCTTTCATATCTGATGAATCTTCTTTCACAAGTTTAAATTTTTGATCAAAGATTTCCAAATCTAGAAATTTTGCAAGAATTTCTTTTCTACGAGTTGATCCTTCATTAAGGTATGAAAGCGAGTCTAACTGGCTAGCCATAGAAGTAGTCAAAAAGTCGTCAATTGTACCAAATATTTTACGGATGTTTTTATCAGTTTCTATGCGCGTAATTCCGTTCAAGGGTGTCTCGATTTCAGTGGCGTTGTCAAGAACTGAAAATTCAACATCGGTTTTTGCTTCGTCGGTTTCTTTGCCCTTCAACTTTTTCTTATACTTCTTGCTGACACGTTCAATTTTATAAGTTTTTGTACCGATGTCAATCTCAACGTACCCTCTACAATTGTCTTCGTTCTGGTTAATCAAATTTAAATTTTTACGATTGTTCTTCGACGTAGTATTAAAGACAGTGTACAACATACTATCAATAATACTAGATTTGCCAGAAAAGTTCTTTCCTAGAATACCAACGATACCATCGATATTAGAAAAATCGACTACATTTGATTCACCATAATTAAATAGGTTGTCCCATTCAAGTCTTTTAAACCGCCAGTTGATATTTCTTCTGACATCTTCTTCTTTTTCGACGAGATTATTGTATTTTTTGTTCATCTCATACACATTTTTTAATGTTTCTCCCGAAGGTTGGTAGTCGGTTAGATATTCTTCGATAAACTCTTCTTGTACCACGACATCGCGCAAATCTTCCTGGATTAGACCATTAGTTAAGGTCTCGACGCTGCCTCTCTCACCAGCAGATCTGCTTAAATATGTTACAGCTTCCGGTTTGAAGCGCATCTTAACTACATCAATGGCGCGCCGAATAACGTCTAATGGCAAATTATTCTCAGAAATTAACCGTAGCCTAGCGTTTTTTTGTACCTTGAGCTTGTTTGGTACCCTGCCCTTGGGAGTGAGTTTAACCGTAACAAAAGGCTTTGGGTTACATAAAATATGATGTTCGCAAGTAAAATTTTCTTTATCTAGAATGTCCCATAATAGAAAACCCTTGTCATTGGTTTCTCCATGATTTTGTTGGACTGTTGATCCTGGATATCGAATTTTTCCAGTTTTATCGATGGACTGGTTGGTCTTGTGTACATCGCCAAGAAAACCATAGTCGAAATTATTAAATATATTGATATCATCTTCACCGTGCTCCATTATCCAGCCAGTATCAGTTTTTACTCCACGAATAGAGCCATGATACAAAGCAATGTTAATTCTGTCTGTACTGGTTGGGCGTACCCAATTATTTCGATCAAAGACCGATAAAACATTGATAGTAAATTTGTCATTTAAAATTACCTCTCCCGAGTCTTTTAATAAGTATAGGTCTGGATGATTTAATACCCTGGCAATAGGGGTTAAAGCGTCTTGGCGACTTAAATTTCTAAGATTGCCATCATGATTTCCCAAGATTATGTACGTTGGTGCGATATCAGCTAAATTTTTAAAAAACCCTGAACACATATCGACAAATTCAGGACTGATTTGAGTTTTTGTGTGTGCAATATCCCCACAATGAATAATATAATCTGGTTTCTTTTCTCTAAGCTTTTCATAAAGTTGAGAAAAGACCGCGCGATATTCTTTATGGTACTTTAAATTACGGATATGTGTATCCGCTATGTGAGCAAACTTCAAATACATACTCCTATGCCTATATTATATTCTAGTCACGGAATACAGAGAAATAAAGATTAATCTTCTTCTTTTTTCTTTTTTTCTTTTTTCTTCGGCTCTAGACTTTTTCGTTCAGGTCGATGGGCGCGGTGAATATCGGGCTCGCGGGCTCCAGCTTCCGGGGATATGGTTGCCTGGGCACCTTTAATAGACGTTACAGAGTCACCAGTAATTGCAGAAGAAAGATAATCAAGATTATCATCTTGTTCCTTCGCAGTGGCTCCTAGGAGATCAAGCATGCTCTGCAACAAAGCATTGGTCTGGACTATCATTTGTTCTAAAGAGGGGCTAACAACCTTAAGATCTATATCTTGGTCCGCGATGTTAACATCTTGGTCAAATTCGCGACCGATGGCCATCTTGGTCGCCCCCACGGCGAGTCCGCCGGCTGCGCCGGCTCCGACGCCGAGTAGGCCCATGAGAATGTCTTTGGCGGATCCGCCGACCGCGCAGGCCATACGCGCTTTTTTTGCAGTTTTTGGTAAATATTCACACCAGGATTGTCCATCACCAATCTTCTTTTTTTCTAGAAGAAAATTGGACTCGGCCAGCTGGCCTGGTGGCATGACAGTCGATGGATCAAAAATTTTAGGCTCAAGTTGCATTAAGATGTCACGTATTTTTTTTTGACCGTGGTCGCCTATTAAAACTTTAAGTTCTAGCGCAAAATCTTCAATTATCTCGTTAGCTTCTTGTTCTTCAATATTTTCTCCAAACATGTTAGATCCCCATAATTCTACTTAATAAATAGTTATTAGAATTCAAAAGGACGGCTGTTTCTTTCTTCTGCTTAAACTGCTCTTTTGTCATCTCGCCAACGTCGTTGTAGGGTTCTATATCAATCTTGTAGATTTCGATATCATACTTTAAAAACAAACTAATTAATTTATTAATTTTCTTCTCAGCATCCAAATCTAGTGTTAAATATATTGGCGTATCATTTTTTATAATTTCATAAAATAATCTTGACTTTTCCGTGAGTGTCGAGCCAAGAAGGGGGACACCATTCTCGCCGACTTTGATAGCGTCGAAAACGCCTTCTACAATTACCAAATCCTGTTCAAAATCCAGATATAGATCATTAAAAATAATATCTTTGGATATATTGGGATTTAAATATTTTCTCCAATTATTATCGTAAGATCTTGTTACAAAATAATTTATATCGCCATCTAAATCAAACGAAGGAACTACAATACGTCCGGAGTATTTTCCACTAGAACAATAACCCATTTTCCATCTGATGATGTCTCCTCTGTCTAATCCTCGTGACGCCAAATAATTCAAAGGGCGCTCAGATGTATTGGGCAAATTTTTATTCACCAAAGAAACATATTCTTTTGGCAAATTTATTTTTTGGGACGGAGGATCTTCAGCCTTAGCAAACAGCTGATCTGAAATATTTCTAATATCAATTTCTTGTGTTAAGTTTCTCCATTCATTTTTAGAACGGTAGTCACCGAACCTGCTAACAATTCGATAAATATTTCTAGAAGACCAATCACATACCCAACATTTAAAAACGTTTTTTGGAATATTGACAGAAAGTTTCTTTTTGTGGTGATCGCATTTAGGGCAATAAAATAAATATTCGCTCCCCTTAACGTTGGGGCGCCCCATAATTCTTTTTAAAATTTCTACTTTTTTTTCGTTTGACAAGCTAACCAACCTGCTTTGGCAATCACCCAGCTATCAGCCATATCAAAACATTGTGGTTTTGGATTACCATACTTAGTATATTCTATAAGAACATCTGGTACGTTGTCAACAATATATTCCAAAACACACTTTTTTGCTTTCTGCCCTTTCGGCACTTTAATTCCTACTCTTTTTCTTGCAGATGTCGCAGCAATATATTCTGGCTCTAAATTCCAGAGCTGATAACAAACCCAAGAGATAATACCGTTATAACGAGATAAGGTAGATAAAGTTTTCGCAGATGAGAACCCAGAACGAAAAGATTGTAAAGACTGTTCTATAAATATTCTCTCTGGGTTTATAATTATCTTTTCTAACGCGTTTTGTACTACTTCTACTTTTTTAAAAAAATTTTTATATTTTCTAGTATCAATAGCAAAATTATAATCAATTTTGCCTTTTTCGTCCAGCACAGTTACACCTGTTATGCTGGTGCTGATATCTAAGCCCACTATCATTCGTATATTATATTATATATCTAACTTAAGTTTAAATGTATAACCTCTTTCTTCCAATTTTCTGACAGGATTAGCCAGTGCGGCGATCGCTACTAGATTTTTCTCATGATCGTATATGCCAACTTTTGATATGTATGTCACGGGCTTAAAATTAGCATCATGGCCTTTGTAACTACTTGATAAAATATTTTTTATTTCGTGTTTGGCATCTTCATGATATGTCTGGCTACTAGTGGTGGATGGTACCGAGCTGGATAAGAAAGTTGGATTGTTGGAAAAGTTAAGCTGATTCTCCTTTGCATGAGCTAACATAGTTACGGTTTGGACGTAGCTCACGCCTTCGAATTCAATACTGTAGCTGGATGAGAGAGAACTGTAAGAGCCAGTTGATGCAAAGTATTGCCACGAAGCGTTATATTTATTGTCGTCGCTTCCAGGTTTATAGGCCTCAACGTGCTCAGAAATATTGGCGCTCGAAGTTAATATTATAAAGCCTTCATTATACAAAACGACCCCAACAGTGTCGCCAACGTTGGCGCCAGTGGCGCTTGTGGCTGACGCAGTCGTCTGTATTAACTCGCCATTTCTATTCTTGTCGCTTGCCTCAGCCTCTAGCGTACCAGAAACATAATATTTAAGCTTCACACTTCCCTTCTTTATGTTTGAACCGTAAAATATTGAAGGAATACTTATTATGTTTAATTTTTGTCCCTCTTTGTCCCCGTAAGAAGACGAATAAGCATATTGTCCGCTTATAGCAGTATAAAAATTAAGAGAATTTTTTAGAGAATACAAGACTCGTTTCTTCTGGCCGGCGAGCGCAGCATCATATTGATCAATAGAAATACTAGATGTCAGTGGGTAACTGCCCTGTATTTCATCGCCCATGACAAAGTCCAAATTAAATTTAGATGTGCTAACAGTGCTAAAGCTCGTGAATGATCCGCCTTTTGTAACGAAAGGATATATCAGTTGTGAATCGTCTTCTGTAGAAACATTGTTTCTGTTGACGTTTAACTCATATAAGTTTATATGGCCACTGGGCGTATGAAAATTACTGGCTTTTTGATTTTCGTTGTTGTAATAAACTTTATCATTATAAACAAAAAATTCAACTTTAGGATAAGTCTTTATTCTATTATAGAATAAGTCGTCTTTTCCAAATTCGTAATAGTTTCCATATTTAGGGATATGTGAGGGCATATCAAAACCTCGCTAGTAATCTAGTCTCACCCTCAAGGTTAGCTCAGTATTCGGATCTTTTCTAATAGGCTCTGACAGCTTCGCAACAGCCAACAGCTCGTTGTCTGGCGAGTATAACCCAACCGTTGTAATATATGTGACAGGTAGATCAGTAACATTATTCTTCACTACTAGTCGGCCGGCGGAGGTAAAAGTCGGATTTGAACTATAATTAAATTCATTATGGTTTATGCGACAGAAATAAATTGTTGAATTTAATTCAATAGTATTATTAAAATCAATGCTGTCTATCGTATGTCTAAAGCCGTCGGCCATTGACTGAATTGTTGAAGAGGTAATCGCGGCCTGGACACCTCGCATGAGACCTAAACCAAGTGGTCCTTTGGTGGTTGTGTCCCCATCATAATAGCCTTTGTGCCTAGAAGTGGTGTTTGTGCCGAACTGCTCTTGAAAGATCGAACTAGTCAGCACCGCGACGCCGGCTTGATAGAAAATTAAGCCAACACTGCCTGTGTTGTTACCATCCGCAGAACTGGTAAAAATCAATCCATAATCGCCCGCGGGCGAAGTTCTGAATTGAGTAGCTGATTTATAATCTCCTAAAGTTTGAAGTTCCGTAAGAGTTGGGGTCGAAGCTTGGGAACCTCCGTCATTTACTGAGCCGGAAGTATACATTTTAAGTCTAAAAGTATTTTTCTTAATTTCGTCTTTTATAAGCAATCGAGAAAAATTCAAGAAAAAACACTCATACATGCGCCCTTGTGAGTCGTCACCGCCATAGTCCCCGTCAGAATCAAAAGTCCTAATCGCACTGGAGGTTGTATAACCAACCAAAGTTTGGGCCATTTGATTATAAACATTTAACTTCTTGGAGTTTTGTGTGTGTGTCGACGCGCTGATGGCCGAACTATAACCAAAAGTTATATCAAAAATATGGTTTGCCGAGGAGCTTAAATAAGGATAATCATATACATTTTGAAACATTCCGTGAGAAAAGTTTTTAATATTGTTATCATCATAGGTACCAGAAGAAATTGTACCGGTAATCGGAATTGACTCATGGAGCAAAGTTCTGGTATTTTTTACGTCGTCTCCAAGCAATTGTTTAAATGATCTAGCCATAGTTTTACACCTTATTTAACTTTTATGTAACGTACAGGAATATCTAGCCTGTATCCAGTATTCGCACCAACAACTCTTACAGTAGTATCAATCCAATATATCGTTTTGTCTTTTACAAAATTATCACCAAAGTTTGGAGACCCGGACGATGGAAACCCGCATATATTGCCTGTTGCGGTTGCCAATTGGGAATTCCCAATCTGAGTGAAAAGATAAGTTGATTGTTGCAGTTCTTGTGACGCGTGAACTCTGAAATGCAGGGTTGTGCCCCGGGGCCCATCGAAAACTTGTGGATTATTACCGCTGAACTTGTCCTGCTCCGGTTTAGTATTCGTGGCTGCTGGGTGGGCCTTACCAGCTGGGTTAACATATTTATTATCAGTTAGATAATACGTCGCAATATTGTCATCATCAATAAAATTAACCGCGGTAGGTGTGTTGGCATCAGGTGGTTTTATTCTTCCAAGTCTATAGTCTGATTCAATAATAAAAGCCGTCTCCAGCAAATCAGAGTCAAGGCCTACAGCTGGAGGGAGCTGTGTAGTGTCGATCCCCTGGTCGACCCTGATCAGATCCCATTGTTGGGCAGTATCGGAGCCGACATTAAATCCCTGTAACAAGCCGTCGGTACGGTAATTACTCTGAGCGAACGGCGTGTTGGTCGAGGACTGGTTGGTGCGATATTGATATATCGCGTCCCATGTATCCTGGTCGACCGCAATAAAGAATCTGTCAGCTGTAACATCGGCCGAGGAGTTGTAATTGGCCCCGGATTGGCTGGCGCCATAACGGGCGAAAGTTAAAGACTTTCCTTCCTGGTTATCGCCCGGGCCTCCATTTGCAGTGGAGATGCCAGTGTATTTTACCGTCTTGTTCAGCTTCAGAGAAGGCATATATAAAATATTTGTTCTTGAAATGGTAACCAATTTTGATTTTAAATTGGAGGTGTTGTTAGTAAACGCTTCTAAAACAGGCGTTTGTAATATCTCTAAGTCGTAATATGCACTACCGCTGGAGTGATTTTTATTATAAAGACCATAGTTTATTTCGTCGTCGCCAAGAGCGAATTTAGTTATCTTGAAACTTCCATCTCCTTGTGCTAGTCTTAATCTACCTGTGTCGGTTAAAACCGCATCGAGGATGATGTCCCCTGAGTTGTCTAGAAATGCCATTTGAATACTCCCTTACTATATAAATAGTTATATTTTTTTATTTATGTTTAATCAGCAATGATTTTCTTTATATACGAGAAATTAACATCAATTTTCTTACCGCTACCTTTAGATGTTATTCTCATTTTATATTTTTTCTTTTTAATACCTGAGTTGTCGGCGGTAGTAAACACGCTGTCGACATCTGGTTGATCAGAGAAATACATTTGTTTTGTTGAAGGTTTAATATAAATGTATTTTTGACATTCTTTAATAGTTAAATTTTCTTTTTTCTGTTCAAAAGAAACTGTCCTGATGAGCGGTTTTACGGCGCCTTTTTCATTTATTAGCTCAACTTCATAAACTGGAGTGGGGTTCGAAACATGCCCATGGCTATCAATAGCTCTAAATGTATAGTAATATTTAGTATTTGGTAGTATTTTTTCTTCTAACGTGCCCGAGCCACCAAAAATAAACGGTTTGCTGGGATGTAATTGGAAATCAGAATAGGCTTTCGGTTTCTCTTCGACCCTGAACACTTGGAAATTTTTAATCACGTCATCAGAACCGAATTCTACTTTTCCATCTAATGAAAATTGAGCGTCTTTTATAAAATTAAATTCTTCTAGATCGGAATCGAGCATCAAAACTGGTTCTTGGCGATATCGATCGCTGGAGCCGGCCAGCATTATTTTGATCCTGTTTTTAACAGCGCGATAAGGTACAATGTTAACGTATGGAGCAACTGGTGGCCTATCTAAAATACGAATTTCATCAGTAGTATATACCTCATCGGCCATAATTTTAATCGATGGTTCTAGTGTTACCACAGGCGACGCTGTAAAGGTTATATCCGTTGGCGCATCTGCGTCATCAGCAATGTAAGCTGTGCCTACAAAAAATTCGTTTACTCCGCCGGCCGCGTCTTCTAAATTGGAGTAGGATATGGCGGAGCCGTCGAGGTCGGTACCGAACAGATCCCCTTGGGCGAAGAAGGTGGCCTCGGCGCCCGTGCCTTCCACGGTGCCCCATTCATATTTATATCTGGATCCAAAAACTACCCTGTAGACGTATACTTTATATTTATACGCTACGTCTTTGCCATACTTAACTTGTGTATCAATATGCTCAGCAATATTTACATCGGAAGTATTTGGTATTATTATATTTTGTACTATTTTCCAACCGGCGGCGTCTTGACCCTGAGGTAAGGTTACTTCTTCACCGGTGTTATAATGCTTTACATGTTTTTCTATTTTATAAAAGAGATCTTCAGTATAAGCTTTTACGCCGTTAAGTATGTCAGCGTAAGTTCTTTTATGTTTGTCATATGTATCAGCCAATTTTGCGTAAAAAACAGAACCTATGAGCGTCTTCCACACTGGATTGTCATCTCCGCTTAAACTAACCTGATCATCGCCAGATTTATCAATATATGTAATAAAATTTCTGACATCACGGGCGGCCCATGGTCTGTTTGTGTATTTTGCAAGATGCTGCTCATTCATTGATTCGTAGTCTTCGTTTCCTACCCATTTCTCTATAGCTGCAGGAAATTCAATGCATGTCTTTTTTACTGCAGTCGGAAGATTATCACCAATCCTTTTTGTTAGTACTTTGGTGGACTGGCTGGGCTGGCCGCCGGCGTACGACCATGTATCTGTTACTGCATATTCTGTTGTTTCTTCATAATCAACAAAGTTCTGTACATTGGACAAAGAAGCGGCGCCTTTCGTTGTCCATCTATCTTGTTCGCCGGGAAGTGCACCAGCAACCGGTAGATCTATGATATCTCCAATTCCCATATAATTTTGGAAATAAGGTGGACCTTGGTCGGGGCCCCAGGTTTCGGCTAGCGGATGATGGCTGTACCACTTAGCATAAGGAAAATGGTCTTGAGAAGCCGCTATCTGTGTTGCCATAAATTTAGTGATAAGAAATTTCTTCATAAAATCGCCGATGGCGGTTGAAGTGCTAGTGCTAAATTCTATGTGGTTGTACATCGGAAAATGATTTTTAATTTTGTTGACTTTGTTTAAAAATTGCATCATGTTGGGACTAAAGATTAAATTATATCCAATATTTTCTAAGGCGCCTAGGCGCAGCACAAACTGTTCCTCCGTTCTCAAAAAGTCGGTACCTAAATATTTGGCCGTTCCCTCATATTGCAAAGCGTTCATCCATTCTTTGATATATGAGCGGATGAGGCCGGTCATATCGGTTTTATCAGGATTCAAGGTAATAATCTTTTCTATAATCTTGGTTGGGTAACTATAACCTGGAGAGGGCTTAAGCATCTCTAATCCTTGGACATCTAATACCCCCAGTGGAGTATACACACCCTCGTTGGCACCAATTATGCCGTATAAAGTTGCCATGGTCTCTAAAGGATAAAGACGAAGTAAATGTTTATAAGTTTCAGGAGGCGCCCGGTCAAGCATGTCCGCCGCGAGTTCTGCGGCATTTGTTCCGGTTCCGACTAAGTTGAGGATAGCGGACGCGCTGCGGCCGGCACTAGTGGTGCCATAAACCAAATATGTTTGAATATATTTTCTGAGTTCTGCTAAATCAAAGATACCAGATAACATCGCGGCGCTTTGATCCATCAGTTTTGCAAAAGCATATATATTGGGTAGTGAGTTATGTAAACGCGTTTTGTTGGAAATATAATTTTCGTATAAAGCCGAACGATTTGCCGACATAACTTCATTGTAATAAGATTTAAACTTAACATAAAATGCTTTTCCGACTGGTGTTTTGCTTAATAATTCTTTTTCAGAAAATGGTGAAAGTGTGTCATGATGGTGATCATAAAACCAAGAGTGGTTCTTTATAAGAGGGTAAAGCGCTTGATTTGTTTCAGTATCTTTAAAACCGGTTTTCATCAAAACAGTCCATTTTTTAAGCTTCGCTTGAAATTCGGTTGTATCGTCTGCCCCGAGTACGGCAAATGGCACTACACATTTAATAATAATTTTTTGTTTTATCCGCGTATTTGCCAAACCAAAAGATGAAGTGGAGAGTGTTTCAGACACAAAATAACAGTCGCCGGAGCCGTCGGTTGGTGCTTCATAATCCAAAGGATGCTGATAAAAAATATTTATTGGAGCCCAATCATTAGCATATATTTTATGGTTTTCCTCCGCAGACTTTTTACGAAATTCAAATCCTTTTCCGAGAGCGCCTCGCAGCCAGTCTACGTCGCTTGGGGCGGCGCCGTAGTCGTGTACATTGTTATGACCGGTGCGCAGATATACTCCCTCATAAAATTCTACTTTAAAATCATTTTTAATATTGGGATTATTTAGGTCCGTGACGCGACGGAAAGGCATCGCTGCACTATTGTCAACAATAATTTTCTTTTTTGTATGTAAATCAGTCATCTTATCTCTTTAATAAATAGCTATCCATATAAAATCGCTATCCCTTTACTATATTAAAGTATCTGTCTACTATTGGTAGGTCAAGCCCCTTAACCAAGTTTTCATCATAAAAGGATATTCTACAAAATAAAGCATGGCTAGCCAGGACTTCTGAACTTTGCAATTCTTTAATATGCTCTTTATGCAGAGGGGCCCATCGTGCACGGTCCTCTTTCAGCGGCGATCTGAGCGACGGGCTCGGGTCAAATACTTCTATTTTTGCTGTTAAGTTCATATGAAAAAACATAAAGCCAGCATGCGCTGATGCTGCCGCGCTCGGTGGAGAATTTTGGACGCGGCTGTTAAAGAAACTTTTTATCTGAGTAGAAGTGCCACTTTTATTGGCGTATATAGACATTTTAAAATTGTTTGGAAATTTCGCCTGAACGCCAGGTCCGAGTTGGCTTACGGTTTGGCCGCTCAGCAGCTCGGCCGCATCATGAAGCGGCGCTGAGGCGCCTTCATCGTTCCAGTCGTGGATCTGATATGGCGAAGCAAGGCAATCGTCTATGCCAATATGAGAATTATTAAACATAAAATATTTATAATATTTGTCTGTCATTACATCCATATCAGAAAAGTTTTTCAGGCTTAAACCAACAGGGTTTTCTTGAGTTCCGAATAATTCGTTATACTGCACATCAGCCGACTCGTGATTATTAGTAGGTGTTTGTGAAACTGCGCCCGGGGGCTTATCATAAAAGGTTTCGTACTTCGCCGCGGAGTGTACAGTTAGGCCAATATCACTAAATATTCCTTTGTATAATTCTCTCTTAGTAAGCTGGTGCAGATCATTGGGGATCAGTATAGGGGTGGTAACCTGTGTATTTTCATATTCTTTTTTGGCCACACTATTCCTAAACAAACTTAAATATACTTTTTCATAATTAGGAAGATTTTGGTAATCCGCAGATAGAACAGCCCAAGGGGTTATCGTTTGAGTGTCAAGCGTTGTATTCTCATCAAAAACAGAGTATTTATGTTCTTTTGCAAGGCCGAGGGCATGCAGGGGGTCTGAAGTTCCGACAATGGAGGGGGTCAAAAAAGTATAACCAGAATTAGAAAAACTATCGATTGGCCCGGAAGGTGAGATCCCGGCTGCCATGTTAGCGTCGGCGAATAAAGTTAGATTTTGGACTGCATCGGAATATTTTGCTGTGTCTAATATACACCTAGCTATGTATTGGGCGGCTGTCATGTAATTTAACCCTAAACTACTTTCAATTTTGTTGGTGCCGACGGAGAGATAGTCGACATACATATTGTTAGATTGATCTGTTCGAAATATTTCTGATGGATGATCAAAAGTATAATCTTCTTCTATCATGCTTTTGCTTGGTGACACTATCACATTGGGCGCATTTTGAAGTTGATAACCATCAGAAGCTGTTAAATCCGCTAATTCGGATCCGGTTTTATTAACCTTTGTAATTCCAGTTAAATCTTCTAATTTTTGAATTATTGTTTGGATTATATCAAGGGAGTAATTAAGGGTTTCAGGATTAACCGTCGTGGTTCCGTAATAAGCTGACATAAGGGCGTTGCGGAGATATATGAGAGTCGAGTGGCCGTGTTGGTTCCATTTGACCTCTTTGCCAGCTGAAGAGTACTCAACAAAAAAGTACTTCATGGTTTCTATCAAAACTTCATAATGTTTTATGAAGTTAGCTGTAAATCTGTTTCCAAACTTTTCTTCATAATGTTTTTTATACTCATCTGCAAATGAACCGTTATTATAGTAACGCTTAAATCTCTTTCTTTTATACACCGCGCCG
>Ga0098033_1000751_pt1 | contig 14167 bp, 17 predicted proteins | sample 1_EtaG_FD_75049 | JGI IMG/M metagenome (GOLD analysis project Ga0098033, IMG submission 75049) | Marine viral communities from the Subarctic Pacific Ocean - 1_ETSP_OMZ_AT15124 metaG | ecosystem: Environmental > Aquatic > Marine > Oceanic | place: Pacific Ocean | collected 2015-01-07
AAAAAATAAATTGCTCATATGCAAAAATACAAGGCAAAACTGATTCGGGTCGTCGATGGTGACACAATTGATGCCGAAATTGAAATTGGTTTTGACATTTTTGTTCGAAAAAGAATTCGCTTATGGGGAATTGATGCCCCTGAGACGCGTTCTAGGGACAAAGCCGAGGTACAGGCTGGAAAAGATGCTTACCGGCGGCTGGCGGCTATTCTCGCCCTCTCAAACGGAGAATTTGAGCTTATTACGCACGGTGATGGGAAGTTCGGGAGATGTTTGGGGGAGATATTTGTGCAAGAACATAAAGAAAGTATTAATCAGGTGCTAATTAATGAAGGATTTGTAGAGGTTTACGAAGAATGAAAGATTTTCAAGTTATTTGGCGACAATATCTTAATGAAGCCAAAATAGGCACTATTTCTGATGTCCTATCCACTATCGAGGCAATTATTGCGGTAAAGAAGGGAGAAAAGCTAGTAGGAGCAGCTCTCAATATTGCCATCGGTATTTTTGGTTCTGTTGAAGCCCTTCAGGAAATGCTGGGCATAGATCACACCAAAGTCATTTCCAAGTTGTCTAGTGCAATGGGGTTGGCTGCCTCTGCAGTTGAAATTGTCGCCGGGGCAGATGATGTGAAGCAAGTTCTAGCTAAAGCTGCGAAACTTCCGGATAGTCAAAGATCTAAAGCTGGTTATTTGGCAATGCTTGATTTTGATGATGCCTATCTAGAGATAACAGACGACAAACTCGAAAATGATCTTTTAAATTTCTTGCTTGAAAAGGCATTAGAAGCACAAAAGAATGGCACTTCCATAGATGATTTCGATGTTAACGAAATATTTGAAGAGTTTATCACAACTCGCTTCAAAAGGGATATTAGTGGGGCTTCTCAAAAAAACATAACGAATGTGCAAAGCCTAGGCAAAGGCGGGGTAGTCAAGAAGAGGGCAGTACAGAAGGTGCGCAATGTGATATCAAAAGATACAACCATGTCAGAATCTAAAACACTTCTCCCCCTTGTTGAAGCAAGAGTCAAAGACATAAAGGCAAAATATCCCACATGGGATGCATCAGGATGGTTAAACACTGCCAGGGAAATGTTGGAGAGCATGCTGGGTGCCAAAGGGGTATCCAAGTATCTTCTTTTCTGGGTTAGGGAGATGGAGGCGAATTTTGGATTTGAAGAAGGGTTATCATCGCCAGAAGAAGAACCCGACGCAGATATTGGTGAGGTTGGCACAGTACTGTTAGACGTTATCGTTAAGTTCCAAAAAAATCAGCAGCGCATGAAAGAGAAGGACATATACAAGTACCATGTGGAGGAATTGCGTCAGGAAATGGAACAATTGGGCTTAACTTCCAGAGAAAAGAAGGAAAAGAAGAAAGAGGAAGCCGTTGAAGGTTCTGAAATTGTTTACGAGAATGAGAAGTACGGAATATTTGCAGTCAGGCCCATGACAAAAGATGCATCTTGTTATTATGGAAGAAACACTAGGTGGTGTATATCTGCAACTCAAAGCAGAAATTATTTTGGCCAATACACGGGAGAGAACAAAGCATTCGTGATGGCCCGGTTTGACAAGATTAATCCAAGCGATCCAATGCACAAGGTGGCGATAGTTTATGCTGCAGACCCTTACGACTCGTGGGCAGAAGCAGAAGAGGTGTTTGATGCCGTTGACGATTCACATAGAGACGTCGGAGGGTATTTGCAAGAAATCATTCAAAAGTTTGCTGAAGAAGAGGATGTCGGAGATATCGTCAATGATATAATTGAAAACGGCAGGCAGAATGTTCAAGAAAACCCTCCTGATGTTACGGCTGATTGGGAGAAGAGGGCAGAAGAGGTGGAAGCGAGCTATGAAGACATCATAAAACACGGATATTATCAGTACCAAATTGACTTTGAAGATGGTAACATGTGGTTTTCAGGCGGTTTTGATGTTGAATTCGACAACGAGGTGTTTGAGGGCGGCGAGTATGAACTCCCATCTCACTCAGATTATAGCAGCATGCATACAATGACTAAAGATGTCCATGCCGCGCTGCTTCGAGATATCAACATATATAATATCTCAGAGGTTGAAATTGATCAATACGATGGTGGGGACACGACAACATTTAGAATCCAGCTGGAATCAGAAAGCACTGCCGATCCGGACGGATATGACAATTTTCTCGAGAACTTGGCAGAAATAGATGAAAAATATGCTGTAGTCAAAAGAGTGATTGAGAAATACCTCATGGAAGAGGGATATATAAGCAAAGGAGCCTATGAGGAATTCTTAGAGCAAGAGCTGAAGGAGTTTGGCGAAAGTCTGGTTAATTTTAGACACCGCTCAGATGAGGATCCTGGCGACGAAGAAGTAAAGTTCACTAGCCAGCCGCGATTTAGTGTTGAAGTTGATGCTTCGTATGCTCCGTATATAGCAGAGATGCAAAATTCAGGATATGGCCATATGGCTAGTAAATATACAAGCGAAGAGATAACCAAGAAAGTCGCTCAGAGCTTGCAAGGATTAAATCAAGTAATCGTGCGATATATGACAAAGCAGCTTGAGCTGCCTATACCGAACCTGCCCCCCAGATTAATCCAAAAGCTTTCGATTCCTGAATCTTTGAATGTTGTCTTGTTTGATGAGGGCTCGATATCGAGAGATAGCAACATGATAGAAGCACATGTTGAATTAAAAATCGACGATACTGCCATCACCAAAGATGCGCTAGACGCTGCAAAAAACGTTGTGAAATTCATCGATGACAATTATGATAAAGTCAAGGAAAGTGTGATAAGTGCTGTGCACGATGTATATAAGGGCATTGCAGCTGCTGAAACTGAAAATATTGAAAGCTTGCCAGACTCTTATAAGCAAATTTTGAAATTTGCCCAACTAGTTAAAAATCCGAAGGACATAACAATAGCAATGTCTCCAATACGAAACTGGAGCAGAACCGGCCATGGCGCAGATTATCTCGAAGGGTATTTCAAGGGTCTTTTTTCAAAACTGTCAGATTTGGGTAATATCCCAGAAGATTTCGAAAGCCCATTTGGGGAAAATCTAGATGAAGCTATCATGATTTCTGAAATACATGCATATTTTTCAAATTTAACTGAAGCTTGTGTCAAAAAGACATCACACGTTGTCTTGAAATTTCCCAAGAGCAAGCAAGCCACATGCAACAGCGGTTGTGATGCTATCAGTGCCGCTCGACACCTCGAAGAGGAAAATGCAGAAATCAGCTCTGAAATTGATAAATACTTGTCTTCCCTCGAAGTGAATGATGGCGAAGATGGAGTTGATTCGAGAGATATCGATATCAGGAGTCGTCAGCACTCCTTAGAGGATATTATGGATCCGGATACCGAGTTGTGGGGGTGATCATGACTGAATTTATCCTGCTCTATATCACTGCCGCCTTCAGTGCTTTAAATCTCGTTGTCTTGCTGATTATGCACAGACGCCAGAGAAATATCACCAAAAGTGTGAAAATGGTTGCTAAAAAGCTTCGAATACCCCCCTCTAAACTGTTGTTGTGATAAAAGACGGCTACAAAGAAGTGCTTTTTGAAGAAATCGCGAGGCACTTCTTTGGAGTCGGTATGCGGGATGTTGAACCTGCCAACGAGGAAGAGATGGAAACTTTCTTGTTTCTATTGGACACCAAGTCAGAATATGCAGTAGACTACATCAACTCATGGCTAAAGCTTCGAGGCCTCGATAATATGCCAGAAGAGTCCTTAAACTCCATGGAAGAATATGTTAAAATGAGAATGTCTAAAACGGAGTGAGGTTTAACATGCTAGCAGATGTAATAGTTGATTTACAGTACGGAGATTGCGGAAAAGGAAAGGTTGCTCACCACTTGGCAAGAAACGGCGATTACACCCATGTCGTGAGATATAACGGGGGATGTAATGCTGGACACACCATTTATCACGAAGAGCAGAAGTTTGTAACACATCATATCCCCTGCGGTGTCTTTTTTGGCATTAAATCTATTATAGGGCCCGGATGCGTATTGAATGTTGAGCAGTTTTTCAAAGAGCTTGAAGAGCTTGAAGAAAAGGGTATCAACACAACGGGGCTCATCGGGATTGCCTCAAATGTGCACATCATCACAGATATTCACATGGCACAAGATGGACAAGATGAAATAATCGGAACGACAAAGAGAGGAAACGGGCCCGCATATAGGGACAAGTATGGCAGAAAGGGAATGAGAGCAATTGACATCCCTGGTTTGGAGCCATATATCATTGATATGTATACGGAGCTGCATGATAACGATTTCTATGAGGATGTCACAGTGTTATTTGAGGGCGCTCAGGGATTTGGGCTTGATATTGACTGGGGCGATTATCCTTATGTGACATCTAGCCACTGCACGGTGGGAGGCGCGGTTTTGAATGGGGTGCCCCCAAGAAGTATCAGAGATGTGTGGGGAGTCGCGAAAGTGTACGAGACATATGTTGGAAAGAAGATATTCGAAGGGCAGGATGCCATATTCCCCAAAATAAGAAATGCTGGTGAAGAGTTTGGAGCAACAACTGGTAGGCCTAGGCAAATTAATTGGATGGACTTTGATAATCTCAAGAGGGCAATTGATATCAACGGTGTCAACAAGCTCGTCTTCAACAAAGTCGATGTTTTGGACAAAGTCGAAAGATGGTGCCTATTCGAAGGAATCAATCAATTTGAATTTGAAAAAGGATCCGATATGCAGTATTGGATACAAGATAGCCTGAAAGAGAGGAATATCGATATAATGTTTTCTTCTAGCAAAGATTGTATTTAAAGCTAATTACCTTGTTATGAAGGACATCGAAAACAATTATGTGATAAGCAGGTATAGCGGCATTAGAGGGGAATATACCGGTACCACATCCACGAACACTCCATATGACACGCTAAAAAAGTTTAAAGCTTCCGATGCGGGTGCTGCTGATTCTTATGGCGGTGCCGTAGAAATCAGAGGAAACACTGCTGTCGTTAGCGCACACGGCTGGGATGATCCGTTGGCGGAAGGTGGATTCGGATCAGCTGGTGCAATATATTGTTATATCAAAACTGGTACTTCTTGGGTTCCTCGCACAGAACACATTTTGACTTCCTCCGTTCGACAAAACAATTCAAAAATAGGAACGGCAGGAAACGACGCTGAAACCTCTTATCGATTTAATGCCCTCACCGTGCATGGGGAGAGAGTTGTAGCTGGCGTCCCGGAGTGGTATAACGGCTCCATATATCCTGGGCAAATAGTCATATGGGAAAAGAGTGGGGATATATGGGTAGAGAGTCATGTGACAGCTTCCACTTCTGTCGCAAACGATTGGTACGGGCTGTCAGTATCCACATACGGTGATCACATCGCTGTTGGAGCACCATACCATGATGGGAAAAACACTAATGCTGGAAAAGTATATATACTAAGCAGTGGATCGGCAGGATGGGTTGAGGAGACAACTTTGGAGCCAGAGTACGGCGCAGGAATTTACGATGAATACGGTGCATATTTTGGAATCTCATTACACATGAATTCCGATCTTTTGGCAGTTGGGGCACCTGGAAAAGACAAAACGCATGTGTACCGCTCAGGATCCCTAGGCTGGGTAGAAGAAGAGATATTAACACACCCAAGTTCATCTACTGGAGACAAGTATGGCTCAAATGTTGCTATTGACGGGCAAGTCTTGGTTGTTGGGTGTCCGTATGAAGATGCTGCTGGTGCTAATGCTGGTGCAGCCTTCGTGTATACAAGCTCAAGTGCTACAGGGTGGGACTTTGCACAAGGAATATTACACACGGCTGCAGATGGTGTCAGCAATGTCGAGGGAAGCAGGCTAGGTTCTTCAGTCGATGTTGATTCTGGAAATATTATTGTTGGTGCACCTTACTATGATGCATTGTCTGGTGCGTACGCAGAAACCGACGGAGTGGCTTATCTATATATTAGTGGATCCACGGGATGGTTACGATCTAAGACATTTTCGCCCGACGATCCTCAGTCGGCTGTAAATCCCGGACTCGGTACCGGTGTTTCGATATCTGGCGACACCTTGATGGTGGGCAGTTATAACGAGGACGGGGAAGAAGCTTCTTCTGGTGTGGCATATGTGTACGAGCCAGCCGCAGTAACGACAATCGTCGATGCAGAGCCGACATATGCTAAAGGGGCAATGTCGACATTCAACATTCGCAAGCAATCTAGTGATCAATATCTAAAAACAACTTTAAAATGAGATTAATGATAAAAAGTTTCTAATTATACTGTATTTGTTGAGGAATTATCATGATAAACACGATTAAGCCATTAGCTGAAGAGTTTATGTCACACTGTCAAAAGAAATATGGGTTTAAACACCCTCCTAAAATTAATTTTGTTGACGATGGAGAAAATGCACAAGATCCACTAGGAAAGACTGCACATTATGACACTCAAGACAAATCAATAACGCTATACATAACTAACAGACACCCGAAAGATATTTTAAGATCTCTCGCTCACGAATTAACTCATCACTTGCAACACCTCAGAGGTGAGTTTGATGATGTCGGTGAGCTTGGAGAGGGATATGCCCAGAGCGATGAGCATATGCGAAAAATGGAGATTGAGGCATATGCTTCTGGTATTGATGTTAGGGACTGGGCAGATTCAAAAAATAATATTCAAAAGGAGAATAAAACAATGAATGCTAAGCAAGAGGCTCTTCTACGAGCACTTATCAAGGAACAGATTAAAAAAGTATTGGGCAAGCTCGAGGAGGGAGACACCACGGTAGCTGAGAATGTCTCTCTTGACCCTCGTAGTCCTCATAAATTCAAAGGGCAAAAGCGAGAAGAGATACCAGCAGGATTATCACCCGACTACGATGAACCTCTTGAACCCGCTGGCTACGACGATGAAGATCCCGATGACTTCGAAGCTCGTATTCGTGCACGAATGGCACGAATGGAACTAGACGAGAACACTGAAGAAGAAATTAATGAGGGTGATCCCGATTCTCCTGCATCACGGGCATTGACACGTGGTATCCGTAAAGCTCAAAAAACCCAACCCGATGACGAGAAAGAGGAAGAAGACAAAGCGAATAGTCCTGTATCGCAAGCTTTGAGACGAGGGTTCGGACCTAAAAATGAAGCAGAATTAGAGGCGATTCAAACACCGGAACAAGAGAATGCGCTCTATGAGTCTCGCTTCACTATGCGCGACACCAAGATTTTTGAAAAGCTCCTTAAAAAGTGGGCTAATTAACAAAAAAATGAGCAACAAGAAACTTCTACTTGAAGGGGGTGGGGCAGGACACATGTCACATCCATATGAAAATGCTGAGTTTTCATTCTTGAAATTGAAAGATATGTTCAAAGCCGCTTCGGAGGGCTTTCCTGGACTCAAGGTTACAGAAAAGTTAGATGGCCAGAATATCTTCCTCTCCTTCGACACAGTTGCGCGAAAAGTGTTAGCCGTACGGAACAAGACACACGCTCAAGCTGGTGGAATTAGCAAAGAAGCATTAGTTAACGCCCTGACTGTTGATCGTCCAGTGGAAAATAGAGTGCCTCAAAATGTTGTAGAGGCGTATCACGATGCTCTAGAGAACTTTGAAAAAGTGGCTAATGTGGTACCAGAAGATATGTTCATCACTGAGGACGGAGGAAAGATATTTTACAATGCTGAAATAATGGATCCTCGTAGTCCTAACGTTGTCGACTACGATGCTCAATCGCTAGCCATCCACAGGGTTGGGCACAAGCTTGTGAAAGATGGTGTAGTTCGGGAACTTGAATCAACAGACGCTGAAAAGTACGCGGTTCAACTCGAGAACATTCTCAGCGATGTTCAAGATGGTGGTAGCATGCCTGCTGTAAAAGTCAATGCCATCACAAATTTTAAAGACTTCATATCCAAAAAAGATGCATATCGAAGAGTTGCAGCAAATATTGACAGTGCAATAAGAGAAGTCGGTTTAGCCGATAGTCAGACAATTGGTGATTATTTGCATCAGCGCAACTTAAACATACTTGCAAATAAATTAGCTAGCTTTGAGTTTTCAGAAGAAGCCTTGGATGCCATGGCAGCTGCTGTTGTCTTTTACGGTACTGAGCTTAAGCTTCCGAGAGTCAAAACTGAAATTGCAGCAGTGTTAGTACACGTGCCCGAACATGCCACTCGAGAGCGAGATATTTGCTCTAAAATATTGAGGGATAGGACAGCACTCAGAGAACTGGCATCCCATGCTTCGAAGCCCCTTATCAACATTGTGCATAAATTCGCCGTCGAGATACTGGAAAACTTTACCAGCGCTTATGTAATTCAGTCTGATGTTGCAATTTCGAAACTCAGAAAAAAGGTTGACAAGAAGATCAAGGATGTTCGAGGGGCAGCCAACAAAGAAGATTTGCAAGTTCTTCAAAAGGGGATGCAAAAGCTTCTTGGTGGAGATATACCGCCAGATGATGTTCTGAGCGATGACAGCATAGCTGCAGCAATCAAGAGAATTACCACCACTGTCGAAGGCATTGTCTTCGATTTTGAGGGAAGTACATATAAACTAACTGGTAACTTCGCGCCCATCAACCAAATTATGGGACTGGGAAGATATTCCAGATCTGCAACAAAAACGAATGAAGATGTCCTAGAAGAGGAAGAAGCTCCAGAAGAAGAGATGCCCGAATCTGGGAGAAAAATAGCTGTTTTTCCTGGAAAGTTCAAGCCACCACACAGAGGGCATGCTTATTTAGCGAAGCAACTGTTAGAAAGAGGCGTTGATATATTGGTGGTGCTGGTTTCTCCTTTAACAGTCAATGATATATCAGCTGAAGACTCCATCAGGTTGTGGGCAGCATATATGCATAAAGAAGGGATTTCTTCTGATGATGTTATTGTCATGAGATCTCCATTCAATTCGCCAGTGATGGCATCATATGCAATAATGGATGAACCAATTCCAGGATTAGCAAACCTTGGAATTCCCCAACGAGGTGATATGATAATACCAGCTGCTAGCACCAAGCCAGATGCGAAAGGGATATCAGATCTGCAAAGGTTTTCAAAATTTCACAAATACGTTCCAAAAATAGAGGGATTAATCCCCGCCAACGTGCAGGACTGGGCAATCGATCCAGAGTCGGATTGCGATGGTGCATATTGTGCTTCTGATTTTAGGGCAGCTCTAGATAGCCACTCAGACATTGGAAGATTCATTCCTGATACCATGGGCCAAGAAGAGGTGCGCAAAATACTAGGTGTTGTTTCGAATGAGGAAGAGAAGCTCCCTTTGGCAGAAAGTTTTTTGAATTTAATCGAAGAGGTTATGGAAGAGGGTGACTGGCAACCAATTGCTAAGAAGAGGATGCGCAAGAGCATGCGCAATATTTTGACTACTGGCAGGAAAGATTTAACGAAACATGGTGCTCCTTTTAATTTGGATCCCGATATCGGGACATCTAATGCATTTCTTGCAAAAGAGATATCTTCTTGTGCTGGAGGATCCGTTGCTGGATATAGTGCCCCAATTGGCTCATCTGGAAAAGATGATGAAGAAGACGACGACACCACTATTTAAATTATGCGAGGAGAGCTGTTAAATGATATCACGTGAATCGGTTGCAAGGGAGTTCCTTCTGAGAGAAAACATCCAGAAGGCAATTTCGATAATACAAACAAAGAAAGTCAATGCTAGAAAGCTGGAAATTTTAAATGAAATCAAGCTGCGAACCATTATCCAGGATTTGATTATTGAAGCAGCAGTGGATCCGGACGAGGATCCATCCAGTAGTACTGGGATTAACGTGCTAGCAGATCTGATTAAGAATTCAAATTTCCTGAAGACAATAAGAACTGGATATAAAATCTTAACCACTTCTGACGAGCAGCGTGCTTCTTATCGTGCCCACATTGTCAATGCAATACAAGATGCCTTAGCGCCAGTCATGGCAAACCAGCGTGCTGGAGAAGAAGTCAATGAATCAGATATTATAGTCGACGAAGATATAGAAGTCGATATTTCTGATGAAGACAAATTCATTGAAGGGGAACCGGATTCCGACGAAGCGATAAGTGCTTCAGAGGAACCAGAAGAAGAAGAGCCTGTTGATCCGAAAGAAGACTTCGGCATTGAAGGGCAAGATGAAACCGGCAGAGATAGGGCTTTCAAGGATTTCCGAAACATTGAACAAACAATAATTGATCATTTCGAAATGCTGAGTAACTCCGATGACAGAGAAAAGTTCTACGATTATCTCATTACAAACACCAAACTGTATTTTGACAGATATGAGAAGCAGCTTCAGGCGTCTGTGGAAGAGCCAACCAACCAAGAATACGATGCCGCCGTTTCTTCACAAGGTGGCGAAGAAGCTGCTCCGGAGCCAGCTCCTGGTGCAGATAGCCAGCTCGGAAGCGAAGAACCATTAATTTAATCTTCGTGTCGCTTTTTGCTTTACTATTGGGCGAATCCATGATATGCTGACCTTCGTGATCTTGACGAAGTGTTGAAAACACAAGAATAGATCACTAGCGAAGTTTGGAAAGTGCTGATATAGTTAAGAGGAATTTTGAAAAAGAAAAGCAATATTACTGAACAGTTTAGTTACGCTAGAAAGCTAAGGCACTCAGGTAAAACTAATGATAGTTTTGAAATGATGATTTCAAATTTGAAGTTAGAAGAACTGATAGCTTTAAAGTTAGAAATATCAGCTAGATCTTTAAGAGGTAAATTATTTGGCTTCCCAATATGGAATTCAACTTTCCATATAGTCAAAAACGCTTTAATTAACTTTGCCTTGTCTTCAGCATCATCTCAGAAAGAAGCTGCCAATATCTTAGGCTTAAGCCTATCAGAATTTCGAAAGAGCATAAAACAATTCAAAATCAGAAAAGAAGGAGATCCCAATGATTAAGATACTATTAGCATTAATATTATTATCACCCCCAATCGAAAGTATTCCAAATACTGCTCCAGCTGCTAGAAAATCTAAATTAACAATAAAGAAAGTCTCTCTAGAGAAGCTCTTCGCGTTGTGTCCAGTTGTAGCAGAAAGACATGTTATGCCTCAGACAATATACAACCCAACAACAACCCATATAGTGAAAATAGAAAATTGCTTAGAGGCGAAGACATTATTGGTAGTGGGCTGGTATGGAAGCAATTCAGCTCTAGAGAAAACATTTGCAAAGCTAGTAGCTCTTCACTATGCTTCTTATATGAGCAAGCTTAAGAAGAAGAAGTATTCTATTAAATATGTTGGTTCGAAATCAAAGGCTCAAAATATGTCAGCACTCAAGGAAGATACATCTCGAGCATGGTTTTCCTTTTTCAAATTACGCCACTAGTTATATTAATGTCGTAAGGATATTATAAGTTATGTTAGTTGAGAGTGTTCGAATTGAAAAGCCGTGGGGACATGAAATAATATGGGCGCATTGCGATAAATTTGTTGGAAAGTTACTGACAATAAAGAAAGGCAAGCGACTGTCTAGACAATACCACGTGGTTAAAGAAGAAACCATTTTAGTTTTATCAGGTGTACTGAGTTTAGAGCTAGGACAAAAAGAAAATTACAATAGACTCACCCTCAACAGGGGTGAGTCTTTTCATATCACTCCAAATACAATTCATCGGTTCTGCGCAGAAGAAGGAGATGTTTTGCTAGCAGAAGTCAGCACTCCGGAATTAGAAGATGTTACAAGGATAGAGGACGATTATCAGAGAGCTGACTAATTAGTTCATAGACACGCTGTGTCGAGGAATATTTAAAATATGAAGCTAATAATGGAAAGTTGGAAAAAGTTCATGAACGAGGGGCTAGACAGCTCTTTATTTTTAAAGGCACGCGAGGCTGCTGAGTTGGATATTCTATCCTATTTCGAGCAACCTAGTAGCGAGGAGTCGGAAGAGTCTATGCATCAAAGACAAATGCCTGACACCAAAAACCCAGAAATATGGGAGCTTAGAAATTACTTAGTGTGGGACAAGGACAAGAGAACCAGCGGAATGGACTTGAGTGCCTTTCGGGAGGCTCCTGTCCCTGATGAGTGGGTAGAGAAGCTTACATCTCCCAACAAGCTAGATCCGGCGTTTGTTAGAAGGGCGCATGAAAGAGGCGATAAACGCTGGCCCCTAGACGGAGTCGATTTAACAAATTACATGGTTTACTGGATGGCAAACAACGGAACACTAACAAGGTTTAATGATGGCAAGGTTGCTGCAACGCCGAAAGGTGCAAAACGTTTTCATGAGCTGATGGGCTCTAAGCAAGCGGATTTTCCCGATACCATGCAAGGCGGCGAAGCTGCAAAATTTGATTATGATCCTATGTCATCCAAGCCAAAAGGAAGAAAATTTGACAAATCCAATTGGGACAAGGGAGGAGAGGACAGTGCCTAGGTTCACAGGACAGAACAAAAAGAGAATAGATCCAAGATACTTTCTTCATGAGACAACGAATAGAGACTTGGAAGAGGGAGAAGCTGTAGAACCAGGAGAGCGTGGTTACATTGAAAAGGCATTCGATCGCGAATACCGACACATAGCCAAATTTGATGCTGCCCTGGAAAAATACGAAGTGAAATTTGATGTTGATTATCCAGATAGCATAAAGAGAATCTTATCGGTATTAGAGGCGATTGATAGCGGATATGCCGCGACTCTTCGTCGACTATATCCAGATGACTTAGCTTAAAGGTGTGTGAGAGTGTCGATATGTTAGGGAGAATAACATGAAACTCATAATGGAAAATTGGCGCAAGCATGTATTAGAACAATCGTATATGAAGGGCACTGGTGTGCAATATACCGCACTAGTGTTGGACGATCCTGCCGCTTTGGTTTCGAATCTTAAGGAGCAAGGCGTCGAAATTCCGGAAGAATGGCTCGGGCTTGATCTGCCGCCAGAAGAAAAGCTTCCTCATCATAAGGAAAACGAGGATCTTCCTCATCATATGACAATTCTTTCTCCGAAGGATCAAAAAATTCGATATCTGTCAGAATTTTTAAACCAGCCGCACGAAGTACGCGTAACAGGCTGGGCAATTGATGACAGAGTGTTAGCTGTCACTGTCGAGACGGATCTGCCTACAAAACAAGATATTCCTCATATTACGATTGCTCTATCTCCAACTGGGAAGAAATCTGACTCAAATGATCTTTTGGCTTCCGTGACCCCAAAGCCGTTGAACCCGTTCCCTGTGAGCGGAGTTATAAAGGAAGAAATATAAATGAAGCTTATAATGGAAAATTGGAAAAAGCATTTAAACGAAAGCACTGAAGCTGATTATAATGCAAAAGTACTCGCTGTAATCGAGAATGTAACTGCTATGGTAGAGCTAATTTCTGAAATTGCAGATCCAAAAACTCCTGTTAACTATCTGTCAACAGGTGATTTAAGAAAATTTGCAAGAGATACGTGGAATAAAAAAATTGGTGAAGACAGTCGTAAATTAGAAATACTACAAAAACTAGTTAGTGACCTCAATAACGTTGCTCGTAGTCTCACACATTAAAGGAAGAAACATAAATGAAGCTCATAATGGAAAATTGGAATAGATTTTTAAATGAACAAGAACCAGAACAAGGAGACAGATAATGCCAAAATTTTATGGACAAAACAAAAAGAGAATAGACCCAAGATATTTTTTGGATGAAACAAAAGATAGAGACTTTAAAGAACAATGGGAACCAGACGATTCTGCAGAAGAAGAATATGATGAGTTCAAAGCGCCGAAAGCTACATCAGAAATTGAAGCTCTGAATAATAAAATTCATGAAGCCATTGACGCGGCATATAACATCGAGTCAGAGATGTGGAATATCACGGCAGAGCTTGGGGCCGGCGATATTGCAAGTTCTTTCGAACAACTTGCAGCTGCCTTGTCTAGCGCAGGGATTAATTTAAAAGAAATCGCTGGTTTTTTAGCTCGAAGATACGGTTCTAGGGTTTAAAATATGGGGGTGACTTGGAATCGACAGGGTAAGGATAATAATACGTGCAAGGCTGTGTGAGTAGGCACAGTAAAACTACTCAAAACTATAAATGCCAACGATAACGTTGAAATTTTCGAGGACTTTGCGCTTGCCGCATAGTTCTTGAGGAGGTTTTCCAGATACCTTCCTAACCGAACATCTGGAATTTGTATATTTGATACTATATTTGATAATTAATGGCTGTCTA
>Ga0098033_1000752_pt1 | contig 14166 bp, 19 predicted proteins | sample 1_EtaG_FD_75049 | JGI IMG/M metagenome (GOLD analysis project Ga0098033, IMG submission 75049) | Marine viral communities from the Subarctic Pacific Ocean - 1_ETSP_OMZ_AT15124 metaG | ecosystem: Environmental > Aquatic > Marine > Oceanic | place: Pacific Ocean | collected 2015-01-07
CGGTACAATCGGCGTGATAAATTACGCAATCCACACTGGTAGGTTCAGTGATACTCATCGTTACTCCGATTCTTCATCGTCTAATTTAATTGTCAAAGATTGTCTATTGTCGCCTATTTCAAAAATTTCGCAATTTGTTAAAGCAGTAATTCTATAGGGGCACCCTGACTGTACAAAGAAAACATCACCACTATTGAGGGCGGTCATTTTTAATCCTTTTTCTGGACAAAGATGATACTCCTCAGAAGCATACGCAATTTCCGCAGATCCATTTCGAACAAATAAAACCTCGTTTTTATTAGGGTAATACTTTAAAGACGTGGATTTCCCTGCATGCAAAAATAAAACTTTTGCATGAATCTGATGGAGAGATCCTATCCAAATTTCTTCTCCCCAAGACTTGGCTTGTTTATGGGTTTTTCCCTTCCAAGCAGTCTTGTGTTCATCATGTGAATATTTCATCGGCATTTAAAAACCTCTCAATTCTTTTATAACTATTCACCTATTAATCCCCAAGACTTCAGCGTTAAATCCAGACCTTCTACAAACGTAGTTTTTTCACTTATTTTTAAGATACTACGCTTTTTTTCAACATCTCTTACATCTGCCACACTGAGTTTGACGTCTCCCTTCCTTGTAGGGGCGTTTTCAACTTCTATTTCAGGCCATCGCTGGCGTAGTAAATCTAAAATAGAATTATTGGTTCGCGCAATCCCTGTCGCAACATTAGCAACTGTAAAACTAAGATGTTGTCGAGACTCACCCACCGCTCTAAACATATTACAAACATCGGTGATATAAATCAAATCACGACTCTGTTGCCCGTCGCCATCTAAACGAAGAGGCAAACCTTGCTTGATTTTATTACACCACGCGGCAACAACAGTAGAGTAAGGCGAATTCCCATCTTGGCGTGGACCATATACATTAAACATTCTTAATGCTACAAAGTCCAAACCGTAAAGGTTTCGAAACAATCTGCCAGTCTCTTCAACTTGTATTTTCTGAAGAGCGTAGGGAGAAATGGGAGAAGGTGGTGTCTTCTCTGTAATGGGAAGTAAGGACGGTGGAACATTGCCATATACGGCGGCAGACGAAGCAAATACAAACCGTCGAACAACACCAACCGATACCGCCATTAGTTCAATGGTTTTTTGAAGATTATTAAACGCAGTCGCCGCCGGATTAGTAATGGAAATTTCAACACTGGGTTCGGCGGCAAGATGAAAAATGACGTCATATTGCTTTTTAACAATTCGGTTAAACAAAACCGGCGCACAAAAATCACCTTCAAAGACGAGTAACGTACGTTGCGTTCGGTCGGATTCGTGAGCATGTTCAAAAGCTGGCGCCAACATTATCGGAACAACTCGCACCTTCCAATGATCTCGTAAATGTCCTACATTGTCGAGTGAACCTCCAGACATGTCGTCGACGCCATCAACAATCCACCCAGCCTCGAGTAATGTTGCGACTAGATGACTTCCAATAAAGCCACAACATCCTGTAACGAGTGCCCTAATCGGTGACTCATTTGTCATATGTCTCTCCATAGTACTTCTTTAGATAACGAATGAACTGCTGAGCACGAAAATCATAAGTATGTTCGTAAACTCCGAGCTTCTTTACAAAAGAAGTCCGAACTCGATCCCATTCATTATCGACATCAATTTTTTCCCATCTTTCAAAAAGTTCAGCACCAGACGAAACAATTAATTCTTCTGGAACAAATCGTTCAATATTTCGAATTTTTGACGTGCAAAAAAGAACCGACTCGCCCATCAGCGCTTCAAACACTCGAGCAGTGGGCATTCCAATATTTTGTTGGTGTGGATTTGAAAAGTGCAAAACTGACTTGCTCAATGCAATTGTCGGCAATGTAGACCAATGAGGCGTACGCCCAAAAAACATGAAATTCGGAAAGTTATCTAACGAAAAATCTCGATCGTCATACTTCTTGCGCAACCAATTTCCCTGCACACAAACAGCCTTATCGTTTTGCGCAAACGGTCTAAAGTACTCGCCAAAATCGTCGCGACGGCCATAAACATTCCCACAATACCCAATATCGAATTTCTTATTCGTGGCCAACTTCCTAAGCCTCGTCTCAAAAGGAGGTCGAAACCAACCAAACAAAAATTCTTCTTGATGTGGGAAACTCGAATCGATGATTTCAGTATATGGCTTTAGTAACACAACTTTATCTTTGATGTCGTCAGGCAACATATCACACCAACCATCTTGATCCCAGATAAAAACGGGAAGATTTTGGTTTAAAAACTCATACACAAATTCCATCTGAACGTTGTATTCGTTCATAAAGTTGTAACCAGGCTTATCAAGTTTTGGCCGAAGCTCGACCAGCAAAACACCTGGATTGTCTCTAATGTGATCGCGCGCTTTGGCTGTGATACCACTTTTTTCATCATTCATAAATGAATCGCTAAAATTCTCTACCCGATCTCGAACATCATGTGAAAAATCACCAGATTTTAAGTTTAACAAATTCAAATAGTGATTGTTAACCCACCCAGACGTTTCAAAGCCAATCCAACAGACATCAAAACCAACACTGCGAAAAGACTCGACAAGCGGAAGCCGAATATGCTTACCACCATCTACCGAACTTTCGTTGTTGTGCAATGATCCAACACCATAATAATAAATTCTCTTCACTTTTTAACTCCATCGTTTATTGTGAATTTTGTCATAACAAATTGATAAATCTCATTAACCTGAGCATCTAAATTATGATCAGATGTGTTGAGGTATAATATATCGCATAAGCTATTTTTCATATAATCAAAATACTTGTCGCGTAGTTCATTATATTTGGATGCGGGCACAAGTTCATCTTCACCATCCATTATTGGTTTATCACACCAAATAATTTTTGCACCCATGGAAGCCACCCATGCGTCATATTCCTTAATCAAATCCAGATCAGTTCTTCTTTCAAAAACTTGGGCATATACCCATTCTGACGGGAAGAATCGATCAAAAATAACGTCTGCGCCGGTGGTTTCCAGGAGCTTAATCATTTCATAATTTGCCCATTTTAAACTCAAATATTGAGCGTCGGGATCGTGAAATATTTCTGCCTCGCGGCCACTCTTGTACACCGGAATCTTAAGAATTCTCCCAAGTTCATTTGCTATCTCCGTTTTGCCGCATCTATCTGGTCCTTCAAAAATAATCAACATTTCTTACCCTTTTGCTCCAAAAAAATCATAGCCTCGAAAATTAAGATTTTTCAACAATTTTATTGCCTGGTCTTTATGTCCTAATACGCGTAATCGTCGAATAGCCAAAAGTCGAAGCATATCTTCCCATGCCGATCCACTAAGACATGCTGTCCCGTGAGAATTAAGAACCGACATAATTGCCCATGGTTCATCTACTTCCCATAAAGCTTCCTCTGCTTTCATCATGGGAATAACAACTTGCTCACGAAGTTCTCTCATCGAAACTTCTTTAATGGGTGGATATTCGGCAACGTTTCGGCCCCAAGCCAGTGATGACGCAGCATTATCTGGGGCTAAAATATCTTTCGCCATTTCAAAATGACGCTCATAAATATGAAGAGAATTACTCACGTGAGTATAAGTGCCCAATTCGACCCCAAGCTCATTTGCAAGAATCTCTTGAAACATCGTAAATGCAGGCACATCATAAGCAATACCCAGAATAACATCTGAACTCCGCATGTGCACAATTTGATGGAGTGCATTGTTACGAATAAAAAATTGTAAAGCAAGTGTACAGGGAACATCGAGTTTTGCCTTTACACTATCTTCCGGAACTCGAAGATGCATCACAGCGCGGCGTGAATCAGGATCCTTTCTGAGTTCGTTAACAACAAAATCCCATTGATTTAAACTGCCTGCGGCAATCCTTTCGTGCGGCTGGAATAATCGAGCTCCATACGCAGAATTTGCTGTTTTTCCATCGTCAGAAATTCCAGCCCAAAAATTAGAATATTTGCTAATCCATTTAGTCTCATTGTTACCCGATAAATACCAAAGTAATTCAGCGGCTAAATAAACTGGACTAAATTTTCTACCTCTCGCATAGAGCAATCGAGCCCGGGGATTAACAATGGTAAACGAAATACCAAGACATTCACGAATTTTCTGACCGCGAGGGGATGATTCATATTCGTAATCTTCGCTTATAAGTTTTACAAGCTCAAGATAACAAGAAGTAAAATCAAAAAATTTGCCAACAAACACTACAAAACCTCATACACTTAAAATCTTTAATCTTTTCATCGACGTTTGATAGCCGAAATCATTGCTGCTCATTTCGGCAACACACAGGCAATAAGGTGCCAGCTGAGTTTCTCCATCCCAACTCCAGCAGAACATCCTGTGACGCGCGCCCGCGAGACCCGTACCCGTCACAATTAAATAAGGTCTACCATTCTTGGTAAGCTTAGGGACTGCATCTGCAACCAAAAACCAATAGAGGTCCTTCTCACAATATTCGTCCAACGACCTGATATTCATCTCCTCAAACTTGTCAATGACCTCCTGCGGAATTAGTAGACCGGCGTTGAACGAACCCAGATATTTGGTGCTCCTTTCTGCCACCTCACGGCGGGTCCACTCACCACATCCTGCTGTTTCCAAACACAATTCGCGGAAATTTCTCTGTCCTCGCTCTGGATCCTTTTTCGTCCACTTCTTAATTTCGTTATTCTTCTCAATCACTACCGAATGCATTTGGCGATAGCTCTCAAATACCTTTCCATCACCGACGATATCCATTGACCCGAACGCCTTAATTCCAATAAGAGCTTCAAGGGCACGCTTATTAAATTTGGAATGACGCCACTTACCGGACTCATTCCACAAAAATTCATCGATCGTATTGTAGGGTCTGTTCTGTAGAATTTCATCGATTGCAGCACTTCCGATGCCTTTGCATGTGAGAAATGATGGCATAAACTTCTTGCCCTCTAAGATTGTCCATGTCTTCTCGGCGTGATTGACATCGAGCGGGACAATCTTATACCCCATTGCCTTTGCCTCTGCAAATGCCCGGGCCCGCTTCTTGTCATTCGTCGACATCGACTCAAGATATGCACACATCCACTCCTCTTCATAATAGGTGTGAAGCCAAGCACAGTAATACGAATCTACAGCATAGGATACCGAGTGTGCACGGTTGAATCCATAGCCTGCAAAATACAGGATCTTTTCATAGAGTTCATCGGCGATCCGTTCTGGCACACCATTCTTAACTGCTCCAGCCACAAACCTCTTCTTAGTTGCGGTGGCGGCAGCGAGTGTTTCGTGCTGCTCACTTCCCTTTCGCTTCATAATATTTCTGCGAAGTGTATCGGTCTCGGCTTCCGGGAAACCGGCGACAATAGCGCACAGTTTCATGACCTGTTCCTGGAAGACAATCATTCCATAGGTTTCTTCCAAGACCTCCTTGATAAGCGGATGTCCATAATCAATGGCAGCCGGATTTTTCTTTGCCTTCACATAAAGCCGATCAACCTTCGCGGAAAGTGGGCCTGGCCTGTAAATCGCAGTGAGTGTCGCAATATCGACGATGTTCTTGGGTTGTGCCCGCTTGAACAACTTCTGCGAACCCGAAGAAGTGAGCTGGAAAACACCTGCAAAATGACCATCACGGTAGACATAATCATATACTTTCTGATCATTCATGTCGAGTACCTTGGGATCCATGTGCTCATCAAACCATTCCTTGATTTGATCGAACGTTGGATCTTCAACGCCGTGATGCCGTCGCAAAATGAGAGAAATTGTCCGTTCCACAAGCCGAAGTGTCTCGAGTCCAAGCAGATCAAACTTAATCCAACCAAATTCCTCAAGATGCTTGTACTGCATACCTTCTACCCATGGCGTCTGAAGCTCCCCTCGAGCCATGATAACCGGCATGCGCTCGGCAATATTTTCGGAAATAATCACACCACCCGCGTGGCGACCTAAAGCCTTATTCTGCTGAAACAGAATCTCAATAGGTTCACCAACATCTGGATATTTTTCAATAAACGTCCTGAACGTTGGGGAGTGCTTAACTGCATCCTCGAATTTAAGAACAAACAGATTCTTATCTTGCCCACGAGTCATCACGGCTCTTTTAACATCTGTTTCTACAGTTTTGAGAGCCTTGTTAACTTCTTGAAATGGGATTCCATAAAAGCGTGAAACGTCTTTTACCAACGATTTTAGCTTGAACGTATTGTAGTTGGAAATCGGAATAACGTTCCGTTCCCCCAATTCCGCACGTAGAAGCTCAATTAACAAATCACGGTCAGACACATCGGTATCAATGTCTGGCGCCCCCTTTCGGGATGGATTCAAGAACCGCTCAAACATGAGCCCATATTCGATGGGATCAATATTGGTGAGCTCCAATACATAGGCAACCAACGATGCAGCAGCCGAACCACGACCTGGTCCAACAAGCATACGCTTCTTGGCGATGTTGATAATCGCATGCATGGTAAGGAAATAACGAGAAAAATTCTTGTTCTTAATGACTCGCAACTCATATTTGAGCCGATCAATATATTCCTGATTATCGGCAAAACCCCTCGTCTTAAGTCCGGTAATACACAATTCCAGTAAGGTGCGATCATCAGATTTTCCTTCGGGTACTACATACGAGGGAAGCTTCATTGAAACGTCTGGATGAATATCGCCAATTACATTGTGGGCAATATCGTGCGTACGCTCAATGGCATCGCGAATCTGCTCATCATCATAAAACGTTGCATCACCCCGGGTGTTATGATACGTCTCCCAAACCTGCTGAGCATTCTTGGGATAGAGTTCGCACTTCAATTCTTCGATAGACTTAGGCAATTTATCAGGATCAAAATCCTTATAATTGAGCCACCCTAACTTTTTATAAAGCTCTCTTTCGCGCCAGTGATCCGGATTTGAATAGTGAGAATCGCAAGTTACGATCAATTGATCCTGCATTCCCTCACGATTAGCAAATTCGATGATTGCTCGATTTACAAGGTGTTGCGCGTTGAGCTTATTGAACTGCAACTCTAAGTACACATTATCACGTCCAACGGCATCTACCAGTCCACCAACGCCATTACCAACACCAGTGAGAACCTTTTCAAAAAGCACAGGATCGTTAAGCAAATCCTGAGAAAGATTGTCAAACTCAACCTGTTGCAGGTGTTTAAAGACTTCATACGCCAATGGCCCACCAATGCATGCAGACGAGACCATGAGATGGTCACCAGCCGCAGCCTCTTTAAGCATACCATAATCTACACGGGGGAAGCGATAGAAGCCATCCAGATACCCTCGAGATACGAGACCAAATAAGCGCTCCAGACCAACAGATGTTTTAGGCAAAACCACCAAGTGGTGTCGACGCTTAATCGCGTCGTAAAATTTTGATGACTTAGTCTCGTCTTCATTTTCTACAGTCATTGATGCATCTTCAATTGATACGTCAATAATCTCATCATCGTTATCGACTGTAGCAAGAAGAGGTGTGGCAATTGCTTCCCGTTGAGCAAGAAGCCGGGATTGAGCGTCTTTATCACCGGACTTGGCTGCTTTGCGAAGCTCGTAATCTATACGCCAAACGTTGAGATCTGGATGGACGTACATTTCACAACCAGGAATAAACTTGAAATTGGCGCCAGCCTTATTAAGTTTTTGGGTGTGCGTGTAAGCATGGCAAAAACCATTCATATGACCATGATCGGTTAGTGCCCATGCATCCATGCCGTTGTCACGAACATAGTCGATGTGATCTTGCGGATAGTCCAAACCATCGAACGTACTAAAACCTGAGTGGGCATGCAGACCCACGAATCTTTTGGGGGATTTCACTGTGTGTTGCTCCTTCTAGTCTATTATAACACAAAACGCTACGATATTCACATTTTTGAGCATTGATTTTTCGTTTAATACGATCCAACTAGCCGCTCGTGTATCTTCTTGTTTTTTGCTTCATAAGCTTCCATAAGCTCTTCCGGACTGACGCCTAGCATTACTAACATGGCAAAAAAATAATTGAATGCATCTACAATCTCTTCCAAGAACTCATCCCGCTCAAAATCAACAGATCCTTTCTTCTTGTGAGTCTTCCAATTTTTCAAATGTTGTAACGCCTCAAACATTTCTTCCACTCCTTTAAGCGCAGAATCACGAAGAGCTTTTTGACTTCTTTTCTTAGACACATCAACTGGCCATTCTGGATAGCTGCTTGGATATTTCTCTCGAATAGCGTGCATAAACTCTTCACGCAGAGCAAACATTTTTGCTAAATTATCTTTCATGTGTATTTTACCATCCTCTTTAAAACTTAGATCTTCTTAAAAATATACTTACTAATATGAGGTTTTCATGCAAATAATCGATAACTTGTTCGTATTTGACTTTGATGATACGCTTGCCAAAACTGTAGCGCACATTGGAGTAGCACGAGTAATGCCCAACGGGACCGACGATAGCCTGTTTCCAATGTGGTTGGAAAACAACAATCTTTACCACGAATATTCAAAAAAATCAGACGAAGGAACGTTTTATTATCTGCCATCCGAAAATTTCGCAACATATCAAAAAATTGCCACCGGAGAAGACATCGGAGATGCCAAAGACATTTTTGACTTTCAAGAAACAGCCAGCGTTGACCCACAAACAACTCAGGCTCATCAAGGCATCATACAAATTTTAAAACAAGCCGAAAGCAGCCCTAATAGCAAAGTAATTATTGTCACGGCCAGAGGAGCAGATGATTTCCCAGGACCATTTGGAAATATAAGGGCAACCAACAGAGAAGATATTGCCGCGTTTCTCGAAACAACTGGGGTTGGTATCGGAGGCGATGCGATTTTTCCTGTGGGTTCAAGCAATCCACAAGATAAAGCACGAATTGTCAAGCGTTATATCGATCTTCTCAATCCGGCCAACGTTCGATTTTACGATGACAATGAATTAAATCTAGCTGCCATTGCGGAACTATGTGACGAATATTTTCCTGCCGTCAACATTTACACCATCAAAGTAACCGACGGGAATCAGGGCTCCCCTACCCCATGTCCTTAACGTTTTGGTCTGGATGTGCCATCTCAATTCCTAAAACAATTAGAACGGTACGAACCACAAGTGCGGTTGTCAATAGTCCTGCATAAACAGGAAGTAACACCGCTGCAGCTCCAACAACTTTAGCCGCGTGTGTATAGTGTTCACGGCGGTTTGCAAACCCTTTTTTCTTCACTGTTTTAACTCATCAGACGCATTAGAAATGCGAACGTCAGCCGATTTTGGAACAAACAGTAACGCGTCTCCCACCAGCACCACCCACTCCTGGTTATTGTCACTCACCACAATCCCAACATCTTCGGGAGTCGCGACATAAGCGTCAAAAAGTGTAGTTTGTCTACTGGCTACGCCATGGCAACAAACGACATCATCAAAAAACAGTAATTCGCCCATTTAAAAAATAGTGCTACTCGGGGGTGGGTCAGGATTCTCGGCAAGCATCTTCTCCAAATTTTCTTCAAAATTTTGAGTATAATTTTCAGCAGGAAGAAGCTCGTCGCCCTCGCAAATAAATTCCATAAGGCGAAGATTGTCGACAACGTCGGTTCCAGTTAAAATCGCAAGCTGAAGTGTTCGGGCAATTTGTGCAATTGCAGAATCTGATAATTTCATTTTTTTCCTCTTATTTGTATGACAGGTACCCAGTGAGTTTTTCTTCCGTCAGGTGTCATCTCCCTGACGATTTCATTTCCCGCCGGATCACTCTTTCTATTATAAACCAAAAACCTGGACGAGTATTCGCCTTTTTTTCCTTCGGCGTCACGATACGTATTTATTGTGGCACCGCCAGAATCATAACTGGCGCGAATCAATTCTTTAATTTTCTCACACAACAAACTTAATTCATCGTCAGACAGATCACAAACATTGGCAAACGGGTTTATTTCTGCAGCCCAAAGCGAATCGGCTTTAAGGTAATTTCCCACACCAGCAATAACTCCTTGATCCATCACAACCTTACAAACGTTTTGTTTATTTTTTTTTCGCAATTGTTCTATAAATTTTTCGCATGAAATATCTTCCGCCAACATATCTGGTCCCAACGATTGGAGTTTTTCAATAAGTCGTTCTTTCCCTGCCACAAATTTAAGTGTGCCAAAATTTCGTTGATCGACAAAATAAACTGCGGTACCATCATCTAAATTTAGCTTAACACGAGCATGCTTCTCATTGTTTTGAGACCACCTGCCTGACATTCCCAATGTATTCCAAATTGAATATCCTTTTTCTAAGATGACGTAAACAAATTTGCCATGTACTCCTGCGCCAGCAATTCCAAGAGGAAAATAATCAACGATTTCAGATAAACCGCTGATTTCTTTTTTGTGGTATCGTCCAGACAACACTTCTATGCTTAATAGTCGTCTCCTGGATATGAGCTTTGTCAACCCTTCAGCTATTTTACGACATTCGGGTCCTTCAGGCATCTCCGCACGTCTCCCACAACACATTCATGCGTCAATAATATAGGTACTCAAATAATTGTATTGTTAGCCGTGCTTCTTTCTCAGCATCGCCAACTTTTCACCGGCTGCATTGGCACTGACTGCATCCCCGGAATCCAGCGCCTGCTGGCGTTGCTGGGTGAGCTGTTCGATATCGGTATCTTCCATCTCTTCTTCGTCGTCACCAGAGACAGTCGTGCTCGAAACGCCAACATCATCCAGACTAAGATAGTCTGGATCACCCTCCACAAGCAATAGCGTCTCATGAATAATTGTTTGAAGACATCGGTTGCTCATCCTCAACACTTTTCCTTCTTGAAATCCAGCTACAGTCCTACCATCAAATTTGCCCTTGAGATGTTTTGATAACAACGACGTCATGTCAATATCGGCAAGGGGAGTGTCACCATCTTGACCTTTTAGATCTTCTGCGAAAACACTAAGAAAATCATTTTCAATTGGATCATCTACAATGGCGGCAATATGATCGTCGACGTCTAATGCGTCTAGGGCAGTGCCGGTCCTGGCTTCGTCTGGAAGTTCATAAGAGGTTTTCACAAAGTCAAACATTGACTTAGCTGCAGATGCCCCGGGAATTTTTCCGAGAATTTCATCTACAATAGCTCCCTTAACAGCGTCTCCTGCTTCACCCTTAGTCTGTTCCCATCTTTTAGCATCCTGTGCAGAAGCAATTAATTTTCGGAGGTCTCCGACTGTTTCTACATCATCTATACTGCTAATTTCTTTCTTAGACCAAAAGCCTTCATTTATATAGACCTTCTTAACAATTCTTCTGAGTTGGCGTGTCGTGATTTTCATCTTCGTCCGCCAACGTGGGCATACTGTAACAGGCTCGGATCAAGTGGCTTACCAGAACCCTCGGCCGGTGGACCAACGGGCGGCTCGCCCATATCGATCAGGACATCATTATATCCCATCATGTAATCATCGTCATCATCTTGGGGAGGTGTATCACCGAGCGCATCATTTCTGCCCAGATCATACATCGAGACTTCTTCTTCGTGAGTAACACGCGACTCCAGCTCATGGAGCCTAATCGATTCTCTAATGATTCTCTTGAGTCGTCTTTTTGTAATTTTCATCTCCGGCGTTCCCTTGGTCGTTTCTTGATTGGAACGGGCACGGGCTGTGGATGTATTCCAAGCAAACCAGCCAACCGGTCTAACCAGCCGTTAATTTTATCTTTCCAATTCATTTATCTACTCGCATGATAAGCGTCCAGTGCGGCTTCTGCACTTTTCTTCGGTCATAACTTCTTCAACCACCTCTTCCGCCACTCGCCTGTTAAATTCCTTCACCGCAGCGCGCTTGTCCCGTCGCAATAAATTAAGAAGACCATTGTAATGATGTCGGTCTGCAGATCTCACCGAACATTGATCACGAGAATATACTGCATCGGCAATTCTATTTTCGATATCTACAACACAATCCTCGCACCCAAAAGGCACAGGTTCACCATGCACTGTCATATGAACTCGATTATCGAGTGGCGTGGAGATTTCCACTATAATTCTTCTAAGCTGTCGTCTACTAATTTTCATTATTTATCCTGCAACAGTTGACCATGCAACTATAAGTGCCATCAGAAATTGAACGCCTGCAAAAATAGTAACGGCTCTCGTTTTAAAAAGCTTTAACTCGTCCAGTTCTTTAAGTGCTTCGCGAAGCTGGGGTGCACTGGCAACGTCGTCAATTTTTGATTTCCAATCACGCAACTCCTGGAGTTTATCTTCGTTTTGTTTTATAGCAACTAATTCTTCACGAAGACTCCCTACATCTTGTCGGAGAGAATCGATACCAGTCGCAAGAGTTTCTAATTCTTTTAAAACGAGCTTAGAATATTCGTTCCAACCGTTCTGGTTACCTTCTCCCATCTATTTATCTCCTCGAAGCTTTAACACAAGTTGAACCAGCGGAACATCTTCATATACTTTCTCTACAGAAGATGCGACGTCCGGATGGGTTTCTTTTAAAATGTCAACGGCAGTCCGAGAGCAATCAATCATTCTTTCCAAATGCGTAACTTCCCAAGAACAACCATGCACAAAAACTACTTCTTTATTTTGATAGTCTGGGATTAACGTCGTCAAAAATGATGCATCTCGCTCATAACTTAAATAAGTTTGCGATTCTCCCAAAAAAGCTTTTTCATGCATTTCTATATTATATTCATTCATTTGTGTACAGGAAAATGCATCGGTCAGTGTGCCATTAGATATCAGAGTGCTGCTTTGACACAAGCTTTTTCTATTTTTTACCACAATATTCATACCCTGATCAACAGTCCAGACAAAAGTACATAGCGGAATATTCGCAAAAAACGCATTATAAAGTTCCAATTCTTGAACGCGCATTGCGTCTCGCTGACATAGCTCTGCGGTTATCTGGCGTAATTTTTCAAGCGATTTCGACATCGTTTAACCCTACCTAACACAAATTCAATTAACTCGATCCGTTGTTGTGATCATTGTCGTCCACAACATCCACATTAGAAACACATGCAACCTTTATGTAAATATCTCGCTCTTTATCATAAATTAAGCGCCACATACATATTGCTTCCAAAACTTTTTTACTTGCTGGCTCTTTAAGCTTATCTTCATTCTTCGACATTAGACATCCAGGCAATACATCGGGGTCTGCTTCACTTCATCCAGCAGACTTGGCAAATCGAGCCCAGCACAATCAATCTTGTTTCTGGTAAAATTATAATGATTGCAAATACCTTTGAATTTGCCTTTTGCACAATCATTATTAACGCCTGTATCCAGAAAACCTCGAGAATCAGTGGGACACGCCAAAGGAATTTCGAGACCAACATGAACCGCCTTCCAAAGAGCTTTGAGCGCTTCTAGTTGAATGGGATAAAATCCCAAAAATGAATCTAATTTTTTGCCATGCACTTCAGCATTTACCTGGACGGGTCTTTGACCGTAACCTTTGGATACATACCATTCTTGATATTTGAGATAATATGCATTTGAAATCTCCACGCCGACTCCTTTCTTGTTGCCGTAAACATTTCCTGCATGCCAGGCGCCATGTTGCATATCTAAAATCTGATATATTGTGCCGTCATTATCAATACAAAAATGCACAGAAACTCCTCGCTTATTAAGCACTCTAACACAAGATTCAGCACTCAAACAAACATCCCAATGATTTACAAAATGAGTTGGTTTTCGATCCTCTTTACCTCCGTAATCATAATACGTCCCGGGGTTCATTTTAAGACCGGTGTCGTCATCCCACAAAACAACCTTGTCCCATTCAATGGGAATAAAGTTACCGTTGTGGACGATATGTTTATCACCCGATCGATAAGACACAACTTTGGGGTCATAGTTCGAAATAGACGACTCGCGCTCTGTCCATATCCTCCTATATGTCATTGGACCAACAAGTCCATCCTGCGAAAGGCCATGAGATTTTTGCCATTTTTTTACAGCACGCACGAGAGTATCGTCAAAATATTTGCATCCAAACCAATCAGGGTGCCAACCAAGGCTGTCAGCACTAGATTTATTGTAAAAATCTTTATCCATTCCTATTCCTCAAGCAGAGGCTCGACCCAGCCACGGATAGTAGCTTCATTCCAGCCCACAAGCCCATTATAAAGCGTCATGTCTTGATCGATTACTACC
>Ga0098033_1000759_pt1 | contig 14054 bp, 19 predicted proteins | sample 1_EtaG_FD_75049 | JGI IMG/M metagenome (GOLD analysis project Ga0098033, IMG submission 75049) | Marine viral communities from the Subarctic Pacific Ocean - 1_ETSP_OMZ_AT15124 metaG | ecosystem: Environmental > Aquatic > Marine > Oceanic | place: Pacific Ocean | collected 2015-01-07
GCCAGCTCAACGTCGTCTGCGGGCGAGATATCCTCTCTTTAAGTCCTGCATTAAACGCGCCCATAGCTTTACGGTTTTCTCCCAGGTGGAGCACACCGATTGCTTCAGAGCATTTATCCACGACCCTATCCACTCTATCTTGGCCTTCATTTTCTTCGTCTCCCTCCACGACCAGTATATCGTAATCATAAGGCGCGTAGTGCAGGAGCGTCTGGATGCACTGATACAACACGATCGAACGGCACGACCTCCCAGCCATCCTCCTCGAGCCCACGGAACAGCGCCTTGCCTATGAATCCCGAAGATCCCGTCACGAGAGCTTTCATACCTTTGTCGCCACCAGTCGTATGGATTGCCAGTTGCCGGACTCCAGGGACTTGACGCTCCAGCCGGCCGTCTTCAGGAGCCGGGGGAGGCTGTCCTCCGTGTAACAGTGTGTGTGAGAACAATCTACGAGCATTGTTGGCATTTCGTTATGGTTCGGCACGATCATGTAGAGTCTGCCGTCAGGCTTCAGGACCCGCTTCCACTCGTCAAGAACAGACACGGGATCCACCACGTGCTCGAACAGGTGCTTTGCGGCTATGTAGTCGACCGAGTGGTCCTGATACGGCAGTTGCTCCGCCTTACCGACCACGTCCGGCTGGGCCCCGGAGAACCTCATGCCACCTACTCCGGTTTTGCCGGGCGTGTTCTGGTCGAGGCCGAAGCATTTCAGGTCCTCCTTCGTCTTCTGGTTCCCGCACCCGAGGTTTACACCAACAGCTCCGTTGCCTTTGTACTTCTCGAGGTGCTTGTCTATCCAGACGTCGTCCGAGGATCCGTGGTCATATGTTTTGAGGTCTTCTTTAAGGTGTCTCCACTTCGCCTGAAACGTCTCGTTCCACGCTTTCAGGCCGTGCTTTCTGATCAGGGCGTTGTTGGTGGCCTCCTGGTGGTCGAGGGAGTCCCAATCGTCACCGAAGAGCCTTCTTCCCGTCTGCTGGCCAAGGTGGTGCAGGTACACGAACCGGTTCACCCGGAGCTTATACCCGGCCTTGAGCATCCTGATGGATATATCGAGGTCGTCCCCGCCGGGAAGACTCTCGTCCCACCCTCCGAGCTCCCTTATGAGCTTCGTGGGGAACACGAGACACATCCCGATCACGAGGGTCGTCTCCACGGCGTGAGGGACGTCGAGGTTCATCAAGGACTGGCATCCTGCCACGAAGTTCGAGCAGGGCGCGACAGCTCCGACACCCTTGTCCTTGAACGTGTCGACAAGCGACCTCCAGAATATCGGCTGCCCCGGCAGGAAGACCGTGTCGTCGTTCAGGCAGCAGTAGTATTTCGTGTCGCAGTCCTTGATCGCGAGGTTGTGGGCTCCCATCCAGCCGAGGTTCTTGCCGGGTCGGAGGACGGTGATCTTGTCCCTCCAGACCTCCTGGAACATATGCTCGATCCTCGGCTCGTTCCCGTTATCCACGACCGTGATCTGGTGCGGGTAGTCCGTATACTGGAGCAAAGACCTCGTGCACCAGTAGAGCTGCTGGAGGTTATCCAGCGAGGGTATGACGATAGTCAACAGTGGTTTCAATCTGCTGCCTCCGCTTCCGGGACCGGCGGGATGATCCCCGGAAAGTCGTGCTCGTAAGCTTCCGGGGCGGATCTCCTCTGGAGCCAGTAGGACTCCTCGTTGATCCATCTCGGTGCGTGTTCCCGGTGATAGGTCTTCACGGACGTGTCGACGTATCTCGGGATGCCGTGCTCCATCATGCGGGTGCAGAACATCCAGTCCTCCCCGCAACCCGTGCTCGAGAACCACGGTTGAGGGATCCTCCGAAACACCTCGCAGTCCGTCAGCATCACGCCGGACCCGAAGGCGAGTTCTCCTCCGATGTCCTCCCCGGAGATGAGCTGCTCTCTCGGATAATCAAATACCGGCACACTCGAGTACGAATGCTTGTTGCCGGTCAGGTATCGAACCACCTTGTTAACGTAGTCCCACTCTTCCCTGGTGAAGACGTTCCCGGTGTCCACCTGCAATCCGAAATTTATTTTGATCTTTTCCCATAGTGTCTTGCCGATCTCCAGATCGTGCTGGAGAAACCTCAGTTTTTTAACGATCGTGCTTGCCACCCTCTCAACGGAGGTGTCGTTGTCTGCGATCAGGATCTTGTATATAACCGGGAACACGGGATGCCTCGCTGTGAACGCCAGAGCTGCCACCGCGGGGACCTGGTGCCTCCACAGGCGCAGGAAGGTGGAATACTCGAACTTCATGTCGTCGTCCCACCAGAAGATGTAATCGTACCCGAGCTCCAGGGCCTTTTCCGCGATATGTTCCCGAGCTCTGCCTACAAGAGACGTTCTCGAGAAGTTACACATCGCGAGGTCCAGGACCCCGAGTCTCTGCCAGTCCTCCTCGGTGGGTTCGGCCCGACCCTTATCCCCCCGCGTTTCGTCCAGTGGGGGCAGGTTCGGCAGAAGCTCCATGAACCTCTCGTGGCCAAGCTGCTTCCGCCACAGAGTCCGCTCCCGCAGGGCACCGAAGTAGTTCATCAGGTTGAAGTACAGGGGGAAGGTGCATTCGTCCGGACCGGTATACCACGGCAGGGCGATTACGACTTTGGTTCGTTTGTCTTGGCTTCCAGACATTTTTCCACCAGTTCCATGTTTTGGGTTTCTTCTACCCTGTTTCGAGAGGATATCGCCGACCATATCCTGGGGCGTGTCAGACGTTATACTCTGTCTGTGCGTCCTGTGGAAACCGTTTGCGCGGAGCGTCGGCCATAGTCTATGGTATCCAGCCCCTCTTGATCTTGATCCATTCCCAGAGACTCCCGCTGACGGCGTAATCGAACTTGTGGCCGGCGTGTCTGGCCTGTATGTCCTGGGGCGAGTCGTCCCAGAAGAGATCCTGACAGGGACGGCACCGAAACAGCTTTCTGCTCCCCTCGTAGGGGTTGTAGGGCTTCAAGAAGTAGGAGAGAAGGCGGGGTCGTGCACGGACCCCGCTCTTCTTCCCCAAGATTCTCGGAGTCTCAGGCCTCTCCTGAGCTCCAGTTACGATGTCTGCCCACCACGGCATCTATAGGCACCGCAGGAATACGTGGTCGGTGTAGTTCTGGCCGACGGTCCCCAGGCTATGGAGGGTCGCCGTGACCGTGTCCAGCGCCACCACGGGGCCAAGGAGGCCCTGCAAGGCCCCCGTAGACGCCACTCCTACGGAGTTGGCCGCTGCCGCGGACCCGGGCCCCATGCCCATTCCAGGTCTTGTCGTAACTGATGTCGCGATGCGCATGACCAAAGCTGACTCGTGATACCCGTATACCGCCACTCGGCCGACTTCTCCGTTGGCGATGTCTCCGTCAGCGAGGCCGATGAACCCACCGAGCTGCTGTGCGACCTCTCCACCGACGTTGTTGGCGCGTCCGCCTTCGTTGGTGGATACCGATGCCGTGTTCGCAGACGTGCCGAACTTATGCACCGGTGCGTGAGAGGTCAGAGTCTGGCCGTCCGAGTTGGTGATGTTCACGTACGCCCGCTCGGCATCGGTTCTGTTAACAGCCTGAATTTGCATTTAAGTTTCCTCCTTTACGCGTACCGGCATTCGTACCGGTAGGTCTGAACCGTTTTGGAATTCCCGAACACGTGGACAGTCCCGTTGGTGGTGGTGCCCGCGGTGTTCTCGTTGATCCGAACGTGCGCGGAACCAACGCCGTCCTCGTCCTGCACGAAGCAGGAGACGATCCTGATCCCCGTGCCCCCCAAGGCGTAAGCTCTCGGGGTGTCGTCCACTTCGATCGTGCCGGCCAGCAACCATTGGCTCCCAACGGTCACTGGCGACCCGGTGTCTCTGGTGATGTCTCCAGCGGCCATAAGAATCTCCTGGTCTCTTAAGTGATACCCGTGAGTTTACCGCACTTTCGGCGGTTGTTTGAGACGATGTTCCCCATGAAGAGAACCTGAGCGACGAACGAGTCCTGGTTCGCCGGCTTCTGGAACCCGCCCGAGGACAGCGTCAGGTTGGCGTCCTTGTGGACGACCAGGCCAACGTGCCGGGAGTTCAGGAAATACAGCTCACCGGAGGTCGCGTAGTCCGTCCACACGAAATTGGCGTTCTTGTACATGATGTTTTCGTCCGTGAAGCCGAGGTCTCCGGCACCTTTCGCGGAGAACCTCAAGGACGGCGTCATCAGCGCTTCGTAGGTCTCGTAGACCGTCTGTGTGGTGGCCACGAAGTCCGGCCTCGTCGACGCGACACCCTTGCCCTGCGAGCAGTCGTTGTACACGGTCCGCATGTTCGGCAGGAGGTTCACTGCCGCGTTACCGACCGTGGCGGCGACCTGGTTCCTCCACTCCGTGTTGGCAGTCGGAACCGAGGCGTAAGAGGTCGTGCCGGGTGTGGTCTCCAGCATCGCGGCCAGACCGGTCAACTGGTTGTTCGAGGCTCCGGTGCCGTCCGAGAAGACGCCCGTGGCGATGATGTCCATGAGCGACAGGTCGGACTGTTGCTGCTTTGTCTTCACCAGGTCCTGAATCTTCGTTCTGGAACCCTTGTTCTGCCTGAGTTCCCGTCCGGAATACACGATCGAAACCGATCCCTGCTTCCAGACAAAAACTGCGGATGTGAAACCCTCTTGGCCCGTCACATCCAGCAACTGGTGACCTGAGTACCAGTTCGCTGTCGAGTTCTTCCCGTACAAAAGACCCTGCCTCAGCTCGAACCCGCCGTCAAGAATCTTCAAGCGGTTCCCAGAGTGGAACCATGAAAGCACCGGGTGAGCCGTAAACACCTGATCGTGAGTCATGCCCGACTCGAGAATCGCGTCGTGCGTGACGGTCAGCAGGGTCTCGTAGTTCAGGGTCCTGCTGGTAAAGTCTGCCATTTACCTCTTCTCCCGTAAATTCCCCGGATCAGCTTACTCGGCAAGCACGCTCTCGGCGTACCTGAAAGCGCGATCGTAGACCTTGTCAGGGTCGTCCTTGTCCTTCGAGCGTTCGTAGATGACGGGTTTCTTGGAGGCGCCGCCGCCCTTGGAACCGGACACGGTACGCGACCTCCTCGCCCCTTCTACCCTTTTCTGCGTGCTGGTGGAGGATTCCTTCAGGCCCCTCTGGTACCCTTTCTCCTCGGCCCCTTTGACGTCATCTTCGTAGTTCGCGGTCCGGAAGATGTCTCCCCACGTGAGGCCTTTACGGGTGTCGCTGATACGGTCTCTGGTCTCAAGGAGCTTTTCCTTTACCCCATCGGCCAGAGAGTCCTCGTTCAGCGTGCCGTTGTTGCCGGGTTTCACAAGACGGTCCCCGAAGGATGTTATAGCCTTCTGGTTCTCATCCTTGATGAAGAAGGCCTGATCGGCTGCCATGGCCTCAGTCGCTTCCCTCGCTGTACTCGCATCAAGGTCCGATTGCCTCACAAGACCCTGCTGCCGCGCGTAGTAGTCAAACCCTTTCTCGAACAATTCCCGCTGGTGCGCGGGAACGTCCTCCAGAGGATCCTCCGGTTCCTCCTCGGGTGTGAAAGCCTCCTGTGTGGCAGTCTCTTCCTCCTGCTCTCGGACAGCGCGCACCTCGTCCAGGATGGACTGAAGTTCCGCCTTGTTCCGCTCGAAGCCGGCGGTATCCTGGTTGATACGCACGAAATTGGTCTGAAGATCTCGAACCGATTTCGCCAGATCCGGATTGTTTTCGTCCAAATAACTGAGGGTCGCGTCAATCCCGGTGCCGGAGGTTTCGGATTCCGCAGTTTCCGTGTCGGACTTGTCGGAACCTTCGTCCTCTTCTTCCGTTTCGGAGACCACCTCAGACTCGGTCTCTTCTGCCTTGCTCTCGGCGCTGCCAGTCTCGGCCTCGTCGGGAACTTCCTCGTCCTGGACCTCTTCATCCTCGACCATCGTGAACTTCAACGAATGCTCGGCGATGATGTCGTCCATGGTTTGGGGAGTTTTCCCGCCGGAGGATCCGGCTTTCTCAGTCGCCACTGCTCCGTCTGCCATAAGATTTTCTCCTTCTTTACGCAGCTGCTATGCCTTTATCTACGCTCTGTTTGATTACGGTGTCTATATTTTTACCGGACTTCGGAACAAGATCCGGCAGGTCCGACATCTTCCTCTTCTCCACCGGCCTGTCCGATCCTCTTTCTGTTACGCCTATCTCGAAATCCTGAGCCGCGTCTCTTTCCCGATCCTTCTCCCGTTGCCAGTCGGAGAGCGTCTTCCCCAGCGGTGGCTGTTTTTCCATGCGGTTGGCGAGCGAGGACTCCTCGTAATCCCTCGCGCCCCCAACCTTGTCCCCGGACTCCTGGATGCCGTGCGCGGCATAGATCTGGGCCTGCTCCCGTCGTCCGTGGATATCCATATCCAGCGCCTCGTGATAGAACGGATCGAAGGGTTGGTAGCCGAACGCAGCCTCGAACGGGAACAGACGCACCATCTGCGTGTTGCACAGCGGACACGTTTGGGGTTTATCAAGGTCAGACAGCATTATGACCCGCTCCTCAGTCGTATCACAGGTCTTGCATTGGAGATCGTATGCGGGCATCAGGGGGTTCTCCTGTGCTTTCTCTTCACGCGTTTTCGGACCACAAACTTGGCTGCCTCGGGGAGCTTCCTGCCGCTGTCAGCCTTCATGAACTCTCGACCGACATGCTTCGGGATGCCGAGGGTGCTGTTCCCCCCTGCGGCGGCTCCCATGGCTTTGCGCTGTTTCTCTGTGGTCGGGGGCATTTATCTCTTCTTCTTGACGGCGTCCAGGATGGCTCCCGGAACCCGATTCGGCTTTGGCCCCGAGATCACCCCCGCCATAATGTTTCCGCCACCGGTGCCCAGAAGGGTGTTGAGGTTGTCCCTCGCGCCTGACAGGATCTTCATCACCTCCGGGTGCTTCTTCATCTTCTTCTGGTCGATGACGCCCATCTCCTGGATCCTGTTATTGAGGGAAAGGGCGTCCTGGAGGAAGAACCTGCGCTCCTGGTCTTTATCCTCGTTGTGGCTGGACCCTCCGCTCATATGCTTTACGTGAACCGGCATTAAAAACCTCCTTACTTCTTCACGGAAGAATGCATACTCGCCTTGAGCATCTTCCTTCTGTCTCGATTTAATTTTTCTTCTATTTCAATGCGCTCTATGGCCTTCGGGTCTCTCGTATTCGCAAAGGCAATTTTATCAAGGAGGATCTTCCTGTCCGAGTGCGACAGACCTTCCTTGAGGTGCTTCCGATCAATCTTCAGCACATCGCTCCAAAACTTTTTATCCCGTTCCTCTTTGGTAAGCCCCTTATGTCGACCATATGTATATTTTCCAACTCTTTTTTTCGCCGGTCGTTTTTTTTCGCTCGGCATAACCTACTCCTTGTAAACAGCGACTGTTTCAAGCTGGTACGATTCCCGAGAGTTTTTGTTACTATAAGTCTCTGACTCTATCGTCATGATGATCAACCTCTGCGTGGCGCTATATTCGACATCCACGATCCTCGCGTCATCCGGTATGTCGTGGCTGGTCTGGCTCCCATCGATCGCCTTCAAGAGCCTTAAAAGCCATTCTCTTGATACCGCTACTCTTTTGAGTCTGTTCTGTTTTTCCACCTATGTCCTGTTCGCCTGGGTGAGCTCGTTCTCCCCCGCAGGAGAAGGCGGCTTCTCAAACTGCTGAGGGTTGATCGGGCCGGGACCGGCACCCGCGATCTGCGCGCCTCCTCCCTTGAGGGAAGACAGCGCCGTCATGATCTGCTGTGCGGCCTCGGGATCCTGCATCGCCTCCTCGAGCTGTTTCTGGTAGTCGTTCGGGTTGCCGGGGAGGTAGTTCTCGACGTCGTGGATGTTGTATCCGCGTCTCAGGAGGTCCTCGTAAATCTGCACGATGTTCGGCGTGATCTTGTAGAGCTGGAGCATCGTCGGCGCGATGCCGACGGTCAGGTTCAAAAGGTCCAGAAGTCGCTTCTGCTCCACCTGCTGGGACACTGCCGCCGAGGAGATGTCCACCTTGAACCGGTAGTCCCCGGCGACCACCTCGTCGTCCACGTTCGCCCAGGTATCCACCCTGGGGTCGATCAGGAACTGCCTGTCCGGCCGGTACTGGGCGTGGAGCTGCCAGAACTTCTTGGCCGTGTTGATTTGCATCTGCTTAAACAGGTTCGTGCGTCTCTCCTCCCTCGCGGTGGTGCGCTTCTCCACGATCGACGCCTCAGTGGCCGTGTTGACGTCCTGCCTCACCGGTTGCGGAGTGCCCGCGGTCCTGTCGAAAAGGGAGTTGGAGAGGGAAAGAAAGGCCTGTTTGTCTTCGGGGATCTGCTGAAACGGGAGCGCGATAATCGGAGGGCGGTTGGCGTTGGCGAGTCCTTCGATGGCTTTTGCCGACCCCTCTTCAAGCTGAAGGATGTTCGAGATGGTGTCAGCGCCGAACATGTCCTTGTCGAAGAAGAAGAGGTTCTTCTGCTTCCGGATGGTGTTCAGCATGGAGTCGAGGAACTCGTTCTGGAGTTTCTGCAAGTTGTCCGCGCCGGCCAGGTGCAGCGTCGGGTTGCTCTGCCACGTTCTTGAGCCGGTCTGGAGCTGGAGGACCTCTACGGGGAAGTCCTCGAGGCCCTCGTAGGGCCACTCGTCGTCGTTCCTCAGGAACTTGTCGTTACCCGGCACGAGCGTGATCAGGAGGTTCGACCGTTCGGTCGCGGAGACCGGAAAGTCTCTCGCCCAGATCTCCCACCCCTCGACGATCCCGAAGTCGTCGAACTGCATGTCCGGACTCTTCTCCGGGGCCCCGGCAGGTCTCCATTCGTCTGTGGATTCGAGTTGATCTATGGCGCTCTGGCTGTAGTTCGGGTCCGACATTATCTCCGTGATCGGCAGTCTCCAGCGGAAGCCGATCCACCGGGCGTCCTTGACGCCGTTCTCGGCGAACCCGTCAACCACGAAATCCTTTGCCTGCCACCAGACGCCATACGGCGCCTCGAACTGTATGGACGCGTCCCTCGAGGGGGACGGCCGGGAGAGCATCTTCTTGTGAGCGTCGATGTAGGGCTTGACGATGTTCTCCTTGATGTCAACCGATATCGTTGGGTCCTGCTCTACCTGCACGGCGGCCTCGATGTGCGCCTCGTGCTTCTGGCTTTCCGTGGCCTTCAAGGGGGTGCCCGTAGCCAGGAGATTCGCGGCGTCGACGGGGTTGTCCTCGACGAACTCTGATATGTCGGACACGGTCTGTTCCTGCACCTCGTCCACCCGGGCGTTCCAGCCGAGCTTCTTCACGCCGAACGGGCCGAGGAAGGCGTCAAGGAGTATCTTGCCGTCGTGATAGAACTGGTCCGTCTCGTCATACCAGTAATTGATCACCGAGGACACGATCGGGGACCCCTGGACGGCGACCTTGTTCTTGGCCTTCACCTTGAACACAGGGTCCCGGTCCATGAGGTTCGATATCGTCTGGTCGGTCCACGCGAACACGAGGTTGGCCTTCACCCGGCCGATGTTCTCCGCGCCCTCCGGGGTGGAGTCCCGAGTCTGCTCCCTCGACGTGGACGCCCGGTTGTCGTAGATCTTCCGCAGGGAGTCGGACACCTTGTTGAACGGTGCCATCCTGGCCACCGCGTACTGGATCTGCCTCTCCCAGAATTTCGTCTGATCCGACTCCGAGGTCGGGTATACTACCGTGTCCGCCATATCAGCTCGCCACCATCGCGTATATAGGGTCCTCCGGCCTCTTGGCCGGGGTGATCATCGGCACATCGTGCTTGGTGATGCCGAACTGTTCCATCCTCGCGCGTTTCATGTAGTCGTCGAAACAGAGGCCTCTCGGCTCCGGCTCCTCGGCCACGGGTTTTCCCGAGTGGGCTCCCATGGCGTAATATCTCATAGCGTCCGGCCAGTGGTCTTCGCAGTCGGTGTCCATGTCTTCCGACGGGGCGTCCTCGGTGCCGGCGTATACCGCGTTCAGCATCGTCCGCTCGAACACCTCGCACTCGGGGAAGTAGAATATCTTCGGGGGTTGGGTGATCTCTCCTGTGCCGGGGTCTCTCTTGAAGGCCAGTTCGTTCTTCAGGAACCTCCATCCGTTGACCCTGTCCCGGTTCGCCTTCACGAGCCGGAGTCCGGCGTCCCTGCGGAACACGTCCGCCACGGTCCTGGTCATGGTCGCCCAATTCGCAGAGGCCCTCGTGTACCAGATCTGCGGGTCCGCCCAGATTCTGCTCGGGACCCTGCCGTGCGTGTAGGGACAGTGGGAGATCAGGGCCCTTATCCCGGCAGCGTGCTCCGAGAGCCACAACCCCTCTTTGTAATACTCGGCGATCACGTAGGACTGCCCCTTCTCGTTCTTCGCCATAAGTCCGAACGCCGTCGGCTTCGCCTCCCCGTAGTCGAGGCATCCCTCGAGGCTCCAGTTGGGGGGCACCAGACCGTCCGGAGGCAGGATCTTCAAAGGATCAACCTTGTGGACCTGGGGATCGAACGAGGAGAAGAACCTTCCGAAGAAGACGTCCCAATCCCCGTAGAGCCAGGCCTTCAGAAGTTGCAGGTTCCCCGCCGCGGCGGCCTTCAACCGGCCGACGTACTCCGGGTCGGCCTTCATCAAAATCCTGTTGTCGGTAACCTTCGACGGTATGAACACCCGCACCATCTTCGTGCTCTTGGACCTGAACGGGCGGTATCCCTCGGGGGCCATTTCGATGAACCGCTTTCGAACCCAGCCGTGGCCGCTACCGCCAGGGTTTCCTGTGAGCCTTACTCTCTTTGGAACATGGAGGCTTGTGGAACGAAGTGTTGCGAGGAGTTTCTTGTAGGGAACATCAGAAGGGAACTGCGTGATCTCATCGAACCCGAGCCACTGGTTGGATTCCCCGAGGTGGTTGTCGGCGTCCGAGTCCTTGTCAATGTGCCGGAACCGGAGTGTCGACCCGCCGGGGAATTTCCACGTGTAGGAACCCTCCAGCCACTGAGCCCGTTTCCCGTAGATGTCGTGATACATCTCCTGGGACATTTTCACGAGTTCAGCGAACTGCGGGTATGTCCGGCGGAAGAGCACCCCGTGCCAGTCTTTCTTGTAGTACGGGACGTCCTGAACGAAGTCCAGGAGGAGGAAAATTGACTTCCCGCCGCCCCTGGCGCCTCCGTAGAAAAGCTCGTCGATGCACCGCGACGCCCGTATCGCGGACAACTGCGGGCCTATCTGAGGCCCCCACCTTTTTCCAGCCATACCTTCTTCCTTCGCTGAAGCTTCGGAAGACGCGCAGACATACCAACGAAAAAAGGCCATACAGGTTGCGGCCCGCATGGCCTTGACGCCTCCGGAAGGCGTTTTCGTCGGCATTTAAACTGGATGTTGTGTACTTCAGGTGATTTGACCCAAATATATGCCAAGATATCCAGTTGTCAAATTATTTTTTCCTCCATCCCGTAAATAACCAAGGCCTTATCGCCAGATACTGCACGATAGCAATATATAGGGTTGCCTTTCGTTCGACAAGTGCCTATGTTGTATGTTATGACAAACGACAGCGACGAAAAGTGGATCAGCATCAAGCAGCTCTCGGATCGGATAAACATGTCCGTGAGCCATCTGAGAGCGCTTTTCCGTGCGGGGAACCTCCCTGGCGCAAAGCGCGTGGGCCCGAGGTTTATCCGGGTGAATTGGGAGGAATTCAAGCGGGAACAGATGTCGTGATGGGCATCGTGATAGATGTGCATTACCTCGTATTGGGCGTAGGAAAGGAGGTTCTGATGAAAAAGTATCTGAATAAATCTGAAGTCGCCGAGCGGTATGGCATCTCGGTACACACGGTTACCTCGTGGACACGGCTTAACTACATACCCTTTTTCAGGTGCGGTAGGCTCATCCGTTTCTGTCCTTCACGGTTGGATACATGGGACGAGGAAAGAGCAATTGAAGGACGGTCAGAGATAACGCCCAGCTTCGAAGTGGTGAGGTTATAGCTATGAACCCCGGACAGGCTGTCAGAGATGATTCTCGGAGCGGTGGGAATGCGCATGACGGTGCCTGAATGGCTGGAGAGGAGACTTCGTGGCAACCAATCGCGAGGTAGCGCAGAAGTTTGTCGACTACGCCGGCATGGCGCTTGAGAGGCGGGGACTGGACCTGCACAAGGCGGACCTCAGCATGGACATGTGCATCCGCGCGCTGAAGCTTGCCGAGGTCCACGCAATCCTCGCGCTGGAGGAGGCAATCCGCGAGGCGGGGATACTCAAGATCAAGGTGGAGCCGTGACCTACACACCAGAGCAGCTCAGGGACTTCGCCTTCTGGATATCGAGGCATCTGGGCGAGATCGACTACCAGCACGCAAGGAAGGGACATGGAAGCCGAAAAACCAAAAAACCCGGACTCCTCTCCTGTGGCTGAGAAGAAACCCGCGGTTATAACGATCCCGCACCTTCCGTCGGAGGATACTTGACCTTGAACAAGAACATAGCCCAGAAACTACAGGCTAAGTCTGTAACAATAGCCAGGAACTTCTCCAACCCCGACAGGGAGCATAATGGCAATGGGGAAACCTTCGCGGTCCGTAAGATCATCCCCTTATCAGAAACCACAGCAGCCGTAACCTTCAATAAAAACACTGGCAAGATTGCCATTGCCTTCTGCTATTACATCAACCAGAGCGGTGGCCAATGGCAGTATTTCTTTCCGTCTGACTCACACCTGATGGGGATGAAGAAGGTAGAACCTATCCTGGACGAGATTGAGAAGCACAACTTCAGGTTCAACTTTACCACAGAAATGGCTGAAAACACCCCACAAGCGGATTCTAAGGCACTTTAACCTGAAACACGGGTATAGACCTGTTCGAAGGGTAAAATGTGATCAGCCAATCAGATTTTTCAGAGGGAAAGCAAAAAACTATATACCTGCCGGGTCTGCGGAAGAGACATAGGCCAGTTCAGAATGGGCATAGGGCTTGAAGCGGCTTCCAGACAGCAGAAGGACACCCGGAGTGGTGCGCAAATATTCGGCTGCCTCGGTTCGATCGAGGTAACGAGCCTCGATGTTCTGTGGTTGAATTATATTCCGATGCTTCATCTTTCAGACTCCTTTTTTGATTGCTTTCACTCGAAGATTTTGTATATTTGAAATAAATATACCCGCATATTCCAACAGCGTGCTGACGCAAAGGATATTGTGGGATCAATGGGCTGGTGTGCTCGCACCGGCCCATTCCTTATTATGCCTCGTCCGGAAACTCCAGGAGGATAAAGATGCCTGAACTGTTCGTTCCAATGGAAACCATCAGGGCAGTGTTTCGGGGCACCGAAAGGGCCGACCAGGTCTTACCGTTCTTCGGTATGTTTCTCCGCGACTTCACGATCACCGGCAACGGGATCAAGCTCACCTGGCAGGACGAGCCCAAGACCGAACCGAAGGAGGAAACCTGCGCAAAGCTCCTCCTTCGGACACAACACTGGTTATCGTCAAACCAAACCTGCCTGTTGCAACGAGACGAGGCGCTGTTCGAGAAGCTCCTGGGCGATATCACCGAGGCTCTCGAGAATGGATAAACTCGTCGCCAGGAGCCTTCTGGAGAAGGCCCAGGAGGTGGCCCGGAACTACTCCGACCCCGCGCGGGGGGTTGAGCGCTCGGCTTTTCTCCTCCACACCGTCGAAAATCTCATTGAATTCAACAGCGAAGAACGTCAATATGAAATCACCGCTATGTAACCAACGTCTCGTCGGGCTTTGATGTAACGAACGAGACACTTCAAGAGGGCCTTGTAAGTAGCTGTCTCACGAAAGTCCCGGGACATGTGTATCCTCCGTGGATTCATGAGATGCGCCTTGAAGTTCATTGTTGATATGCCGGATTATCGGGAGGATTTTTTGAAACAGCCGAACCCCTTCTTCATGCTCATCAGGGCGGCCGAACAATTGTGTTCGACTAATCCCGCCGGGAGTGACAAGGATTTGAATTTCTACCATCGGGCACCATCTCCTTTCATAGTACACCGATTTGGGGGTCGAAAAAATCCGAACCAGGCACAAAAAAAACCCTACAGGAGGAAATTCCTGCAGGGCAAGGAATTAGGGTGTATTTCGAACCTATGAAGCAAGTTCAAGCAGGTCAAATAAC
>Ga0098033_1000762_pt1 | contig 14021 bp, 28 predicted proteins | sample 1_EtaG_FD_75049 | JGI IMG/M metagenome (GOLD analysis project Ga0098033, IMG submission 75049) | Marine viral communities from the Subarctic Pacific Ocean - 1_ETSP_OMZ_AT15124 metaG | ecosystem: Environmental > Aquatic > Marine > Oceanic | place: Pacific Ocean | collected 2015-01-07
TCGGACGAGGTAAAAAAATTGGCGGCGGCAGTCTGGACTGATGAAGTTGTGGCAGCTTATGTCGCGGCACAAGCAGCGGCAGCACCGGCAGCGGAAGGCGAATAATGATACGCAGCACCGACATCGAGGACACTTACAAGGGCGGTGCTTTTCTGCGCGTCTGGTCGGTGAACGATAGCGGTCAATGTGTATGCGCTCAAGACGCACACGCTACCGCTGACGTTGAACAAGCCACGCTAGACGCCACAACCGCCAGCAACGCAAAGATTCGCGTGGCATTGGCCGAGGTGGATGCGGTTGAATCTGCATCACGCATCAACGAACCCGATGCGGAAGTGCCAAAGACAATCACCAGCACCGATATGGATGGCGAGGAAACAACTTCAGCACATCCAGCGTGGGCGGCATACGATGCAGCACAAGCGACGATAGACGGAGCCAGCGAGGCGACGAATCAATTCGTGACGGTTCGCTCGATGGGGGTGCAGACCGAGACGCTGCCGAAAACTGAAACAACGACCGAGCCAATCTTTAGCGAGCCAGTCACCACCACAGAGATGGTGCTAGACGAGGAAGGCAACCCAGTGTTGGACGAGGAAGGCAACATCACCACACAAGAAGTGGTCACAGAAGGGGTGGACACGGGCGAGGTGCGGGAGATTGTTACAGTTGTGGAGGGTGAGACGGTTCCGAACCCAGACTATGCGGCTTGGAAAGCGGCTTGGGATGCGGTTGATGCGGATTTGAACGGGTGATGCAGATTGTCAATGTGAATGACCAACATCCTAGAAAGTGTTCAGCTGGATCAAGCTGCCGTTGAGCGGTTGGCTGAACAAGCGGTTGGCCACTACGGCTGGCTGCTGATCGCCGCCTTTGCGGCGTTAATGGGAAAGGACATTCTGGTCAGCTTCATTGCTGGCCTTTTGGTGTACTGGGGCAGCGACTTTGAGTGCGACGAGGTTCTCTACATTTCGGGGCGGCAGGCGCGGGTGATTCGGATGGGGTTAACCAGCACCACCTTCTTTATGACTGACCGCGCCACCAAGATGTTGGTTCCCAACTGTCAGCTCAAGCAGCTGACGGTGGAGAAGAAGCTACCCCAGAATGGGGGCGAGTGTTATCTACCCAAGGGTTCCGAGCTGGAGCCGGTGAGGGTGGAGATGGTTGAGGCGGAGGATTATGAAGGGTGAAGAGGTTCCTTGTCATTGCCGCCACTGCGGCCATCGTGATCTGGGTGGGAGCTGGCTGTCGGAATCTGAAGGAGGTCGATATGTCCATCACGGGGTTCGAGGCGGAGTGGTACGAGCCACCACCACAGCCGGTGATTGTGCAGCCCACCACCGCACCTACCAACGCGCCAGCTGGCAGCTGGCTGGGCGCACCAAGGTTAATGCAGCGAAAAAATAGAGAATGAAGGAGATTCTGACATTAGACACATTAAAGGTAGGGCTGGCCTCGGCGACGGGGCTGGGGAACTGGATGGTGGACATCGAGCTGGCCCTCCAGATCACAATATCGTTAGCCAGTTTATTCTACATTGTGTTAAAGATTAAGGAGCAGCTGGACAAGACCGGCGGCAAGAGGGGGAAATAATTTTATTATGTTGACGGGAAAAAAGACCTATATGACGGCAGCTGGAGGGATACTCGCGGCTGTGGGCGCATACTTCTCCGGTGATATGGAGATGGGTATGATGCTAAACATCATCATCACCAGCCTGCTGGCGGTGTTTCTGCGCAAGGGAGTCAAGTCGGACACTGGTGCAGACGAAGCTGAAGCCGAGGAGTACGGCTACGGCCAGTGAGTTGGCTGTTCAAGCTGCTGGGCGGCTGGGGCAACCTCAAGGAGCTGGTCATCCAGCTCTTGAAGGCAGCCAAGAATGTGACTGCCAATGTGCGACAAGGCGAAAAAGACAAGAAGGTGGATGACGCCATTGCCGCTGTGCGTGATCCTGCTCACCGGATGCGCAAGCGCAAACCTAAACAACGCCGACCGGCTGATTGAGCGGCATCGCATCGGGTTTGCTGATGCGGTCAACGCCAGCCCAGAGTCGGAGGAGTTCGTCCGCGACTCGCTCAAGACGATCAACCGGCTGGAGTCGGTGATTGAGCGGCAGTAGGGGTGGCCCCAAACCCCGCCAGACTGGGGCAAACCACCTTCGCCCCCTTCGCGTACACCCGATGGATGGCCGCTGAGTTATGACCCAGCGCCACCATTGCCAGCCGCTCGGGCATCCCCAGCTGGAACGCTCGCTCGGCCCACGCATAGCGGTAGCTATGCAGTGTCACCCCGTCGATTGAGAGCTGGCGGCACTTGCGCCTAAAGATTGTGGCGCGATCCTTGGAGTCCATCGACTGGATGGCGGGCAGAAAATACCCGCTGATGCGTCCAGCTGCCAGCTGGCAAAGGGTCTGCTGCAACGGGATGCTGATTTCTTGGGCGGCGCGGACGCCGGTCTTGACTCGCTGGTACGCCACCACCCCGTCCACCAGCTTCTCGATGCGCAGGCTGGCGGCGTCGGACTGGGCTGCCCCAGTTTCCCAGAGGATGTCGAGGAACACCCGCCAGTGGGATGTATGAAGGTTAGAGCGCACCCTGCGATGCTCCTTCTCGGTGATCGCACGCACGGGGCGCTTGGGCAGCTTGGGCCATAGGCGCTTGGGCAGAACGGGGTGGGTGATAAGGCCGGTTTCAATGGCCAGCGACTGCAAGCTCCCCAGATAAACGGCGGTTTTCGTGCCACCACGGGCGAGTAGGTCGAGGAAATCGGAGCCACTTGTCTCGTTGATGGGCAGTGATTTAAGTTTATCCCAGCGTTTATTGCCTAATTCGCGCAACTTACGCTCGATGGTTGCGGCGCAGCCGGTACGGATGAACGTACAGATGACGGTATCCCAAGTGAGTTTTTTCATAGTGAGTTTTTCTGGTGGCAGGGCTCTGCAAAAGCTCTATCGCCGGTTCGATTCCGGCCCTCGCCTCCATCTTATCACCTCCGATTAACTCGGGGGAGAGGGGGTAAGGCGTAGCCTTTGAGCGCCGCCAAACTACACGACCAGAAAATAAATGAAAGTAATTTACAAAAAATTGTTGACAGCAAATCGGGTGGGGTCTACCTTCCTCGCCGCGACCGGTAGCAATCAGCGCAATGCCTAACCAGAGACACCCAGATAAGGATAGGTTGCGCACTTGGATGTTCGCCAAGGACATCAAGACATTGAAGGCCATCGCCGAGCGCGAAGGTGTTGAAATGGGCGACTTGCTCTCCGCTCTCACAAAACTGCACAAGGACGAGAAGAAGGGGTTCATCAACAAATGGAAGAAATGACAAACAAGGAGTTGGGGTTTGCGGAGGCGCAAATGGAGAACGATCGCAAGCACCACGATGATAGCAGCAAATGCTTGTGCTATGTGAAGGTGCTGCTGGCGGTCGTGGCAACATATTGTTGCGCCAAGGTGTACAGCCACTACGTCGGCAGCAACAACCCGCTGGCCGAGCGGCGCAGTGTAGTGGAGCTGCGCCAGATCATCGCCTACCAAGCGGAGGTCATCGGTGGGTTGAGGCACGAGCAGCTGGGACACGAGAAGGGGGCAGAAAACTGTCCCAAATGCCGAAGTAATATTACCTCATCGCCCGCCCAATAATTTTTTTACCCAAGGTGAGGCCCACCCGATATTGTACTTCAATAATCTTTTTTTGCCAAAGGTGAGGCCCACCCGAGAAGAATGAAACAGAAACACACAACGCAAGCGGTGGTGGTGGACGCCAAGACCCACGCCACGTTCAAGGCGCTATGCATTGAACGCGGGCTGAAGCTGGGCGCGGTGGCCACCAAGCTCATCGCTCAATACGTCAAACAAAAATGATTATCATCGGACTCGCCGGAAAAAAACAGTCGGGCAAGGACACGGTTTACGAGCTGGCCCGCTCGCAGCAGCAGCAAATAAGGGTGGGGAGGGTCGCGTTCGCTGACCCACTAAAGGCCGAGGTGGCCGTCGCCACCAAGCTGGACGTGAAGTTTATCGAGGCGCACAAGGACAAGTTCCGCACGCTGCTCCAAGTTTGGGGGGCGGATTTTCGGCGCGAGATATACAGCCCAGACTACTGGGTTGATGCGATGAGGGGAATCCTGCGCGGAGCGGGCGAGCACGTTGATCTACTGTTCATCACCGATTTGCGTTACGAAAATGAGGCTGAGTTTGTCCACGAGTCGGGCGGGTTCGTGGTGCGGGTGGAGCGGGAGGACACCGGCGACACCCACCCGAGCGAGACGGTGATGGACGGGTATGCCAGCTACGACCACACGCTGGACAACACCGGCAACCTTGAGCAGCTGGAAGCTGCTGTCGCCGAGATGATGGAAAAATTTCTGCCGTCGAGTGACGGAACAGAAGAAAACAAGAAAATAACAGTAATGAAAGGAGAAGAATAATTATGTTCATATCCAATGAGGTCGCGGAGAAACGCGAATACCAGAATCACCCCCAAGGCGGGGCGGAGGCCGTGTGCGTGGACGCGTTCACACGGGAAATAACCAAGGACGGCGAAACCAAGGACAAGTTGGTGCTTGTGTTCGAGACTGACAAGCTGATGGAAGCCAACGATGACGGGGTGCAGAAGAATTTCTGCGTCTGGGACTGGGCGAACATTCCTCAGTCGATCCTCAACGAGAACAGCTCGCTCCACAAGCGGCTCAAGATGTGGGGCGTGGGTTTCGGCGGCGGTTTTGATACGCTGGAGGACTTTGAGAAGGCGGTGCTGAACCGTCCGGCCACCCTCACCATCATTCACAATGCTGGTGAGAACGGTACGGTGTACGACAACATCGCAGCGTGCCTGCCGGTGGAGGGAGAGGGAATGAAACCCACTGGCGCGTACATTCGCCAGAAGGACAGAGCACCGTACTGATGTTCCTTGCGGCAACCACCGCTCCCAAACGGGAGCTAACCGGAGACGGCGGCCATTGGTACTACCCCGATGGTCGCCCACTCCACACCGTGCCGAAGAAGGATGGCAGCGGTGATCGGAACACCACGAAAGCGGATGCCAGAAAGCTGGGGCTGTACCCCTCTGTCACCGCGATCACGAAGATCGTGGCCAATCCCTCGCTCGACCGGTGGAAGCAGAACCAGATGCTAAATGCCTGCGTCAACTGCCCCATTGAGAGTGGCGAGAAGGTGGAACATTACGAGGCCAAGATGCGCGAGTCAGCCCAGCGAAAGATGGTGGATGCCCGTGCGTTTGGCTCGCTGTTCCATTCAGCCATAGACGAGCTGAACACCACCGGTTATCTCGACGAGAGGTACGAGGAGGTGAGGCCGTTTGTGAAGCATTACCTCGAGTGGTCGAGGGACAATCGGGTGTCCATTGTGGATACCGAGTTTGTGTGCGTGAATCAGCAGCTGGGTTACGCCGGTCAAGTTGACGGGCTGGCCATCGTGAATGGCAAGCTGACGCTCCTCGACTACAAGACCCAAGACGTGAAGAAGGACGCCAAGGGTCGCCACAAGCCCAACTTCTACAACAGCTGGGCGTGGCAGCTGGCTGCTTACGCCAAGGCCGACTGGCCCAACAAGCCGCCCCGTATCCAGCAAGTGATGAACGTGGTGCTCTGCTCGCAGGAGCCGTGCTACCCGATTGCCAAAGTGTGGACACGGGAGGAGCTGCGGCAGTCGTGGAAGGTGTTCAAGGCGAGCTGCCACATTTGGCAGGCAACCGAAAAGTTCGATCCAGCGGCGAACGCCGTGCAACTGGCGGGTAATGGGAAAAGCACAGAGAGACAAGGGTAAGCGGGGCGAACGCGCTTGGCGCGATTTGTTGCGGGATTTCGGCTTCCACACGGCATACCGAACGCAACAGTTCAGCGGCAAATGCCCCGAGGGGTCTGCGGATGTTAACTGTCCGCAGCTCCCCTCCCTTCACTTTGAAGTTAAAAACGTCGAGAAGCTGTCAATCTGGCCCGCTATGACCCAAGCCTCGATTGATGCACCGGCTGGCAAAATACCCGTGGTGGCTCACACCAAGAACCTCCACGGGTTTCTTGTCACGTTGGCTGGTGAGGATTTTCTTAACCTCGTCCGGCGCAGCGATCTGGTGACAGAGGCCGAGCCGAGCCAACTGAAGCTGGAGCGGGAGGTGGTAAAGTGACAGTCGATATTCCAGATGAGCTGCTGGGTAGTCCCGACGTTTCGACAACCGCGAAACTGGTGGCCGGAATGCTGGCCGCCGAGCCGCTGCTCGCTGTCAAGTCGGTGGCAACGAGGCTTGGGCTGAGTCGCTCCGCTGTGTTCCGTGCGCTCGCCCAACTGAAGGACAGCGGGATTGAAGTGTGTCGCGTTAACGCGACAGATGAGTCGCGTCAATGCGACTATAGTCGCGTTAACGCCACCCCACACCCTAGTAAGGTTGTATGTAAAGGTGGGGGTCAGTCTCCAGATTCACCTACCTCAACCCCAGATGATACCAAACCTCCGACGAAGGAGGAGGTGGGTTTCTATGCGGCAGGGAAGGGCCGCAGCGATTTGCTTGAGGATTTCTTTGACCGCTACGAGCGGGACGGCTGGATGGTGAAAGGCGAACCGATGACCAGCTGGCGAAGAATGTTTGACGGCTGGGCAAGGAAGCGGCCCAAGCCGCAGCCCGCAGCCAAGCGAGTGCCGACGCTGGAGGAACATCTCTACGAGGTGGACAAGAGTTACTGATGAATTTGCTACTCACAATTTTTTTTATGACCACTACTCAAACAATACCAAACGACCGTGACGCCGAAATGGGACTGATCGGGGCTTGCCTAGCTGGCAAGTTTGACGATGCCCGTGCCGCTGGCGTGGGTGAGGAACACTTTTTTGATCTGCGCTGCGCCTCCCTGTGGCGACTGATGAACGTGTTGGACGCCGAGAAGACACCAGTCAGCTGTGACACGATGATTCACAAGGCGAAGGTGTCATCCACCCTCACCGTCACTGACGTGCTGGACGCCGAGATGGCTTGCCCGTCACCAACCAACTGGACGTATTTCGCAGCAATCACCGACGAGAAACTCAAGGCGCGGCGGGTGATGGAGGTGGGACAGAAGTTGTCCGAGCAAGCGTGTCACGCGGATTCCGTGGAGCAGCTGGTGGCCAACGCCGAGAGCACAATCTTCGGCTTGAACGACAGCATTGCCTCGCAGAAGGACACACGGGGGGAGTCGTTCCAGCGGGTGGTTGAGCTATTGGAGGAGGCTCACAAGGGAGGGCGGGTCGGTGTTCCCACCGGCCTTGGCCCGCTGGACAGTATCCTCGGCGGGATGAGGGGCGGCCAGCTGATCACGCTGGCAGCTCGGCCAGCCGTGGGCAAGTCGGCGCTGGCCTGCAACATAGCCGAGAAGCTGGTGATGGACGGTGTGCCGGTGGGCTTCTTCTCCTTCGAGATGTCGGATGACGAGCTGAATATGCGAATGCTCTGCTCACTCTCCGACACCAACCTCGTCGGCGACATTCTCAACGGCAACGTCACCAACAGGGACATTCGCCTCAAGATTATGGCCAAGGCCGCCGATGTTGCGCCGCGCCTTCGCCGTGCGCCGCTGCACATCAATGACAACGGCAACCTCACGGTGAACCAGATAGCCAGCCACGCCCGCAGGATGGTTCGCAGCCACGGCATTCAGCTGATCCTCGTGGATTATATGCAGCTGATCCAACCCTCGTCAGACGACCGCAAAGCCCAGCGCCACGTTCAAGTGGGCAACATTACCCGCAGCCTCAAGCAGCTGGCTATGGAGTTGAATCTGCCGGTGCTCGGTCTGGCCCAGCTGGGCAGGCAGACGATGGGCAAGCCGGTGCTGTCCGATCTCCGTGAGTCCGGCTCAATCGAGCAGGACAGTGACGTGGTGCTGTTCCTTTACGTTCAAGACCCCCGTATGCAAGACGGGCCGAAGATGGTGGTGAAGCTGGCGGTCGGCAAGAACCGAGCCGGTCGGCAGGGCGAGGTGGACTTGGTGTTCATCCGCAACAAGCTGCGGTTTGAATCAACATTTGGACACGAGCAATGGATCGACGCCAAGGCAAAGGAGTTGGCGTCGGCTTGACCCTTGAGGGTGTGCAGCTGTGGCGGCTGCTCAAGCGCCGGGGTGGATTTGTAACGCCTATGAAAATAGAAACAAAAACCGTGAGGATGGCGACACTTGAGGTGTCAATGGACGAACTGACAACCATCGCCGCCGGGGCCGAGGCTCTGATTCGGCAGCGGATGGACGAGAACGGGGGCAACACAGATCAAGTGCCGCTCCTGCTGCGCACCCTGTCGGCGGATATGAACGCCGCACTAAAGGAGAACCTCTAAATGAAACGAGTAGAACCGGGGCGGTTGTTCTTGGTGAGGAACAAGGAGAAAAACCCAGCAGCCAACAATGATTATGTGTTCGTTTTGCTGGAGGGCGGCAAAGGGGTGAAGCCGTATCTGTTCACCGACACACAGATTCGCGTCGCACGGGAGCGGGCGGCCAAGAACCCAGAGGACTGCTTGAAGAGGCGTAAAAAATTCTTGGGGATATTTTAACAGCAGCTGGGCATAGAGGCGGAGGACGACTCCGCACGGGCGGTTCGGTTATTCCGCAGAGTTGAACACCAGCTGTTGCCAATTTAGGCGGAACAAGCCCGCAATTCTGGGGGCCGCTGCCTTTCCCTCTTGAACTGGGCCACGGGACGAGAGGGGAGAACTTTAAAGGGAGCAAGGGGGAGCAAGGGTGAATGAAGGGGAGCGGGTTATATGCGAAACGAAGGCGCTCAACGATTTGGTTAGCGCGATTATTGTGCAGGCAGCCATCGACTACGTTGATGCCCACCGCAAGGGGTTGGTCAAGGCGGGTCGGGTGGTCGATGAGGACGCCCTGCGCCAGCTGTTACAGCGAAGCTACCCGTGCCGCACCCCCTTGCCCAAGTGGATGGAGCCGCCAGATGTTTACAGCTGCGTCTGGTTTTTGTTTGGCAGCAATTGCCTTGAGGACTTCGCGCCCACGGCGTGGACGATCAGCCCGAGTGCCATTCGCGCAGCTGTGGACAAGGCGGTGGTGGAGGGCGGAAAGTTAAATCATTTTTTCTACAATGACGAAAGCACTGATAACGGGAATTACTGGGCAGGATGGTAGCTGGCTCGCAGACCAGCTGCTTGAGAAGGGGTGGGAGGTTCACGGCGTGGTGCGCCGAGCCAGCTCACACAACACACACCGCATTGACCACATCTTTGACCGGATACGGTTGCACCGTGGTGACGTGGCTGACGCCAGCTCGATGATGCAGATCATCTCCGAAGTGATGCCGGAAGTGGTGTTCAATCTGGCGGCAATGAGCCAAGTGCGCGACTCGTTCGAGACGCCGCTCTCAACGCACGACATCGTACACGGCGGTGCGGTGAATGTCTTTGAGGCGTGCGCCCGCGTGTGTCCCGAGGCGGTCATCTATCAAGCCAGCTCAAGTGAAATGTACGGCAACGTGGAGGCCACCAACGAGGATGGTGAGCGGCTGGTGTCGATGCCGATCAACGAGGACACGCCGATGCGCCCGTGCTCACCCTACGGCATTGCCAAGACCGCAGCGCATCACGCCGCCAATATGTATAGGGAAGCCTACGGGCTGTGCATCGTCTGCGGAATCCTGTTCAACCACGAGAGTGAAAGGCGGGGGCCGACGTTTGTCACCCAGAAGATTGCCAAGGCGGTTGCCGAGATAGCAGCTGGGAGGAGGGAGCCGCTGCTGTTGGGCAACCTCAGTGCCGAGCGGGACTGGGGGTATGCGCCGGAATATATGGAGGCAGCTGTGAGGATGGTGGAGAAGGGGAGGCCGAAGGATTACGTCATCGCCACCGGCTCAAGCTACACGGTTGAGCAATTCTTGATCCAGTCATTCCGGTGCGCGGGCATCTGGGACAAGGAGGTGGATAAATATGTTGAGGTTAGCCCGCGCCTCAAGCGCCCGTTTGAACTGAAGGTGCTGCTGGGGGATGCCTCCAAGGCGAGGGACGAGCTGGGCTGGAAGCCCAAGGTCACATTCACCCAGCTGGTGGAGAGAATGGTGAAGCACCAAATGGACAAACTGGGCGACGTTCGGTGAGCGTTTTGGGGGAAGGGAAGGACATCATTGTTGCTTTAGACGTGTGCTTTGAGTGCAACCACTCGGTAGCCGGTGAGGTGCAGCTACACCACGTTGTCCCACGCTCACTGGGCGGCTCCCGTGTGATCCCCCTCTGCTCAATCTGCCACGGCAAGGTTCACGGGAAGGAGCGAACCAACCAGATCAACATTTCTGAACTGACAAAAGCTGGGTTGGCGGCTGCTAAAGCACGCGGAGTGGTGCTAGGCAATTTGCAGTGGTGGAACTCGCAAAAGAGGGCAACGGCAGCGTTCTTGGAGACTCTGCGGCCACTGTGGAGGGAGCAACTGGAAGAAGTGCGGAAAGTTAAAGCGACTGGGGTGGTCACGCTTAACGGAATCGCCCGCTGCCTTAACGCACGCGGAGTTCGAACGGCACGCGGTGGTGTGTGGACGGCGACTACGGTGAAGAATCTGTTAAGCAGAAAAGGAAGAGTGTGAATGTTTTAGGAGAGACAACCCATATGGACGCTGACCTTGGGGGGGAATACATCAGCGCACGCATAGTTCAGCTGGAGTTTTCCGGTCAAGAGCTGGCGCAAATCCTCGCCATCGAGAAGAAGGATATACCCGAAGAGCTGGCTGATGTGGTCGAGACAATCCTTGGCCCCGCCTGCGCATACAACACGTTATGACACGACGAGCACAGATGGACGCCGCTGCGCAGGAGGTGGTGCGCGTCATAATGAGAGACACCCCCAACCACGGCTGGGTCAACACAACTGACAGCTACGCCAGAGTGGACGGGCTGATCTATACCAACGCCAGCGGCTTGTCATCCCTCTCGCCGGAGCTGGTCGCCATCATCGAAATCAAGTGCCGCAACATTTCACTCGGCGATCTCTGGGCGAAGTTCAAGGGTGAACTAATGGTGGACGCCTCAAAGATTGAGGCGCTGCGATCCATCAGCGCAATGCTGTGCGCCCCCAGCTATCTGGTCAGCTACTTAATGGCCTCGGGCGTGGTACTGAAGACAAAAATAGCGAACGACAAGGGGGAAATAATTTGCAAAAAAAGAAACGAGTTGACGGTCACGTCCGCCGGAATGAACGGCGGGCAGAAGGAGAAGGAGGTTTCATACATTAAATTAGATGGGACGGAAATCATATCGACGGAAGAGGAACAGAAAGCGGTTTGAGAAACTGCAAACCTATATCAAGCACGAAGGAGGAGAAATATGGAGGGTGTACAATCGGAACAAAGGGATGCCGGGGTTACTGCTGTCGGGGTACGGCCCGCAGTGCAGGGAAACAGCCGAGAAGCTGGCGAGACAGCTGGCCGAGGACACGGAAGGTTCGTACAAAGGTGCTTTGTAGCTGGCCACAACGGGATGGTTGGGCGTGCGGTGATCCGCCGCCTCCAGATGGAGTATGGCTACGAGGCGGTGTACCCCCGTGAGCGGACGGACTATCGGGCGATGGCCAACGTCGCCCGTGATCTGCAAATCGCCAAGCCGGACGTGGTGGTACTGTGCGCGGCAAAGGTCGGCGGCATCAGCGCCAACAACACGCAGCGTGCCGATTTCATTCGGGACAATCTGCTGATCCAGCTCAACTGGGTTGAGGCAGCGCGTCAATTTGGCGTGCGGAAGCTGATCCTTCTGGGTAGCAGCTGCATCTATCCGCGCAATGCGCTCCAGCCTATGATTGAGGAGTCGCTGCTCACCGGCACGTTCGAGCCAACCAACCAGCCGTATGCCATTGCCAAGGTGGCAGGCATCGAGCTGTGCTCCAGCTACCACCGCCAACACGGCTGCAACTTCTTTGCGCTGATGCCACCCAACCAGTATGGCCCGTTCGATAATTTCCGCGAAGGCGAGTCGCACGCTGTTGCATCGTTTCTCCGACGAGCCCACGAGGCAAGGGGTCACGGTGATGTTGTTCAGCTGTGGGGCAGCGGTTCACCCAAGCGTGAGCTGATGCACGTTGACGATCTGGCGGATGCAGTTATGTTCGCCATCGAGAGGGTGAACGCTACTGACTGTGTGGACACCGGCGGGTTTCTGAACGTGGGAACCGGCGAGGAGCGCACCATCCGCCAGCTGTGGGAGCTGATCGTTCACATCAGCGACAAGGCCATCGTCACCACATTCGATCCCGCTAAACCGGACGGCCCGCCAAGGAAGGTTATGGACTCAAGTCGGTTCAAGAAACTGGGCTGGCATCACGCGATCCAGCTGGAGGAGGGGCTTCGCTCAACGTGGCAGTGGATGACGGCAAACTGGGAAGCCCCGACTGTTCGGCGCTGACCACCGGCAACCGACGATGAGGCACGCAGCTGAGAGCGCAGCCAACGTGGTTGTTGGTTACGTTATCAACCTCGTGCTCGTGTATGTTCTGATGCACTGGCTGGGGTATGCGATCCAGCTCCACGAGAGTGCATCAATGGGCGCGGTCTTTGCCGTGGTTGCATTCGTTCGGGGCTACTCCATTCGCCGATTGTTCCACCGTTTTGCACAAAAAAACCCGCCAGCCTTTGACAGCTGACGGGCCACAACAACGCTGTCGAAAGGAATCAACAACGAACCAGCACCCAACACCCAGCGCTGGCCGGAGGCAAGCACAAAAAAAGCCAGCCGGTTTCCCAGCTGGCCCTTGTTAACATATTACTCTAGCTCCTATTTTGTACGCCGCCTCGCTCTCTCAACGAGGGTGGAGGGTTACTCGATTCGGTGTTTGCAACCACCACACGCCTTCTTACCTTCAGCCCTCTCGGCGATCTTCCGTTACCAGCCTAATCTAGCTGGACGCTTTGTTGGGCAACCAGTAGCCGCCCCCGATATTGTGAATTGGCCTCCATCTAGGACATAACTCATTAGCTCCTATACGCCCCCCACTTGAGTATTCCCATCCGAATTTTAACTACTGAAATACCACCCTTCCCTGTAGAAAGGTGTCGTTACTATGCCTCGACAGAACGGCCCTTGCACCATCCAGCTGGGCTTCCGATCTTGGTAGCCCGTGTCGCCGCAGTTGAAGCACGGCAAATAGCCGCCATCCAGCTGTGACCCGCCCCAACCGCCGCACCTTTCGCATTCGTATTTCATCGCAGCACCTCCATCTTAATCTGAATCAGCCCCGCATCAGTGTGCGCCAGCTGGCGAAAGGCTGCACGAGACAAATCAATCTCGCGCCCCTTCACGAACGGGCCTCGGTCTGTGATCGTGACAACCACAAATCGCGGCCCCAGCGTACACTTGACCCGTGTCCCGAATGGCAGCTTGCGGTGAGCAGCTGTTAGCTGGTCGGGGTCAAACAGCGAACCGCTTGCGGTCGGCTTGCCCCGATACTTCTCACCGTACCAGCTGGCCGTGACCAGCCCAGCCTTGTCGCCGATTATTTTGCCGACAACCACAAGCGGGATGGCTGCGACTAGCGCAACCATCACCGCCCACTCTAGGATAAACAGCTGTTTCATTTGGCTGCCTTTCCTTTCTTTTCTTTTTGCAGTACCCCCTTCGGGTCAAGCTCCTTGGCTATCTTCTTTTTTAAGGCTGTCCTAAAAGCCTTGTTTCCACCTATGATTTCAAACTTCATTTGATTGTCTTTCCCTTTGATGGCAGCTCGCGCACGCGTCGCTGCACGTTCCAGATATGTTCAGCCTCCATCCGGTCGAGGAACTCCCTCGATACACGGGTGAATCTGTGCGCTCGCTGAACCCCGAGAGCTATGGCCTTCGTCCTGTCAAGGTTGATTGCTCGACTCACGGCTGCACCTCCGTTGTTGTTAGTTGTGTTGTCATACTACTATAATCTGTGTTCTGGCTGCTTGTCCGCGAGCCGCCGCACTTACGTCGAACAGCACCTCGCCACGGTTGTCCATTGCATACACCCAGCGAACCCTCGACGTGATCTCCTCAAGCGAGGTTTTCGCGTCAGCTGATCCGCCTTCGCCA
>Ga0098033_1000763_pt1 | contig 14018 bp, 22 predicted proteins | sample 1_EtaG_FD_75049 | JGI IMG/M metagenome (GOLD analysis project Ga0098033, IMG submission 75049) | Marine viral communities from the Subarctic Pacific Ocean - 1_ETSP_OMZ_AT15124 metaG | ecosystem: Environmental > Aquatic > Marine > Oceanic | place: Pacific Ocean | collected 2015-01-07
CAGTATTTGGTGGCTCATGCCATTTATTCACAGAATTATTATGTGATTTTATAAGAACACACTTAAAAAATAAAACAATTATATTAGGTGGGCAAGGTGTTGTAACATATCACGTAGGCAAATACGCAGAAAACTTTGGAGACATAATGAAAAGAAAAGGTTTATGTGATATCTACATATCAGGTGAAGGTGAAGAAACCGTAGTTAAGGTTCTTAATGAAGATCTTAATCAACCAGGTGTTAACAATCCAAAGCCTTTACAACTTAATGAACTAGACAACCTACCATTCCCTGACTATGGATATTACAATTTAGACGACTATGATTACCTAACACCAAATGAAAAAGAAGTTTTTATAGTTGGCAGTAGAGGTTGTGTCAGACATTGCACATATTGTGATGTTGCTAGACACTGGCCAAAATTTAGATTCAGAAGTGGAAATAATATTGCATCTGAAATGATTAATCATTATGAAAAGCACGGGGTAGAACGATTCTACTTTACAGATAGTTTAATAAATGGATCAATTAAAGCATTCCATGATATGTGTACACAACTAGCGAAATATAGAAATGATTATAAGGTTGACTTTAGGTGGGGTGGACAATTTATATTTAGACCTAAAAGACAATTACCTCAAGGACACTACGATATGGTTGCTGAAGCAGGTGGCGATACTTTTTACGTTGGTGTAGAAACTGGGTCTGATAAAGTTCGTTGGGAAATGGATAAGAAATTTACTAATGATGATACTGAATGGCAACTAGAAGAATTCTCTAGAAATAAATTACATTGTTTTTTCCTTATGCTAGTTGGATACATTACAGAAACTAAACAAGATCAACAAGATACTTTGGATATGTTTCCTAGATGGAAAAAATATGTAGCAGATGGAACTATACGTGGCATTGACTTCGGTGTATCATTAAAATTTATGGCACACACACCTTTAGAAAGAATGATAGACAGTTCCGGTGTGTACTTTTTAGATGCTGGAGACATATACAATGGAGAAACAACATCTAATAAAGATACTAACTTATGGCAATGCACTACAAACCCAGATCTAGATGTCTATGAACGATTACATAGAAGAGTTGAAGTCCAAAAAGAAGCAATTAAGCATAATTGGCCTGTGTGGCGTGGTCCTACTAGACTTAAAGCAGTAAAATTACTGGCAATGAAGTATAGAGACTACCTAGCCGACTTACAACCAGAACCAAAACTCTATGTAGAAGAATCTACAGGGTACAATTGGTTTAAATAACTAATAAAATGTATAAATATCTTGAAGTTATAACACTTTTCGAAAAGGAGACCATGCAATGGCAAAAGTAGACATAGTTACAATAGGTGGAGCCAAAGCAAATTCTTTTGAAATGGTTAATTGTGATGCAACTAACACAGCCGACATTTTTGTATTATGCAATAGAGGTGGGGATGGCGATGTAGGTGCACCAAGAGTCTCTGGAATTTCAGGTAGCACAGTGACCACAGAGGCAAAATTTCCGGCCAACTCCATTATTCTTTGTGTCCAAAAAGGTACATAAGAATTAAGTAACATATAAAATTTAAAAAAGGCCCTATTTTAAGTGGGACTTTTTTTATGAGTTAAATAATGACAATATGCAAAATTATAATGAAATTATTGAAAAAGTAAAATCTAGATACGGAAAACTTTACTATAATTTTATATCTAACAGCACCCAAACTAATTTATTAAACCTAGAGTCAAACTTATTTGAAAATAAAATTATTATATTCTTTTCGCCAGGAGCAGGAGGCAACTTCTTGACTAATAAATTAAATGAATTATGCACAGAATCATCAGGTGAAGGCTTTAAGAATAAAAATAATGAATATATTGGAAATGTAAATGATGTAGTTAATTGCTATCAATATCATATGCCATGGATTGCTAAAGATAATAATTCAAACATTGATCTGGACCTATCACAAAAGAGAAAAGAAAAAGTAATACAACAACTAATAAAAACTCGCTATGTTATATGCATTAAAAATAAGAACAACGAATGGACAGTTCCAGCAATGCTATTTTTAATTAAGAAATGGTTACGATACTCTGACTGTAAATTTAGCAATGACATGAAACCCACATTTCTTAAACCAATAATTAAAAAATATATTAAACATAATTCATTACCTGTGTTTAAAAAAGAGTATAGTTTATTTGTACAGCAACACAAAAACAATCCAGAAAATATATGGCAAGACCATGACTACGACCCAGTTAATTACAAGCAAACTCAAATCATTATTAAATGGTTAAAAACAACTCTTTTAAAATATTCTATTAAACACATAATCGTTGACTATAACGACTTGTTTGTAAATCCTACACAAGACTTATGTAAGCAACTTATCTTTCCTGATAAATCAGAAGAACTCCGACTTAAATTAAAAGAATACCATAAGAAAAATTTAGATCTAATGTTAGAATTCTTAAATATATAAGTATATGAACGTCCAACACCAATTTATAGATAAATCATTCTCTACTCATCAACTTGAAAAAATGAAACAAGGTAATTCAGCTTCAAATGCCGACTACGAGTTTTTAACCCAATCGGAATTTGATAAACTAAGACGTATGTGCTTGACTATAGAATATCATGAGAAAGGCAAAGTTAGCAACTATAAAGGTTTCTCTGCAGACGAACCTGCAGGGCAAATGATTCAAAAGATGTTAAATGATAGACTAGTCAAATGGATAGGTCCCCACAACATAGACTTTTTCGCATTTAATGAAGCAATTGAACCATGGAAGATACACGCAGACCTACGTTGGCATGAGACAAAAATCCCATACAAAATGGTATTAGTGCCTATGGATGTAGAAGCAATAGACAACACAACAAGTGACCCATGGATACCAACATATACAATCGCATTTGATCAAAGAGATTACTTAGAAGATAGTACCAACACAGGCGAATCACACGCAGGTAACGATGGACCATATGCTACAACAGGTAAAACTCGTATCTGCGACAAACCAGGTACACATCACCTTAAACCAGGTTACCACATTACACACGAAGAACACGAAAAATATATGAGTCATTTTCCATACGACCACCTAGATAGTCTTACTATTGATAATATTTTTGAATGGAAACCACGTTCTGCAGGATATTGGGATAACAACCAAATGCATTGTGCTGATAACTTTATAAAACGTGGTATTAAGACCAAAAAATGCTTAATGATCTGTACATTATTATAGTAAGAATATAAAATAAATCAATAAAGTAAAGTAAATACTGTGTCGTGAAAAGAAATACTAGATCAATATTACAAGAACTACAGAGCATGGGACTAGGTGTTCCAAGCAAAGAATTAATCATTGAGGATAGAGCCAAACACGCGATTGCTGAAGCAACAGATATAATAAATGAAATTAACTCTAACTTTGATGATGAAATTGCCCAAGATTTAGAAAAAAGATTTATTAACTCAATAAGAACTGGCGTTGCAAATAAATTCATACGTGCTGTTAAAAAATTAAAAGAAGCAAAAGATAAAAAACCTAAATCAGTACAGGATTAATATGTTTCTAACAGAAGCAAAAAATATTCATTTAGAACACATAGAAGATGAGATAATCAATTCTGGTGCTGAAGGTGTATTGGCTGTAAGAGAATATCTAGCAGGCATACTTGATCTATTGCAAGGCGTTGGATCTGAATCAAAACTAACTGTTAAATGGGATGGTGCTCCTGCTATTATCTGTGGTGCCGATCCTCAAAATAAACGATTCTTTGTAGGAACTAAAGGTGTCTTTAATAAAACATCTAAGGCCGCATACACTCCTACACAAATTAGAAACTTTTATCCAGGTAACCTAGGTGATAAAATGGAAAATGCTTTCATTTATTTGAAACGACTAGGCATTAAACAAGTATTGCAAGGCGACTTACTGTTTGATGATAACATCAAACAAGACACAGGTGACGCAATAACATTTCAACCTAACACAATTGTTTACAAAGTAGACAAAGGTACAGAACTATACAATAAAATAAACAGAGCAAGAATGGGCATAGCATTCCACACTACTTACGTAGGTGAAACACTTGCTGGTATGGATGCACACTTTGGAGCAGACATTAGTGGATTAAATCAAACTGCAGATGTTTGGGTAGATGATGCTACAATTAAAAACATTTCAGGTAGTGTTACATTAACAAAACCAGAACAACTAGAAATCCAAATAGCAATGAAATATCTTAATCCTAAATCAGTACCTAATGCTGTATGGAAAGCAATGCAATCTAATTCAGAATTTATTAATACATTTAAAATATTTGTTAATTCAGAAATTAAAAAAGGAGTAGGTGTGAGCAGACCTACTGATATTATTGATAATTTCGCAACATTTTATCGTGCAAAAAAAGAAAAAGAATTAGCAGGACTTAAACAAGACACAGCAAAACAAGTAAGAGTAGAACAGATAAGAGACCAATTACAGTTCTTATCAGATAATAAAATTGGATTAACTCAAATGCTTAATATGTACAATACTACAATTAAAGCAAAAAACATTATATTATACAAATTAAAAAACATACAACAAATTGGTACGTTTAAAAAAACAAATACAGGCCTTCAAGTAACAGACCCAGAAGGTTTCGTGGCCATCAACGCAGGTGGCAATGCTGTTAAGTTAGTAGATAGACTAGCATTTTCACGTACTAATTTAACTACGCAAAAGAATTGGACATAACAATGGCTAAAGGAAGAAATGCTAGAAAAGAAAAGAAGAAGCCGAAGAAGAAGAAACCAAAACCGGCAGTACTTTCAACACCACTTAATTCAGATCAAAAACAATGGATGAAACGATGGACTTCACAGAATTAAATGAAGACAGGAATACATTTTCTATTAGAGGATATTTTACAAATCCGCTTTTTGATCCACAGACCACACGCAACAGCAAATGCCAGTCACTTACCACGGACTTTAATGCAAATAACACATAAATTGAAGTAATGGAAGACGGAAGATCGAGTTTGTATGCAAGATATAATTAAAAAAGAATTACTAACAGAAAAACTTGTTCATATCGAAAGTCCACTCACAAATAAAATCAAGTCTACTTGGTTAGCTGGTAAAAAACACGATCATATTTCTAATAATGATTTAAAAGAAAAATCAAAACAGTGGTTTTTTTCTAATAAAATAAATCAAATTCATGGTTTAGATTCTTTCCCTTATATTGATTTTATCTATGGATGTACTGACTATATTAATAATTTTCTTATTAAACAAAAAACATATCAAATATTAGAAGAAGAATATTCATATTATTCCTTGTTCGGAAAACAACAAACGAAACCTTCAGAATTACAAGATAATGTTCCTGTAATTGTATCTTTACCAAACTGGCATTATGGAAATAAAAGACCCGATTGGAATGAATTTTTAAAAATTTGTGAAGAAAAAAACATTGATATACACATAGATGCCGCTTGGTATACAGCTACTAATAATTTTAATCTTGAGTTAGATCACCCAAACATAAAAAGTATTGCTGTAAGCATGACTAAAATTGGATTTGAATGGAATAAATTTGGAATAAAAATGAGTAAGAAAAAAACAATTGATGCAATTACTATTAGGGATAGTTTTGGATGGATAAATCAAAACGTTTTAAATTGTGCAAATTTTATTATGGATAATATTGATGTTGGTCATCACTGGAACTACTATGGAAAAAATTATAACATAGTTTGCGATACGTTAAATTTACAAAAAACTAATTTTATTCATGTTGCTAAAAAAGATGGAAAAAATGTAGGTGTAGCAAATATATTAAAAAACCTTTAAATTGAAATAATTTTGCCAAAATAAACGATAAATAACATTATTAAACATTCCTGAGCGGAATGGCAAACATAAGGAGAAACATAAAATGGTTGCAACAAGAACAAAAACAGCATTAATGTCTCTAGAGGACTACTCCTTTGGAGCAGAACCAGTTATAGTTAACATGGACATGATTAGTGACGTATCTGGCAAAACAGCAATGGGATCTACACAAGACGCAGTTCGAAGAACTGTAGAACAATATGTGAACGTTATTGGTGTTGGCCAGTTGATTAACTCTAGTACAGAACAAACATTCTTACTAGAACAATCAGCGGCGGCAGGTGCTACTGGCTTAGGTAAATCGACTGCAAGAACTACTATGCAGGCGGCTATCAGAGCGTTAGGTACAGTTGACTCAGTTAACTTATCTTCTGGTACTGTTACTGACACAGCATTGAACATTCTAATTGGAGCGGTTGGCGCCCCAAGTGCATTGTACAATCCAGACGTGCAGTAATAATAATATTATTAAGTTCCAATTCCTTCCGGAACACACAAAAGGGCCTAAGGTTTTTAACTATGGCCCTTTTTGTTTGAGTAAATACAAAAACATTATATACATACATTATTTGGAGCAAATATATGGGACGCAGAGACTTTGGAGTAAAACAGCAAGACGAAATTAAACGAGACCCACTCATAAAAGGATTTCATTTAGGAACAAGAATTATTGATACATTTGACTGTGCTTGGGTGGCTACATACGATCTTTGGTCTAACTGCATACAAAAACATACTGCTAAACGTGATTCAGGTACCGAATATATTGCTACCTTTGAAACATTAGAAGACTGGGAAAAAGAATTCAAAACAGACGGAATTAAAAAGAAGCCAGTTTTCTGTATGCTAATGGAACCATACAACAGATGGCTAGAAGGATTAAGATACTGGCTTACCGATTGGCAATTAGGAAATAAAGATCATAACTTATGGGACATTGACAGAGATAGTCCATTGTATTTTGAAAAGTTTGGTTGGCCTAGAATGAGTAACCAAACTAAAACTATAACTGAATGCATTATTGGTATAGAAATTGATGAATTTCTTGTTATAGATCAACAGGCAAACTTAAAATTCGCTGATTTAATTAAAAAATATAAATTAAGTTATCCACTAGATGTAAAATTAACAGCATCACACCAAGCCGTTTACAGTCAGGTCTTTATGAAAAAGTACAGGGAAGAAGTTAATAGGTATTCACAGTGGATGAATGAGAACCTAAAATTCAGAGATAAGGTAATTCAAAATTACCTTAAGGATGACTACAACCTTTGGTGGAAATACAAGCAGTTCTAATTATGAGAGTACAATGCTTATCTTTAGTTGATTTAAGTGACAGAAGTAATTTTAATACATTAAATCAATCTCTTCAATTGCGATCTCAGATCGAAATAATTGCTGGCCCAAAAAAAATGCAAAACCAAGATATGTCGTTGTATGAATTTGGTTCTGATCATGTTGGCAACGCCGATGATTCAACAAGAAAATCTCAAACAGTATGGAAATTAGAATTTGAATATGAACAAGATGGTGTGTATGGTCCAAAATTTTCATATTTAACTGAAGACTTGGATAATATTCCTATCGTTTACGAATTAGAAGATACAGCAATATTCAAACAAGCAACCTTTATTACAAACGATATAAAGCAGAAAAATATCTATTTTAAGCATATTTAATGATGACTAAAAAAGTAATAAATATAGTACAAGGCAATAATTTAGGCATTTATAGGCTACACAGGCACATAGTTCGGAGCGAACATGGAGGAAATAAATGCCGAGCAGAACAGCAAGAACATATAAAATAGAACGAGAGTCGTTAGAAGCACACGTAGATATATGTGCTGAACGTTACGACAGACTAGAAGTCCGTATGGACAACCTTAATGAAAAAGTTGAAAAAAATTCAACCCTAATTGCCTCAGAAGCCTCTTCAACTAGAAAGATGGTTATGGGATCAGCTGGCACAGTTATTGCTACCTTAATATCAATTGTAGTCGCTCTAGTATGGTTAATTAAAGTTTAAATACAATATGCAATTACAAGAACTAGTTGACTCTCTAAATGAGAAGCAAATTTGGGGCAGACGTGGCTCCCAAACTGTAAGGAAGTATCGTTGTACTTCTGGAATGCGTAAAGGTAGAATTGTAGCCACAGCGGCTCAATGCTTTGCCGCCCCAAACATCAAGGCACGATTTGCTATGAAAAGAACTAGGGCCAAGATTGGCAGGAGAATGATGCGTAAAGCACAAAGAACTAGAAGAACAAATCCAGCATCTAGAAGATTAAAGTTCCTCAACAAATAATGTTAAATGTTACGTTGGTATAACCTAACTCATAAAGTAAGAGTTTGCGTCAATAACGACGATTTAGAATTTATTGACAAACATAAACGTTCTAAAAAAATATCAAAAAGTTCTCTAGCACCCGAGGAAGTTGACATTGCCGACAAACTAGTACAAAAATCCATATTTGGTAGATATAAAACAGAGTCAGAAACTTTTTACCTCTTCAATAGATAATTTAAATAGCAGGTGCCCATCAGATCATTTGATTTAGTACCCATAAAGGTAAAAAATGGCTTTGTCGTAGGCAAAGTATATGTTCGCATGGTACGAGCAGGTATAAGAACATACTACAACATATATGATTTCAAGAAGAAAAAGAATGTTATGCTTAATGTGTTTTACAGAAATTCAGCCATAGCCATCGCTGAAGCACATAACATAAAGTCACCTCTAATAGAAGATCTTAAACGTATGGAAGAAGAATACTCAGGTCACTACGTTGAAATGACATATTTTAGATATTTGTATCAAAAAACAAAGCACGAGCAAAAAAAAGAACTTTATTCTATGAAATTTGATAAACATCAAAGCAAATGTGTGGCTATTCGCAATAAAATTGATGCTTTTATACTTGATGCTAGGAATAACTTTCAATGCTCTAAAGTAATAAATAACAAGATATGAAGATTGATCAATTAAACAACTTTACAGCAGAAAAAGTGAATGAATTACTGGCATCCCGCTTTGGCCAACGCATTGACTTATCTGAGGAAAACTTAGACAATCTTTCTGCATTTCAAAATGCAATTGCTAGAGAATTAAGCGAAGTTGAATCTAATATTGGATTTAATAAAGCAATGCAACATCCAAAATATGTTGAAAATAAACTAATATTAGATTTAATTGTTAAAGCAATCGACGAACGACAGGTTGGTGAGGACTTACCTGCTAAAGTTAAAAGAATTTCTGGTACTAAAATTGATATAGAAGATCCAGATGAACCAGGCATTACAAAAACTGTTGATACAGGAGAAACTGATGTAGACGTAGATGATACAACAGGTGAGTTAAGTTTAGACCCACAAGACAAAGATGATAAAAAAACACCTGCACAACAAAAGATTAAAATAGGACAAACTGTTAAAAAAGACGAAGATATTAATCAAAAAGAACAAGACTCAGATGAAGGAACAGGTGAAGAAGGTGACGATGAGAGAGCGAGAGAAGAGTTAGAACAGGCTGTAAGTGATGCAAAGAAGGGATTAAAATGGCAAATAGTACAAACACATGGAACACGTGATCCATTTAAAACAGATACAGAAGAAAGGTTGTTCGACCAAATACTAAAAGACCTAGGAGAACTTGAAGTTCGTATGCGAGGAGACGATCCTCACGATCCTCATAATAGACCAAAAAAAGTTGTTACAGATCCAGAGACTGGTAAACCAAAATGGGAATCAGATTCTGGCACATCAGAAGAAGGCGACGACATTGAAGATTTAGTTGCACCTGAATTTGAACAAATAATCCATATGCTCAAAGCAGGGATGTCACCGGAAGATATTAAAGCAAAAATGCCCGATCATGCAGACACAGTTGATCAGGTTGTTACAGATTTAGCGGCTGTTACTGAAGCAATGAATAGTATGTTGCCAGAAGGTAATACGTTAAGCGGTGTTGAACAATCAGCATTAAGGCTGTTGGTAGGCACAAAAGACTTTATGAGAGCCAAACGTGCAATTGAATTTGCAAAGGCCGGTAGAGCAATACCATCGGATTTGGTTGCAGGATTAAAACCATTGTTCGATAAAATAGGTACCTTCCTGTCAGCAGGAGCAGGTGCTGTTAAACGATTTGGAGATATAGAAAAAATGATAGGACGAACAGTACAAAAATCCTCAACTTATGAGGAGAAATTGTTAAGAAAAGTTAAAGTAAAAGAATCAGAAATTGATAAAGCAGAAGTGGCACTTGCCGCTAAAGACATGGTCGACAAAGTTGACTCTATGTTGCAAGATGTTAGCCAAATGAAAGGTGAAGACTTACTTCCACTTACAGACAAAGTAAGAGATGAAGTTGGTCAAGAAGCATCTGACACACTAAAAGCATCAGTTGAAGGTTCTCTAGGTGAATTAGAAACATCATTACAATCAGCAAGAGCAACACTAGACAATGCGGCTAGAACAGTTGCTGGCGATCCATCCGCAGGCGCAATGGCAGATCCATTAGCCGGCCCAGATACACTAAACGATCCACTGGCTGATCCAATGGCAGATCCAACAAACCCAGACGAACTTAATACATTAGACGTACCTGATGCAGAAATTGGTGGGGAAGATCCAGAAGGTAGAGAAAGAAGAGAATCTGCTACACCTGAAAGAAGTAAACATCAGATAGCAGAAGCAATTTTTAAAACACTTTCTAAAAGATCAAAATAATGTCAACAGAAGCCGACAAACTAAAGTCATTAATCTCCAAGATGACTGAAATTGAGTCTAATCCTAAAATGGAATACGTTGGGCCAAATGTTGATACAAAGTTGAGTTATGACAATTGGTTAAAAAAAGTTAAGGGCATTAAAACAGGTGCTCATGGAATTACAGGTCAACAACATACAAAATTTTCAAAAGAATGGAAAGCATATAGAGGACACGAAATAAAAGGTTTATACAAATAATGATACACGATCCTATATTTGATAAAATGTTTAAAACAATACGTAACATCGATGATGGCAAGTATGAACTGCAAACATTAGATACATACTATCCTTTAATAGAAACACAATTGCAAGGCAAAACCGAAATGGAAAAAGTCAAATACATTGCCTCACTCCTTCAAGAAATAGACTTTTTAAAATCACAGGAAAAGTAAAATGAGATTCTCAGAGTTCCTCATTGTACCTGAAGACAATACAAAGTCAGAAAATGCCTTTAAAGCATTATTAATGATGTTTAGACAAAAAGCAGATAGTAGCAATAAACCTAGTGAGATAAGTTGGAGAGCATTAGAAACCTATATGAACAATATGGGGCACTCTATGACATTTGATGCTTTCAAAAACTTATACGATCAAAAACCAGAACTCCAATCACTAGTAAGTGATTATGATGAAAATGGTGTTACAATAAATACTAGAGCAGATGCTCCAGCAGGTGATGACCCTGTTGAAATTCCACCCGATGAAAAAGTTTCACAGATGGCAAAAAGAGCATTAAACAAGAGAGGCGGAGAACTGTAAATGGCATACTTTCCAACAGCAACACAAGCCAAAGAAAGATCACAAGGCAATCTTGTCGTAGCAAAAGAAGTTACTGCTATTGAACAAGCAATACTAACAGCCATCGCGGCATCAACAATGACAGCAACAGTATCAGACGATACTGATATGACTGACTCTACTACAACAGATGCTTTATCAGAGGCTTACTACGCATCATGGAAAGCATCTACAACAAATGCTGTGTATGATGAACAAATGACTGAAGTTAAAAAGCATTTCTCAGACAAAGGTTACACTTGTTCAAGAGTAGCAAACACCGGAGCAACCACAGGATCACATTCAGGAGCAACTGGATTGGTTTTTAAATGGTCTGTTAGTTGGTCATAAACAATCATAGATATTAATTAGAAGGATCTGTAGGCTAATAATTAACTTAATGCACCTACTAGATACTGTAAAAAAACATCTTATAAAAATTAAAGAACGTTTATTCAATGAATATCATAGTGACAAACCTTCTAATGAACTTTCAACATGGATTAATAAACCAGATGAATCAACTCTTAGTAAATGGTGGAAACCAGGCATCCCAAGTATAGATGATGTTACGCACGGTGCTATAAATCCAAAGAGCACAACATTGAAATGGTTTGGTATGGACAATGAAATACATTTCGACTCAATAAAAGAAACACATAACGATTGGGGATTCACTAAAGACAATGTAAATTACACATTTAATAGTTTAGGTTATAGAAATGATGAACCAGAAGGAGAAAGAGATTTCACAGTATTAATAAGTGGTGACAGTCATACATTTGGTATTGCACTAGACGATGAACAGATTTGGCCATCCCAATTTAAAATTTTTTTACAACAACAATATCCTAAATGCAAAGTAATTAACATATCATGTCCAGGTGGATCTAATGATTGGATTAGTCGTTCTTTATCTTGTGCTATTCAAACAGTTAAACCTGATTTAGTAATTGCTGTGTACACATATCCAAATAGACGCGAAGCAATATGGGATAGTGGCTTTTTATGGCAACTAAACACAACTGTTCCCGATAATCCAAGACAAAACGAATATGAAGAATTCCAATCATGGTTTATGACTATTAATGAGCATACAGATTATTATAATATGATGAAAAACCATTGGTTAGTTAAATTGGCGTGTAACAATAAAACTACATTAATTCCTTCACAAGTAACTCAAATGCAATTGATACAAAAACAACTTGGTACTATATTACAATATAATGATGTAGCTAGAGATTGTAAACATTTTGGTCCACGTGTACACAGAGAATTTGCAAAACAAATATATAATAAATTCTGTAGATTGCAAAATATCAAAAAGAATGTATAATAAAATAGTATGCCAATGAAACCGCCACCTTTTGTCGAATTAATCAAATACCACGATATAGAACAAATAACTGAACAAGGCAGTAGAGTTTATCATACACCTTCTGGTACTACACCATCTGTCACTACAATATTATCTAAAACTAAAGACATGAGAGGGTTAAATGCTTGGAAGAAACGGGTTGGTGAAGATGAAGCAAAACGCATTGTAACAGAAGCATCTGGTATTGGAACTGCTATGCATAATAACTTAGAAAAGTTTCTTGCTGGTCATAAAAGAGTTCCCGGCAATAATCTTGTACACTTGCAGGCTAACAAGATGGCAGATGTAATAATAACAGAAGCATTAGAAGATGTTGATGAAGTGTGGGCAATTGAGCAAGGACTCTATTATCCTGAAATGTACTCGGGTACTGCTGACTTATGTGGAAAGTATAAAGGCAACCCTGCTATAATGGATTTTAAGCAATCGAATCGTCCAAAGAAAAAAGAATGGGTAGATGATTACTATCTGCAATTGGTCGCTTATGCTTTGGCTCATAACAAAGTATATGGAACTAACATACGTGAAGGACATATATTCATGTGTTCACGTGACTTAACATATCAACAGTTTGATCTTACACCAGACAAATTTGATTATTGGACCAACCAATGGTTAGATAGAGTAGCAGAATATTATATTAAATTTGAAAACTGCCAAGGTGTATAAATATGGTATATGGCACTTACTAGGCCTACTAGACCTAAAGACCCCAACGGCATAGCACATGGATCGCGATCCGGTGGTACAGCCGCACAGACTAAAGCAGATAGGGTAGTCACTAAAGCCGCTTATACAAATTGGGAATTAGGTAAAGAATTGTCGAACTATCATTTCGACAAATCAATAAAAGACACCGAGGCTTTTCAGTTATGTGGCCGATTTGTGGGTGACTGGAAAGATGAATTAGAAAAAGCATACGAAACAATGGAAACAGTTACCTGGGGTAACAGATGGGATAAAAAAGGACTTTCTAAAAAGTCAGACCCACGTGGTGTTCTAAAAGAAAACGAATTAAAAGATATTATCGATGCTGGTGGTGACCCAGAACAACCAATGTATCACGGCACACGTGATATTGGACCTCAAATGCAACAAATGATTGATATTCTTGGTATGGAAAATCCAAGACATAAGTTACACATTCAACTCACAGGCGAAAGTGTCGCAATGCATTTGGACAAACATTATGAGG
>Ga0098033_1000769_pt1 | contig 13947 bp, 20 predicted proteins | sample 1_EtaG_FD_75049 | JGI IMG/M metagenome (GOLD analysis project Ga0098033, IMG submission 75049) | Marine viral communities from the Subarctic Pacific Ocean - 1_ETSP_OMZ_AT15124 metaG | ecosystem: Environmental > Aquatic > Marine > Oceanic | place: Pacific Ocean | collected 2015-01-07
CTTCTCTAACAACCGCCACACTGCCGCCGTGATCCGAGCCGCCAGTTTCTCCAACGTAAAAAGTAATGGCAGGTCCGTGTCCAGCGCTCATATCAACGCCTTCATCTTGCTGTTCCAGCCTCAAGAGTTCCATGGGCGTGGCGGATCCGCCAGTGGCCGCTTTATATATGTGAGCTGGCGCAGATGGTTCGGTGCCAACACCGAGTCTAGTATTAACAGCATCGAATTTGTAAACCAGAGAGTCGCTGTTCTTATAGATCTCCATGCTTCCGGTGCGGACATGTAAATCTGTCTGATCATCACCAAAAAATGTCGATCCTGTAGCATCAATAATTGCAATATCATTGATATGATAGATGCTGGCGCTGATGGCGCCCGTAACAATTAAACTTCCAGACAAGATTACCGTGCTGGGATCGTAGTCAGAATATGCTGCTGTATAATACGAAAGTAGCGCAGAACCAGTGGTTCCGCCGCCTGACTCGGTAACAAACTGTAAAGAATAAGCTGGGCCTTCCGATCCGGAGCCAGGAGTTATGTCTTCACAATCAATATATGCCCAGCCAAATTTTGCCATATTAGCCGACTCCTATCGAGCCTGACCAGCTTGCACCTCCAGCTTCAACACTGCCATTGATTGTGCGATCATCAGTTTGAGCGCGTCCCGCTGGGATATTTGTTAAACCTGCAACCACATCAAAATATAAAACCGCTGAGTCTTCAGACATAAACCATAGTTCACTGACCTTTAAATCCATAGGGCGGACAAAACTTGAACTTTGATGTAATCTAAAATTGTAACCTCTAAATTTCATCACACCATTTGCATCAACGGCGCCTTTACCAAGCAAACCCTGTTCGCTGAAAGCTACTCGCAAAGAGCGATCGGCGCCGGCGGAGCTACTAAGAGGCTGAATTTGAAACCACTTAGTAAGAGTAGGAAATCTAACTACCATGCCGCTGCCGCTTGCTGGCGCTATGCAGCTACCGCTAACGAACGGTCTTCCGCTAACTTGATAAGCGCCGACATGATTTATGCCCGGCGCCGATTTCCATGAATCTGATGGCATCATTATCTCCTAAATTATATATGCTTGTTCACTATAAATAGTCAGTAATTTCTTCTATTGCGCCTTTCTTGTGCTTTGATGCGTTTTAGTTTTTCTTTCTGTCTATTTCTCTCGGCACGGAGGCGCTTTTGCTTTTTTAATACTGACGGCTTCTTATATCTTCTTCTGTCTTTAACCTGCTCTATGATTCGCTCTTTTTTGACTTTCTTCATGAACTTGCGAATCATTTTTTCGCTATTTCCTCTGCACTCTCTAGCTGTGACAATTACGTTTGATTTTCTACTCATTTTAACTACTTCATCGCCTTCCAAATTTTAGAAGCATCGCCCATAATTGAAGAAATATCAACTCCAGAATCGGCAGCGCTTCCCAGATCAACGGATCCGAGTCGTGGCTCGACGGCTTCATGTTTTGACATAGGTTCTGTGTTTTCAAATAAATTAACGCCATTATATGCGCTGGCGCCGACAGAGTTCATTAATTTTTCGCGATGTTCTCTCAATTTGTTGTTTACTTCTCTTGACTTGCGCTTCATTTGCAAGTCATCACCAAGTAGACTCTCTGATTGTTTTTGCGGGGCCTCTAAAACAAGATTTCCCTGCATTCCTTTGACCACTTCTGAAACTACCGAAGACAAAAGCCCCTCTTCTAAAAGGACCTCGTGTATACACTCTTTCACAAGAGGTTTAATTAGCTTTTTTAAGTCATCTTTCTTCATTCAATACCTCGTTTAGTAATCGATTGATCCGATCTGCTTTTGTGAAGATTTTATTTTGAAATTCTTTTGCTTCTTTCATCATAAACGCATTTGGAGTAGAAGGCTCTGAAACAAAATCAAAACAAATTAGCTGGAAGTCTTCTTCGACAATGGTTGACCCCTTGTCTTCGCGGACAGAACCCATCCCACGAGATGAAATTCCCATTTTACATCCCCCATTAACAAGCTCTTGTAAAATTTTGCCAGCTGGAGTATTCATTACTTGTACTTTTCCCATAACATTGTTTCCTTCCATCCAAACAGAAGTAACTCTATGGGAAACCTTTTCAAGTTGAATAACGTTTGTCTCAGGATGATCGAGTTCTCCAAGAGCGCGATTTTCTTTAACGAGCTTTTTATAGCTTTCGACCTCTCTCAACAAAACGTTGCGAGGATAAATGCGACCATTTCCATTTTGAACATCACACTCTTGAAGCTTGCCAGATAGAATCATTCCGCCGGCGGACACATATCTCTTTTCTTCTTCAGTTAAAAGATCTTGACAAATGCCGCCTTCGCAAAGCTCATAATATTCTCGCAGAAGTTTCTTGCCCATAGCTACGATCCTTTACAGCATCGTCTTACAGGTTGTAGCATCCATTTGTTTATCCAGAGATTTGTCATTTTCTTCTCTTCGCTCTTCTCTTTTTCTTGTTTTCTCGGAACTGAGATGGCCGGCGCTGAGCGCCGGCGCCTTTGCCGGTGATCTGGCTACCTATACCACCTCCGCCGTGGCGGGTGACGCGACGGGGGCGAGTGGCAGCGTAGGCTGCCATTTGAGCTGCTTCTTTTTCCGGCTCATACTTGGTAGCAGGAAGCGTTAGATCAACAGTCTGCAAGATCCTGCCCATCTTAACTAGTCCCAAGCCAACTCTCTGCAGCTCGGACTGTGTTAGATCGCTCGGGTTTAGGGCCGTGAGGGCCGTGAGGAGGCCGCTGAAGAGGTCATGAATTTCGAGCGGATCATCAACTTGTGCCAATTGAGGCGCAAGTATTTTCGCTTTCTCAAGAGCTGCGGCTGAGGCTGGAGAATCCGGATCTTCAGGATCTGCGCCCACGGCAGGTGCAAGGTCGCCTTTCAAATCTTTCCCGCCTCTACCGAGCATCTTATTAATCCACCCGATCTCGTGGAGATCCATGTTTTCAAGCTCTTCGGCTATAATTTGTTTTAATTGTGTTTTTGTAACTTTCATTTCTTATCAATCTCCGTTTTTTTGTTTATTTGCAAGCCATAGTCTCCAAAAAGCATATTTAAGATATATGAGGTTCCTGACGATAGCCATCCTAAAAGAAAGAAATTGACTACAGAAACGTCAAAGTTAAATAGTTCTGTAAATGGAGAAAGCAACATTAAAATCCACCCAACATGGAATCCCATACACATTGGACAATTGGCAAGTTTCCCTAGGGCGCCCTTCTTTGGCCTTAATCTCGAAAAAACCTTGCCATAAACGAGAATCTGAGTAAGGCCATAGGCACATAATATAAATGTTAGTAGTTCCATCAATTTCCTATAAAGTGTACAAATATCCCAAAGTATAAGGATCCCTAATGAACCCTTTCTTAATCGAACCTTGTTCGACTTCTTGTGGGACCTCGCCAAGCTCTGTTGAATCTTCTTTATCTGGATGAACATAATCATCATCTGCCATTGAGATAATTGCTTCGGTGGATTCAAAGTATGGGCGCTCTTCATCAATAAATTTAGATATATTGATAAGCGCTAACTTTGGAGCACTAAGTTCTTCTGAATATGGGCTCTCCATTGTAGCTTCAAAGGAGCCAAAAAAAGATCCGCCCTGAATAGATTCCGGGATCACCAAGCCTTTCTTGCGGAGATGCGCAAATAGTCTATTTTGCGCTCCATAAACCAAATCATTCATAGTTTCTTTAGGGAATGCAATTATTTTATTTTTCACCGGGGATAGAACAATATCAATATCCCCGTGATCAAAAATTAACAAATCACCATTTAAGCTTTTACGAACGTCTATCTCAAGACGAACGACGGCATCGTCGGCGCCCGGGCCAATTTTAACTTTAATCGCCATCGGCGTTGATCTCCTTTACGAGAGATTGCACTTTCATTATCGTGAGGAGCAGTCCCTCGCTTATGGGCTGTTTGGCAAACGAATTAAGCTTGTTGATAATCAGTTCTGTTTTTTCTACCATGGTTTGGTCTGGTTTGATTTCTTTCGCTTCTTTTGCTTTTTCGAGTTCTGTTTTTAGGCGCGCCACTTCTTCATTTAAAAACACTTTTAATGATAGTGCGTTGTCAGAAAAAGAAGACACATAGTAATTTAGCAATTGCTTTTGTTCTTCTAATAATTCATTATCATATTTGTTGTTGAATTTCTGAACAAATAAATTATAAACAGATTTGTCAATTTGATTGTCTGTGGAGTACTCTTTTTCGGCGCGGGACATATCAGAAATTATTTTGTTTTCTATAAGAACTTTGTTTTTTGGGCTTATTTTGTCAGAGAATAATTGTGAAATTGTTGCGAGAGTTTTGTAGTTCGGAACGAAATTAGAAAACACAGACGGTGATAGTTGTTTGTTTATGCTATTGATTAATTCAGTTTGCTCGCTAAAAAGCGATTCGGGGCTGAGCAATCTTCTTTGCAGTCTTGTTTCCTTTAATATTTTCTCTGATGTTTTCTTGTCTAAGTTTTGGTTAGCGTATAATGAGCGATAACAGTCAAAATCACCCTTAAGGGCGGAATTAGAGCCAAAATGTTCTCTAATGATTTTAATAATTTTGTCTTTCTTTTCTACATCGTTTTTTAATATCGCCAATGTTGCTTCGCGAATTAATGATTCAAAAACGAAAGCAGTGTTTCTTTTTTTATTATGCCTTATTTTCATCTTTTTGTTCCGTTACTAAGTTGTCTTTCTTCTCTAGACCTTCTAAAAGCGTTCTGATCGAAGTGTTGATTTTAAACAATTTGTCTTCTTCGGTCTTCTCTCTCAAACTATAAATAGATTCCTCTTCTTCATAAATGCCTCTTGCGCCGGGAGGATTTGCAAGTGTTTGAATATCTCTCATTCCTGGCACAATATTTCTCAGCGTACTTGATGACTTTTCCTTTGCCCATTGACTATTATTGTGGCGAACTTTTGCGCCCTGGGGCCTATGATCTCTTTTGGCCGGATAATATACTTTTCCCTTTGCGCCTTTTGTAAGGTGCCCTTCTTTTTTTCCTGGCGCAAGTCTTGGAGAAGGTCTAGATCCCGGAGGAACCGCCAATAAGCCCCCTTCGTCCGGAGCCGGCGCGCCCTCTGGGGGGCCGGCAGCTGCGGCGGGCATTTCTTCACCACCGAGGCCGAGTTCTTCACCACCGAGGCCGAGTTCTTCACCACCGAGGCCGAGTTCTTCACCTCCGAGGCCGGCCATTCCGCCGCCTTCGGCAGCAGCTGCAGCTTCCGCGACGGCCTGAAGAGAGGCATCGTGTTTGCGATCATAATACATCTCTCTTTGGTTGCGCATAAATTCTTCATGAGACATGTTAAAAATACGATCAGAAACCCAACGACGAGAAAAATAGCCTTCTGTGGCGGATGCAGCAATATCAAATTTAGCTTTCCAGTGCTCCATTTCCTGGAGTTCTGAAATTTTAGATGGGTTGTTTAGGGTAAGTTCGAAAGCAAGTAGATCATCCCCTCTAAAGCCTAAAGTATAAAGATGAATGATTCCAATCTTTGTTAATTCGGCTGTGATAACTCTTTGCAATCTTTGAATTGTTCTTGCGAATCTAATATCTTTTTGTGCTAATGTGGTTTTATCTTCGGCGGCGCCCTCTCCCATTGCAAGATAGGCTTGAGGAATCTTAAGGGCAGCGAATAATTTATCGCGAAGATATTTGATATCATCGATTTGGGTAATGTTTTGGGCGCCGGCAAGAGAAACGATATCTGTCGCAGATCCCGCACGAACTGGAATGTAATAATCTTCCTCAATTGACATTGGATTATAGCGCAAGTCTACGCGACCAGTATCCGGGTTTACAACCGAATGTCTCTTTAATTGTGTGACAATTTTCTCCATATATTGTTCAACTTCTTGTGGAGGAATGGCGCCAACGTCGATCTTGAACACTCTTCTCTCTGAAGATCTTACAATGCGGTATGCCATCATCGCGTCTTCCATAAGAATAAGCTGGCGCCAGATACGGCGGGCTGCTTCTAAAATAGAAGTTCCATATGGCGCATACTTATCATTTCCAAGAACACGGAAGTGGGCGATTTGCCAGTTTTCAAATGTCATTCCAGCGCTATTCCACTGATATTGAACATAGTTTGGATTGGTAGAATCTTTTCCTTCTAATCTTTCCACTTCTTGGACAGGCAAAGAGATAACAGACTTAACACCGTACTTTTCATCAATGTCTAAATACAAAAAGAAATCGCCATATTTACACATTGTGCGGGCCCAGCCAAAAAGATTGTATTGAATGTTTAAGATCTGATCGTAAAGAATCTGCAGTACTGCTCGTATCTCCTCATTGGGGCACTTAATGCTGATCATTGGACTTAAATTAGAATACGTTGTCATCTCGTCTGCATAAATATCGAGCGTTGAGGCAATCTCTGGAGTGTATTCCATTTGATCGAAGTCAACATATCTTTCGCTGCGACGTTGATTTGCAACCGCATTGGTCGCTATCGTGTCTAAAGGATTATAAATTGACTTTTTAAACTGCTGTCCCGAAGCAGATCTAAAACGAGAAGAGAATTTATCTAAATGTTGTCTTCTGATTCTTCGACCTGATTGAGATCGATAATTAATAATTGGACCAGAAAACAACCTCGTTAGTGCTTTAAATAAATTGTTTTGTTTATTTATTGGGTTTTTGTCTGCAGGCATTTAAAATCTCACTTTATAATCCATTTATATTGTCCATATAATTTTTCGGCTTCTGTTATCTTATCAAAAATATTACCTTTTTTATACCCCTCTTGGCCACTTATTCTTGTATCAAAGGTTGTTCTTGAAGTATAAATCGCATCAATAAAAGCTTTTTGGTAATTTAAATCTCTGGCATTAACTTGTAATGCTGTGTCTCTTACCCAGCACGCTATAGCTAACGCCATAATTAAATCATCGTTGTAGCCTTTCATTGCTTGTGGCTTACCGTTCCTCCAAATAAAAGTCTTCATCTCATTAGTTGTGCGAGAAGAATATATGGTAATTAGTTTGTTTCTGATAAACTCCTCTAATTTGGCAACTATGAGGGGGCGCGTTTTCATCGAGGTGGTAAATCCTGGTACAGCTGAATTTCTTATCTCGGCTTGATGTTGCTCAATATATTCATGAGTTGACTTAATTGAATGATAGACATTTGGGTATTGATGTTCATTAATCAGTTTATCTAACACAGAATATCCAATATTATTATTTTCAACCACAAGCATGCAGTCGCCAAATTCTCTACCAACGCTATTAAGCATATTCGCGAACATATCGATCGTTGGTTTGCCTTGATATTCGCCGATTATTTCTAATGTCTCAAGTTTAACGATATGAAATGTGGAGAAATCGGCGCCGTCGCCGCGCGATACATCGGCTACCAATAAATAATTGCATGTCGGATCAAACTCTTCCCATATCCAAAAATTACGATCAAAGCCTGTGCGATGTTTGGGTTCTTTAATTGTAGAAAGCATCCATGTCATACAATCTGGATCAATAACAGTTTCGCCAGATGTGTTGAAATTGCACTCCAACTCCTGCGCAATCTGGCGCTTTGACATATTCTTGGTTTCTTTTTTGTACCAGTCTTCGTCTCTTTCGGGGTGCACCCCCCACCGAAGAGTCGTTAAGTTAAAGTTGTTTGTGCCGGCTTCGGAGTCCACACAAGTTTTATGAAACCAATTACCAACGCCATTAGGAGTTGACAGCGCAATACATCGCCCACCGGTCGATAGTGTGGGATATAATCCAGTCCAAAGCTCTTCAAGGTTTTCAATATGGGCAGCCTCGTCAAGAACCAAAAGTGACAAAGCTTCTGAACGGCCGGCGTCACCAGAAGTTGAAGCTGCTTTGATTGACGATCCATTGGAAAGCTCGAAAGATGTGCGGTTGTCAACGCTGATTGTTGCAATCTTTAACCAATCTGGAACATTGCGCATAATGCTTTTGACTTTTTTAACCAAGTTTCCTGCTGTCGCAAACTTTGTTGCCATAACAAGAATGGCTTTATCGCGATGAAAAAGCATCATCCACACGATATAGCCGGCAGTGATCGTTGATATTCCAAGCTGTCTTGCTTTTAAAATAACATTAAAACGATAATCATTAAATTCAGTAAGAAGCTCGTCTTGGAAATTGAACGTGTTAAATAAGATAAGCCCACGCAAAGGGTGGGATATTCTCGCGTAATTGTTAAGAAAGTAAGAGGGGTCTTTTCCACACTTTAAGATCTCTTTGACTTTTTGTTTTTTGTCTAATTGAAAGCTCATTAATCATTTTTTATTTCATTTAAAATCGCTTCAAGTTCTTCTCGGATAATTTCGTCTATACTGCGAGTAGAAAAGGGCTTAATAACGGGCCGGTCTCCCTGGGCGCCTCCAGCTTGATATTCCGTGGGGAAGTCTTCCTCTTCAGGCTCTTCTCCTGCTTCCTGGGCGGCGCGCCTTTCTTCTTCGCCTTCTAAGGCTTCTTCTCCATATAGGTCGGAAAACACGTCACCAAAGATATCGGATACTGCCGGTGCATCTGCCCCCTTTAACATTGCAGAAATTGCAGGAATAGCGTGCTCTGGCGCCAGATCTTCTTTAATAACCTCTTCTGCAACAATTTCTTTTAATCTCTGTAAGGTGAGCTTCATTCTTCTTTCTTCCTTGTGTCGTTATCAGGTCGAGAGCCCCAGCCGCCTTGACTAAGAAATGTTTTCCACCCTTTTTCCATTGCCCCTTCGGAAGGAACACCAACTTGCATTTCTTTGTCTAAGCCGCCGATTTTATAGTGTTTTTTGGCAGTTACCCAAGAGCGAATACGCGAAGCGCTTTGAACATGTAGATCCGCCTCGCCTTGTTCTGTTAGAGAAACAGAGTTGCCAGTAATTCTTTTATATTCTTTTTTAAGAAAGGAAGTAATATCTGCCAAACGTTGTTCAATTTCGCTTTCAAACCCAGAAGCATAAACTTCTTTAAGCATAACTTCGGAATGATATTTAAGACACATCATGTTGCCATAAAAAACGACACCAAAGCCATCCATAACTCTTTTGTCAATAAGCGGAATACCTTCTTCTCTCTGAAGGCCGGCAGTTAATGCTTCCCCTTCTTCTGTTAGCGCGCCATCATATACATTCGCGGCCGCTTGTGATAATCCTTGAATAATTTCATAAACTGTTGCCATTATTTGGTCTCCATCCTTTTAGCCATCTTTCTTCTCTATCCTCGACATATTCAATGTAACATTTATTGCAACAATCAAACTTGACAAGACAAACATCATCCATAGATTTCTTTGGAAAAACTCCGCAGATAGGACAACATCTTATAGATTCTCTATTAAGTAGTTTTTTTGAGATCTTAATCCCATTAACATCTACTTTTTCTTGCCATTCATCGTTCTTATACTGTTTCTTATAAAATTCTTTAGATTGTTCAAGATATTCTTTCTCTTTGATCTCGGTCCAATTTCCCTTTGGGTTCTGAACTGCCTCTTTGCCATACTTTTCTGCGATGGCTTTTTCAATTGCGGCAATTTTATTAGGATCATCGCTCATTAAAAACTCGATATGCAGCATAAGTTGTCGCAACTCCCGCAGCCACACCGCCGGCAAACCACCACCATTTGTTATTTGGCGACTGGGCCGCAATTGCCTCCTGAAGCGTTACAATTTCTCTGTCTTTTTCTGTTATGCGCAATTCATATTCTTTTAGCATCGAATCCAAGCGAATTTGAAAGTTCTGCCTTTCGAGATGAAATTCGGTTGCTTGTCTATCTATTTGATATTCTACTTCCAAATCGCAATCTAGACGATATTGTTCTGGTAGAACGAGCAATTCGGCGATTCCGCGCTTATTGAATAAAACGCCTTCGAATGGTGCAGGCTCATCTTCGCCAACAATTGTGAATTGTGCGGGAGCTGCGTGTGCCGTAAGTGAAAATAATAATACTTTAAGGAACATATTGAAATCCGAATGCGTCTTCTACTTTATCTGCGAGTTCTTGTTTGTTTTCTGTGAATTGTTTGCGGTTGTCAATCTCTACTTCGATCTCGACAATCTTCTCTTCAGTTATAGTTTTAATGTTTTCTTTCTCTTTGAGATATTCTCGCTCCAATGTCTCCATTGATTCGCGATAAACGCGAAGAGCATCTTCTTTCTTTTGAAGTTCTTCGGCATGAATTGCTTGCAAGCCTTCGATCTGATTCTGTAAAGATTCTTGACTGGTCTTGTAGGTTGATTCTAATTGCTTATAATCATAACGCATTTTTCCAATAACTGTAAGCAAAAGAATAATAATTGTTATTTCTTTCCAGTTTCTCTTCATAAATGCGAGAACTTTAAGCCAGTCAATTTTTAACATTATACGCCTTTCATCTTCGCAATACCATCAATAACACCTTGCGCGCCGATGTAAATTGCAGAGAGCATTACCCAGTCACTTGACTCAAGTCCATAAAATGCCATAAGTCCTGTGGCTGTTAGCCAAACCAGAAACTTGCGAGAAATCATCTTCTCGACCAATCTGTCTAATTTTCCTTTTGTTTCTTCCATCATTTTTTACCTCTTTTTGTTTTTGAAATTTCAATTGCTGCTAGTTGTTTTCTAGCTGCTTTTTTTGATTTTGGTTTTTTGGATAGCGCTTTGCCACCAAGCTTGGGATAAACTTTATATCCGTCTTCCACTTTCTTTATCTTCTCTTCTAACTCTTCTTCGTCTCTATTTCCCGAGCGCACTGCTGATAATATGCCGGCCAAAGCTTCTTCTATTTCTTCACGAAGCTTCTTACGCTGGGCATGGTCTAAAGTTCTTTGCAAACTAGAAAGATCGCTGATATCAAGACCAGCGTCCTCAAGTTTCTTTTTTACTTTCATCATTTCAGGATTAATTTCGGGGATCCCGGCGGCTTCGAATTCGATGCCTGCAGCTGATAGCAACTTATCAGTGTCATCATCGGTAAGGCCACCATCAGTGATTATTTTTATAAAGTCGCCGAAAGCAGTATATAGTTTATCTGGATCGAGGCCGGCCTTGGTTAGTTTCTGAAAATAGCCACGTAAATGTGTTACTAGTTTTTCCTGTGTTCTTGGTGGTAATTTTGATGATGGGATTGGCAGGTTAGACTCTATCTCTTTTTCTTTTTCTTGTGCTGCGGCAGCTCTTTGTGCTTTTGATGAGCCGGGGCCTGTCAGAAACGGGTTGTCATCCGCTTGGGCGCTGCTGGCTTCTTGGTCTTGAGCGAGCATAAGTTCCCTCCATTTTTCTCTTATCGCCGCGGCATCTCCGCCGAAGCCGGATATCCAGCGCGACGCGTTTTTTTGCAAGGACGAGTGTCCGTGCGTGTCGCGCCAGTCGGCGACAGCCTGTTCCCATTTGTTCTCTTTACCCGTTAATTTTACTAACCTATGGTATGCTTTACTAAAGAATAATATATCATCGGTATCCAATAGTTGATCAATTAACCTCTGAACGGCTGGAGTGGGTGTGGATGATTCCGGCGCCGGCGCATCCTCGGGCTCATCCCAACCCTCAGCATCCCAGTCGACCACGACCGGCTGGGGCTCGGTCGGGGCTGCAGGAGTCGCCGGCGAGGCCGCTGGGCCGCGGACTTGCTTGATAACCGGAGCAGATCCGGGCGGGGGGTCGGGATTCGTAGTAGCACGCCCTGCTTGCTCATCAGACATCGAGCCGGCGGGAGTGGAGGCCGCAGCAGGCGTGGATCCTGCAGGGCTATATTTTTTTGTTATAGCTCTCGCCTGATCGGTATATTGCTTGGAAGTTATTTGATCTCTTCTAAATTTATCAGATAAATCTGTTTTTTTAAGTATAGCAATATATTCTTTTTCTTTATCGGTTAATTGAGCTTTCCTTTCTAAATCTTTAAGATCTCGATATTCTTGCGATGATAATTTTTCTGAAAGCTTTTGATTTTTAATTACTTCTTCGGCTATTAGCTTCATTAATTGCTGGGATGAGAAATTCATTATTCTGTTCCAAAGCTAACATGCCTTTCGTCTTGTTCTGCTCTTTCTGAATCAAGTTGCGAATTAAGAACGAGAATGTTCTCTAGCATTTTTTTCTGAAACTGAACTCTCCTATCTTTTGGCAAACCATCGTGTAACTCTCTTAGTTTAATAATCATGTTGGATAGTTCTACCACTGCATCCTGAAGCTCTATTTTGCCACCAGGACCAATATCCCATTCGGGGAACTCAGGACCAAAAGTCCCGAGTCCGCTAGCTCTGATTTCATCAAGCTCTTCCTTGATAATCTGTTTAAGTTGGGATTTTGTGATTTTCATTATTTGCGCCCTTTCCTATCCTTTTGGATTTTCTTCTTCGGCTGTATGGATCTTTGGTACTTTTTCCATTAAAGTTTTGAGATCGGGTACTGCAATATTGTTAACCAATATTTCGAGTACCTCCTCAGTTATTTTTAGCGTTGCAAAAAATTCTTTTGCGGCATCCTGCACAACTGTGTCCGGAATATCATCTTGCGCAAATATGTCCGGAACATCATCAGGCGCAGGCCTTGCTGCGCTAAGAGTGCCAACAAGACCACCTCCAAGTTCTTCCTTAATAATCTGTTTAAGTTGTCGTCTAGTGATTTTCATTTTGCCTTCAAAGCGCATCCCACCGCCCATGCCGCCGCCAAGATGACTAGTGATGCCGGGTGGTCGACTGGGACCAAGGCGCGGGCGGGTCGCAGGCGAGGACCGCGGCCAGACGTGTTTCGTGAGCGCGGAGTAGGCTCTTTTTAAGCTTTTTAAGAGTTCCTCATTTGTGTTCTTGTCGTATTCGAGTCCGACTAATCCATCTCGTAGGGCGCTGAGCTTCGGGATATATTCTTTTGCGCTAAGCTCCTGACGAATCTGTTTATAAGTCTCTTGATTGAAGCTTCCTATTTGTTTTCTTAAGTAGCCCAAGTCTCCGAGTTCCTTGTAGCCTGAGGGCCTCATTTTTTCAAGCCAAGCATCTACAAGGGGGGCATAAAGCACGCTCTTATAGGGACTCCACACTCCTGGTCGACCGGTAGGAAAGTCTTCCGTCCAGCCGAGCTTTCCTTCTACCACATCTTTAAGCGGAATAAGATATACGGGAAGAGGGTTTACTTTAAGGCGACCGGTCTGCTGGTTCTTGTCTTCAAATGATTTTGCTTGTCCCTGGGAACGGGTAAAATCCCTGACGCTCTCAACTCCCGATCCATGCGCGCCCGCGGCGGTCTGAGTCCGGGTGGGGCGATCCCAGAGATATTTGCGCGCAAGCTCTGTAGCTTTTTTGATAAATTTGGGATCCCTCATCACAACGTCTATGGCCGCGGCAGCAAGGGCATTTTTCTCTTCCTGTGGCAGGCTGCGGACTCCGATTTTCTCATAATTATCCCAGGTGGACCCTTCAAGCTCTTCTTTAATAATCTGTTTAAGTTGGGATTTTGTGATTTTCATACTTCGTCCTCTGGAGCCAGAGCTGCTTCGTCTTCGGACATCTTGGGTACAATACCCAATTGTTTTAGTAATTGCCACCCAGACGCTCCAATTATTGTAAACAGTACTTCCTTCTGTGTAACACCATGCTTCACGGCTTGTATAAGTGTCTCAAAATTTTCCGGCGTAAGAAGCGATGGATCTAAAACTTCGTTAAGCTCCTGTTCTTGAAGGGCACTCTCAAGCTCTTCTTTGATAATCTGTTTAAGTTGTGATTTTGTGATTTTCATTTCATTATTCCTTTATGTCGCTAATCCATTCATACTTAGTATCGCAATCAATCCAGGCACATTCTTCCGCACGTAAACGCCAGAGAAAAGTGTCTCGCATCGACCGCCGACATAAGCGATTGCTGACTCAATGTTTTTGCTAACTTTTGGATCTGCCACCATTTCCTCAGACGCCACTAAGATTAACGAACCTGCGGCGGCTTTGCCTTTTGGCGGAGGGCACGCAGA
>Ga0098033_1000770_pt1 | contig 13947 bp, 10 predicted proteins | sample 1_EtaG_FD_75049 | JGI IMG/M metagenome (GOLD analysis project Ga0098033, IMG submission 75049) | Marine viral communities from the Subarctic Pacific Ocean - 1_ETSP_OMZ_AT15124 metaG | ecosystem: Environmental > Aquatic > Marine > Oceanic | place: Pacific Ocean | collected 2015-01-07
GAAATTTTGGTATTAGGAATATAGATCTAAATGAGAGTACTCGTCCATGGGGTAGTTATGAAACACTACTAGATTCTACTGAATGTAAAGTAAAAAAGATTATTATCAAACCAGGCCAACAGCCAAGCTATCAGTACCACAATAAGAGATCAGAATGTTGGGTAGTCACGCAAGGTCATGGTTTAGTTACACTAAACGGAGAAGAAAGCAAAGTTCAGTCTGGATCAATTATAGAAGTGCCCGCCGGCGTCAAACACAGAATAAAAAATATTGATAAAAATAAAGATTTGGTTTTTATTGAGGTACAAACTGGAGCTTATTTTGGAGAAGATGATATTGTAAGACTTGAGGATAAATATGGCAGAGACTAGTGTTTTAATTACAACTAGTGGTATTGGAAGCCGTCTTGGAGATATTACTGAGTATACAAACAAATGTTTAGTAAGAGTAGGCGATAAACCAGCGATATCTTATATTATTGAAAATTATCCCCAAGATACACAATTTGTTGTAACTCTTGGCTATTATGGCTACCATGTGCGCAGTTTTTTAGAAATTGCGTACCCAGACAAGAATTTTACTTTTATTGAGGTTGATAATTATAGCGGCCCAGGAAGTAGTCTTTGTTACTCTATTTTGCAGGCTAAAGATGTTTTACAGAGGCCTTTCATATATCATGCATGTGATACAATAGTACAGGATCCGGCGCCGGATTTAAACAATAATTGGTGCGCAGGATTTAAAAAAGGCTTGGGATCTCAATATCGAAGCTTAAACGTTGTTAATAATTGCGTTACCAAAATTAACGATAAAGGAGAAATACACTACGATTTTGATTATATTGGCCTGTGTGGTATAAGAGATTATGAACTATTTTGGCAAAAAATAGAAGAACTATATGTAACAGATCACTTAGACTCACAATTATCAGATTGTGACGTTATCAATCTAATGCTTGAAACGGTTAGCTTTAGACATATGGAGTTTAAAAATTGGCTAGATATAGGAAACGTAGATAGTCTCGAAACAGCTAGAAGCAAGGTAGAAAATACATTTGACGTGCTAAACAAAGTTGATGAATCAATTTTTTTAGTTGAAAACCATATTATTAAATTTTTTCACAACGAAGAGGTGTGCGCAAATAGAATATTTCGCGCGCGCCAGTTAGAGGGCCTTACACCCTCAATAGCTTCTTATAAAGATAATTTTTATAAATACAAATACGTCGAAGGAGAGTTATGCGCCACGATAGCTAATCGATCAAATTTTAATGAACTTTTAAATTGGGCATCTAACAATCTATGGAAGCCTAATTCTAAAAAAGATATATCGAATTTATGCGAGAATTTCTATTTTGAAAAAACCTATAAAAGGATAAACGATTTTTTTAACAAAACCAACGATCATGATAAAACAACGACAATTAACAATTTAGTGATGCCTCCAGTATTTGAAATGATAAAAAAGATTGATAAAGAATGGCTTTGTAACGCAAAACCATATCAGTTTCATGGAGATTTTATATTAGATAATATAATAAAAACTAAAGAAGGATATTGTCTTTTAGATTGGAGACAGGATTTCGGCGGTGACTTAAAATCGGGAGACATATACTATGATTTAGCAAAACTAAATCATAATCTAGTTTTAAACCATGAAAATATAAAAAATAATCATTTTACGATAGAAAACCATAATGGTAAAATTACATGCGATGTATTAATAAATTTTAGACTACTCGAATGCCAAAAAACATTTCAGAGCTTCTTGATTAAGAATAATTTTGATATAGGAAAAGTAGAAGTCCTAACTTCACTTATTTGGTTAAATATGTCGGCGTTGCATGAACATCCTTTAGACAAATTTCTATTTTACTTTGGAAAATATAATTTAGCTGTTAGCTTAAGAGAACTACAAAATGAAATCAGACAATAAGACTAACATTTACATTGGACCAATGTCTAAGAACATAGTCGACTCAATAATAGAATATTGTAACGATAACAATACATACATTGGACTGATTCCTTCTAGAAGACAAATAGAATATAACGGAGGGTATGTCAATAATTGGAAAACAAAAGAATTTGCTTCCTATGTTCAGTCAAGAACTTCTAAAGTCAAAATTCAACGTGACCACGGCGGTAGATTACAGGGAAATGGAAGTGCCGACTTTTTAAAATCATATGAAGAGGACGCTTTATCTAATTTTGATTTAATACATATCGATCCATGGAAAAAATTTGTTGACATAGAAGAGATGATAGAAGAAACAGCTAAAAATATAGAATTTTGTTATTCTGTTAACCCTGAATGTTATTACGAAGTAGGAACAGAAGAAGCTATACATGGGTATACAACGAATGAACTAGACTATTTCTTATCTGGCTTAAAAGATAGATTAGGACTTTTATGGAAAAAGATAAAATTCGCAGTTATCCAATCAGGCACAAGAATAATAGGAACTGAAAATACAGGTATTTTTGATGCCAAAAAATGTAAAAAAATGATTGATGTGTGCCGATATCATGATATCATGTCTAAGGAGCACAACGGAGATTATCTTAGCCTACAAGGCGTTAAAACTAGATTTGATTTAGGATTAGACGGGATTAATATCGCGCCGCAATTTGGAGTTTCGGAAACAAAAATAATAGTTGAAGAGTTGAAAAAGAATAAACAAGGAGAATTATTAAATAATTTTTTTGATTTATGTTATCATAGCAATAAGTGGAAAAAATGGTTGAAAAGGGATATTCAAATTAACAAAAATACAAAAGATTTAATCCTTGCTGTAAGTGGCCACTATGTTTTTGCAGACCCAAATTTCATATCTATAAAACAAAATATTGATAATATTGATGAAAAAATTATAATGGTTCATAAAAAAATGATACAAAATTTATTGAACTGGGTTTAGGGAAAATAATGACAAAATGTTTAGTAACAGGCCACCGAGGCTATATAGGTTCTAGGCTATTTAAAAAATTACAAGAACTTGGATATGATGTACAAGGTCTTGATATAAAAGATGGTAATGATATTAACAGTCCTCAAGGCCTACAAGAGGGCCATGATGGAAGTTTTCGTCCTCGCTGGGTAGATTTCAAGCCTGACTACATTTTCCACTTGGCTTGTATGCCTCGTGTGGGCTATAGTATAGATCATCCTGTACAAACTATGAAAAACAATGTGTTAGCAACGAGTAATGTATTGAATTTTGCTAGAAAAAATAATGTTAAAAGAGTAATATATTCAAGCTCTTCTTCCATACATGGCGATGGAAAAGGACCTAAATCACCATATGCGTTACAAAAACTAACATCTGAAATTGAGTGTAAACTTTATTCGGAAATATATGGATTGGATACTGTTTCTTTGAGATATTTTAATGTTTATTCTCCAGATCAACCGGCAGACCGCGCTTATGCTACTGCAGTATCAAATTGGATGAAATATATAAGAAAAAACAAAGTTCCATTCATAACTGGCGATGGAGAACAGTGTAGAGATATGCTTCATGTGCAAGACGTGATATCAGCAAACATATTTGTAATGAATTATCCTGAGCGTTTTGATAATGAATATTATGATGTTGGCACGGGCGAAAACATATCTTTAAATAAAGTAAAACGAATAGTACAAGAATATTTTCCAGATGTTGACTTTATATATGTGCCGCAACGTTTGGGAGACGCGAGAAATACCCTTGCCAATACCTTACCATTAAAGAAATTAGGTTGGGAAGCAAAAATTAGTATTAAACATGGCTTGAACGAATGTTTTTCAAGTTTAAAAAAGGAGTTAGAAAATGTATAAATTATCAGACGAGGCCCTGGCGGCTATAATGATGTCGCTGCAGAGATCCTTACTGGAACAAAGCGATATAGTTCCGGTTTTAAAGGGATTTGATTTTAAAATAGGCGACAAAGAGGAGCTTTATGTTATGAATCCTCCCATTATCAAATATGATAACCAAATAGATGAAGATGCCTAAATATTTTTATAAATGCCAAAAATGTAGCGAAACTATAGAAGTTTATCATTCTATGAACGAAGTTAAAGAAGACTGTATGGTATGTGAATCTGACAAAACTTTAAAGAAAGTACCCAATAACATAACATATTCCAGTGTTAATAAGAAAAACAAAACAGTTGGAAGCGTAGTTAAACAATCAATTGAAGAATTGCAGAATGATTTAGAAGAGCAGAAACAAGAATTGAGAAGTGAATTTTATGGAACAGATAATTAAATACGCGTTTTATATTTCGGTTGTTTTGAACGGCATTTTGTTGATGGTAGTCACCGGAATTTTACCGTTTTTACTGTATCTAAGTGTTTTAGTTAACTTGGTTCTTGTTTGGTATAGTTTAAAAAGTTTACACAAACTAAATGATATAGAAGAAGATATGGTTTTTTTAATGGAGAGGAATGAGCTTTTTCTAGAAAATTTAGAACAAATACATAGCCTAGAAATGTATTATGGGGATCAAGATTTACAAAGCTTAATCGACCATTCTAGAGAACTTGTTAATGAATACATAGATATACAAGAAAAATATTTTGAGGTTGAAGTAACCTCTGAAGAAGAAGAAGAACAACTCGAAGAAGAAGGCCAAATTGAAGAAGACACGACGACCCCGGAAAACTAATAAATACTTTACCAAAGTACACGAAAACGCGATTATTAATTATGCGTCAACCCAAGACAGATCTATACGAACCGAATTATATATAGAGTATATTGAACCAGCTTTTGACGAAATGGTCGATAAAATCGTCTATACTTACAAATTTAATAATCTTCCAAATATAGATTATCTTAAAGATGATTGCAAGCTATGGCTAATAACAATATTGGACAAGTACGATCCTGAGAGGAAATCAAAAGCTTTTTCTTATTTTAGTGTTATAACCAAAAATTGGTTTATCCACAAAGTAAAGCAAAATTCTAAGAGACTAAAACGAGATGTTCAGTATGAAGACATATCAGAAATAGAATTAGAACAATTTCAAGCGGGAAGTGTTTATGAATCGGAAAGAGAAAATCAAGAATTTTGGCAAAATTTATTTGAAGAAATAGATAGCTGGGAAAACATGAAGTTGAAAGATCATGAAAGAAGAGTTCTAAAAGCTATAAAAATTCTTTTTAGTAGTGTGGATGATATCGAGATTTTTAATAAAAAAGCTATTTACTTATATATGAGGGAAATAACAGGCCTTAATACCAAACAAATTGTTAATAATCTTAACAGACTGAGGAAAAGGTATAGGAGTTTCAAAAGCGAATGGGTAAAGGGAAACATTTAGATTCACAAAGCTTTGTTGAAGAAGCAGCTGATAATATCAGAAAAGATCGCGCTTTGGCGTCGACGCTTTTGATCGAATTAATGAAGATTCTGAAAACTGATGAAACAAAACACCAATATTCTGGTCCCGTTGCAGCCAAATATTTAGAGACCCTGCAAAGGTCTAACGAACAATTGGTTAAATTAGCTTCTTTGATATCAAAAAAAGAAAATGTATCTACTAATTTGTCTCAAATAGAAAAATCAGAGATTTATGATTTGATTAAAGAAGACTAATAGGGTATTTTTATGGCTGCAGAGGAAACACCGAACAAAACGTTACCAGCTTGGACTGAAAAAAAGATCCTGGATCAGTTTGAATTTAACAATACAAACCAACAGATTTTTGAGGCTCGATACGATCCTAACCAAAGCGCCTTCAAAACAATTAAACAGATGTTTATGGATAAGTATTCATATGACATCATGGGCGAGAAGACTGGTCCGTATCTGGCTATTGTTTTGGAAGTATTGTCCGGACCCCGAGCCAACAACGCAGCTTCAACTAAAGATAACAAAACAAACACAATTAATATTGAAAGCTTGCGCGACCCCTCATACAAAGATAAAGAGGGCAATTTAAAAGAGCCGCCGATAAGAGTAATTGCCAGAGTCCCAGAATTTGATTTAGATATTGATTGGCCAGAAGACAACGAAGACCATGTAAGGATAGCTTCTCATTCTGAATTCCATTCAATGCATGACACAAATAAAACGAATGGAGTAGATTTAATAACCGCTGGCTCTTCTATTTGGGTTACCTATAATAATACAGAAAATCTTACTGGCTTCGACGGCCGAGCCGTAGGCAGAGTAATTGGGCTGCAGAGCCAGCCGGCCCATCCTGTTAAACTCAATTTAGTACAAAAAGCAAAAAATGCGCATAATCCTCCGTGCAAATCCGTGCGCCAATTATCGGGCCCATCCGCTGGCTTGTACGTCGGCCAAACTGTGGCAGAAGTTCACGATGCCGGCCCACCAATAAAGAGGTTAAAAAATAGAATTAAAACAGGTATGCATGGCAATGGCACTCCTCAGACAAAGGCACACTTTGACGCAGCTTTGAATCACAGTAAACCTTCAGTTAAACACAGCATCCCAGGCGCTGCACCTGATTCTAGGAACGCATTCGTTTGGGTGGGACACCTAAAAAATAACGGTTATATGGACATATTAGACCGTCCGCTCTCCCCGGGGAGGGAGACCATCATTTATGCTCCTATGATGTTAGATTTAGCGTCACCAATAGAAATAAAATACTATTTTCATGATCAAGCTGGGTTTGGGCATGCTTGGATCCATGGACCCGATACCGATCTAGGTTCAGCAAGATCAACAGCAGATTCGCCCCATGGGAATGACTTTAAGGAACATATAGGGCCCGCAATCAAAGACTTGATTAAAGATGGTAGAAATTTTATTTTAGTTATACCTGAGATGGCCCACTCAAGAGGTTTTGGCACTATTAGCACCGCAACAGAACGTTTTGAAAAAATTACTAAAGGAAAAAAGATGCCGCCCGGCGCGCCGGGCATGGGGGAGAAAATAGATATAACTATTAGAACATATATGGCGCCTGGCATGTCTGCCTTGGTAAAAACATATTTGCGTAATTTACCTACATCTGCTTTCTACCAAGCAGAGGGCGTTATAGACGAGGCAATACCAAATAATAATTTGTTGCAATACACACACCTCAAACAACGAGAGACAGCAACTTTTGATGGTTCTTACTCGGGCGGTAATTTTGGCTTGTTTCACCAAGAAGTGTTAGACGTTTTAAACGAATACTTGGGTACCGTTGATGACAAAATATCTTATGTCTCGATATTAGCAAACGGCTTAGGCGGAGTCAGCTTGGCATCAATAGTACAACATATGCCAAGCACGCCATCTCATCACCCCGCCGCGGAAGCTTTTAAGGGAGTACCAATTAAAAGAATTGATTTTATTGACTCAGGAAAAGATGTGTTCGGAGACCACGGCTTCCCTGAATCTCCTTCATATGCAATATACAAATATCTCTTATTACCAAAATCATCTTCTCCGGGCTTTTCGGAATTTAACTATGTAACTGACCTAATAGGAGAAAGATATTTATTTACTAAGCTACAAGTTGGTTCTAAGTACGCACAGCATAATAATGCCGTATCAGATTATGGAGAACAAAAGTTTTCATTTTTTGTTAACCAATCCGCAAACCAGGAAAACTATATAAGTCTACATATGGCTACTACCAATAAAAAAGTTGGTTATGCATTTAGTATGGTAAATACTTTTTTAACTGATTATGAAAATATACCTTCGGCCAAACAATCAGATTCCAGCAATCACCCTTCGTTCGATTCTGTACCAGACCACGCTGGAATAATTGCTAGCAAACCTTCTGCCGCTGACGTATCAACTTACGAAAAAGAAGCAAAGAAACTAGAGGAAAAAAATAAATTTTTTGAAGATTTCATTGTAGATGCCCAGAACGACATGGCTGGGGTGTGCAAGAATTCATCTTATGCTATTTTTTGTGAGGCCGGCTTTGCCCACGGCTCACGTCGTTCGGGAGCGATTGTTTTTTCTACATATACTACTTATTTACGAAACAAAAGAAGGTTGTACGAACTCCTCGGCGTCCCGACGTACGCCGATCTCTTAATCAACAACATTATAGCCTTAAAAGAGATTGAAAACAATACAGTAGCTCTCGGCCAGGAATTAGCCAGTGCCAAGCAAATGCTGGAGGAGGTCAAAGCTTTCAATAAGAAATCGTCTGACGGGTCTCCAAACATTTATGAAGGATGGCAAGAAATTAACACATCGGTATTTTTGGACAACATTTTGGCAGGAGAAGTAGTTGATGCTGTAGAATACATAGCTTTGCACGCGGGCCAACTTGCTATGGAAGATGCTTATATCAAGATAGTAGCGAGAATAGAGAATACCATAAGTGAAGCTGAACCTGAAGCCGTCGATCGTCCGTCTGATTGTCAGCCACCGCCTAGGAGGATGAGCGATTTCGATCCGACCGGCCTTTCAGGTCGCTTAAATTTATTCTCAGCGTTTCCAGCAAGATCTTCAGACAGAAGTTCGAGACGCGGCTCCAAACCAACATGTAGCGGCAAAAACATAATAGTTCCCGCTAGCTATGAAGAGTTGGTTGACATGATCCCCTGGTTTCCGGAAAAAGAGGATTTTTCATATGTAAATGACCGTTTTTCGAAAGATGCGACAAAAATAAAAGATAAGTGCGAAGGCGGTTATGAAGCAACCAAATTTAGATATAAGGCCCGCGCCGCATTTAGCGGCCACACATTTCACGAAAGTCCGCCAATTTGGGCATGTATAGTGGATTTGATAGCTAAAGCCTGGGATATAGCATGCACTGTATCAAACTACGAACCATTCAAGGTTGTCACCGGGATAAAAGGTTCTTTTCAGAAGAGGGGCGTGACTGCTTATAAGGCTGGAATACCGCTTAGTACTTTTGGCCTAGCATTTAGTGTTGATCCTCAATTGACTGGATATAGTACAGATAGTGATCCCTTGCACAGTATTTTTACAGGCGCCTGGACGCCGGTTTTTGTCGAAAATTATGCTGGGGAGTTATATAATCTAGGTGTGCTTGATGATGGTTGGATTGGCCCAGGAGCTACTTTCTTAAATAACGCGTATAGCGACCCTGGCGCGCGCACAAGAAGAAAAACAGGGGATTGGTATTGGGCAGAACATTCTTATAACGGCGATCTTGTAGAAGGCGAAGAAATCTCGGCCACCGGATCCGAACTGGAAGATTCTAACATCGATTATGATGATATCATGGACTTTGCAAAAGACGGGCCCATAATAAAACCAGGCGCCGATCCAGTATTGTGGTTGTTAACTTTTTGTGAAAAAAGCGGTATGAAGTGGGGAAATACACAATTTTTGAAGAAAAGACATCGCGGCGGCGTGACTTGGAGTTTATCAGAACAGAGAAGAATAGCCGCAATTTATGGTATACCTGATATTGTAGCAAGAATTAACGCCATATCATGGTCTGATACAGCAATCGAAAATCACATGCATTTTCAATTTTATGATGGTCCAGGACTAATTAAATGGTCTGAGATGTCCTCCGTACGTAACAAATTAGGAAAATAATATGGTTGGTGAGAAAGCAAACATACAAATTGAAAAAGTAACTGCGGTAACTGCTGATGGGCCAAAAACTCTTTATAATGTCGAAGCTATAGACGCTGAAACAGGCCAGACGCTTTCAAAGACTACACTTGACGATCCCCTCGCCGCCGATTATCTAGCCGAGCATTTGAACAAGTTGCACAACGACCATGGCCTTGACGAAGAGGGCGAGATACCAGAGTCCCCAGTCCCCGACGCCGACGCCGCCCCAACTGCTGACCCGGATACCCCCCTGGAGGCGCCACCTTCTTCTTCCGCCGCCCCTGGCCAAACGCCGGCCACTGGCGGTACTGAATCGGGAATTAGCCCATCTGAGTCACCCCCATACCAACCCGGCGCCACTGCAAAACCACCCAAGCCAGGCACCACATCAGCCTCTTCCGCTTTGAGTAAAAAAGCGCGTGATCTTTGCGGCATGGCCAAAGACCGAAAAACAGAATTTTTAAGGTTAACAGAAGAACAGCTAGCGGAACAAAAAATCAATGGTGTGTTCGGAAATAAAAGAGTACAATCTAAACCCAAAAGAAAAAAAGCAGATTCAGAAGTTATAGCAGGCGAAGGCGTTGACAATAATGCTTTTATAGTAATAGGGAATGATCGAACTGGAAAGTTGCATGAGGGATACGGCGGTAAGGGCCACACCCAATGTGACAGCATTGATCTTGTCGCCGGCATGGGAGGCCCGTGCCCGCAAGAAGTAGAAAAGGTTAAAACAACATTAGCAAGTGGTGAAGAAATAGAAGTCGAGCGCCCTAAGGACGGCAACCCAAATTTCTTTATTGATGCAGCCAGAATCTATATATCTCAAAAAACTGATGTCGATAAAAATTTTGGTTTGGGTGAATTTGGTCCTTCTGGCAACAAAGAAGCGCCTAGAGATCCTAAGAAGATAGGTAAATATGGCGCTAAATCTGCAGTCGTGGCCAAAGCAGATAACATAAGGATAATAGCGAGAGAGAGTTTGCAAATTGTCACCGGAACAGATAAGAAAAACTCACAAGGCGGCATCGTCCGCGGAAAAAGTGGTATAGAAATCGTTGCAATGAACAAATACGAAGAATTACAACCTATGGTTTTGGGCGATAATTTAATTGAGTTGTTAGAACACATCGTAGACAAAATTGATGATCTAACAAAGATTAATAATGGATATGCAAAATATCAGATGAAATTTAATCAAGCAGTGACACATCATACTCATATTTCACCTTTCTTTGGGATCCCAACTCTCCCTTCAGAAATAGTTATTAAGGGTGGTCTAAAGTGTGATTTAGAACAAACTATGAAAACTGAAATGTCGTCACTTAAGCAACTCACCAATCTCGCCGGCTTGAAGATGAATTATTTGATTGACAGTGGCGAAAAATTCATAAATAGTCGATTAAATAAGTGTAATTAAAGATATATAATGTATAATAAGGTTAACTAATGTCTATTGACGCAAAGAAAGAAAAATTCAGTGAATTTATAGAAGCCTCTTTCAAACTTTGGGATGAAGGTTTAGAAAATTTTCTTGGTTTCGCTAATGATTTTTCGTCATCGGATCCCGTCGCTAGTACGCTAGCGGCACAACTTAATTCTATTATTACAGAATATGAGATGGAGCGACCCTTAGGAACTGGTAGCGACTTCGGCGTATTAGAGTGTACTGAAAAAATTGATAATACTAAAGTGCACGGCGATTGTATAATCGCCGATCCTTGGCCTTCATTTGCCCAATATGGAAACGAAGATTTTCATAATACTGTATTGGCGCCCTTGGTTTCTAAATTGGCAGAAGATTTTAAAGTAATTTTAGAAAACCCAGTAATGTCAAATCCAGCTCTTATACAAGAAGTACTTGAAACTGGTAGTTGGTTTGATGGTGGAGTCCTCGACGCGCTACCCGGTTTTTTGGAATCGGCCATGCTCGCCGGCGCCGATTATTTAAACGAATTTCCTAGCTATTCTTTCTCTCTGAAGAAAAATATAAAAGCCGCAGCCGCCACGGCCGGCCTAGGCCCGGGGCCAATATTCAGCGACCCGCGCCTAGAAAATAGCTTTGATCCGCCTCTCAACAACACCACTGCCAGACACTACATTGGTTTTCTTTTGGATGAGGAAAAATCTGCAGGTAAAAGATCTGAATACTATCTTCCAGTACGGCCGGCCCCGTCTGTCGAGGGTCTTGAAAAAGGCTGGGCGAATACAAAGTATTCGTTAATCAACGAAGATGGAGATTTGGTACAAGCGTCGGCCGAGGACGGTAATAATTTCTCTGATGGCATAGATATACCTTTGGGCACTGAGGTATTAGTCACAGAAATAATCAATAGTGAGTCTGGCATGTGGGTCGGTTTTATCCCCATCGCATATGCTGGAGATGATGTTGATGATATTGAAGATTATACAAATGATTATAAACGAGTATTGTATACGCGACCGGAATTTCTAAGAATAAAAGAAAAATATAATGATCCAAATAGTGCAGAATATTCTCCGGATCCTTATATATCACACAAAACGACAAATTCTGAAAGCCCGAGCTTTCAGCCCTATCTTCCAGATGGTTTTGAGGAAATAAAACCTGCGTTTAACCAAAACTGGGTTGGGCTAGATACAGAAGAAGTTTCTTTAGTATATTTTAATTTTAACGAACATAGTAAAAAAGTTGCTGAAGATAATGACTTTGATTTACTTTATGAGCCACTTGATATTAAAGAAGTGAGGCCATGGCATCGTTATTCAGAGGGATATTTTTATTTTGTTGTGGGGGAGAGTAACGTACCTTCTGAGGAAGAGTTAACAGGCCAGCCAGGAGGTCCTGAGGCTGGATCCACTCAACTAGAAAACATGAAACTAAACAATTATCTAAATTCCGTCACCGACGCGAAAGCAAAAGCCTGGGACAGCTTAATGTCTTATCTTGCAAAAAATACGGTAGGTGGGAATGAGAGGCTTCGTAACAAGTTAAGAGACGAATACTTTGTTAGGGCCGGCTCGAAAGTCAGCACCAGTGGGGTGAGCCCTAATCATAAAATAATTTTTGCCATTAGGGCTAGCTATGTAGATTCCCTTCCGGACACAAGGAGACCATATGGCCGTGATTTCGATGAAAACGGTTCTTATTCTTCTTTCGTAAATGGCAATAACTATGCAGTCTCATTTTATGCCTGGGAACTTATCGACACAAGTGCAGGTGGAATATGCATGAAATTAGCCGGCGTGCTTGAAGAAATCAAAAATAAGATGGCTTCGGATCTAAAGGTTGAAGACAAAAAAGGGTTAACCTACGATATAGAAACACAGATAAAATTATTAAAGGAAATGCCTTTATGGTTTAAAGATTTTTTGAACAGGCAAGGATATCCAGCATCGACTGACAAAGATTCACTAATAGCTAGTATGAGCAGAGAAGCAGCCGGCGGCGCTTGGGTCGACCATATAGTACAGATTGGCTTGAAGGATAACGGCCTGGTAGGTGCAGACGCTAGAAATGCTTTATCTTATGTTCTATTTTCCCCAGATCCAGATTCATTAAAGAGTGTTGAAGACCCACAATTTAAAAAGGATCTTGGATTATTTTACTTTGATCCGTACCTCACACAGGATCAAGCAGGGAACAGCGATCTCTCTCCCCGAAGCGCTGTACCGCTAAGAATAGGCATGCCTGTTTTAAGAAATCGCTTCGCAGGCAGATACGGTTCTAGAGGGTTGCATTACCTTTTATCGTATTATAATATTATTACATTTAAAAATGCAAGAGGGGCTGAGCTTACACCAGATCAGTGGATAGACTTTCTTACAAAATATACAGTACCACCTGTATACGTTTACCCTTCGAAAGACCCAGCTACAATTGCAGCAGAGACAGACGAACAAGATTGTGAAGCACTAATTGAGCAACTAAACCAAACTGGCCCTGATGCTGGTTATGAAGAACAGATTCTTCAAGAGAAAATTTTTAATTCATCGAAGTGTGCAACATTATACCAAGAGCAATGGAAAGATTCAACGCCTGCGACAGATCCAGAAAGCAGTAAAGAGTCCATACAGGAAAAAGTAGACCATTCTGATGGCGCCACTTTTGAGATGCCGGCGAGTCTGCGACATGTCTACAAAATTATTATGTCCTACATTGATGTAGATTCAATTGTGGCCATGATAATAGCGTGTATTGCAAAAAAACTGGGCATACCACTTACAGCTGAAGCTCTTTGCCGAACAGCCATTATAAGACTAATCGAGGAAATGGGCCTCGATGAAGTTGAAAAAACCATCGTCGCCAACGCGTTGCTTGATCCAAATAATGAAACATACCAACAAGTTATGGAGGGGATGAGCACTAATCCTTATGGCGCATCAGTTGGCGCCCCCGATATAATTTTAAATGCTAGTTTCAGCGGCGCCCCCATAGCAGCATCTTTAAAAGTTTTAGCAGACGAA